>ENA-OREN01002137-OREN01002137.1-marine-metagenome-genome-assembly--contig:-NODE-2137-length-20988-cov-3.262015_pt1 | contig 20988 bp, 14 predicted proteins | sample MGYA00248624_ERZ508555 | MGnify/ENA primary metagenome ERZ508555 (study PRJEB26222, sample SAMN06267773) | marine metagenome | isolation source: Saanich Inlet, British Columbia, Canada | place...
GCCTCCGATATTTCGCTCAGTCCACCGATAGTGTGGTAGATGCCAAATGCATGCTCCACGTATGGAAGAATTGCAAATGCTCCAGGGCAATCCCAGGCCGACATGCCGAGATATTTTGACTGGAATGTGAATGACAGTTTTAATTTCTCGTCTTTGAAATAATCTCCAAGAACACCGATTAACGATCGACCTATTGAAAGATTCGGTGCAGCTTTTATAAATTCCTTGGAGAAGTATTGCTTGAAGGAGGAGTAATCCTTTTGAAGGCAAGGGTACATCAACTCAAAACGGCGTTTTTCTGCAGCCATGAAACGATCATATCCATCCCTGTTGCCGGGGAAAGCATGATCGATTTGCTGAGCCATTGCTTCTCTTTGAGTCGTTGGTTCAAGCCTGATATCATTGAATTGAAGCCTGTACATTGGCTCCAGTCTCCTCAGTTTTAGATAGTCATCAATGTTTCGCCCTGATTCCTTGAAAACTTCATCGAGGATGAATTTCATCATCAAGAAGGTCGGGCCGACATCGAACTTGTATCCGTTCCGAAGAATAGCGGCATTGCGTCCGCCGACTCGATTAGCTTTTTCGAATAGCCGAACTTTAAAGCCCCTACGGGCAAGCAACATTGCGGCAGTGAGCCCTCCTGGGCCTGCTCCAACGATGTTGATACTAGCGTGCTTCCCTTGGCTTCCCATTAAGATCTAAATCTAGGCTAAGCCTTGGAGTAAACCTCTGCGCCTTGGTTGGTGAACTCGGCGGATTTTTCGCGCATGCCTTCCTGCAGGGCCTCGCCTTCTGTGTAGCCTTTTTCGGCGGCGTATTTTCGGACGTCCTCGGTGATTTTCATCGAGCAGAAGTTGGGGCCGCACATGCTACAAAAGTGGGCGGTTTTGGCGCCGTCGGCAGGAAGGGTTTCGTCGTGGAATTCTCGCGAGCGTTCCGGGTCGAGGCCGAGGTTGAACTGGTCCTCCCAGCGGAACTCGAATCGGGCCTTGCTCAAGGCGTTGTCGCGGAATTGTGCGCCGGGGTGGCCCTTGGCCAAGTCAGCGGCGTGCGCGGCGATCTTGTAGGTGATGACGCCTTCCTTTACGTCCTGTTTGTTCGGTAGGCCAAGGTGTTCCTTGGGAGTGACATAGCAGAGCATCGCGCAGCCGTACCAACCGATCATCGCTGCGCCGATGCCGCTGGTGATGTGGTCGTAGCCGGGGGCGATGTCGGTCGTCAGCGGGCCAAGCGTGTAGAAGGGAGCCTCGTCGCACCACTCAAGCTGCTTGGTCATGTTCTCGTGGATCATGTGCATCGGAACGTGGCCGGGGCCTTCGTTCATCACCTGGACGCCAAGCTCCCAGGCGCGCCGGGTCAGGTCGCCTTGCACCTTGAGCTCGGCGAACTGCGCCTCATCGTTGGCATCAGCGATGGAGCCAGGGCGGAGGCCGTCGCCGATGCTAAAACTCACATCGTAAGCGGCGCAGATTTTGCAGATGTCATCCCAGTGCGTGTAGAGGAAACTCTCTGTGTGATGTGCGAGGCACCACTTGGCCATGATAGAGCCGCCACGGCTGACGATGCCGGTCAGGCGTTTGGCCGTCAGCGGCACGAAGCGCAGCAGAACACCGGCGTGGATGGTGAAGTAGTCGACACCCTGCTCGGCCTGTTCGATGAGTGTGTCGCGGAAAATCTCCCAAGTCAGATTCTCGGCTTTGCCGTCCACTTTCTCGAGTGCCTGGTAAATCGGCACTGTCCCGATCGGGACGGGCGAGTTGCGGATGATCCATTCGCGGGTGGCGTGGATGTTTTTGCCGGTGGAAAGGTCCATGACATTGTCAGCACCCCACTTGGTTGCCCACCGCATCTTCTCGACCTCCTCCTCGATGCTCGATGCGACGGCGGAGTTGCCTATGTTGGCGTTGATCTTCACGAGGAAATTGCGGCCGATAATCATCGGCTCGGCTTCCGGGTGGTTGATGTTCGAGGGGATGATGGCTCGGCCCTTGGCCACCTCGTCGCGAACAAATTCCGGCGTAATCTCGTCGGGGATACTCGCGCCCCAAGGGTTGCCGGGATGCTGGTGGGTCAGCGAGTTGGCCGGCGTTTGGCCAAGCGCTTGGGATTCTTCACGCAGTTTAGCTACACCCATGTTTTCGCGGATGGCGATGTGCTCCATCTCTGGAGTGATGATGCCTTGTTTCGCGTACCAATACTGGGTGACCGGATGGCCGGCGGAGGCTCGGAGCGGCTTCCGGCCGAGCCTGGGAAATTCGGTCAACCGGTTGGCTTTGTCGCGTTGGGTGGCATGGTCGGCGTGGACGCTTGAGATGTAGCCGTTGTCGAGCGGCTTGGCCTTTCGGCCGTCGTATTCCTCGACGTCGGCGCGGTCACGGATCCATTTGTCGCGCAGGGCAGGGAGGCCCTTGCCGACGTCGCCGTCAAAGTCTGGATCCCCCCATGGCCCGCTCGTGTCGTACACGCGCACCGGTGCGTTATCCTCGACGTCGCCGCTGAGTGATTTGGTGGGGCTTTGGGAGATTTCGCGAAACCCCACGCGGACGCCGGGATGGATTGTGCCGTTGACGTAAACCCGCTTTGAGTTGGGTAACTGGTCCTGGCTCGACGGTTCGAAGGAGTCGGTTGATGCGATCATTTTTCTGAAGGGAGCTGGAAAGTCTCCACGTTCACTTCGGGGAACGTCTGCGTAGAGTCGGGCACTGTCAAGAAACTACCAGCTTGGGTGCTCCGGTAGACTGGCGGCGAACTCGGTGCACAATTGTGCCTCGTAGTCGCCGGCGAACGTGCCCGCAAAAAAGCGGTCAAGAGCCTCGCCGTGAAGGCGCTCCCATGACGACTCCTCTTGGCCGGGGAGGATTGGGTAAAACAGCACTCCGTTGGCCTTGGCCGCTTTGTGGTCGCCCGGGGCATCGCCTATCATGAGCATTTTTTCTGTAGAGTACTTGCCTGCGGCGGCCAACTGGAGATGCTCGGTCTTGGTCCCCATTTCCTGTCCGGCGATTGCCTTGACGAACTTGGCGATGTCGTGCTCGTCCCACTCGCGCTCGAGCGCGTCGCTGGGAGTTTGCGAGATGACCATCATGTCCGCTTGTCCAAGCGCTTGGGCAAGGCACTCGCGAACGAGAGGGAAAGGCGGTACGCCGTGGACGATGTCGGCGATGTGTGCGTTGACAGCGTCCGACCAATCCTTGACCGGAGCCAAGTCGTCGTTGCCGCCCGCGACCTCGGCGGCGAGAGTGGCGTTGCCGAGCTTTGTTTCGCGAGTCATCCACTCGTCGAGTGCGGGATGGCTTGGAACGTTGACGTTGCGGGCCTGCACCTCGGGTCGCTCGCGCAGCAGTTCAAGCGAGCGGACCATGGCCGGGAAGCGGTTGGCACCGCGAGTCTTTGAGTAGAGGTTCACGAACTCCCACACCTGCCGGGCGTATTTGCTGACTGCCTGCAGGCCGTTGTGTTTCACGAACATCGGCACGAAACATTCCTTGTGCTTGATTTCCATTGAGTCAAACACACAGCCATCGGAGTCAATGCCTATGAAAAAGTCGCTGCCGGGCTGGAAGTCGCGCAGGACTTGTGCGGGGTCGCTCATTCTCAAGCGTTGTAAGTGGAGGAGGAGACGTTGCCGCCGCGGCCGGTCCAGTTTGTGTGGTAAAACTCGCCGCGCTCGCGGTCTATGCGCTCGTATGTGTGTGCGCCGAAATAATCGCGCTGTGCCTGCAGCAGGTTGGCGGGGAGCGTCTCGCTGCGGAAGGCGTCGAAGAAGCTGAGTGCGGTCGAGAAGGCCGGTGCCGGGATGCCCTTCTTGGCGGCAGTGGCCACGACGTTGCGCCAGCCGCGCTGGCTCTTTCGGATCTCGCGCTTGAAGTGCGGGTCGAGCAGCAGATTCGGCAGCTGCTTGCGCTTGTCGAATGCCTCCTTGATTTTGCCGAGGAACTGGCTGCGAATGATGCAGCCGCCTCGCCACATGAGGGCGATCTCGCCGTAGTTGAGCTTCCATCCGTACTCGGCTGCTGCTGCGCGGAGCAGCATGAAGCCCTGCGCGTACGAGATGATTTTTGAGGCGTAAAGTGCGCTGCGGATGTCGTCGATGAATTTCTCGCGATTGGTCTTGATGACCGGCTTCGGGCCGCGAAGTTTCTTGGAGGCGGCAACGCGCTCCTCTTTCATCGAGGAGATACAGCGGGAAAAAACCGCCTCGCCGATGAGAGTGATTGGGATGCCCAACTCGGCAGAATTGATGACGGTCCATTTGCCCGTGCCTTTTTGGCCGGCGGTGTCGAGAATCTTGTCAACCATCGGCGTGCCGTCGTCGTCTTTGAACGCAAGGATGTCTCGGGTGATCTCGATGAGGTACGAGTCGAGGTCGCCCTCGTTCCACTCGGCAAACACTTTGTGCATCTCGTCGGCGTTCATGCCCAAGCCCTCTTTCATCAAGTGGTACGCCTCGCAGATGAGTTGCATGTCGCCGTACTCAATGCCGTTGTGCACCATTTTGACGTAGTGACCGGCACCGTCGTTGCCGACCCAGTCGCAACACGGTGCGCCGTCATCGACCTTGGCTGAGATGGCCTGGAAAATTTCCTTCACATGCGGCCAGGCGTCGGGGTGGCCGCCCGGCATGATCGACGGGCCATGGCGCGCGCCTTCCTCGCCGCCAGAAACGCCGGTGCCGATGAAGAGCAGTCCGCGCGCTCGCAGATATTCGGTGCGGCGGATGGAGTCCTGATATAGAGAGTTGCCGCCGTCGATGATGATATCGCCCGCCTCGAGATACGGGATGACGTGATCGATGAAGTCATCCACCGGTTGCCCGGCCTTGACGAGCATCATCACTCGGCGTGGCCGCTTGAGGTGGCCGACCATTTCCTCGATTGACTGCGCGCCGATGACATTGGTGCCCTTGGCTTCGACGTTCATGAAATCGTCCACCTTGGACACGGTGCGGTTGTAAGCCACGACAGTGAAGCCGTGGTCGTTCATGTTGAGAATCAGATTCTGGCCCATGACAGCCAGTCCGATCAACGCGATATCTCCCTTGGGTTCCATTCCGGTTTTATTGGTTTAGCCGTGAAACTGCAGTCGCTCGTCTTCGGCGAGCAGGGTGTCGAGGTTTTCCCAGCGATTTTCATTGGAGGCGTTGAAGGCGGTCAGGTAAACGGTCACCAACTCCTGGTCGTACTTTTCGATCAACAGGTCAACCGCCCCGTTGAGCGAGTCATCGCTGATCGATTCCGGCAAGTCGTCAACCATTCCATCCTCGTGCTCGATGCCCAGTTTGCCAAGGAATTCGGTGAGCACTTCCTTGTGTTCCTTGAACAGCCAACCGCGGATCAGGTTGCCGGCTTGCTCCTCCGAGCCGGTCCGGGAGAGTATTTGTACGAAGTTTTTGTGGCGCCGCTCCTTGGGTTGCCGCCCGATGAATACCGGGCGCATTTTTTGCGCCTGCGCCATCGCGGCCACCAGCGCTCGGTACACTTCGCGGTTGTTGGACTGTGTGTCTTCGAGGATTCGGTTCGCCATCTTGGGCGACATGAATCCGATCATCTCGTGAAAGGTCAGCATCTGTTTTTTGTTACGGGGCGACCGTGGTCACGGTAATTCCATTTGCTTGGCTTAGGGATTCCACTTCCTCTCGATCCAGTAGAATGGTCTTGGAGGATTCGACCGCCAGGACGGCGATCTTGGACGCGGCGCATGATTCCAAGGTTCGGCGCCCAATGCAAGGAATATCAAAGCGCATGTCGTGGTTTTCCTTGGCAACCTTGACCGCCACGCCGCCGCCCTTGGCCCCGGCCAGTTCACCGCCGCGCCGCAGGCACGCATCGGTTCCCTCGAACCCCTCGGCTGCAAGCACCGTGCCTTCCTTGACAACCACCGTCTGCCCAATCTCCAGTTGTGAAACCTTCTTGGCCAAGCGATAGCCGAGGGAGACGTCTTCCCGCTGCTGTTTCGTCAACTTCGGGCCAAGGTGGAAATCCGGCCCCGGCATCACTTGGCCAAGCCAGGGTGTCGCCTCAATCAACTCCACGCCGCCTTTGGCCAGTTCGTCACCAATTGCACCAAAAATCGTGTGCGCATTGCGTTCCTTGAGACGAAAGAGCATCGCGGCTGTCTTCAGGTCGGGCCGAAACTCGAACAGTTTCTTGGGCGCGATCTGTCCTGCCATGACGCAATGTCGGACGTCACGGCTGCTGAACGCCTTGATCAGTTTGGCCAATTGACCCACCCGCAGCCACTCCACCTCGTCGGCCACCGACTCGATCTCAGGCGAGGTCTCATCCCGGAACGCCACCGCGACGATGCGCGGCACGCTTTGGCGACGTGCCTCGCGGGAGATCAACAGCGGCAGCTCGCGGCTCCCCGCGATGACACCTAACGACTGGATATTCTGTGAATCCATCGGCCGCACAGATTATGGGCTTGGCACCGTTTCGCAACAGCAATGTGAGTGGGCGCTTGGGCAAGCGCGGCAATTGGGGGTTGAACGCGCCGCCGCTAAGCGAAAGACTGCGCCCAAGTGAAACGTGTCCGAAAAAACCGCTTGGCTGTTGTTTTTGACGCTTGGTTTGGAAGCAGGAGGCTTGGCCGGCGACAAGCCAAGTGCCGAACTTAAGGAGCGCGTGAAGCAAGCTGGCCCGGGGATGTACCGCGTGGGAGATGTCACCGTAGATGCCAAGCTGGGCGTGGCAGCGTTCCCTGCCAAGGTCAATCAACTCGTCGGTTTAATCGAATACGCTCTCGTCACCGAGATCGGTAAAGTTCACGAAAGTTTCCTCAGCACCAAGGCACGCCCGAGCGACATACACGCCGCCATGCTGTTGCTCGGAGCCAAGTCTCCCAGGGCAGTGACAATTGAGCTTGGCTGGAAGGTCGACGACAAATGGGTGCGAAAGCCAATGCTCAATTTTATTGCTCAATATCCGCTTGAGACCTCCTCCGAGCGGAACGACAAGGTCACCGTCAAATCGTTTGATATCACGTCACACGACTGGAAATGGACCGGTTCCCACATCCAAAACGGAAAGATAGCCGCCGACTTGAGTGGTTCGATTCTGAGCCTCCAACCGGATATCGACGCCCTGGCAATGGTCGAACCGATGGTTGACACTAGCCGATTTGGCTCTCACGTATGGCCCAAGCGAGCCCCCGAGCTCGGTCAGGCGGTACAGGTGTTTATTCGGCTGAAAAAGCGCGCATCCACCGAGTCTGGCGCAACCAAAGGACCGGTTTAGGCTCAAAAACCGGTTTTCATCACAGGCAAGTCAAAGCGTATTGCGACTCGGGCGCAAATAACGCGTTGCTAAGAGCTTAAGGGCTTTTGGTTTCACGGTAAATAAGTTGTAAATAAGTCGTTTTATTGATTGGCTTTAGACTTGGTTTTTCGATGGTTTCTCGACTTGTTTGGCTTCGGCCCTGCCATCCAAAAACACCCAACAACGTTGACAATGCCGAGTTGAAATATCATTTGGCGGATGCCCTTGAGGGTATGCAGATCACGGATACTGGGCTGATTCAGTGAACGGCGCCCAAGGAGGCTCAGGATGCCACCATAAACGTTGAGGTTTCCGTGGTTGATGATCGGGAGGGTGCAGCCAGCCGGACACTCGAGGTTAATGTTGAGTGTTGAGGCGAACAGGGTAACGATTCTTTTGCTCTCGGCGTCCGAGGTGGTTGGGGCGTTTGAGCTTGAAACTGAAGCGGTCATCGATAAGAGCATAACGGTCGCAAAGGTCGGAGGTATGCGCTTCTACAAACTGCAGTCCGCTGACGACACGAAGTTGAAAATCACGTCGATCGTTATCAAAGAGGACAAGGTACTCATGAGCTACAAGCCGGCTGGGGAATAGGCCTTTACTCAATCCAGGGAATTCACCCCGTTGACAATGCTGTCAGCGGGGGTTTTTTTTAATTAGATAAGGCCGGTATTGAAAATAACTTTTTCAATATCGGCTAAGTCAGCGTTGTCGACTCGGAACAAACAACTTGGGTCACGGGGAAAAGTGCTTTGCGGACCTCTTAATCCACTTTGATCGGGCGACCAAAGTACTTTGAGGATCCCAAAGACTCGTTTGGCCGTTGCCAAAACAACTTTGGAGAATGATTGAAGTACTTATGGGACACCCCAAACAACTTTGGGGATGCCTTATTCTACTTTTGCTAACAAATCCCTTTTTTTCTTAACCTTCACATACGAAACAATTGAGCCCTGTAGACCGCCTGTACACTTTGCTGATTTCAAGTGAGTGTAACACAATGCAAGAGTGCGGTTCTGGCTTTTGGCCGAAGCAATTGCTTCGACTGCTTGGCAGCCCAATGTTCAGCCATGACCATACAGGCCGAGTGCGCAGTCGGGATCAACTCCAGAATTTAGCAGTTCTGCTGGGTGGAGATGCTTGGAGTCAGGTTGTGGGTTCTATGTCCGAATCAACTTGTTTTTAGCGCGTTTACAGTAAAGCATTCGTGCGGTTACTTAACCTTATATGATGACGATTAAACATAATTTGTTGACGGCGGTTGCGGCGGGGTTGCTTTTTAGCGGCTGTGCCACGGAACCGGGCAGGAAAACGGCGGTTGGTGCCGGTGTCGGGGGTCTCATTGGCGCGGCAGCGGGTGCCATCATCGGCAACCAGAGCGGCGAGGCAGGCAAGGGAGCTCTGGTTGGTGCCGGTGTCGGGGGTCTCATTGGCGGCGCGGTAGGCAATGCCAAGGAAGCCAATGAAAAGGGAGTGCCCAAGCCAAAGGAATAATCCGTCGATTGGTTCGGCTTTGCAGCGTTAGCTATGCCGTTAGGCTTATAAATGAAAATACCCCGCCAACCGAAGCTGACGGGGAATATTCCCAAGACCGTAACCATTATGAAGTGTCAGTAACCAGCTGACTAAAATAAACTTCGCATCTCTAGCGTTATAGTCAAAAACCCCGTCGACCGAAGCTGACGGGGGTTCGTTTTCATAGGTTATGTTGTTTACACGCTTGGATTAACCAAGCCATTTGCCATCCCAACCTATTTCTGTGTTGTTATTGTTTTTATTCATAGCTTGTGAAAAATTTCACAATCTAAATGTAGCAATTACTGTGATGAAAGCAAAACCCCGCCAACCGAAGCTGACGGGGTCGACTGAAACCAAGGCAACCTAGCCGGCTTTGGAAAAGCTGACGGCATCCGTGTTGTGTGCCACCAAGTCCGCGTAGGACTTTTCAGTGGTGCGGGATTGCCGGTGGCGAAGCCGCTTCTGAGTCTCATACAAGCTGCTAGTCATGGTGGTCACCATTAAGCCGTTATTAGCGCTCATCTCATGGCGGGCACGTGATCAACCTGGCGATCAAGGAATTGCAAGAAGGGGAGGACGAGTAGCTTCTGACTTTTGGCAGAAGCCTAAATTGAACCCTACACTCAGTTACACTCGGTTGATTTCAATCCCTATTGACAGTGCTAAAATGGAGTGCCAATTTCATTGCTTTTATGATCCGAAACGATTGGAGGTCAGAAGATCTAGATTTCGAATCTCTTCATCCCGACCATTTTCTTTTCCCTGCAAACCACACTTCCATTTATTCGTGAACGCCGATCGCATTGAGCATTTTCGTAAACGTCTTCAGGACTTGGCTGAGGAGATCAGTAATGATCTAGCCGCAAACAAGGGTGATGCCGGTATTGTGGAATTGGACACATCCATCGGCAGACTCTCCCGCATGGATGCCATGCAAAACCAGCAAATGGCTCTCGAACTGCGTAGGCGCAGGGAGAACCAGCTATTGCGAATCAAAAACGCGTTCAAGCGAATGGACAAGGGGCAGTATGGGAAATGCGGCAAGTGTGGGAAGCCGATAGATGAGGCGCGGCTTGAGGTTTTTCCGGATGTCGTGACTTGTGTCGCATGTGCTTAAAGGACAATTCGTCATCAGAGATTTCAAAGCCTCAACTTTTTCACTTCGGCGTTGACGTCGGCTTGGCAGGCGGGAAGAGTCGCTGCGTGAACAAGCTCCCTTTGATCCTATTGGTTTTCCTCGTGTCCGCCGGTTCGCTCGTTGCGGAGGACAGGGCATACAAATCAATTTTCGACGGCAAGACGCTCAAGGGTTGGACCCAGCGCAATGGCACCGCGACTTATCGCGTCGAGAATGGCAGCATCATCGGCAAAACGAAGGAAGGCAGCCCCAACTCGTTCCTCTGCTCCGACAGGGAGTACAGCAACTTCGACCTGAAATTCGACGTGAAGGTGGATGAGGGACTGAACTCTGGCGTGCAGATTCGTTCCCAGACCCGAGGCGGCTACAGGGGCCGCGTAAATGGCCCGCAGGTGGAAATCGAGTCGAGCGGCGAAAACGGCGCGGAGGCTGGCTACATTTACGGCGAAGCGGCCGGTGGGTGGATGACGCCCAAGGCCAAGCTCATCCCACACAAACATTTCAAGGACGGCGAATGGAACAGCTACCGTGTGCTCACCAAAGACGCGCATATCAAGGTGTGGATCAATGGCAACCTGATCTCGGATCTGACCCACGAGGAAAAATTCAAAACCCACCCCAAGGGCTTCATCGGCCTGCAAGTCCACGGCATTGGTGAAAAAACAGGCCCCTTCGAAGTCCGGTGGCGCAAGCTGAAGCTCAAGGAACTGGAGTAACCTGATTATGCGATGCCGGACTTGGTGCCGAAGATCAAACGATAGACACGGATGAACACGGATTTGTCATTCAGTGAAAACCCGTGAAATCGTTGTTCAAGTCTTCCTCAGCCCGCGCGCATTCACCGTGCTGCTTGACCCAATTCGGTGACGGCGGCATCAATTGTGCATGACACGTGTATTCATTTTTGCAGTCGCTTTTTGCTTTGCCTCAGCGATTCAAGCTGTTGAATCGCTTCTCCATTCCTTTCAGCGCCTGACACTTTCCGCTGAGTATTACAGCGAGGGCGCGGGGTTTGGCGATGTGTCGCATGACGACAAGCCGGATATTGTCTCGGGCCCGTACTGGTACGCGGGGCCGGAGTTTAAAACGAAGCATGAGATTTATCCGCCCAAGCCGCAGAACCGCAACCGGTACGCCGACAATTTTTTCTCGTTCGTGTACGACTTTAATGACGATGGCTGGGGCGATGTGTTGCGTGTTGGCTTCCCTGGCACGCCGGCGTTGGTTTTTGAAAACCCAAAAGGCAAGCCAGGCCACTGGAAACGCCATCAAGTTTTTGATTGGGTGAGCAACGAGTCACCGACGCTCACCAATCTTGTGGGCGACAAGCGGCCGGAATTGATTTGCACGAAGCGCGGCCAGTTCGGCTACGTGACGGTGGATTGGGGAAACCCGCTCAAGGAATGGACGTTCCACGCGGTGTCCGGCGCGGTGACTTCGCAGAAGTTTGGCCACGGCTTGGGCGTGGGGGATGTGAATGGCGATGGGCGGCTCGATATCATTCACAAGGACGGTTGGTTTGCGCAACCGCCCTCGGACAAGGAGACGTGGAAGGCTCACAAGTTTGTGTTCGCCCCACGCGGCGGCGCTCAGATGTTCGCCTACGACGTGGACGGTGATGGCGACAACGACATCATCACCAGCCTCGCCGCGCACGAGTTTGGCATGGCGTGGTTCGAGCAGATGAAGGCCGAAGGCGATGGCGGTGGCATCACATTTAAAAAACATCTCATCATGGGCAGCACGCGGGGCGAGAACAAATACGGCGTCGTATTCAGTGAACTGCACGCGACCGGTCTGCACGACATGGACGGCGACGGGTTGAAGGACATCGTCACAGGCAAGACCTACTGGTCGCATCACAAACAGTCGCCGCAATGGGATGCGGGTGCGGTGGTTTATTGGTTCAAACTTGTGCGCAGCAAAGATGGTGTCGACTTCGTGCCGCAGCGAGCCGACACCGATTCGGGTCTCGGCCGGCAGGTGTCCATCGGCGACGTCAACGGCGACGGCTTGCCGGACATCGTGTCTGCCGGGATGAAGGGCACACACGTGTTGTTGCACGCTGCACGCAAAGTCAGCGCCGCCGAGTACGATAAAGCTCAGCCGAGGCCGTACACGCCGCCAGCATTGCCCAAGGGCGTTTTGCCGAAGGGGGGAAATGACCAAGCGCTCAATCTCGATTTTGAAAAAGGCACGCTCGCAGATTGGACGACCAAGGGCAAAGCCTTCGTCGGTCAACCTATTGCGGGCGAAATTGACCCCAAGCGAAAGTTCGGCGAAGGCAAGATGGCCAAGCCGCAAGGGGGTTTCTGGCTGGGGGGATACGAGAAACTTTTTGATACCCCTACAGGCACGCTGACCTCGGCGGTGTTTCAGGTGACGTATCCCTTTGCGGCGTTTCGCATTGGGGGTGGCAGCCACAAGGAGACTCGCGTGGAGTTGGTTCGCGCGGACAGTGGACAGGTGTTTTTCAAAATGAGCGGGCGCAATAGCGAAACGATGCGGCCAGTGGTGGTGGATCTTCGTGCGCACGCGGGTAAATCCATTTTTATTCGCGTCGTTGACGATCACACGGGTGGCTATGGCCATGTGAATTTCGACGACTTCAGATTTTACGCCAAGCGGCCACAGTTCGCCAACGCCGTGCAGCCACCGAAGCCGTTGGTATTTGAAAAACCACTGCTCGAGGGCGCCACCGCCGAGATTGCCGCCAAGGCGATGAAACTGCCGCCGGGCTTTAGCGCCATTGCCAGCGCGGCAGAGCCGGACGTGATGCAACCCATCGCCTTTACCCTCGACCATCGTGGCCGCATGTGGGTGGCTGAGGCGTACAGTTATCCGCACCGCCAACCGGGCGACAAGGCGCGCGATCGCATCATCATTCTCGAGGACACCAACGGCGACCACAAGTTTGATAAACGCAAGGTTTTCATCGAGGGTCTCAATCTCGTGAGCGGGTTGGAGGTCGGCTTCGGCGGCGTGTGGGTGGGCGCGGCACCAAATTTTATGTTCATCCCTGATCACGACGGCGACGACCGGCCTGACAGCAAGCCGCAAACCCTGCTCGATGGGTGGGGTTATCAGGACACGCATGAGACGCTCAACAGTTTCATCTGGGGGCCGGACGGCTGGCTCTACGGTTGCCACGGCGTGTTCACGCACAGCAAGGTCGGCAAACCCGACACGGCCGATGCCGAGCGCGTGCCCTTCAACGCTGGCGTGTGGCGCTACCATCCCACGCGGCACATTTTCGAGGCCTTCGCGCAGGGCACCAGCAACCCGTGGGGCGTGGACTTTAACGCGCACGGCCAATGCTTCATCGAGGCCTGCGTCATTCCGCATTTTTTCCACATGATACAAGGCGGCCGCTACCAGCGGCAGGGCGGCCAGCATTTTAACAAGCATACCTACGACGACATCAAAACCATCGCCAACCATTTGCATTACGCCGGCAACATCCGCGACCACGCGCACTGGGGCAAAACCCCCGGCGTGCCCTCCGCCACCGGAGCCGCTGGCGGTGGCCACGCCCACGCGGGCCTGATGATTTACCTCGGCGACAGCTGGCCGGCCCAGTACCGCGGCCAAGCCTTCATGAACAACATCCACGGCGCGCGCATCAACATGGACATTCTCAAGCCACGGGGCAGCGGCTACGTCGCCAGTCACGGCGCGGACTTCGTGCAGTTCAATGACCGCTGGAGTCAAATCATCAACCTGCGCTACGACCAGGACGGCAGCGTCTACCTCATAGATTGGTACGACAAAAACCAGTGCCACAGCCGCGAGCCCGACAGCCACGACCGCTCCAACGGCCGCGTGTTCAAGGTCGTTTACCAAAACGAAAAACGAACGACCGTGGACTTGGCCAAGCGCACGCACATGGAGCTCGCCCAGCTGCAGTCCCACCCCAACGAATGGCAAGCCCGCCACGCCCGCCGCGCTCTTCAGGAGCGCTTGGCCAAGCAGAACGGATTGCCTCAGGACTTTGCTAAGGTCGATGCCATCCTCAAAACCCAACTCGCAAAGGGCAAAACCACCGCCCTGCGCCTACGCGCCCTATGGTGCCTGCACGGTATCAGTGGCCTGAACGAGGCCGCCTTGCTCGCCTTGCTGAAGGACCGTGACGCAATGCTGCGCGCTTGGGCCATCCAGTTGTTGTGCGAAAGTAAAAAGCCAAGCGCTGCCGCGCGCGATGAATTCGCCCGGATGGCTCGCGAAGACAAATCGCCCATCGTGCGCATGTACCTCGCCAGCGCCATGACCCGTACCCCCGTGGCCCAGCGCGCCGAAGTGCTCACTGGCCTTCTGTCCCACGCCGAGGATGCCACCGATCCCAACCTCCCGCACCTCTACTGGTACGCCACCGAGCCAGTGGTGACTGCGGACAAGACAGCCGCGATTGTTTTGCTATCCAAGACCAAAATTCCCAAGGTGCGCCAATTCATCACCCGTCGATTGGCGTCCAAACAATGAGATTTCTTCCATCACTCTTGTTGTTGGTCGCGTTTAACCTTCACGCCGCGAAAAAGAACCCGCAACCGATTATTGGGAAACCGTTCGCGCCATTGGAGGCCGCGAAGACGATGCGGGTGCCCAAGGGGTTCAATGTGACGCTCTTTGCCGCTGAGCCGGGCATCAAGCAGCCGATCGGTTTCTGCATCGATGATCGCGGACGGCTGTGGGTGGCTGAGGCGAATAATTACCCAGTCAAAAAGGCGGGCAAGAATGACCGCATCATCATCCTTGAGGATACAGATGGCGATGGCACCCACGACAAGCGCATCGTTTTCTACGATAAGCTAGAGTACGTGAGCGGGATTGAGGTGGGGTTCGGCGGAGTGTGGGTGATGTCGATTCCGAATTTTTATTTCATTCCGGACAAGGATTACGACGGGGTGCCGGATGGCGAGCCGGTGGTGTTGCTCGATGGCTTTGGCACGCACGCCAATTCGCACACCATCGCCAACGGGTTTGCATGGGGGCCAGACGGATGGTTGTACGGCACGCACGGGATTACGAACTGGTCGCTGCCGGGTAAGCCGGGGATACCGAAGGAAAAGCGGCGACGGTTTGAGGGTGGGGTGTGGCGGTATCATCCGGTGCGGCATGTGTGGGAGCCGTTCGCCATCGGCACTACCAATCCGTGGGGCGTCGACTGGAACGAGTACGGCCACGCTTTTGTTTGCAACTGCGTGAACCCGCATTTGTTTCACATTATCCAAGGCGCGTATTACGAGCCCGCGCGCAATCGGCCGACCGGGCGGTTTGCCTACGAGCGCATCTCTACCATCGCGGATCACTTACATTTTACGAACACGAAGATCATCCGAGCGGGCATCGGCACGCCGGAGGAGGACGCAGCCGGCGGCGGCCACGCGCACAGTGGCACGATGATTTATCTGGGCGACAATTGGCCGCCCAAATATCGCGGTGATGTTTTTATGAACAACATCCACGGCCGGCGAATCAACCACGATCGCCTTGCTCGCAATGGCAGCGGCTACGCCGCCAGCCATGCGCCGGACGTGATGCGCGCGCGCGACCCGTGGTTCGTGGGTGTTACGCTGGCGTACGGCCCCGCCGGCGGCGTGTACGTCAGCGATTTCTCCGACACCGGCGAATGCCACCACACCCGCAACACCCAAAAACACACCGGCCGAATTTACAAAATCACCTTTGGCAAACCGAAGCCGTGGAAGGGGGACATTGGCAAGTTAAATATTCTGGAATTGGTGAAGCTGCAATCGCATCCCAATGAATGGTTCGCCCGCCACGCGCGGCGTGTCCTGCAGGAGCGGCAGGCCAACACGTCGGTGCTGGCAAATGCTCTGAAGTCCAACCGGTCCGTGCCCCTGCGGCTGCGAGCGCTGTGGACCTTGCAGGTGACGGGTAATTTGGATGAGAAGAAACTCGAAGGATTGCTTCAGGACTCAAGCGAACACCTTCGAGCATGGGCCATTCAGTTACTTTGCGAAAACAGAAAACCATCTGAGGTAGCTCGTGCGGAATTCGCGCGAATGGCGCATGAGGACAAATCCCCCCTCGTGCGCTTGTATCTCGCCAGTGCAATGCAGCGTTTGCTGCTGAAGCAGCGTGTGCCGGTGCTCGCACATTTACTCGCTCACACGGAGGACAAGGATGACCAAAATCTACCACTCATGTATTGGTACGCCACCGAGCCAGTCGTGGCCGCCGACCGCGTCTCCGCGGTGAAACTGCTGAATGCCTGTCAAATCCCCAAGGTGCGCCAATTCATCACGCGCCGGATGGCGACTGGACGCGCCGCTGGCAAAAAGGAATAATCGCGGCGCATGAAACGGGTTCTGTTTTTCTTGCTCGCCTTTGCGTTGTCGCTCCCAAACCCGCTGCGTGCGCAGGATGCGGAGGCGTTGTCGGCGTTGGTGGGGGTGCTCAAAGAAGTGGATGATCCGGCGTTCCACCTGGATATTCTCAAGGGCATCAGCGCGGCGTTGAAGGGGCAGCGCAATATCAAGATGCCGAAAGGCTGGAAGGAAATCGCACCCAAGCTGGCCAAAAGTTCGAATGCGGAGGTGCAGCAGTTGGTGCAGACGCTATCGCTGACGTTTGGGAGCAAGGCTGCGCTGGATGCCTTGCGGAAGGTCTTGGTGGATGGAAAGGCGAATCTAGCGGATCGACAAAAGGCATTGGCGGCGTTGCTGGCGGCGCGGGACAGGGCGTTGCCGGAGGTGTTGCGGGGGCTGCTGCGGGAGAAAGCTCTGCGGCGGGATGCGTTGCGGGGGTTGGGGGCGTTTGAGGATCTCAAGACATCGTCGTCGATTTTGAGAATTTATGCGAAACTGGACGCGGCGGGTAAACGCGACGCGCTGACAACGCTGGCCTCGCGGGTGAGTTTTGCCAAGGCCCTGATGGCGGCGGTGACGCGGGGCACGGTGAAGGCGAATGAGTTGCCGGCGGACATCGTGCGGCAATTACGCGCGCACCGCGTGAAGGGCATCAACGCGACTCTCGATAAGGTTTGGGGCGTGAGCCGTTCCACGCCGGCGGCGAAGCTGGCGGAGATTGCGAAGTACAAAAAGTTGCTGGAGACGAAAGTGGACCGGCCGGACAATTTGCCGCGTGGGCGCTCGGTCTTCCAGCGCACCTGCGCGCAGTGCCACAAACTCTACGGCGAAGGCGGCGAGATTGGGCCAGACATTACGGGGTCGAACCGCAACAACCTCGATTATTTGATCACAAACATCCTCGATCCCAACGCGGAGATTCCGAATGACTATCGCACGACGATTTTGCGCACGAAAGATAACCGTGTTTTGGTCGGCGTCATTCACCGCAGTGGAGGCCAGTCGGTGACCATCGCCACTCCGGCCGAAGTGGTGACCGTGGCCAAGCGCGACGTGGCGGCGATTGACCCGCAGAATTTTTCGATGATGCCCGAAGGGCTGGTGCTGGCGTTGAAGGAGGATGAATTGCGCGATCTCGTCGCCTACCTGCGCGGTAGTCGACAGGTGGCTTTGCCGGAGAAGCCCGGGAAGGGAGAATGAGGGGCAGGATGTTCAGGGTTTATTTTCTGAAAACATCACGAGGGATTTCGCCGGGCGTTAAGCGGGTTGGAGTTCGAGCTTTTCGGTGAGGGATTATTCGAGTTTTACGGTGTCGGCTGCAAATCGGCGGATGCTTTCGGCTAGTTTTTCGGTTGTGCAGGGGGCTTCATTCAACTCCCAACGGAAGGATATTTCGTTAGGGAGATTTTTTCTGCGCCGCTCACGTTGGCGGTTTTCTCGGTGAACTTGCGGGGGGGGTAGCCTTTGGTTTCCTGCAGTTCCTCGAGGAGATTGGGGCTGATAGTGAGCAGGTCGCAACCGGCGAGTTCGGTGCTTTCGCCGTTGTTGCGGAAGCTCGCGCCCATCACTTCGGTGGCGTAGTCGATTTTTTTGTGGTAGTTATAAATGGCAGTGACCGACTGCACGCGGGGGTCTTCGGCGGGGGCGTACTCGTTGCTGGTTTTGGCTTTGTGCCAGTTCATAATGCGCCGACGAAGAGAGAGATAAGCTGCACGCCGGCCTCGGCACACGCGACGGCTTGGGAGAAGGAGAAGAGCACTGTGAGATAGCAGGGGATGCCTTCTTTTTCCAATTCCTCGGCTGCGCGGATGCCTTCCCACGTGGCGGCGGTTTTGATGAGGATGCGATCGCGGTCAATACAGTTCTTTTTGTAACGAGCGATGAGCGATCACGCCTTGGCGAGCATGATCTCGGGTTGAAACTCAGGCGGGCGTCAACCTCGGTACTCACGCGACCAGGGACGATTTTTAGTATCTCGAGGCCAAAGATGATAGCGAACTTGTCGAGGGTGACGGCTATGACATCGGCACTGCCGGCTTCCTCGTTGGCTTCAGCGAGAACCTTGTCGACGAGCGCCTCGTACTCGGACATTTGCGCAGCCTTTAGAATGATGCTGGGATTGGTGGTGGCGTCCTGCGGGGTGAATTTGCGGATGGACTCAAAGTCGCCGGTGTCGACCATTATGATCGTGTATTGTAGCAAGGAATCGAGATGAGTACCCGTGCAACTATTCAAACACAAATGAGCAGGAGCGACATGCCCGGCGCACCTGAGGACATGTGGTTTAGGGTAGCCACCGCTTTGGCGAAGCGTCGTGGCGAACGTTGGAGGTTGGGGAAAATGGAGCCAGTTGTCGGACTCGAACCGACGACCGTTCGATTACAAATCGAGTGCTCTACCAACTGAGCTAAACTGGCCTAAGCCGCGATGGCTTGTGGGACTTGTAGCGTTGAATTCGCTATTTTGAAAGTCATTTTTTACTTTTGAAGTTTTGAAGCCCGTTTTTATGGGCAAAAAGAATTGGCGGGGCGCGTATTCTTCGGGTAATAATTACGCGAGCGATCGAGCACAGATGAGAAACAGTTTGTACAGTTGGATAATCAGTGTTGCCGGGGTGCTTGGATTTGCCCGGCTTGCGGCGGCCGAGTCGGTTGATTTTAGTCGCGACGTTCGACCGGTGTTATCCCGAAATTGTTTTGCCTGTCACGGGCAGGATGAAAATACCCGCAAGGCCGACTTGCGCCTGGATATTCGTGAAGGCGCTCTCGCCGAGCGCAAAGGCTCGCCCGCCGTCGTGCCAGGGGATCGAGCGGGGAGCGAATTGTTTGCGCGAATCACCACCGATGACATCGACGATATCATGCCGCCAGAAGATTCCGGGCATGAATTGACGGCCGACGAAATAGAGCGGATCGGCGAATGGATTGATGGAGGCGCGCCGTACGACCGGCATTGGGCGTTCACACCGCCGGCGAGACCGAGATTACCGGGGCTCAGCGACCGTTCGTGGGCGAGGAACGGGATCGATCATTTCATTCTATCCGGCCTTGAGGCGACCGGTGACCGGCCCGGTAAACAGGCCAATCGATACACGATCATTCGCCGGTTATCGCTCGACATGACCGGCCTGCCGCCGACCCCGGCTGAGGTGGCGGCGTTCGTAAATGACAAACGCCTGAACGCATACGAGCTGCTCGTGGATGATCTATTGTCGCGTCCGGCCTACGGCGAACGCTGGGCGCGCGTGTGGCTTGACTTGGCTCGCTACGCGGACTCGGCGGGATACGGATCCGATCCGCTTCGGGTGATTTGGAAATACCGCGACTGGGTGATTGATGCGCTCAACCAAAACATGCCGTACGACCAGTTCACGATCGAGCAATTGGCGGGCGACCTGTTGCCGGAGCCTTCACGCGACCAATTGTTGGCGACGGCGTTTCATCGCAACACCAAGACCAACACCGAGGGCGGCACCGACGACGAGGAGTTTCGCGTCGAGGCGGTCCGTGACCGCGTGGACACGACCATGCAGGTTTGGATGGGCCTGACGATGGGTTGCGCCAAGTGCCACTCGCACAAGTACGATCCGATCACGCAAACGGAGTACTACCAGTTTTATGCGATGTTCAACCAGACGGAGGATAACGACCAAGGCAACGACTCGCCGCGCATTCCGTATCCCAGCGATGAGGAAACGAAGCGCTTGGCCGTGATCGACGATGAGATCTACGCGTTAAAGGCCAAGCTGGACGTTCACACTCCAGCCTTGACCAAGGGGCAGCGTGCGTGGGAACTCAAGTCACTGCGCGACTTGGCCAAGCCGAAGCCGGAGCTTGGCCTGTGGGAGATGAGCGGTCCGTTTGCGGGCGACAATTTCGACGGCGCATTCGCGAAGGTGTTTGCGCCGGAGCGCCTGGCCATCGGCGAAAATGTTGCATCGCGCGGCACAGCCCGGCAGTCGTCCACGTCGAACAACGGAGAAGCCAAGCTCGCAATCGACGGCAACACTTCCGGAAAATTCGAGGACAAGACGGTGACCCACACGCAGAATCCGTCCGACAAGTCGCCGTGGTGGGAGGTGGAGTTGGCCGAGCCAGCCAACGTGTCGCAGGTGGTGGTGTGGAACCGAGCGGAGGCATCGGAGCGGCTGTCGGCATTTCGGGTGTTGGCGCTGGATGCCGAACGCAAGTCACTGTTCGAGAAAGACTTGTTTGCAACCGGAAAAGGTAACCCGAAGCCGAACGAGGGGTTTGCAGTGCCGGTTGAAGCCGATGGGAAAGTGTCGGTTGTGCGGATTGAGTTGCTGCCGCTTGCGGGGCGCAATGATCCGATTTTATCGCTGGCCGAGGTGCAGGTTTTCACGCGTTCCGATGACGGAAAAACGGAGAGTGAACAGTGGGCAGCCAAGCCGGAGTGGGTCGATGCCAAGGTGCACTCGATCGAGTCAGGCGACCACTCCGTGGTGTACCTGCGGCGCAGCGTGAATGCGGCCATCGCCGGTACGCAGCAATTGTCGCTTGGCAGCGGCGATGGCATCAAGGCATGGGTCAACGGCCGCGAAGTGTTGTCAAAAAAATCCAAGCGCACCGCCAAAGCCGGGCAGGAGAAAGTGAGTATCAACCTGTCACAGGGCAAAAATGAACTGCTGTTGAAAATCGTCAACAACGATAAGGAGAGTGGATTTTATTTTGCTGTTCGAGGCGTAGATTTTCCGGAGGATATTTTACCAGTGTTGTTGATCGAT
>ENA-OREN01002140-OREN01002140.1-marine-metagenome-genome-assembly--contig:-NODE-2140-length-20952-cov-3.458251_pt1 | contig 20952 bp, 11 predicted proteins | sample MGYA00248624_ERZ508555 | MGnify/ENA primary metagenome ERZ508555 (study PRJEB26222, sample SAMN06267773) | marine metagenome | isolation source: Saanich Inlet, British Columbia, Canada | place...
GAGTTGCTTGGCCTGATTGAGCTCAAGCATCCCTAGCTCTCTCTTCCAGCGGTGGTAGGTTTGCTCGCTGATCTGCCGCTCTCGGCATACGTCCTGTATCGTTTTATCACTGCTCTGCGCTTCCCGTAGAATGCGTATTTTGGTTTCTATTGTGTATCGTTTTACTTTCATTTTCTGGGTCTTTTCTAGGCGCCCAGACTAACTCTTTAAACGGACCCGTTTAAGCAACCTCGACCAGCAATATAATTCGCTCTGAAATTTTTTAAATTAAATATAGTTTATACTCATTAATTTATATTTGATAATAAACAATTTTAATTAAGTGAGTATTATATTGATAAATCGGGCGTCAATTGATGAAGCAGTTAAAGGAAATCAAACCCTCGTCTCACCGTTTGGAATCAGTGGAGTCTTTCATGCTGAGTTCATCGGGTTGCTATTTCGCCTCGTCGCGTTTCTTTCGGATGGCTTCTCGGAGTGCCTCGGTCTCTTTGAGTTCGTCCGTTCGCATGCTGATATAGCCGGCTTTTTGGTTCACCGCCAGGTAGACTTCCTCGGCGTCGATATAGGTGGCCTTGAGGTCGCCCATCGCCAGATAGACCTTGGCTCGGCTGCGCAGGTGCGGGATGGAGATCTTCTGTGCGGGCTTCTTTTTCTCGCCCTCCGGCGTCGGCTCTTCGACAGGTGCGAAGGCGAAGGCCAGTCGCTTGGCCTCGTCGAGGTCCCCCCGGGCCAACGCTTCGTCAACCATCTTCTCGTCGTGTGACTCGATCACATTCTGAATCACGTTGTCCTTCAAAAATCTCATGGTCAGGCCGGACAACGTCAGCGCGATGCTTCCGTCAGGCCGAAGGAACAATAGATTAGGCTTTTTCTGATGGGCTAGTTGGTCTTCCCCATCTTCCACGATCATACCGAGCTTTTGTACGATCGGGTTCTGGATCCCGCGGGGCACGAGCATAGTGGGGAAAGTGGGGGTGCTTTTTTTTGCCTCTATTACTTTACGCGCAACTTCCGCATCGTCGTTTAGCACTGCGGTCAACAGATTAACGTTATCAATAGGCCGCTCCTCGGCAAACTTTCCATACCGGGAGAGATAGCTGTTTCCTTCCGCACTCGACACAAAGGAAATCACCGTCCACTTACCTTCGTCCTTCCTGGGAAATCGGACGGAATCGCCATCGAGCGTTTTCAGCTCGATTTGCAGGGAGCGGTTCGCATCTTCCGGCTCACCAATCGCAAGGAAATGCCCCTGACGTCGACCGTACGTCCAGCCCGCGACGAACGGCGGGTGGTACATCCAGTAACGGTGGTAGCGGTCCAGGAAGAACGCGGTCGCTGTCCACATCGCGGGGTGTTCAGCGTATTCGTCCAGATAAGCCCGGCGGTAATCTTCGTGAAGCTTTCGATCGGCGACGTCCAGTGCAAGTAGCGCTGCTGCCGCGAGTACCAGCCCAGATGCCTTCTGTCCGCCTGCCTCTGCAAAGCCGCGGATCACGGATTCGGGATCGACGTCCGCATTGCGAAGCGACTCCCTTGCCAAACAGAACCGAGCGATGACGTCGGTGCCGGGCGGATGATCTGCATCCACAACGGCCTGGGCTTCCTCAACGGCGGCGGAAAAATGCTTATACTCCGCTTTGAGTTTCCATAACCCAAGCAGTGCCACGATACGGCGGTTTCGGACGATCCACAGGTCGGGTGCCGACGAATGAGATGAAATCGCTTCCCGGCATAGGGCATCCGCTTTTTCATAGTTGGCGCGCACCTGGGCAAACGGCGCGTGGTAGCGGGCAGGCGGAGCGATGAAGCATGCCTGGATCGCGCGTAGCTTCTCCTCCGGGACGGATGCGTCGGTGCGCTTCAACTGTTCTTCAGCGGCCGATTCTCTTGTAGCGACCCCTTTCCACTCCGCCGGCGCGGCAGGGTCAAATGGACCCTCGGGGTCGATGACCAGAAACTCGCCCGCAAATATGGACTGCAGGTGACTGTTGTAGTCCGGCCTTGTCCATTGACGAGCAAGCCAGGATTGCAGGTTGCGCTCATATCCCCTGCTGCTGCGGCCGCTGGTCAAGTACATCGCGGCATAGCCGGTCGGGCTGATTCTCAACACCCGCGGATAAAAACGGCAATAAGCCTTGTAGACGGGATGACTGCGCCCGCCTTTCAACTGCAACGCCGGCCAATCGAGCCCATGTTCACGAAGGATGCTCTCGCCCGCATCAGGAAGATCGTCCACGTTGATACTGACGAAACGGAATCGGCCCGGAGCGGCGATCTTGGGATCTGCGACCGCTTTCTTCCATGCCTCGGCCAATTCCTTGAGGTCTTCGAGGCCCCCATCGTCTTTCGACCAGAAATAGACTGCGGTGGTCGTGCCCAGAAAGTCCATCGGGAACCTCGCCGTTTTGCCATCCCCCCATTCGAAAGTGCCGATGAACGGAGCGCCAAAAACCTGCCCCGCCAGCTTGTCGCGTTGAAAATTGATCAGGTCTATGTTGCCGGGGAACCGCTCGGCGACGACCTTTCGCAGGTCATTGACCAGTCTGGTATTGCCGAATTCCAGCGCCATGATCATGGCTACCCGGATCACCTTCGCCTCGACGTCGGTGTCCCGGTAGCGCTCGACCAATGGACGAAGCGCATTGGAGCGGGCGTGGGAGTCCCCACCCTGTCGTGCCGACTCGGCCTGCGTCAGCAAGAGGTCGGCGTCGAGGCGTAGCGCTGCATATTCGTTCGGCGCGGCGGCGAGCTTTTCGCATGTCGCCAGAAAGGCCTTCCGATTCGTACCTGAGTTGTCCAGGCTGACCAGCACCTGCTGGCTGCGGAAGAGGATGCCCAGGACTTCGTAGCGGTTGGGCGCGGCTGGATGCTTTTTGATCAGCGACTCAGCTTCACGGATCACACGCCGAATCGCGAGTTTCTTCCTGGCTGCAGACACCGCCTTACCGGCCTCGGCTCGCCTGGCTTTAAGTGCGACGATTTTGTCGCCGGAGATTGAGCCCGCCTGATTCTGCCCCATCACCGGCAACGACCAAACGCCCGCGCTGGCTAGGAGGAGCAAAGCGACAGCAATCCGAGAAAGTCTGTTCATGGAATCAAGCTCTTTCAATGTCACGTCAAGTCGTTGTTTATTTCACCGGTTTGAGCTGGAATTCCTTGATACTTACGCCGCGGTTCGGTGCGCGGAAAGTAAGCTGAATCGTGTTCCTTCCTTCTCGCAACTCGATGATTTCAGGCTCGGTGCGCTGCCAACTACCCTTGGTATAAGGGAGCGTCTTGTTGACGAGTGTGCGTCTATTGAGCCGAGCAATGACGGGAGCCGGCTTCGAGACCGTAGAAACATTCAAGGTCAGTTCATATTTCCCTGCCGCAGGGGCGTCGACGGTATATTTCAGGAGTTCAGGGCGCACGCCCAGCCGCTGGTAGTGGATTTGCATGCCGTTCTCCCAACTTTTCAGGAACGCGACCTTCTCGGTGTTGTTCCTCGGACCGGTGCAGGCCACCGCGGGGACAGTGATCGTGCCGTCTTTGGCGACGACAATCTTTTTGTCCTCCTCGGCGATTTCGATCTCTTTGATCTCTCCATCGCCCAGGACCTTGTCCGACTCGCCGAGCAGACGGGCTTCTTCCGCACTCAGCGCCGCCAGTTCTGCGTCCGCTGCCGCTTGCTCTAGGTTCGCATCCTCAACGACTGCCCGCTTCATATAAAACGCCAAACCGTCCCAGAAACCACCGCCCTGGCCATAGTGTCGGAGGCTGACGTCCTCCTGCCCCAGTGCATCGCCAATCCACTGGGCGCGGAGCACCTGCGTGTAGGCTTCTTCGTGCTCGCGCGCCTGAGAATCGAGGTAGAAGTCCTGCCCACCCTGGGGACCGCACCAGTTCATCGACCACCAAGCGCCGAAGTTGACCACCCAGCCGTCGGGCGTCCAGCGGTTCATTGCGGCGTGGCCGGTCTGAGTCGAACGCCTGGAGGGGATCCCAAACGCACGGGCGACGAAGCGGCCGAAGAAAGCGCGGCGGCCGCAGATCCCACCCAACGCGAGAGCTTGTTGCTGAGGCAAGCCCAGCGAGTCGTCATGTCGCGTGCTGCAATACGGCAGATCGCTTTTCACAACACGCGTGTACCGCCATTTCTGGTCAGGGTTGGTGATGTGGTCCGGGCGGAACTGGCGAAGCATCGAACGTACCCAAGTGAGTTCTTTATTGGTGTAGGGGTCGTTCGTGATGAATCGACACTCCCACGCGTTGAAATCTTTGAACTGCGGGTCCAGTTCTTCCGCAAGGTAAGCTTGCTCATAATGCAAGTAGCGCGCGACCTGGCCGTCCGGGTTGCTGTGGTCGGTAAAGACAATCCCGTTCACGCTTCCTTTGTTATTCTCGTCCAACCAAGGCTGATGGAGAGCGGTCCCCAGCGCGAGGCGTTGGAGGATGCCCGGCTTGCGGGCCAGTTCACTTGCCTCGAGGATGGCGTGGTAGACCTGCATCGCCTCGCCATACTCGCCACCATTGGCACCGCCAGACATGAGAATCCGTTTCATCAGAGCCTCGTCGGCGAAGAGCTTGTCGAGCAGGGCTTTGTGGGTGTCACTCTGCTGGGCGAACTCTGCCAGGCCAGCGGGCGTGCCGTGCCGAAGAATCGCGACCTTCATCAGCTTGCTGTCCAGGATGTCGCTGGTGAGCAACGCCTTGGCGTCGGCGATCAGTGGTCGAGCGTTATCAAGCGCTTTCGCCTCGGCAAGCGGTTTGGCGGTGTAGTATGCCCTATGCACTGCTTCAGCGTCATCCTCACGCGGAGCCTTGAGTTCGCCCAGCTCAGCACGGGCGTCTTCAAACGCGGCTTTCTTTTGCGCATCGATTTCAGGCAGAGCTGCTGATATCTCTTTGCACATCGCATCAAGTTGACCGGCATACTCTTTCTCAAGTGCCTTGCCTTGCTCAGTAAGCACGGGCACAGGCGCTTTGTTTCGTGCTGAGGAAGCTGCGGGCAAACTCGCTAGAGCTACCAGGAGTCCAAGCAACAGACGAATGGAGGGGTAGGGCGATTTCATATTGATTTCTCTTCTTTTTTTACTTTATTGCGGATTCCTTACGAATCAACACGATAGCCTTTTCCGCGAAGCGCTGGCCAAGTTTTTGGTAATTCTCTCTGGGAAAATGCACGCCGTGTTCAGGTTCGCTAAGATCGTCGGTATTGATCCATGCGCCATGGTCGGTATCCTCGGCGAGCTTGACCTGGACGTCGCGCATAGCCTTCCAGTTCGGGTCTCTCATATGGGAGTCATTGATGCGACCGATCACAAAGGTAACGTCCTTTCGATTCAGGTCTTTTTTTATTCGCCCCAACAAACTCAGAAAGCTCTTTTCGTAGGCAGGCCCCAAACCTCGCATCCCATCCGACTCGCCCTGCATCCAGACGAAAGTAACGGTATCAAACGATTTGCCGGCGAAGGCTTCACGGGCTTTCTCAATCAATGGCCCGTATTCCTGACCATGCTGCAGCTTGGTCCGTTCCGAAGGGACTCCTTTGCCGGGGAACCGGTAATTGTCGGGAAACTTATAGTCTTTGTCCCAGAAGCGGATTCCACGACCAGACTTACAATGATGCACAACCGCGACGTTGTCTTTACCGAAGGCGCCTTCGACCGTTTTGGAAAAGCCTGCCTTGAGACCCCCGGTCATATTCGACTGACCGGAGAGTATAAACAGGTGCTTTTCACTCTTCTTGGCGTTTGCCGACAGTCCGAGAGTCAAGACAAACAACGCAACAAAGTACAGCAAGCGTCCGAGTGTGTTGGATTGTATGTGGTAATTGGTCATCTGATGTACTCACGCTTTAGCGTTGATAGACCGGGATATACCGGTTCGGGGTCCCAAGGATGATGATCGCCATAGGCGTCTTGTGCGGGTAATCCTGCTCCTTCTCCTGCCACGATCCGTTCGGTTGCTGCAGCGTGATGAGTGAGTCACGGATCTTGGGGTACCACTTGGCATAGCGTTCTTCGCCGGCCTGGACCATCGCCTGCATTGCGTAGTAATGCGAGTAGTAGAAGTGGCCGTTGTCTTTTCGTGAAAACATTTTCGGTTCGTTTTCAAGGGAGTTGAGCGCGGCCTGGACCCACTCGGTCTCGCGGTTGCCCGCGAGCTGCGCGGCATAGGCGCCCCCGGCGGTGCAAGCGATGGTGTAGCCTTTGCCCTGATAGCCGAAGCCGCCTCTCCGCTCATCGAAGGCCTGATCGCGGAGGTAGCCGGTGACTCTTTCTATCGTTTCGGTCGGCACCAGGACGCCCGCCTCACGTGCCGATGCAAGCGAGACAAAAACCATCGCGGTGACCGACGTGTCCTGCCCGGCGTCGGGCCGTGGCGCGTAGCGCCAGCCACCCAGCGGGTTCTGCGATCTTAAGATGATCTCGACGACTCGCTCCAGCGCCACCTGAATCTTCTTGTTGTCTACGGGGTCACTGGTCATTCCCCAAAGCTCGGACATCGCGATGGTGAACAGGCCGATCTCATACATCTTCACGCCCATCGCGCCTGTTGGAGAATCCTTGGATCTTTTGAGTAGATACTTCTTTGCGCGGTCCAGCGCCTTGCCGTACTTGCCGAAGCCGGGGAAGTGGCCCTCGACCATGAACGCCATCAGCCCCAGGCTGGTGCCGCCGATTGCGTAGGCCCCATTCTTTGAAGACCATGAACCATCTTTATTCTGGTTAGATATAAGGAATTTCAGGCCGCGCTCGATGGCCTTTTCAGCCTCCTCGATCAATTCAGGCGCTTCGGCTTCCGCGGTGACGGGCGCTTCGACGCTTAAAGGTACATCTGCAGGCTTTTCCTGCGCGGCAAGTGGCGCCGCGATGAAACTGGCCGTGACAAAGTACAGGACCGTGGTGAGATAACGCTGTTTGCTGTTGTTGATAACATTCATTTTGCAACTCTCTCGTAATAGTTTTTCAACAAGCCGCGGTATTCCAGCGGCAGCTCGCGTGCGAAGTTCTGATTCAGCGCGGCACGGTTACGGTCGCCCCGCACTTTCCACCCCGATCGTTGATCTTTGGGCGCTTCACCGCTCACAAAGTCGGAGATAAACCCGGCGGTTAAGTCCGATTCGCTGTCACTGCCCTCGCCATCAGCGTCCGGGGCCCCTTCCTGGGCCACCGCCGGCGGCGCGGCGGTCTCCAGGATCAGTGCCTGCTCGATGATGAAATGCCGTAGCGTTTGCACCGCAGCTTTCTGATCTCGTTTGATTGCGTCCCGATCGAATGACTGCATCGCCGTGGTCGCCGCAGCAAGCTGTGTGGACGCGGTCTTGAGCATCGCGTGTGGCTCGCCCACCTTGAAGAGTTCCTGGCAACGAGACGACAGCTCGCCTTGCTGCTCAGCAAGGGCTTTCATCCCCTGGGCCTCGGCGTTGTTCGTATCGCGGAAGAGCATCTTGTGCGCAGTGGCGACGGCCAGCACATCAACCAATCGTTCAACACCCGCAGGATTGGCATGCTCCATGATCTCGATATTCGGCAGGCCGTGGAGCATGCTGATAACCGCAAACAAGGATTCGGCGTTCTCTTTGAGCACAGCCCTCGCGAGCTCCATCTGCTCGGCAGCAACAGGCGCGTCGTTGGATTCCAGCCGGGCCAAGGCCTCACGCATCAACCTGGCGGGCTCGGCATACGCTGGCATCCCCGTAACCGACACGAGAACTTGCCCATCTTTATCTGCCTTGGCAAGCAACGCGCGCTGCTTTGCCGCCAAGGCTTTCTCTTGTCTCGGCCCGGCCGACCCGGCCTTGCGTGCCAACTCTTCTTGCTGGTATTCCAGCGTAGCGATATCCGCGACGGAGGTATGCAGTAATTCCACGATCTCAGCGACGTAGCCTGCCTGCGATCTCACCGCCTTGGCCAATATATTTACTTCTTCAAGCGATTCGACCGCGACGTCCTGAGCATCAAGCGCGTCGAGTTTGTCGCCGCCTTGTAGAGAAGCCACTGTATCCTCAAGGTCCGAGACCGCGAAGGCCAACGGTGTGCCGGCATCCAGGCGTGATGCGACAAGGTCCAATAGCGACGCGACATCACCGACACACCTTCTCAGGTTGCTGAGCATCGGCAACAGGTGAGAGGCGTCGTCTGATTTCAACGCCTTGGTTGCAACGATCATGTCCCGCTGCTCGGCGACGATGTCGCCCATATAGCCAATGGCAAATCCTACCGATCGCTGAAACAGCAGGAGGCTCTGCAACAGGCCGAGCTGTTCGTTTTGAGTGATAACGATCGCATAGGCCTCGGCCAGGATATCGGCCGCTTGCTCCTGGTGACCGATCGCCTGGTCGGCGTCGTTCGCCTCCAGTGACGCCAGCGCACTACGCATCGCTTGTTCCGCCCGCTCCATCCGGCTTAGCAGTGGCGGGATGTCTTGATCCGACTTTGACTGGCTTTGCTTCACGAGGTCGGTATTGAATGCGGCCAGTTCCTCGGCCAGTAGAAGCTGAGGCTCGGCCAGGCCATTGACTTTTTGCCCTTCTGTCGCAGCGATATCGATTTTCTCAAGTAGCGCGACCACCTTCGCTTCGTATTCCTCGATAAAGGCAAGGCGTTCGCCTGTCACGGCGACCAGCGTACTCAGGCCTAATGTCTGAAGCCCCAATTCCACGGACCAATGGTCCACGAGCCCCGACAGCTTGGTCAGCGCTTGCTCTGCTTCGCGCTGCCGTGAGATGGCCGCGTCCTGTTGGCCGGCAGCGAATTGATCAATCGCATCCGCCATCGCTCGATCCGCGCCCTTCAATAGGGCTTGAACCGGGGGCGCCTCCGGCCAACTTTCATCAAAGAGCTTGGTCCGCGGCGCAGGTACGGTCTGAAGGAGCAGGGTCAGCAAGCGTTTGCGAAGCTTTACCTGGGCTTGTCCGGCTTGAGTACTGCTTGCCTCAAAAGTTTGAGCTGACATGCCGGCACACTGTTCGCGGAGCATCGCCTGGGCTTTGACCAGCAAACGCATCTGATCTCGGGTCTTGATCAGCGTGGAGTACGCACCACTGAGGCGCACACTGAACTCCGCATCGAGCAAGGTAGTGACCAACTCGGCCTGAAGACGCTCGGCCTGATCGGCCTGGCTTTGCGTGACCAATACCGCAGCTTGACGCATCCGTTCTTCAGTCTGGGCACTCTGCAAATCCTTGACGCTTTGGATCAGCCGGAGAACGGCCAACGGTCGCTTCTCGTACCGCATCCCATTTTGAAGATCGGCGATCAGGCGATGGGTCCACTGCGCCAGCTCATCTTGTTCTTTGGGGAGAGATACTCCCGCCTCAGCCGATCTGGCCTGGACTGTACGCCATCGCAAGGACGCCTGGACCTGCGCTAGCATACGGGCTTCCCGTGCGTAGACTTCCTGTGCCGAATCAATGGATCGGAGCAAGACCAGGCTGCCCAACTCGCGAGCGGCGGTATTGACTGCACGTGCTGCGGATGAAGGGTCGGGGGATTCTAGCGTATCACCCCCTGCGACGCCGGACTGGTGTCGCAGGCGGGACGCCGCATTGGCCAGGTGAGTGTCCGCGATTCCAAGTAACACCGAACGAACCTGCTCGAGGGATTCTCCCTCAGGCGCATCTGAGACATTGTTCGCGGCCAGATCATCGAGCAAGTCCTTCAACCGTTTCGCAATCCCCTTGAGCTGGTCCCGCACCAGTTCTTGTCGGATCGCTTCGACCTGACAGGCCTGCATATAGCCGTCGGTGTTCGGTTCAAGGTTGCGTACGCTATCAAACGCCGCGCGCTGTTGGCGGTACGCCGTCTGAACACGCGAGAGCAGGCGGTCTTTCTTCTTCTGGATCTGCTTGAGATAATCCTCTTTGGAGAGAAAAGTAATCCTCCGTGTCTCCGAGCGAACGACGTGCGGACCATCCGGATACTTGTCCGCTACTTCGACCAGGAAGGACACCGTATCTCCTATCTTCAGGTCGGGCAGAACTTCGCGGTAATCCCAATCGATCGCTTGTTCACCGCCTCCGTTTTTGAGCGGAGTCTCGAGGGGTACCGATTTCTCCTGACGCAAGTTCACGCGATAGGTGATCGTAGCGGCGCCGACGCCATGATCGTCGCGGGCCCGCACGGCAAGGTCCAGTTGACGCCCGAGGAGAGCGTTGAGGTTCGTTTCAGGCGAGGTTAACTCCACCCGCGGCGACTGGTCGGAAGCAACCTGGAGGTAATAGCGGGGACTGGTGAAATCGAATCCGTGTTCCTTATCCACCCAAGAGAAGCTGTATCCCCGGGAGGCATCCACCTTCTCATCAATGATAAGCTGCCGGCCGCTGTCGCTGACCGTTAAGGGTAGTGGCTCCTCGCCGTCGCGGCGGAGAACAGCCTCGCGGATCGGACGGTCGAGGGTGAGTTGCCAGTGGACCTTGGTTTCCTCCGGCACGGTCAGGGTTAGCGCCTCGACCGTTTCGGTAGCGCGCTGGAGATAGGCGGGAAACTCGAGGCCGACCCGCACCTTCTCGATCCGCGGCGCGGAAATCACCCGCACCTGGTGCCAGTGGCTGCGCGCATCCCCGGCCTTTATTCGGTAACTGAAGTCACGGGAGGCCGAGGCGATGGTGTAATCGCAACTGCCGTCGGTGATCTGGATCTCCCTTTTGCGCGCACCTCCCTCACCGGTGCGAAGGTAGAGATTCGCCTTGTCAGGGACGACTCCGGACACTCCGATTAGGATCCTGGCCCTGGCCCCCTCCTTTACCACTAGATCTCCCTGCCCAAAGTCGAGCTTGGTATTGGTCGGATAGGCAACTGCCACCCAAGGGGCGAAAATTCGCACCAAACCGGCAGCGAGGAAGGGTCCGTTGAACAATGCGAACAGCAACATCATCCCGACCAAGACCAAAGCCGCGATGGCCGGAATTCGGAGCACCCTGAAATTTACGATCTTGCGGGGCTCCAGCTTCCGCGCTACTCCCTCGGCATTTTGCCGGGTCACTTCCCAGAGTGATTCCGAGCTACCGGGTGTCGGCTTCGCCTTCCCAAACTGCACGGCGGTGACGAGGAGGCTCTCGAGCCCTCCGTGCTGATCTTCGATCTCCAGTGCAGTTCGAGTGGGTTCGAACCCTCGGAGATGCCGCCAGCCGTGTCGCCACGCCTGATAAAAGGAGACCCACACGAGGACGAGCAACACCGTTGCCCGTCCCGCTGTTGGTAGGTAGGTCAGCCAGTCAATCACCATTCCTGCAAGGAAGAGAGGGATGCCCCAGCGGCACAACGCGAGCAGGCCGGCGCAAAAGTTCCTGCGCTGATTACGCCTCCAGACCGCGAGTAAGCGCGATTTGAGGGCGAATTCTTGGCGTTCGTTGGTCATGGCAGATCGTATCTTCTTCGCAGTATCCATTCAGCCCCCAGCAGAGCGACCAGCAGCAAAACGACGAGACTGTTGTCCCACAGCGGGCGCTCGGAGCGGACCTTGGTTGTGATTAGCCGGTCGTTCACGAGCGAGCTAAGCTTGGATAACTCGCGTATCCCGAGACTGGCCCCGCCCGTCAGGTTGGCGATGCGTTGCAGGTGGGCAAGGCTCATGTCGGTGTCGATCAGCTCTTGCCGAACGTCGGCCACCTGGAACTCCGTTGTGCTGGAAACCCGCTGGTCGTTTTCGTTGGCCTCAAGTCTATATCGTCCTGGGTCGGGCGGCGCGAAGTAGCCCTCGTACAGCCCGGGTTGAGACTTGTCGGGTCGAAGACTGACGAGTTGCTTTGCTTGCCCTCCATCAATGCTCAACACATAAACCTCAAACACGGGCTGAACGACCGGATCAAAGCTGTCATCCAGAACATGAGCATACAGGCGGCACTGGCCGTCGACGGCGTACACCGAACGGTCGGTTTCCAATCGGATGCGTTTGTGTTCACCCATCAGCCGCGAGAGCGTCATGAACTGGATGCATTGCGACCAAACGCGCCAATGGTATTTGTCGCCGGTCCTGTAACGCAGGCGCCACAGCCGGTCCGAAGCGATCGACATGCACTTGCCCGTCCCGTAGCGCTGCCAGGCGACCAACGGGTAGCTCTGGTCCCGCGCGGTGCTGTCGGAGAGCACCGCGAGCACTGTCGCGCCAGGCTTGGCAGACAGCAGCGGAGGCAACTGATCCATCGGCGCCATACGGCTCCAAATGCGATCGTTGAGCTCCACCTCGTTCTCCAGCGTCATCACCAGGCTGCTTCGGCCTTCGCGGGTCAGCACCGGGTAAACCGATTCTGCAATTTTTTTCCACCCCGCTTCGGTATCAAACCGAACTGGCAGCATGGCCTGCACCGGCGTACCCGTATATGAGCCGGGTGAATACATCGGGCCACAAAGCATCAGCAGCGATGCACCGCGGTCCCGGATGAGTTCTTCTAGCAGCCTAAGTTCGTCATCGGTGAAAAAGGATGCGTCGACGTCACCGAGAATCACCAAGTCGTATTGGAAAGCGTCTTCTCGGTCGTCGGGGAACCGTTCGATGTGCTCCGGTGAGTTCCGTGCGACCTCTGGCCCGACATTGGATGCGATAAAGGTAGCGTTGATCCGCGGGTCGCGTTTGAGGATCGCACGCAGATAGCGATACTCCCATCGGGCATTACCCTCGATGTAGAGCACGTTGACCTTTTCATTCACGATCCGGACGCTTCGCGAAACACGGTTGTTTACGGTCGAGATTTCGTCGTCAAACGGTTCGATGATCACGTCGATCTGTGCTGCGCCTTTCTCATAAACATCAACGCGAAAGTCGACCTCTTCAAATTGCAGTCCTCCATCAAAGCGAACAATGCGAGAGGAGACGCGTCGATCATTTAGAAGCACTGCCAGTCGCGCTGTCCGTCTTTCATAGCCTTTGGATTGGATCTGGACGAGGACCGGTACCTTGTCGCCAGAGTAGGCGACTTCCTGCATCACGATGTTGCGAATCGAAACATCGTCCGGATCGGTCAGGCCGATCGGCACGGTGTAGACCGGGATGCCGCGCACGCCGAGGTTCTGGAGCACCACCTCGGACCGTTGGGATTTCGCATTGTCGATGCCGTCGGATAGCAATACGATGCCCGCCGGCGGGATTCCGCCAGAGCTGGCCACTGCCTCGAGCGATGCGGTGATCGAGGTGCCCTGTTCCTTAGCCTCCAGCCCCATCAGGTCTTCGGAAATCATCACTTCATTGTCGCTGATCAGGCGGAGGGATTGACCGAAGGCGTGGTAACTGACGTCGAGCGACTCGCCGAGTGATTCGAAGATCTTGCGGCCCGATTGAGTGAGAACGGATTTACCAAGGTCCAGGCGCGAAGAAGATGCGATTGCCTGGCGTTGTTTCGTGTCTAATTGCATCACTGTGCGGTCAGCTTCGGTGTCATCCTCCAGCGAAACCATTCCCAGCGCCACGGCGGCAGAGGCGATGTCCTCCGAGCGCTTGCGCTGATCTTTCATCGACATGCTTTCGGAAACGTCGAGCAGGACAGGCAAGCTGCGTACTTGCGTATGCGACTCAATGACGACGGCGGTCGGCTCAAGCAGGGTAGCCACGACCAGGACGAGCACCAGAAACCGGGATGTCGCGAGGAAAGCCCGCAACCAAAACGGCATCCCCCATGGACGGCGGTAGAGGTAGATGCTCAGCAACACGATCGCAGCAAGGATTGCGACGAGGGTAGCGGTGGACAATGGGCGGGCCCAGAAGACCTGTTCGATTTGGCCGATAATTGGGATCGCTTCAGGCATCTTGTGCTCCGCTCCGGATTTCCGGCATGGGAGCCGGTTGTTTGCTGCGTGCCCGCTTTCGTTTGCGGAGGCGGTCGGCGAAAAGGCTCTCTACCAGCAGCAGGATGAGCCCCGCTATAATGAAATACCGCCAAAACGAGCGTCCGGTGCGGTTGGTTTCGATCGCCGCCTCAAGTTCCGCCTCCGAGGTGGCCACCGTGACCCCCGTCCCCTCGAGGTTGGTATTCAGCTCGGCGGCGGTCAGCGAAGCCACATCTGATTCGCGCGGATCGACGTTCACCGCCACCGGCATGCCGGGCGCTTGCACGCTGACCCGCGCCACGTAGAATCCGGCCTCCCGGGAATTCTCCAACATGGCCACAAACTGGTTGCGATGTTCGCGGACGGGGACGGTAATCGTTTCCTCTGATGGCGTGTCGAACACCGCGTCACTGGCATCCGGTTGTTCGACGTAGGACAGCGAGAGAGAATCACCAACCACGCGCGGTTGCTCGAATTCCCGGCCCGCGAGGTAGGTCACGATCTGCTGCATCAGCATCGGGAAAACCGGCGTCTGCGCCATGTTGTTCCAGCTAGTTTCCGCCGAGGTGGTAAACATGAACACGTGGCCACGGCCGAGCGAATGCTCCAAAAGGATCGGTGCGCCACTTCCAGCCAGGCTCAGGATCGGGAAGCTGGAGGGAAACGGTTCGACTTCTAGCCGCGTCAGGAAATGCGTTTCACTGAAAAGATCCTCCGGGAGGGACCGCAGGGGAAGACAGACGCCGTGGCGCGACATGGCGGGATCCAGCGGTCTCCCCGCGCCGAACGTGGTGCCAGTGTCCACCGGTTGGCCTAGCTTGGCAGGGAGCAGCGGGTTGACCCCGCTTGCCGAGCGCTCGTTCCAGGCGGCGACTTTCACATTTTTCCCGGCAAACCAGACGAGGCCGTTCCCCTGCCTAACATGACGCGATAATTGGTTGACCTGCTCTGGGGTGATCTCCGGGACGCCGGCGAGGATGATCACATCGACATCGTCCAGTTGTTGGGAAGGCAGCGAAATCCACGGTACCGAGCGGACTACGAAGTCCTCGTCCTGCGCCCCGTCCCCCCGTGCTAGGAGAGCGGCGACCAGGAGGCGGCCCGCATCGCCGTCAGAGCCGTCAACACAGAGCACGGAGACGCGATCCCGGACGACCGCTACCACCCGCCGCACGTTGTCGGTCGGGAGTAGATCTCCGGACATCTCTGCGGTGATACGCGTGGGGCCTGCGTTGTGAAAAGGGACAAAGAGAGACACAGTTTCCGATCTTCCCGCGATGATAAGGGGGATCGTCTTGCTGTCGATCTGCACGCCCTCGACCCGGCACTGGACCTCAACGTTGGAAACCGGCTCGGTGCCGCAGTTACGCACGGTGGCCTGATAGCGGGCGGTGGTGCCCTTGCGCAGCACTCCGGAGACGAGATCAAGGTCGGTGACAGCGAGGTTTTCGGGTGGACCCGGCACCGGAACTAGGAAGACCTCCGCGCCATTTTGCAGGTCGGCAAGCGCCGCTTGGAAGCGTGCCGAGGCCCGCTTCCAGTCCCGCGCCTGCACATCGGTGATGAAGTAGGCCTCCTTCTGCGGTGCCTCCATATCCCCCAGTAACTCCTTGATCCGTTTGGGAACACTATCGAGATCCAGTCCAACCGGGGCCGGCTTCGCGTTCTGTAAGAGGGCGCTGAACCGCTCCCGGTCAAAGGCCATATTGTGGGCAATGACTTCGTCTTCGCCACCCAGTAGGATGAGGGAAACTGGGTCGCCAGGTCGAATATGCTCGCCGATGACCTCCACTTGATCCAGGGCGCGGCGGAAGCGGGTAGCCCCCTCTCCGCCGTGCTCCATACTGAACGAGGCATCAACGGCGATAACGACCCCGGCCCTAGCTTCGCCGGGGAACCAACTGGCCGTCCCACCTTGCGAGGCCGGTCGGGCGAGGGCCAGCACCAGAAGGAGAAGAGCCAGGCAGCGCAGAAGCAAAAGAAGGATGTCACGCAAACGCAACTGCCGCGAGCGGACGCGTACGTTACGGTTGAGAAACTGCATCGCCGCCCAATCGGTGCGCTTGACCTTCTGGCGGTTGAGCAGATGCGCGAGGATCGGCAGGCTCACTCCGATCGTAGCGTACAGCAGCAGTGGATTTAAGAAGCTCATGTGCGGGCTGCGGCGGATCCGCCGTTCAGCATCGACTCGCGCTGGTGGAAGAATTCGCTCAGCACCGTATCGAGCGGCCGAGAGGTATCGACGGTGGTGTAATCGATTTGGGCGGCCACGCATCCGGCGCGCAGCGACTCCATGTATTCACCGAAGCTGGCAACGTAGTCGTCACGGATCCGCTGCGGCTGCGTCGTAAGCGGCTCTTCTCCCTCGAGTCCCTCGAAACGCCAGGTGCCATCGAATGGGAACTCGAGTTCGTAGGGATCGAGCGTGTGAAGCACCACCACGTTGTGCCCGTCAAACCGGAGGTGGTCGAGACCGGCGAGGATGTCATCCACGTCGGAGAATAGATCCGAGATCAGCACCACCATGGAGCGGCGCTTCATCATCAGCGCGATGTCATGCAACTGCTTGGCGATGCTGGTCCTCGGCGTCGACTTTATGTCGCGCAGTAGCTTGTCGATCTCGAGGATGATCCCCATCGCCGAACGCGGCGGCAGGTAGGCGCGCACCTCGGAGTCGAACACCGAAAGCCCCACAGAATCGCGCTGCTTAAGCACGACATAGGCGAGCGAGGCGGCGAGAAACTTGGCGTACTCCAGCTTGCTGACTTTCCTCGAGCCGTAGTTCATCGACGCGCTGGCATCGATCAACAGGTGGCAGTCGAAATTGGTCTCCGCCTCGTAGAGCTTGGTGTAGTAGCGGTCGGTGCGGCCGAACACCCGCCAGTCGATAGTACGCAAGGCGTCGCCCGGCGAATACTGTCGGTGGTACGCAAACTCCGTGCTGAAACCACGCAGCGGACTGCGATGGCTGCCCACCCGCAAGCCTTCCACCACCTCGCGCGCGACGAGTTCGAGATCGCCCAATTGCTGAAGAACCTCCGGATCGAGGTATTTGGTTTTCGGCAAGTTTTCGGACATCGTCACGCCTCAGGCGGCCTTTAGGGCGTCGCCTGCAGGAGTTTGTTCTGTGAACTCATCTTTGTGCCTGGCGAGATAGATGATGACGATAATCCCGAGAATCGTCCCTAATGGAAAGCTCATCAGCCAGAGGATGGATAGCACCCAGAGCATTGTGCGAAACCAGGGCGCTCGGTACCGAATTCTGAAAAGAGCGACAAAAATCAGGATGATGCCGATCAACCCGAAGACGGATCCGGCTGCTGCAGGGCCGAGGACCTTGCTGATTTCCTGTGCCAGTCCGGAGGCCTGAGCTGTGCCGGAGTCCGCGAGGCCGCTGAAGTATCTGACCATGGCGATGATCGTGCAGACAAGTCCGAGCACGGAACCGAGTTGCAGCACAAGGCCCCAGATTGCAAGTTGTTTCCCCTTTTGATTCATCTCATTTCTCTTTTACAGAACTATTTGGTCAAACGGCCTTTTCCTGATAGAGGCTCTGCGTTTGCAGGGATCTCTTCATGTAGCTTCTCGATCAAGGAATCCGAAGTTATTCCCTCCGAGCGGGCGGCAAAGCTCGGAATTATCCGATGCCTGAGAATAGGCAGGCACACCTCTTTTACGTCGTTAGTGGAAACGTGACAGCGCCCACGCAAAGCAGCCCTCGCCTTGCCCGCAAGAATGAGATTGAGCGAGGCACGCGGACCAGCCCCCCAAGACATTAAATTTTTAACGAATTCGGGGGTATCGGGCTCGTCGGGACGCGTTGCCCGAACCAAAGCGGCGGCATATTCGAAAACGTGATCTGCCACCGGAATCCGCCTGACCAGACGCTGAAATTCGATAATGGTTTTGGCATCCACGACTTCTTTCAACTCAGGTTCCTCGTCATTGGTTACGCTGCGCATGATGTCCAGTTCCTCACTCTTGCTGGGATACTTGACCATGATATTGAAAAGGAATCGATCGAGTTGGGCTTCCGGTAACGGATAGGTTCCTTCCTGCTCGATTGGGTTCTGGGTAGCCAGAACGAAGAACGGTTCATCCAGTTTAAAATCCTCGCCACCCGATGAAATTGTCTTTTCCTGCATCGCCTCCAAAAGAGCCGCCTGCGTCTTGGGGGGCGTACGATTGATTTCATCGGCGAGCAAAAGGTTCGTGAAAACCGGGCCCTTCTGAAACTTGAACCTGCGTTCGTGGGTTTCCGGATCCTCCTGAAGCAACTCGGTTCCCGTAATGTCAGAGGGCATCAGGTCGGGGGTAAACTGAATACGATTGAACCCCAAGGACATCGTCTCAGCCAAAGAGCTGACCAGCAGCGTTTTCGCCAGACCGGGCACACCCACCAGCAGGCAGTGGCCACGCGCGAAGATGGAGATCATCAGCTCGTCGATCACGTCGTCCATGCCCACGATCGTCTTGCGTAGCTCAGATACGATCGCATCCCTTGCTTTGCCGAGCTTCTCCACGGCCTCCACGTCATCAGTCTTTTTAGTCATCAATTCTTCTCCTTAATTAAGTTAAATGAGCACGACACCGTGTTAGCGGAGAAATAGAAGTACCCTTCAGGATTGCAACAATTCCCTGTTGCGTATTTCTTATGTCTTTTTGCGGCAATATCGATTCGTTGGGTTATCTGTTTCATTGAGGGCAACTTTTGTTCCTCATCCACCCGAACGCTTCTTTCTCACATCCGCCTGATGCAAAGGAGTCCATCCACGCCTATCGATTGTATTCACACCAGCAACCAAGCGAGGTTACTCTTCCTTGAAATCGTTGTGGAACTCGCGGCCTTCTCGGGTCTCGGCGACGTAGCCGGTGCGGATGACGAAGTCGCCGAAGCGCTCGCCGTCGGTGCGCTCGTTGGCGTATCGCTCGAGGATCGGCCGCAGGATGCCGACGATCTCCTCCTGCTTGGCTGACACTTTGTACAACTTGTTCAGGCGATCGCCGACGAAGCCGCCGCCGAGGTAGATGTTGTACTTGCCGGGCGAACGGCCGACGAACGCGATCTCGGCGATGTACGGCCGGGCGCAGCCGTTCGGGCAGCCGGTCATGCGGATCGTGATCGCGTCGTCCTTCAGGCCAAGCTCGCCGAGCACGGCGTCCAACTCGGACAACAAGTCCGGCAGATAGCGCTGGGCCTCGGCCAAGGCCAAGCCGCAAGTCGGCAGCGCGACACAAGCCATCGAGTTGAGCCGCAGGCCGGTTTGGTCGTAGCAGTGGGTCAGTTTGTACTGATCGAGCAGCGACTCAATCCCGGCGCGCTTGGCCGGCGACACGTTGGCGATGATCAGGTTTTGGTTCGCGGTCAGGCGGAAATCGCCGTCGTGGACCTTCGCGATCTCGCGCAGGCCGGTCCGCATCGGGGATTCGTCGGTGTCGGCGAGGCGGCCGTTTTCGATGAACAACGTCAGGTGGCTGTTGCCGTTCTCGTCGTCGATCCAGCCGTAGCGGTCGCCGTTGTGGTCGAACGTAAACGGCCGCGCCTGGCCAAGCGCGTAGCCGAGCCGGTTTTCGACTTCACCGCGAAACCAGTCCAAGCCGCGATCCTCGATCGTGTACTTGAGTCGCGCGTGTCTGCGGTCAACGCGGTCGCCGAAGTCGCGCTGCGTGGTGACGATTTTCTCGGCGACATCGGTCACTTGCCCCGGCGTGCAAAAGCCGAGCACATCCGCCAGGCGCGGAAAGGTTGTCTCTTTGCCGTGACTCATCCCCATGCCGCCGCCGGCGGTGACTGTGTAGCCGACGATTTGGTCGTCCTTGATGATTGCGATGAAGCCGAGGTCGTGCGCGAACACATCGACGTCGTTGCTCGGCGGGACGGCGATGACAATCTTGAATTTGCGCGGCAAGTAAGTCTTGCCGTAGATCGGCTCGGCTTCCGGCTCGGGGCTTGGCGTCACGTTTTCCTTCTCGCCGTTTTCGTCGGTCAGCCAAATCTCGTGGTACGCCCGAGTCGCCGGCGTGAGGTGGGCGCTGATCGCCTTGGCCATCTCCAGCGCCTCGGCGTGCAACTTGGATTGGTACGGGTTCGGGTTGCACATCACGTTGCGGTTCACATCGCCGCACGCCGCGATCGTGTCCATCAACGAGTCGTTGATTTTCCGGATGGTCGTCTTGAGATTTTTTTTGATGATGCCGTGCAATTGGAACGCCTGGCGAGTGGTGAGTTTGAGCGTGCCGTTGGCGTAGTCGGTGCAGAAGCGATCCATGTCCAGCCACTGTTGCGGCGTACAAACCCCGCCAGGCACGCGCACGCGCGTCATGAACGCAAAGGCCCGTTCCTGCTTGGCCTTTCGCCGCTCCCCCCGCAGATCGCGATCGTCCTGCTGATAGATGCCGTGGAACTTAGTCAGCTGTGTGTCGTCCGCGGCCAACGCGCCGGTGGAGTCGTCCCGCAACCCGTCGGCGATGGTGCCCCGGAGGAGATTGCTGGCGGCCTTGATGGTTTCGTTCTTGGCCAGCTTTGGCTCGTCGGCGGGTTTGTTTGGGTCGGTCATTTAAGTGTCACATCGCGGATTGGCGAACGGCCAAGCTAGCACGAAAGTAGCTTCGAACTCAATCTGCGCTTGGCCAAGCGGGGTGTTAATTTGGCAAAAAACGGCTTGAACCATCGGAAAATCGGACATATCATCATATCTTGATTTGTTGATATCAAACCGGTCGCTTGCGGCTTAAATCACATTTTATGGGCAAAAACTACATTTTCTCGTCCGAGTCGGTTGGCGAAGGCCATCCCGACAAAGTCTCCGACACGATCTCCGACGCCGTGCTCGACGCCTGCCTCGAGCAGGATCGCCACAGCCGCGTCGCCTGCGAGACATTCGTCAAGAGCAACGTCGTCTGCGTCGGCGGCGAGATCACGACCAAGGCCAAGTTCGATGTAGAGCAGGTCGTGCGCGATGCCATCCGTGGGATCGGCTACGTGAATGATGATGATGTGTTTCACGCCGACAGCGTGTTCATCAACAACTATCTGACCGCGCAAAGCCCGGACATTTCGCAGGGCGTCGATGCCAAGGCCGCGTCCGGCAAAGCCACCGCCGAGCAGGGCGCCGGTGACCAAGGGTTGATGTTCGGCTTCGCCTGCGACGAGACGCCGGAACTGATGCCGGCGCCGATCATGTACGCGCACAAACTGGGCCGG
>ENA-OREN01002143-OREN01002143.1-marine-metagenome-genome-assembly--contig:-NODE-2143-length-20916-cov-9.332981_pt1 | contig 20916 bp, 21 predicted proteins | sample MGYA00248624_ERZ508555 | MGnify/ENA primary metagenome ERZ508555 (study PRJEB26222, sample SAMN06267773) | marine metagenome | isolation source: Saanich Inlet, British Columbia, Canada | place...
ATTTGTAGGGCGTAGAGTTCAAAAATTTTATCCCTTTCATCATCGATGTCTTTTTCGTATTGTCCAGTGACAATTGAAGAGAGAATATTCATTAATATATGAAGGATAATAATCAGAATAATGCTTCCTCCAATACCCTGTGCGAGGACTTTAGAAACCGACTCTATAGTCATTGTTGCAGCCTCAGTTAGGTTCAGCCACATCCATATCATCGCTATTGATGCGCCTGTTATTTCAGCCAAAGTATTTCTGATTTTTATGTTCATTAAGTCAAGTTAAATTATTTAATATGTAAAGTATACCATACATTATGTAATAAATAATTTACATTATGTAAAATAAATATTACATTTACCGAAAACGACAACTTACTAATTGAGTAAAAGCACCTTATAATTTAGCTCATAATGAGAGTATTTCTTTTTATTTCACTGTCCTTTATCAGTCAATTTGCTTTTTCATCTTTGGATGTCAGTGATTATAGTGATGACCAGATTTGTATATTTGCAAAGGACCCTCCACTGCACGCTCAAATAATTTTTGAGATAGATGCTAGGGAAATTATTTGTAACAATGGTGCTGCATTTAAAAAATCTGAATCATCAATCTCCAAAGAAAGTGAAAGGCTCCTTAGGCTAAAAAGATGGAATAAAATGCTAAGAGGGAAGAGGCCAATATATTCAACGAGCTTTGGAGCCAATATAAAGATTGATACTTTTGGTGGTGAAAAATCAATAACAATCGACAAAGTGTTCTAATAATTGACTTGTGAAAATATTTATTTATGGCGAGAGGACAAAAATCATTTCAGCATTTAAATAAATCACCTGTCAACGATGATGAAATATATATGATGGTCATGCTCTACACCTATCAGCATAAAAGCTTGGAACATTTAGCACGTAAATTCAAAGTCAGCCCCTCTGTCGCAAAAGAGATTATCATTCGAAGCCGATTCGGTGGGGCCTGTGGTTAGTAATCTAAATGCTGCACCTGTCTTTATTTAAATAACTCTGAATCTACACTTAATCTTCATACCGAGCCGATAGCATAGATCACATGAAAAAAATAAATATAATTTTTACACTCTTGATGTGTCTTTCCTTCTCTGTCAATGCAGATCTCAAAAGGGCAATTGCATACGATCAAGCGGGTGAGTATGAGAAGTCAGCAAAAGAACTATACAAGATAAGCCAGCTCGCCACGAGGGGACACCCTAAGGCTATGTACGAATTTGGAACGATGTACATGAAGGAAGGTATGTGGGTCGTTCAGAGCGAAGAATCGGCATTTGAGTGGTGGCTGAAATCCGCCAACTTGGGCTATGCTCCTGCACAATTCTCTATTGGTGCTTCATACATTGGCGGTATAGGTGTCAATCAGGATATGCAAGAGGCAAAGAAGTGGCTTGAGAAAGCCATGGATAGTACCTACGTAAAATACAGTAAGGTTGCAAAAGAACTCTACACGCTCAACGAATTGGACAAAATCTAACCCCCCAAAAAGCCAAGGTGAGATTGGCATGAAAGACCTACAGCAAGAGCTCTCACACCAAAGCTAGTAAGACGCGTCGGCTTTGAAAGCTTGCTGTAATTTTAATCCTGACTTTGAATCCTTTAATGTCGTTGAACTAACGTTGATATGGCAGGGATTTTTTCTATTAAAGTAGAACATTTAAGAATCGCTTTAGGAGAAAGTAATTTATAAATTTATCTCCCTGCCATAACTCCAAGTATACTAAATTTAAATGTCATAATGAACTTAATTTAAGATCATCCTAGGTCTGAAATAATAAGGTTCTAATAATTAGGGCTTTTTTGCATCAAACAGAATGACTCTTTAAGGCTTATTTCGTCTGCATCTCTCGCTACAATATAGTACATTCTCCCAATCCTTTCGCCATTTCTTTCTCCAGGTAAAAGCCTTGCCGCATGTTTTACAGATCTTTTCAGGCTTCACTTTAATCATTCATCTAGAATTATTTAGGGATAAATTTTTTGAGTAAAAAAAAGCCCTCTAGAAAGAGGGCTTTAATAGAGCAAGGAGTATTATGCGTCGCTAGACTCCTGAACAGCTACATTCCAGATGATTAAGCCAAACAGAATCTTGTTTACAAAATCTGCAAGGTTGTAAATAATGTTCAGCGTTCCATTATCTACAGAGCCCATCATGTAACCAAAAATGTATCCTAGAGGATAGATTGCCCATCCTACCAATACAATGAGTCTTAGTGCATTAAAGGCTGACTTAACACCTGCATTGGCATCAGCAGCTTTACTTGCTTCTCCGCCAAAGATTTCCCAGATGATGACTGCCCAACCAATCATACCAATAATAAATCCTAGGCTTGCTGACATAACACCTGCTTCACCTAAGTAACCACCAATTAGCATAACTAGCGTACCTACTAACAATCTCCAGAAAGAGCTTGTAGACACTGCGGCACCGACTGCCTTTAAGATAATGAAGAATTCAATCATCAATAGAGGTACGGTAACCAGCCAGTCAATGTAACGATACACGATTGGAGATTGAGCTTCGCCAGCGATGAGTGAGGCAACCCAGTAATCTCTCATGTAGAGATAATGAACGCCTGCAACCAGAGTGACTAGACCAGCAACTGTCATTGAAAGTCTCCACTCTTTTTTTACTGCCATACCCTCATAAAAAAAGAAGACTGTAGCAGCAATCATAGCAACAGAGACTATCCAGAAAGATACGCCGACAAAGTCGCCGTCTTGTAAAAAATGTTCCATGTAAAACTCCTTAACTAAAAAGATAAAAATTAAATATTACACGTAGCCCCTTTTTCTACAGTTTTGGATTATACCTACAAAGAACTCATTTAAAAATACACAATAATTGTGGGGTTTTTATTGATATATTTCATAGGTTTTACTATTTACATTAAACTATTGATTTTATTAAAAAAATAATCCTGGAGTCAGCCAAATGAAAATAAAACTCATCTATTTTGATATGCCATTCTGGCGTGCTGAGGTGGCAAGATTACCCTTATTTATGTCAAATATTGATTTTGAAGATTTCAGAATTACGAGTGACGATAATAAATTTATCAAGGAAAATGGCAAGCTGAAAGACGGGACCATTATTCCCTTTAGGCAGTTACCCGTTTTGGTTTTAAAGGGCCAAAGTATTGCTCAGACAGGTGCGATTGCCAGGATTTGTGGAAAGATTAGTGGTATGTATCCTGAAGACATGATTGAGGCAGGTAAAGTGGACCAGGTAATTGATACTGTGACTGATATCAATGAGCTATTAAACCCCTCCATGCGTGAAAATAATCCTGCCATTAAAAAACAGATGAGAGTTGATTTAAGTAAAGGCGCTTTGCCTCAATATTTTGGTTTTTTGGAAGAGATATTAAAGTCAAATAACTCAGGATGGTTTGTTGGTTATGAGATGACGATTGCAGACATTGCAGTTTGGAGCCTACTTGGCTGGATTGCGCAGGGTGTGCTTGATGATATACCTCAAGACTTGTCGAAATCTTTTGAGCGTTTAACCCATTTATTTAATGAGATCAGTAAACAGCCATCGGTACAGGAGTGGAAAAAAATGACCTATGCCTATGAGGAGTCTTCAACGGGAGAGTACAACTACCATGTGCCTGACTCCATTTAAGGATGAAGCTTGTACTTTTCAAATCCAATTTCACCTGACCATCGCCATGCAGTAAAGACTGGCGAGTCAGTTGTAATTGAGGTGTGGAGAATATTTGAGGGATGAAAAACATAAGAGTTTGGACCTTTTAATTCTAGCTCACACTCATCAGTCCACCAATGCGCCTCACCGTTAAAAATAAAGAAGGTTTCCTCTGCCTCGTGCTGTCTTGGACCGTAGACTATATCTTTGTTCTGAAGCCAGAGACCAACTCTCACTGTGTCATTGTAGTATAGTCCATCTGGACCGATGAGCTCAGCCATTGGCATTTGATTTGCTAGCTCCTCTGGGATTCTTTCTTCTCTTAAATCTGAGCCACTCCACTTTATAAAGGGAGACGCTTTTAGAACAAGCTGATTTAGGATATGACCTTTGGAATCCAAGTTGGATTCAACATCGGAAAAAAATCGATTGTCGAATTGTTGCGGATTATCTATTTGATGGGCTGCCTCAATGAGAGCATCTGCTGCAAGAAAGCCCCCTTTACGATTTTCAAGACTAAAAATTTCAGATAAGTTAAAAAAAAGATTCTTTAATGCTTTCATTTCAATCTAAGCAGTAATTCTTGAGAGGTATTTTGCAAATTGCCAGAGATTCCTTTCAATGGGGTGAAGGGTGCCTTGAGGCAATCGAAGGGATTGAGTTCCAATATGGAGTCCCTCAACAAGTCCTCTGTCCTCCTTGTTTGCGGTGTCCATATATGTAATTTTTTCACGTAACCATTCGTCATAATCTTCTGTAGGAACTTCATCTAAGATTTCTTGAGGAACGGCTACGCCCCAGGTCGCTTTGAACTGACCAGTTCCTGTGGGCATGACTGAGACCCACCATAAATAGTCGGGCATAAGTGTGACTAGGTGATTAGGGAAGACGCAAAAATCAACCATTGTGCGTCTCCATACGCCCTTGAGTTTTTTATTTTCTGGGTGGGCAGCGCCGGGTCCATATTCAGGCTCCTGAGGTGCGTAGTGATAGCAGTAATGATCACTATCCTCCCCGCACTTGTAATCTTGAATCTGTTTTTTATGGTTGGCAAATGTTTTTGGGTGTGCAATGGGAACGTGATAGCTCTCTGTGAAGTTTTCAATGAGATTCTTCCAGTTAGCATTCCAGCTCATGTCCTCTCTGATAACCGTTTTATAACTCTCCATATCATATTGACCAACAGCATTTTTTCTTAAGGCTTCTAGGGAGGATGCAACACTTTTCTTTGGATTTTCTGAGAGCGTTACATAGACAAAACCCTCCCACGTCTCAATCTGCAATGTCTCCAAATAAATTTTTTTAATATCAAAGTCTGACTTCATATCCATAAATGGCGCATGGTCTAATTGGCCATCTATGCCATACGTCCAGGCATGGTTAGGACAGGTAAACGCAAAGGCATGGCCCGTTGCTTCTTTTGTGAGGCAGGTAAAGCGGTGCGCGCAAGCATTTACAAATCCCCTAATCTCGCTGGATTCTTGCCTTACCACAAGGACAGGCGTGCCTGCAATCTCATGGGTGAGGTAGTCACCTGTCGATGGAATTTCATCGCATCGACCAATGCAAACCCATTCTTGATTAAAAATCCTATCCTGCTCATGGTTATAGAAGCTTATAGAATGATTAACAATCGGCGGTATTGGAGTCGCCTCTTTAAAAGATTTTTTTGCACACTCTTTGAGCAGTCTTAGGGATACACTTAACGGTGCATTAGTATAAGTGTTCTGATCAATCTCAATTTTCATGAAAAAAATTGTATCATGAAAGAAAACTTTATTAACACATCAGTCACGAAGTTTGTGCTTTTTTGTGTTAAGCTAAAAGCCCTCTAAATTATGACAGTCTATATCAGAGTTTATTAGCTATCCCAAACTGCGAATGACTTACCCTGATTATTGAACTCATAACCAATAAAAGGCTCATCACTGATGACTTCTCCATCATGGCCTGGTGAAATAGAGTAAGCATCACCAGCATTAACGATCATTTCTGTTCCGTCATCGTGAGTCACTCTCATGCTACCTTGGATACATGCTCCTAAATGACCAGCCTGACAGCTTTCACCACCTACGTGTGGTTTGATGCATTCAGACCATGTCCATCCTGGCTGAGCAGTTACCCTGACAGCTTTAACCGTGCCAAACTCAAGAATTTCTGCTTTTGTTTTATCTGGCGCTACAAGGTCATCTGGGGTATCAAAAGATTTTTTTGTTAAATTTGCCATTTTCTCTCCTTTATATTATGATTTACGCACTTATAACCATAACACATTAATACATAATGAAAAAAATAATACTCGTTTCTATTCTTTTGATTTCTGGCCTTTCTTTTGCAGATGGTAACAATGACTGGCAGAATATTGATCAAAACGTTATCAAACTAAATGCTTTAAATAGTTGCCAGGGTTGTGTTTTAAGAAACACAAGCTTCATTGGCGCTGATCTAAATAATGCTAGTCTTTCTGGCGTAGACTTTATATCAGCTAACCTCTCAAGTGCAAATCTTGATAATGCAGACCTGGAAGGTTCAAGTCTATTTGGTGCGGATATGAATGGAACAAGCCTAGAGAAGGCAAACCTGTTTGGTTCTAATCTTTTTGCTGTGAACTTGAATGGTGCTAATCTTACTGGCGCCAACCTTATTGAAGCTGATTTGAGCTTAGCCAATTTAAGTGGAGTTAATTTTGCTCAAGCAAACCTAACCAATGCTAATTTAATGGGCGCAGATTTGAGCGGCGCAATCTTAGAGGGCGCTTTTCTGTGCAACACAATGATGCCTTGGGGGCTTGATAACTCGTCCTGCCAGTAAGAGTAATCTATACCTATTGGAGTGACATGGAGTCACTCAGGTAAGGAAGCTTTTCACGCACCGCTGTAATCCTGCTAGTGTTAATCTCAGCAGTGATAAGTTTTTCTCCCTGCTCTGCGTTCACAATGTCGATGCCGTCAGGGCTGATAATTTTGCTCTCACCCATAAATTCTATGTCATTTAACTTTCCAGTTGAGTTGGCGTAGGCTACAAAGATTCCATTTTCAAATGCTCTGGTTCTGCAATTGTAGCGCGCCGCAGCTGGCCAATGAGATGACTGACCTGTTGGCGCAATAATCAGCACTACTTCTTGCAGAGCTAGCTCTCTTATAAGTTCTGGAAACTCGAGTTCGTAGCATATAACAATCGCTGCCCTGATGCCATTGATTGTGATGATTGAGCTATCTTCACCGGGAGAAAATATTGTCGACTCATTTGCAGTTGGTGGGAGCATTTTTTTTCGGTGGTTGGCTATGGAAAGGCCATTTTTGTCGAAAAGTTGGGCTGAGTTAAAAAGTTGCTTGCTGTTTGATTCTGGGTACCCATAAACAATTGCAGTGCTAAATTGTTTAGCAAGACCACTCAGTTTTTTAGCGCATTGACCCTCCCGATTCTCGCTAAATTTATTAATTTTTTCAGGGTTTCCATATCCAGAAATAAATAGTTCTGGGCAGACAACTAGATCCAGATCAGGATTTTTGGTTAAGAGCTCTTCAAGTCTAGTAATTTTTTCAAAAGGACTCTCATCCCTCATCTCATACTGGAAGATACCAATATTTAATTTCATTTTTTTTGTCTAATTTTGTTTATCAATTTGTACGGCCTTATAACTAACCAGTATATCCATACAGGGGCACCAACGATATAAAAAATATGCCAGTACACATTATATAAATCAAACCAACCAACGATAATTTCATTGTTGAGCTTTGAGTATGTTGTTGCAATAAAGAACGAAAAGAGAAGCCAGCCACAGCTTAAATAAAAACTAATCCTTGTTTTTAATGAGAACTCTATCATTGCAAATAAACATACTTTATGTAACCCAAGAACACTATAATCTACTTTCTAAATTTATAGGAACTGATAATGATAAAAACTTTGCAAATTACTGAAAAAGAGGCTTGGGATTTGGCATTTAATGCACTGGTCAATAACCAGACTTCAGAAGCTAATGCCAAAGAGGTTGCCGATGCTTTAGTCAGTGCAGAGTTTGATGGTCAGTCTGGTCATGGGCTTTCAAGAGTGCCCTCTTATGTGGAGCAGCTAACTGCGGGTAAAGTGAAAGGTACCGAGGCCCCTTCAGTCATCAGTTCGAAGGGAAGTGTTATCAGAGTTGATGCTAAAAATGGGTTTGCTTACCCTGCCATCTCGTTAGCGTTAAAGGAAGTGACGACTGCGTCTAAGCAGTTCGGCATTGCTGCTGCTAGTATTTCACGTTCTCATCACTTTGGCCAGGCTGGAAGGCATGTCGAGATTCTAGCTGAGAGTGGATTGATTGGTCTGATGTTTGGAAACACGCCAAAAGCTATTCCACCATGGGGTGGAACAAAAGCTTTATTTGGGACAAACCCGATAGCATTCTCGACCCCTCGAGAGAATGAGGCGCCACTCGTTATTGATATGAGCTTAAGTAAAGTTGCTCGCGGAAAGGTTATGGTTGCAAACCAGCAAAATGAAAAGATTCCAGAGGGATGGGCTATTGATAGTGAAGGAAAGCCTACTACAGATCCAAAGAAAGCTTTGGCCGGGGCAATGCTTCCAATTGGTGATGCTAAGGGAAGTGCCCTTGCATTGATGGTGGAAATCCTTGCCGCAGGATTGACCGGTTCTAATTTTGGTTTTGAAGCGAGCTCATTTTTAAATGCTGAGGGAGACTCGCCCGGTGTTGGTCAGCTTATCATAGCGATTGATCCTAGCTTCTTTTCAGGCGATGCCTTTTCAGAAAGAACAGAGACTATTGTTGACTCAATCCTTGAGCAGCCATCGACTAGACTTCCTGGAAATAAACGCTTGGAAAAAAGAAAGCTTCGTGAGAGTTCTCAGAGCATAACCATATCGAAAGAATTATTTGAAAAGATTACAAAGCTTTAAGTCTAAGATAGATTTGATCTGCCGCCGTCCACTCCAATGATTTGACCTGTCATCCAAGAACTTTCATCGCTTAGTAGAAACTTTGCAAGTGAGGCTGAATCTTTTCCCTCACCTAGTCTTTTGAGTGGATGCGCTTTAGCAAGGGCATCTGCTACAACATCACTCTTAAGCATAGACTGTGAAATCTTAGAGTTAGTTAGACTTGGTGCGATACAGTTGACGCGAATGCTTGGAGCAAACTCAGAAGCGAGTGTGACTGTTAATCCTTCAATGGCAGCTTTTGCAGATGCAATAATGGTGTGATTTGTAAAGCCTTTCTGGGCAGCGACTGATGAGAACAACACAATTGAGCCGTTATTCTTTTTTAAATCATCTTGAAAACCTTGAATTGCTTCAATCGCCCTATAAAGATTGAGTTTCATGCACTGATGCATATCAGATTCTGTCACTCTTTTAAGTGGCTTAAGATCTATCGAGCCAACACAATAAGCTAAACCTGTGATAACCGTGTCTGAAATATCTGATTTTATTTTATCAACAAATCCATCTTCCAAAACATCAACAACAGAGTAGCTAAAGCCAAGTTTTTCTGAGAGGGATTTAAGCTCCACTTCATTTCTGGAGATGAGATGCGCTTCTTGATTTGAGTCTTTTAGCTGATGAGCCAAACTAGACCCTATGGAGCCGGTTGCACCAAAGATTAATTGTTTTTTAGACATAAGAATATTGTAGCAAACAAAAATATAAATTTTACTGTTTGATCAACTAAGAAGATGTGATTTAGATGTGATTTAAGTGTTTATTTTGTTTATACTTTACCGTTTAATTATTGAAATTCCATCTCAACCCTATGAAAAAAATACTCCCTACTTTATTGTTTTTTGTTTGCTTTACAACCCCAGCTCTCGCTGATAAAGAGGTTGCAGATAGAGCAATTAGATGTTCAGCACTTATTTATATCGAGATTACCAGGCCTGAAATGGCTGGCCTCACAGCAGGTGAGGCGCTCATGAATAGAATATACGCCTATCATATGATTGACGGTACAGACATGGAAATGACAAACGGTCAAATCATAGCAGCACAGACAGAGGCTATTACCAAGCTCTCTCAAGACTATATCAAAGGTGTCAATCTTGCAGAAGAATATCGTAACTGTGTTTACTGGATGACTGACATAGCAAAATATATTAATATTAGCGAATATGTTTCTCCTGAGGATAGCACTGAAGAGTCTGATGCTGCAGAAATGGCATTATTTTTATCAGCACCTACTGAGACATCTGTTACAGTATTTAAAAATCCTATTAAGACATGGGAGCAGCAGGTTGATCTCGGTTTTGTAGCCTGGGCATCACAAGAGCTAGAAGTGCCATACAAAGAGGCAATTCTTAGTAAAGTTAGTGAAAAATTTGAGTAGAATTTAAATATTAGTAGAGAATTTTTTAATGGACAAGAAAACGAGAGACAACTCCGCAATGATGAATGGCCTATATTGGTGGGGAGTGCCAACTCTTTTTCGTTGTCCGCATCAGCCTGAAACTGAGGGCTGTGATATAGCCCTTGTCGGTGTTCCTCATAGCACTGGAAATGGAACAACGCAGCGCGATCAGCATTTAGGTCCGCGGGCTGTTAGAAATATTTCAGCTCAGGGCAGGAGAGGGCATTTAAAGTTTGGTATCTCCCCATGGGAGATGTGTGATATTAGAGATTTTGGCGATGTCCCTCTTCCTGAGGCTAATAATAACGAGCAGTGTATCGAGCGCATTACTGAGTTTTATCAGGGTATTGCTGAATCTGGAGTCTGCCCAGTTTCAATTGGCGGCGATCACTCAATTACCGGCGGTATTCTTCAAGCTATTGCAGGACCAAAGTCTAAACTGACCAATGGGGAGAAGGCTGTGCTTGTTCATTTTGATGCGCATACAGATGCCTTTCATCAGCTTGATCATTTTTTAGGCGCCGTTAAATCTGCAGCTCACTGGGCGAGCTATTTGGTTCGAGATGGTTTTGTAGATGCATCAAAAAGCATCCAGGTGGGAATAAGAGGGAATACGAGAACATTGGACTGGTTAGATTCGAGCTATGAGCTGGGATATGAGATCATTACCAAGGATAACTTTGATGAGTTTGGCGTTGATAAGTGCATCAAAATGATTCAAGAGCGTGTTGGTGATGCTCCCATTTATATTACATTTGATTTAGATTGTCTAGATGTAACAGTAGCTCCTGGTGTATCCAACCTCGAGCCTGCTATTGAAGGCTTTAAAATGCCAGATGTTCTAAAGATGCTTCAAGGACTTCGGGGAAAAAATATTATTGGTGGCGATGTTGTCTGCCTCATGCCAACGGTCGATTCACCTAATCAGATTACTTCGCATGTAGCCAACTCAATCATGTTCGAGTTGGTTTGTTTAATAGCTGACAATATTGGCAATAAATCTTAGGACCTATAATTTTTAAGGTGAATATCTAACGCCTTGGTAGATATCAAAGTCTCTAGAAGTGCAAAAAAGAGTGAGCCAGATAACATAAGAAGACCAAAGCCAAATATGTAGTTGGCCAATATATAGTATTTTAGATAAACCAAAATAATCGTCATCAAGTTAAATATAAAACTCATTACACCGAATACTTGCATTCTTCTAATGTAAACAACACGCTTTTCTAGGATATTGAGTTGCTCATCTGCATGCTTCGTTTTAGACTCGTCACTTCCCTCTGTTGTCATTGCTCGAATCAAGACGCTCAGCGAGTGAAGCCGATTCGTATAAGCAACAAAGAGTAAAGAGATTGCAGGAAAGAGAAGTGCGGGCGTTGTAATATCCATAGCTGTATATTTTAATAAGGAATTCAGCTCGATTAAATCTTTTTAAAATTTAGTTGCCTTAATTACCTCAATCAGATGAGTCATATCTTCATCATCATTGTATATATGAGGTGATATACGTATACCTTGACTACGAAGATCTACACTAATCTTGTTTTCATTTAGGCGATGCAATATTTTGTTTTGATTGCTACCAAAATTAAGAATCATCGTGCCACCTCGCTTTGCCTCCTGTCTTGGAGATACAAATTCATCACCGAACTCTCGTGATATTTGTTCAATGAGTTTTTGATTATGCTGCCTAACTTTATTGATACCAATGTTATTGAAATAGCTAATACTATGTCCAGCAACAACATAAGGCGCGACCGATGGCGTACCTCCCCAAAACTTGAGTGCGCTATCCCTGTATCGAAAATTATGAATATCAAACTCAAAAGGATTTTCATGACTGAACCAGCCAACATCTCTCGGATGACAAAAAGGAAGGCGCTTTGAGTTGATCCATAAATAGGCAGCACCCGGTCCGCCGCAAAGCCACTTCACTGATGAGCCAATCATAAAGTCAGGCTGGAGTACTTCCAGATCAATTGGAACAATGCCAACTGATTGCGCGACATCAAGAACTGAGATTATTTTCTTTGATTTGGCTAGTGAGAGAGCCTTATCTATTGGTGCTAGCTGCCCCGTATTTGAATATGCGTGACTAATAAAAACAAGATCAATATCATCCGTTAGATATTTCTCCCATACTGCAAAATCAGTAACGTCTTTATTAGCCGGAATAAACCTGACTTCACAGTCATCTGGCAAAGACTTTTTGAGGACAAATCCCATTCCTGGAAAATCAATTTCACTCATTAAAACAATAGGCTTGTTGTTTTGTAATCCCTCTACAGACATGAGAAGCTTACTAAGACCTGATGATAAGTTGATCTGTGGACAGAACTCTTCTTTCTTAGCACTGAATAGCAGGGCTAATTGACTTGTAAAGTTATCAGTAGCCTGAAGCCATTCCTGCCAGGGCTCAGCTAACCCATCAGACCAAGGCTTAAAAAACTTATCATTAAAAAACTTTTCAGATTCTATAAGAGGCCTACCAACGGAGTGACTCAGAAGATAGTTAGCTTTTGTCAAAATGAAGTCACCTTTGTATTTATTAATTTTGGGGGTGGTATTGAGCAACCTTTTGTTAAGGAGCTGTATGTCATTAAATCGAGTGGGAATATCGTCACGATTTGCAGCAGCTCTTCTATCCCTCAGTTTCTCAAGTGAACTAATCAAAACTTCAAGTGGAGGCCCGCTGGCTGTAATATTATCAAGCTGAGAATCTTTTAATGAGTTCGAGGGGGATGCGATGTACTTTTCAACGAGCTGATTGTGGTGTTGTTTTGCAGCCTCGCCATGCAATTCACATAGATCCAAAAATAATGAAAGGTTACTTTGATACCAATCTGAACTAGTGTCAGAATTATTCAAGAAGTCATCCATAAAGCTTGTTCTCCTCATACAGTCCCTTAAAATACCTTGGTCTTCAGGCATCATATACATGAACTTATCAACGAGCATTTGGGAGTAGGAAGGCTCTTTAGCTAAACACAAACCTAACAGAATATCGATAACATTGATGCCTGCAAAGTCTCCCGCATTTGCCCCACGATAAACCTGAAAGCCAACGTGATAGGGCTTGTAGTAGGGGCGTACACAATAGAAAAAATCATCAACATCAAGCTGATCAAATAAATATTGGTTAGATTTAATAACTTCTTGGAGCGACTCTTTAGCAACGTTGAGAAGATCGGGACACATTGGATGGGAGATGCCCAGTGAATGAAGCTTTAATAAAGCGTCAGCTGCCCTTTTGTAAGCAAGAATCGCTTTGGTGTTGTAATCAAGAAAGAGTCTCTCAGCAGGGAGGCTAGTAAAGCTTTTATACACACCATTAACAGCCTTATTGTGAGTTGAGAGGTGAGCAGTTGCAAAGCGAGGTGTAACACCAATTGATGCACCAATATTCATAGCAAGACCGGAAGCCTCTTTTAATGGTGATACTTTATCTACAGAAGGATTCGTAATCTCATGCCTTCTACAAGAAGCCATATAGAGACCAACGTTTCCAAGTAGATCAAATGCATTATCAAACCCTTCATCAGTGTTTCCCTCAGACAGGAGTTGTTTAATAAGCTTTTGGCCTTCATTTTTTAGAGATTTTTTTAAATTTTCACCTACTAACTTAACATTAATGCGCTCAGCTTGATCCTGGTACATTAATTCAAGCTCAGTATTTAGTTCAACAAAACGATTTCTGATCCAGTGATCAAAGGCAATTGAATTTGGTGTCATAAGTGATTATTAAAATACAAAAAAATTGACAAATAATATCATCATAGCTCCAATATTAATCACCAAAATAAATCAAATATATATAATTAATTGAATTTATTCACTAATAAATAGATAAATAATATAGAATACATTCAATAAATTAATAATTAATAATTAATTGTGCTATGGATAGCAAAGACTTAAAAATCTTATCAATACTTCAAAATAGTGGAAGAATTCCAATTTCTGAGCTAGCTAATCAGCTCGATATGTCAGATACACCTTGCTTAAGACGAGTTAAAAAACTTGAGAACTCTGGCGTGATTAGTGGTTATAGTGCAAACATTAACGCAGACAGCTTAGGCTTTAATGCAATTGTTTATGTTTTTGTTAGGCTCAATGAGAATTCAAATGCAAATGCTGATATGTTTGAGGGTGCCGTTAAAAATTTACCCGAGGTGCTGGAGTGCTCTGTCATTTCAGGTTCGCACGATTACCTACTCAAGATAATTTCGTATGACCTGTTAAGCTACGAGAGCTTCATCAAACAGTCTATTGGTAACTTGAGATGTGTTTCTAGCATAGAGTCTACTGTGGTTTTAAAGCAAAACTTTTCTAGACGAGAGCTACCCATAGTGAAGACAGAGAAGAAGCTAAGTTTCTTTTAAACTGATACTTGTTCTGGCACTAAACCACAGCTTTGATTTGCAGGCACTGCAACCTTGATTTTTTTAGGGAGTGAGAGGTCTAGATTATTTACATTCTCTATGAACTTATTTTGATCATAGGACTCCTTGATCATGGTATTGAATTTTTTTTCTTCACCAATTGTACTGACAGATAGCCCGTTGTAATCATGTGCTGGGTACACCTCTGTATTGTCTGGGAGCTGGAATAGTTTGTGAATTGAGTCATAGAGCGTTTCAGCAGATCCACCCTGAAAGTCACATCTTCCAGTACTTCTAATGAACAAGGCATCCCCTGTAAGAACTTTATTTTCAACGACATAAGACATGCAGCCAACTGTATGCCCTGGCGTTTCAATTGCTTTAATTTCATAGTCACCTATTGGAAGAATATGCCCTTCACCTGCCATAATATCTGCACATGACTCAGCATCGATATTTTCCATTCCTAGGACAATTCGGGCATTAGGATAGTATTTTTTCAAAGGGCACGCGCTAGTAATGTGGTCTGCATGAATATGCGTTTCTATGATGAATTTTAGGTCAAGTCCCAACTCTTTGAGCAGCGATGTATCTCTATCAATCATGATATCGACCGCATCAATGATTGCAGCTTCTTTTGTTTTGCTGTCTGCTAGAAGATAGGTATAAGTACAACTTTCCCTTTCAAAAAGTTGTTTAAAAATTAGACTCATTGATCGCTCCTATGAATGCTCTATGTGAACAATTTTTTAGTTTTAGGACATGTATTCTACATTCATTTTTTCACTTTGGATGTAGTAATCATACAATTTAAGATTTGAGGCGGCAAGCTGATCAAGTACCACGATGACATTCGCATGATTTTGCAGAGCGCTTCCGGGGCAAAAAGATGATAATGGTCCCTCAACTAAATCAGCAACAGCTCTGCTTTTGTGCTGACCAAGTCCCAGCAATATTATATTTTCGGCATCCATAATTGTACCAATGCCCATTGTGATAGCAATTGAGGGCTGTAATTCTGACTCACCAAAGAATCTCGCGTTGTTATGTATGGTGTTATTAGTTAAAGTTTTGACTCTGGTTCTTGACTTTAGACTCGAGGTGGGCTCGTTAAATCCAATATGGCCATTTGAGCCTACACCTAGGAGCTGAAGGTTAATACCACCATGACTTTTAATTAGAGATTCATAGTTGCTACAAGTTAATTCAAAGTTTCCATCAAGACATTCAGGGATATGAGTATTTTTTTTATTAATATCTATATGATCAAATAGATTCTTGTTCATATAATGTCTATAACTTTGTTTATGGTTTGGGGCAAGTCCAACATATTCATCTAAGTTAAATGTGACTACATTTTGAAAACTAATTCTGCCATTTTGATATTTTCTAATTAGTGCATCGTAGGTCGACAATACTGATCCACCCGTAGCTAAACCAAGAACAGTATTATTTTTTTCAGCAATAAATTTTTCAATAAAGTTTGCTGCAAAATCACTAGCTTCTTTTTCAGTTGGTAGTATTACTACTCTCATTAGTTATCCTTTTTTATTTGCTTTCCTGCGAGCCAGACATTGTGTACATGAAAGTCTGAGTCAAAATGAGCAAGATCTGCTCGGTATCCTTTTTTTAACTGACCAATATAGTCAGACACGCCTAAATATTCTGCTGGATAAAGTGTTGCCATAGAGATTGCACTTTCAAGGGGAATACTGCATTTTTGATAAGCATTTTTAATGGCATCAATTTGTGTAATAGAGGATCCTGCAAGTTTTCCTTCTGAGTTAATAATCCGACCATTAGACTCACTAACCACTTCATCATAAAGCTCAAATGAGGGCTCTCCATGATTAATCGTTGCCATAGAATCTGATACAAAAAAGAGCTTTCCTTTTGGCTTTTGTTTGAACGAGAGATTTATCAATGAAGGGTGAACATGGTGTAAATCAACAATGATACTTGCGGATGTTTCATCAAAATCTAATGCAGATCCGACAACACCTGGCTCCCGTGCTGAAATTTGACCCATTGCATTAAAGAGATGAGTGAAACCATCTAAGCCATATTTAACAGCTTCTTCGAGCTGATCATAGTTTGCATCGGTGTGACCTGCCAGAATTTTAAAACCTAAAGACTTAAGATTTTTAAGCTGCTTAATAGATATACATTCAGGGGCAAGGGTAAGCATTACTGGAAACTTATCTAGTTTCTCAAACAAATTTAAATATGAGGTATTAATAGTATTGATGTATTGTTTTTGGTGGACCCCTCTGTACTTAACATTGAAAAAAGGCCCTTCGATGTGAATGCCAAGAAGTGAATGATTATTATTAATTTCATTTGTGATAGTATCAGTACACTTTTGAAGAATATTTAACGAGTCACTAATGACTGTTGGCATGATACTTGTGGTGCCAAAATATTGATGAGCCGAAATTATTGTATTGAGGCTATCCTTATCTGGAGAATTATTAAATAACTTTCCACCCCCTCCATTCACCTGCAGATCAATAAGGCCAGGAGATAAAATGCCCCCATCTAGCTTTTGAACTTCGAAGTCTGGTGGTATATCATCTTCATTAGTAATTCCAGCAATATGTTGATCATCAATGAGAAGAGCTTTGTGCTCGATAAATTCTTTACCGTCAAAAAGTTTTGAGCCTGTTATTGCTTTTTTCATCCTAATTCGACCACATAGTCATAGCGATCCCCTCGATAGTATGATTGAGTGTATTCAACCACTCGACCATTGGCGTCTTTACCTCTTCTTTCAACGAATAAAATAGCACTTCCAGGATTTACTTCAAGCTTGTCCGCTAAATTATCATCAGCAATAATGGCATGTATATTTTGCTTTGCAGTAACCGGATTCATTTTTTTAGACTCTAGTAACTCATATAAAGAATTATCAATAGCAGAAGTTATTGAAATGATCGATGCAGGTATTACAGCTATCTCATAAAGGAGTGGTTCATTAACTAAATATCGAACACGATTGAGTCTATGCACAAAATCGCCTTCATTTAAGTTGAGTATTAACGCTTCCTTTGCAGAGGCTTTACCCTCTTCTCTTAGGGTGATTCTTGAGTGGGATTCAAGACCCCTTTTTTTCATGTCAGCTGTAAAACTATTCAAAGAAGAAAGATTTTTGTGAAGAATAAGGTCAACATTTTCAGAAACAATTGTTCCAGCACCCTGTTTTTTAATAAGCAATCCAATTTCTACAAGCTGATCTATCGCCTTGCGAACAGTGATACGTGACATATTTAAATTAGATGCCAAATCTCTCTCAGGCATAAGCGCATCACCTGGCTTTAAGACCCCTTCTTGAATGGCACTATTGAGTGAGCGAGATAATTGCTTATATAAGGATTCAGAGCTATCGTCTGATGGCCTTAAGAAATTAATTAAATTGTCAGTACTCACCATGTGATGTATTAGGGCTATTTTATTAAAAATACAATAGCATTATTATTTAATTGGTATTTAATTGGTATTATTATATTCTAATTGTTTTAACAAAGTCAATAACAAGAATATAAAATATTTAAAAGATATATTATTGATAGACTAAGTGGATATATTAATATATATATGTTTTAAACAGCATTTTGATGTAAATCAAATGCTATTCAATAATAAATATTTAAATCTAATTTGCTTTTTATTTAGTTCCTGTTATATAATACCATTATATTACCAATTACTTTTAGACTAATTGCTCAATTAGTGTTGTTATTAGTCTATTTTTGAGAAAGATAACTAAAGATGAATACAGCTGGTTTTGTGATGACAACATCAATCAATTCAGACAATTATTTTTGTTCAACATTGATCAATAATTCTGATGTTCTACTGGAGAATTTTGTGTTTTGTTTTAGCATTCTTGCACCTGCAAAAGCAATTGAAAACTGCTCTCTAGTTAATAGTGAGGGTGGTTATTCTGAACTAAAACATTCTGAAGAGTTTGTTTTAAGGCCAGGAGATGAATGGAATTTTAAATATGCCTACGAAGAGTCTAGGCACAAGCCTATGAATCATAGATGGTCACCACAAGGCTGTTTTTTAAAAAAAGATAATGGGGATCTGATCAATCTTGAAATGATAGATTTAGATCTAGAAAGAATCTCCTCCGTGGCGCCAATTCCCAATTTTTCGGGAGATAAATTAAATTACGAATCATTTAGATTGGTGCCACATCCTTACTCATGGAATCCTAGTGCAGGTGTTTGTAACCTTTGTTCGCCAATTAATGTAGCGTTTGAAAATCAGGAAATAATAACAAGTGCCTATCAATCAGCTTTGGAGCTTGGAAATCGACTTAATCTTAATCTTTTATCTAACTCAACAAACGAGATAAATAAGAACGCAACCACATCACTAAAGCTTACCTTTCAGGATCTTTCTGATGACTCTGCATACAAAATTACCATAACCAGTGATGATGTTGAGATTGTATCAGGTGATGAATCAGGTTTTTATTATGCTCTTGTCTCTTTGATGCAGCTTTCCCAAAATTATCATCAGTTAGTTCCGTGTGGCTCTATTTTTGATAAGCCTCGTTTTAGTTGGAGAGGGCAGCATTTAGATACTGTGAGGCATTTTTTCTCGGTAAACAGTTTATTTAAATTACTAGATTTAATGAGTCTTTTCAAGTTGAATATGTTTCATTGGCATGGAGTCGATGATGAAGCCTTTCGATTCAAATTAGATAGTTATCCTGAAAGTGCTACTGAAACTTCAAAAAGGGGAAATAATTTATTAGTGCCACCTGTTTTTGGATCTGGATCAGATGCAACTGGTGGTTATTATGACAAAGAAGATATTGATAGAATTATTAGTAGGGCCTCAGCTAACTATATTGAAGTCATACCGGAGTTTGATTTGCCTGGGCACAATATGGCGCTAATTAACCTATACCCTGAGATGAGGGACCCCGATGACAAAAGTAATGAGGTTTCAGTTCAAGGCTATAGAGAGAATACGTTGAATCCAGCTATGCCTAAAACCATACAGGTTGTCGAGTCTTTAATAGACGATATGTGCAATCTATTTCCAGGGGAATACATCCATCTAGGGGGTGATGAAGTTGCCCCAGGTGCTTGGGAAAAATCCCCTAAAGTAAAAGCCTTAATGAAAGAACATAATCTTGATAGTACTAAAGATGTTGCCTCATGGTTTATTAATAAGCTTTCAAAAAGAGTAGAGTTAAATAACAAAAAAACTGCCTCTTGGCAGGAGGCTGAAGATGGCAATCATCATGACGATAAGTTAGAGAAGTTATTATTTTCATGGCAGAATCTTGAATCTGGTTTTGATCTAGCAAGAAAAGGTTATAAAGTAGTCTTGTGTCCAGCTGAGCATATTTATTTTGATATGGCTCAAAGTAGAAACTACGCTGATCGAGGGGCAAATTGGGCAGCTGTAATACCATTTGAGAGTACTGTTGATTGGCAAATTATTCCTGAAGATGAGCCAGAACTTGAATCTAACATTAGGGGAATTCAGGGGCATCTTTGGTGTGAAACAATTCTAAAAGACAGTGAGATGGAATCTATGCTTTGTCCAAGGGTTATTGGGCTTTCAGAGAGTGCTTGGACATGCGATGAAAACAGACGTAAAGGCACTGAGCTCAATAATTTAGCCACAAATAGCTTTAGAGAATTATTTGATAGGATTGGATGGGACTATTATATAGCTGAGAAGTTTGATATCATGTCAGATCCAGCAAAGAACGAGGAGGTTCTGGCGAGTGAGTAATTTGATACAAATGTTTAAACCTAAAACAAAGGCACAAACAACAACCATGTTTGCTTGGGCATTAATTGCACCTGCTGCTCTGGTTATGTTTTGGATTGTACTTTGGCCTTTATATGAAACCTTTCGACTATCTTTTACTAATTCAAACCTTGGAACCTTGATGGGAGGGGCTGATTTTGTAGGTTGGGAAAATTATGAAAAAGCTATAGGGGGACGTAAGTTTCCTGCAATTGTTACACGAACCTTTTATTGGATGTTCCTTTCAGTTGGTTTTAAAATGATTCTAGGCCTAATCGGTGCAACACTTTTAGCTAGCAATATAAGGGGACGTGGTCTTATGCGCGCCTTAGTAATGCCGCCTTGGATTGTCCCTATCGCTATTGGCTGCTTTGGATGGTTGTGGCTTTATAACGGCCATTTTGGATTGCTCTCAAACTTTGCGGAAATGGTAGGGCTTACCAATGGACCATTTAGTTTTTTGGCTTACAAGCAGAGTGCTTTTTACTCAGCAGTTGTTACAGATGTTTGGATTGGAACGCCAATGGTAACCTTATTCTTTTTGGCCGCAATGCAAGGGGTTCCAAAAGATTTATATGAGGCTGCTTATGTTGATGGCGCATCAAGGTGGTATCGTTTTAGAAGAATCACCTTGCCACAAATTATGCCTACTATTATCTCTATGGCCTTGTTATCTGCAATCTGGACGTTCAACTCATTTGAAATTATTTGGATTTTGACAGAAGGTGGGCCTCGAGGTGCAAC
>ENA-OREN01002150-OREN01002150.1-marine-metagenome-genome-assembly--contig:-NODE-2150-length-20874-cov-9.289705_pt1 | contig 20874 bp, 20 predicted proteins | sample MGYA00248624_ERZ508555 | MGnify/ENA primary metagenome ERZ508555 (study PRJEB26222, sample SAMN06267773) | marine metagenome | isolation source: Saanich Inlet, British Columbia, Canada | place...
GCTTATAGGCGTTCTTTTCTACAAGACCAAGGCATAGGTGTAGCCTCAGTAAGAGCTGGCAATGTAATTGGTGGTGGCGATTGGGCCGATGATAGGTTAATTCCAGATATTTTAAGGTCATTTGAAAGAAATGAAGCCGTTGTTATTCGAAACCCTAAAGCAACAAGACCATGGCAACATGTTTTAGAACCTTTGTCTGGATATCTTATGTTGGCTCAAGAGATGTATAACAATCATAAAGAGTATTCTGAAGGTTGGAACTTTGGACCTAACCAGCAAGATGTAAAGCAGGTGGATTGGATTTTAGATAGAATGACTTCTAATTGGCTTAATTCCAGCTGGGAGCTTGACAAAGAGTCCAATCCTCATGAGGCAGGTTTTTTAAAATTAGATATTGCGAAAGCTGAATCCAGGCTTGGCTGGAAGCCATTATGGAAACTAGACCATACATTAGAAAAAATTATTAATTGGCATAATGCTTGGATTGATAATAAAGACATGAAATCTATATGTTTGGCAGAAATTAAAGAATACACAAATGATATGAATAAATTAAATTTAATGAGTCAAAGATAAAGGGATCCTTTACTGTTGAATTGCAGTCACTTGACTAATTCAACTAGTTTTATAATTTTTTTTATCAATACTGTTTTTCTTACCATATATTTATGGCTATATTTTATGAAGTTTCACGATACAAAATTTAAAGGTTTATATATAGTTGACTTCGTTCGGTTTGAGGATGAAAGGGGAGTTTTGGTAAAGCCTTGGGTTGCCGATGAATTAGAAAAAATATTTGGTTACAATATGGAGACATATATGACGAGTTCAAAAGCCGGTACTATGAGAGGTCTACATTACCAAAAAGGCTCTGAAGCGCAAAATAAATTTGTAACTTGTCTAAGTGGAAAGATAGAGGATGTGGCTGTAGATCTGCGGCATAACTCAACTACTTATGGGGAAGTTTTTAATATTACATTAAACAAAATGGATGGTTGTGGTGTAATAATACCAGAGGGTTTTGCTCATGGTATCTATGCTTATGAGGATTCTTTGTATGCAGCTTTTAGTAGCAAAGATTATGCCCCACATGATGAGGGAGGAGTACTTTGGTCTTCCATTCCTATCCTAAGAGATTTTCCTGTAACTTTTGTTTCTAAAAAGGATGCGCAGCTGCCTGCTCTTAAGGAGATTCTGTAATGAATGTATTAAAGAGTCTAGATAGCTTCCCTAGCTTAACAAGAAGATTGTGGAGTCATATCACTCAGCGTCGTAAGTATCAATTTGGTTTACTTTCAGGATTGATGCTTATTAGTTCATTTACGGAAGTCATTAGTTTGGGAGCAGTTTTACCTTTTATTGGGGTTCTTGTAGCGCCAGTGAAAGTATTTGAGTATCCGATTATTCAAGATATGGCATATTTTCTGGGTATTAATTCTCCAGAACAATTAGTTTTACCTCTCACCATTACGTTTGCAGCTGCTGCTATAGTGGCAGGAATAATGAGGACTATTTTATTATGGGCAAGTACACGACTATCGTATGCAAATGGATCAGATCTCAGTATAGAAGTTTACCGTCGTTCGCTTTATCAGCCTTATGAAGTACATGCTTCACGTAATAGTAGTGAAGTGCTAAGTGCTATGACAGACAAAGCAAATAGCGTTGTTGGTTCGGTACTTTTGCAATTGATAACTTTAATTAGCTCAACAGTTCTGTTGACATTAATAACATTTAGCTTATTCATCATTAATCCATTAGTAGCGTTAATATCATTAACTGGTTTTGGAGTAAGTTATGTATTGATAACTTGGTTGGTTCGCAAACGACTTCAGCGCAATGGCCAACGTATCTCAGAGGAACAATCTCGAGTGATAAAGATTATACAGGAAGGCTTAGGAGGTATTCGTGATGTACTCTTGGATGGTTCACAACAAGTTTATTGTGACTCATATCGTAAAGCTGACCATGCTTTACGAAGTGCACAGGGCAATAACGTTTTTATGTCTGGAAGTCCACGGCATGTAATGGAGGCAGTTGGGATAGTATTAATTACAATTTTAGCTTACAGCCTTAGTAAAAAGGTTGGCGGGGTTGCTTCAGCTCTGCCAATTCTAGGAGCACTTGCACTTGGAGCTCAGCGTTTGTTACCTGCTCTTCAAAATATTTTTTCTTCTTGGGCAAGTATTGTTGGTAGTAAAAGAGCACTAGCCGATATTGTTGATTTGCTTGATCAGCCTATAAATAAAGAGTTAATAGGATTGTCTTCAGATCCATTGAAATTTAATAATTTAATCAATTTTAATGACATACGTTTTCATTATAGTGGTGATAGCTCATGGGTGCTGGATGGCATTAACCTGGCTATTCCTAAGGGAGCGCGGTATGGTTTTATCGGTCGCACAGGTAGCGGTAAAAGTACTTTGCTAGACTTATTGATGGGGTTACTTAAACCAACAGAGGGAGAGCTATTAATAGATGGAAAGCGTATTAGTGGGGGTCTGCTTAGGGCTTGGCAGCAAAAAATTGCACATGTGCCACAAAGTATTTACTTAACAGATGCTACTCTGGCAGAAAATATTGCTTTCAGTGTGCCACCTGAGGATATTGATCTAAAAAGAGTACATAAAGCTGCTAAGCAAGCACAAATTTCTGAATACATTGAAAGTGACCCTAAAGGCTACGATGCTTTAGTAGGTGAGCGAGGGATAAAGCTTTCTGGTGGCCAACTTCAGCGAATTGGTATAGCTAGGGCGCTTTATAAACAGCCAAGCATTCTAGTCTTTGATGAAGCTACTAGTGCATTGGATACCGAAACTGAGCATTCAGTAATGGATGCCATAGAAGGACTCGATCGAAGTCTTACTATACTTATAATTGCTCATCGTTTAACCACATTGCAAAAGTGCGACACTATTGTGGAGTTAGAAAATGGTCGTGTGTCAGCACAAGGGACGTACGAACAGATGATAGAAGCCCAAAGTTTTAATAAATAAATTCGAGTTGTGAGAATATTTTATATTTTTAATCCTAACTTATCCTTGTACTATAAAATTAAAAATCAGGCAAAAATAATATTAGATTGCAATACATAGGAAATATATTATGAAACTTATTATAAGAAAATTAATTAATAAAGTGTCTATTTTTAAAATTCTATTTAATATTTTAAAATATATACTGGGGAAAGCATCACTAACGTCGGTCTCTCCAATTTATTTTGATGGTTGGAAAATGGCAACTGGGACTCGTACACCATGGATTAATGGTGGAAGTAGCGCTTTGTCCTGCCATTTTTCTGAAACAGATTCCAAGTTGAAAAGATTAGTTGCAGAGAAAAAAATCATACTCAGTCAATTTAAACCACAAAATGTATTGGCTGAGCTTGAGGGTTTGATGTGGCGACATTACATTGTGTATTGGAGTGCTAATTACGCTATTAAAAATACAAAATCGAAAACTAAAATTTTTGCAGAGTTTGGTGCATGTGATGGTCTTACGATATTTTATGCAATTTCAGCAGCAAAAAATTTAGATGAGCCATTCAAAATCTATCTTTATGATGCATGGGATGAAATGAAGGAGGAATTTCTGCTTGATTCAGAAAAAACATCTGCTGGTAGTTATTCTTACCTTAGTTTAGAAAACACCAAAAATAATTTGAATCACCTTAATGTCAAAGAGCTGATCTATAATAAGGGCTATATTCCAGAAGTTTTTGATCGAGCAGATAATCCTAAAGAACTTGCATGGATGCACATTGATCTAAACTCTTCTATGCCAACAATACATGCTCTAGAAAATTTTTGGGACAGTCTCGAGGTGGGCGGCCTTATTTTGTTTGACGATTTTGCATGGCCGGGCTACGAAGATACTCAAGCTGAAGTTGAAAAATGGGCTTGCGATAAAAAATGCAATATTCTTCACCTGCCAACAGGGCAAGCTATTTTATTTAAGTTAAGGGTTTAGATAATTCAATGAAAATTTATCTATGCACAACGGCGACCTCAAAAAAATATAAAAGCTGGTCAAATATCCCTTATTTGCTACATAAGAATTTTGAGAGTAAGGGCTATAAAGTAAAAAATCTGGTTTTAAGAGAGCTTGAGCCGATTAAGTTCCTATTTAATTTACCTGTTAGGGTGCTAATTAAGTTTTTTGGTTTAAAGACTACATATTATTATGTAAGAACTCCATTGCATTTTTTCTCTACCTATCTCTGCAGTCAATTTATTCGATTTACATCAAAAGATAATGATGTAATGTTTGTGCAAGGTTTTTCATATCCATCACATAATACTAAAAACAAAATGTTTATTATAGGTGATTGGCCGTCCTCATATTTGTTCGATAATTTTCTAAAACGTAAGCCAAGCAAAATGGAGATGAAGTCTGTTGCTCGAGAAGATCTTGTGATTGAGAGTGCTGATGCAGTTGTAACACTATATCCAGATGTTCATAAATACATGTTAAATCGATACCAGAATAAAAATATTTATTATTTCGGAAATGTTGTAAATATTGATGCTGAAGTGACAATACCACTTGACATTCTGACAATAAAAAAAAATACAGAGATTTTTTATCCAAGTACTGCAAGTTACACTCCAAGGGCAGAGTCAGGTATATTATTTAGCGATGAAAGTATCGGGATAGAGTGGCCACTGCAGGTGACAGATGTCTCAGGTAAAGATTTGAAGCATGAAGCAATAACTAAAGAGTTTAAAGGAATAATTGTTTAATGAAAATACTGGTAACAGGAGCTACAGGATTTATAGGCAGTCATTTAATTCGTGAATTGCTAAAGAATAAATCAAATCAAATTGTGGCTACCTCTAGAAGTGTTAATAAGGCAATGAAATTTGACTGGTATTCTGAAGTGAAATATATTGAATATGATTTTACTAATGATAGCAACAAAGACTTGTTTAATTTTTTTGGTAAACCTGATCAATTAATACATTTGGCATGGGATGGATTGTCTAATGTTGAAGACTTAACACATATAGAGGTAACGCTGTTTAATCATTATAAATTTGTTAAAAATCTGGTTATGAGTGGCTTAAAGGATGTTGTTGTTACAGGGAGTTGTTTTGAATATGGTATGGTCGAAGGGTGTTTGAATGAAGGCTTAAATACAAAGCCATCTAATTCATACGCAATAGCTAAAGATACATTAAGAGAATTTATTGTTGAACTGAAAAAGAATTTTAGCTTTACATATAAATGGATTAGAGTGTTTTATACATATGGTGAAGGGCAGTCAAAAACATCGTTAATGTATCTTTTAGATAAAGCAATAAAAGATAAGGATGCAGAATTCAATATGTCGGGTGGGGAGCAGCTTAGGGATTTCTTATATATTGATGATGTAGTAAGATATATATGTTTAATTGCTAATCAAAATATCTATATTAATCAGGCTATTAATTGTTGTAGTGGCAAGCCGATATCAGTAAAGGATTTGGTAGAGGAATATTTAGAAGAAAAAAAGTACAGTATGAAGTTAAATCTAGGATATTACCCGTATCCTGATTATGAGCCAATGTCCTTTTGGGGTGATAAGACTTATTTAGACTCATTGTTAAATGATGTTAAATGATGTTAAATGATGTTAAATGATGTAAAATGGAAGGGGAATGCTATGGAATTGGCAGAAGAGAGAGTAGTTATAAATTCAAAATTGGATGTACATTGATTTAAACTCTTCTATATCAACAATAAACGCTTTAGAAAGGTTTTGAGATGGTTTTGAAGTGGCAGGGCTTATTTTATTTGATGATTTTGCATGGCAGGATTACAAAGACACTCAAGTTGTAGTTGAAAAATGTAGCGTTCTTCATTTTCCAACAGGGTGAGCTATTGTATTCAAGTTATAAGGGTTTAGTTAATTCAATGAAATATTGCTTAAGGCAGTATGGGATGCTTGACCTAGAGTTTAATCTTAACCTTATTATTAAAAGATGAAATATGAATAAAAAATTAGCAGATATTTTCTTTTCGACACCTAAATTGTCAATTAAGAATGATACGTACTTTGATATATATGAGTTTATTTTTAATTCGTATAGAGGTAAGCCGATAACTTTTATCGAAGTTGGAGTTTTTAATGGCGGTTCGTTGCATATGTGGAGAGAGTACTTTGGAGATCAAGCTAGAATTATAGGGGTAGATTTTAACCCGATTGCCTTAGAATTGGAAAAGGATGGGTTCGAGATATATATTGGAAATCAAGAAAGTAGTGAGTTTTGGTTAGACCTAAAAAGTAAAGTAGGTGAAGCTGATATTATCTTGGATGATGGTGGACATAAGAATGGCCAGCAAATTTCTACTCTATATAACGGTGTAGAATTAATTAAAGATGGTGGTGTAATTGTTGTTGAGGATACACATACTAGCTATTTTAGACGATTTGGAAACCCTAGTCCTTTTTCATTTATTAACTATTCCAAGAATATAGTGGATGTAATTAATTCCAGATTCCAGTATGTTGATTCAAAAAAATCAAAGTTTTATTCTCTTGTTTGGAGTGTTGGTTATTTTGAATCAATTGTAGTTTTTCATATCAATAAGTCAAAGAGTCAGATGGGCTCACCTATAGTAAATCAAGGTGAATCAATTGGTGCAATTGATTTTAGAAACTATTCAAATCAATTTGCAATGAATATTTCAAAGTTAGAAGATTGGATGTGTTCATTTCGAATTATAAAGCCTGGAAAAAGAGTTGTGTCGAAACTATTTGATTGGTTGATTTATTTACAAGAACTTACTTCTAATATTAAGTTGTTAAAGTACTTTAAATAAGATGAAAATTTATCTATGCACAACGGCAACATCAAAAAAATATAAAAGCTGGTCAAATATTCCTTATTTGTTACATAAAAACTTTGAGAAAAAAAACTATAAAGTAAAAAATTTTGTTTTGAGAGAGTTTCTGCCAATTAAATTCTTATTTAATTTACCTGTTAGATTGTTAATAAAATTTTTTAATTTGAAGACTACATATTATTATGTAAGAACCCCATTACATTTTTTCTTTACCTATCTCTACAGTCAATACATTCGATTTGTATCGAAAGATGACGATGTAATGGTTGTGCAAGGGTTTTCATATCCCCCGCATAATAATAAAAATAAAATGTTAATTTTGGGTGATTGGCCATCTTCATATCTGTTTGATAATTTTCTTAAGCGCAAGCCTAGTAAAATGGAAATGAAGTCTATTGCTCGAGAAGATCGAGTGATTGAGAGTGCTAATGCAGTTATTACGTTGTTTCCTAATGTGCATGAATATATGTTAAAGCGATACCAAAATAAAAACATCTACTATTTTGGAAATGTTGTAAATATTGATGCTGAAGTGGTAATACCACTTGACATTCTAGCAATAAAAAAGAATTCAAAAAATTTATTGTTTATAGGAAAGCCTTTTTATCTTGATGGGGCAAATAAGTTGATTTCCGCTGTTGAGAATTTAAGGGCGCAAGGTTATGAGCTTAATGTTGATATAGTTGGGATCGAGTCAAGCCTAATAAGCAAGAAATTTGATTGGCTAACAATTCATGGATACTTGGACAAGGGGAAGCCATCCGACAAGCATAAATATTATGCCTTACTAGAGGGAGCAAAACTTTTCATAAATACGACACCAAGTTGGAATGCTTTTCAAGCGACTTTAGAAGCAATGTATTTCTATACGCCCATTGTATCTAGGTCAAATGAAAGTCTTGTCCAAACTTTTCCAGAACTAGAAGGTTTTAGCTATATAGTAGAAGAGAGAAATAAAGATTTGGAGAAAGAAATAATTAAAAGCTTAGAGTGTAAAGAGCAATATTTGGAAAAATGTGAAAACTCTCATAAAGCTGTCAAACCTTATACGTGGGAAAATTTTACTCAAAAATTAGTAGGGTTATTCGAATGAACAAAAATATTACTGCGATAGTGTTTGCTAGAAATGAAGAGCGCAGATTGCCATATGTTATTGACAATCTAAAAGGATTTTGCAATATCATAGTTTTTGATGGGGGAAGTACAGACGGAACACTAGATTATTGCAAAAAAAACAATATTAAGTATTTGATGAGACCTGACTTAGATGAAAATTTATTAGGGATAAAAGCTTATAGGTGGGCTCTTAGAAAAGTAACAACAGAGTATGTTTTACATGTTATATGTTCACATTTTTATCCTTATGAGTTATTGAGTCGATTTTCAAAAATTGCTAATGAAAATAAGCTAAATGCAGTATGGCACAATGTTTTAGTATATCGTTACGGTCGAGTTGTGCATAGACCGTTAGTGAGAAAGATTTCGTCAGGCTGTAACTTTTATAAAAAATCTATTATTAATTTTAAAGATTCGAAGATTCATGGTGAACTTGCGATAAAATTTGATAAGAAAACGATGGTTCGACTTGACGCTTCTGATGAGCTATCATTGCATCTTTTTCAGGATGAAGACTGCGAATCATTTACTAAAAAAACAATAAAATATGCAACGATAGAGGCTTCTCAGCGTTTTGAAGCTGGTAAAAGGGTTGGGTGGGTCGGAGTACTTATTAAGCCATTAGTGAGGTTTATTTATAGTTATTTTCGTACTGGAGCTTTTATACATGGTGTACCAGGTTTAGTTTATTCGATGTTAAATTTAATATATGACTTTAATGTAAATATTATTCTCTGGGAGTTGTGTCATGACCTTAATCTGCAGGGAGGAATTAAAAAAAGTAGTTTGGTTCGAGGAAAACTAATTAAAAATTCAACCAAGGCAAAGAAGTGAGTTGTCTCCGTGGGTTTTCAAATAAAAATACGCTTATAAAGCGAAATTATATTAATTTATAAGTTAGGACTGTTTTAATTTATGGAAATTATTAAAAGAAGTGCACATGGGTACTTGCAAGACCCTACAAAAAATCTTGGATTAGAAATATATGAAGGGTGTGGGAATGCCGATGTGGCGCTTATTGTTGCTGCATTTGAGAAGATTGCGTGTTGGGAGCACTTGGGTATTAGTGATAGTGAGATTGAAAGAATAAAGAAGAAAAAAGTTGCTCGTCTTGAATTTGAAGAGCCTAATAAATTTTTTATAGGTGAAGACTTTAATTCTTATGATAATGACTTTTATAAAATTTTTACAATTTGCCCATACACTGCTGATTTTATAAATGCTCAACAAGGCAATCAAAGACGAGTTTCAATTTTTTTTCCGTTTAATGATAAGTACATCCCTCAAACAACAGAAAAAAAGTATGACATTATCTACACAGGACATCTTCATCCAAAGCCAATTCTTCACGATGTTAAGTTAATGAGTAGATTTAATTATCGACTTGTATCTAACTCAAACCATAATCTTGTAACGGATAGAGGGGTTGATTATGAGGAAAAAATAAAACTAATAGCTCAATCAAGAATTACACTTGTTCATAACCTTTTGTACCCTACTTTCAGTCATCTTCGAAACGTATGGGGGTATCCACAATGGCAAGATAATTTGGCCTTTAGTCAACTTCCTACACCTTGGAAGATAAGTCGTTTCTTTTTGAATAAAGCGTCCATTATGGTTCCACAGCTAAAATCTAGACCTTTTGAGGCGGCGTTTTCTAAATCATTGATTTTATGCAAGAAAGATCCGTTTAATGTTATAGAAAATTATTTTGAGCCAGGGAAAGAATTTATTTACTATGAAGAGGGTAAGTTAATAGAGACTATTTCAACTATTCTACAATCATATGATGACTACCAACCGATAATTGAACGTGCTTTTGATAGGGCTAAAAATGAATACACATCAGAAGTATTTTTTAAAAAATTTTTGCGAGATATACAATGAAAAAAAAATATATAATCATTACATCTATTTTTCCTCCTACTCAAGCCGTTAAAGAGTTTTCCAAATTTTCTGATTGGAATGTTATCGTTGTAGGTGACAAAAAAACAGAACAAGATTGGTCATTACCAAATGTACATTTTATATCCGCTAACGAACAAGAAGCAATGAACTCTCCATTTTCGAATGCTCTCCCTTGGAATAGTTATACGCGTAAAAACATTGGATACATTCATGCAATATCCCTTGGAGCTGAAATAATTTATGACACTGATGATGATAATATTCCTCTAAATAACTGGGATAAAAGCCCATCTTTTGATGTAGATTTAGAAGTTATCAATAAGCCAGATTTTGTAAATATGTATTCCTTTTTCACTGAAAAACATGTTTGGCCAAGAGGCTTTCCTTTGCAGAACATACTTGGAAATAGTGTCAGTATAAGCAATTCGAACGAAATGTCTAAGATAGGAGTGTGGCAATTTCTAGCAGATGAAGATCCTGATGTTGACGCTATCTATCGTTTAACCGATAATAAGCCGATCTATTTTAATAAAAGAGCGCCTCTTATTTTGGGGGAAGGTACATGTTGCCCTTTTAATTCACAAAATACTTATTTTCGGAGTGAGGTTTTCCCATTACTTTACTTACCGTCGACAGTGTCATTTAGATTTACTGATATCTTGAGAGGGCTGGTGGCTCAGCCTATTTTGTGGGCTGCAGGCTATCGTTTAGGTTTTGGTGAGGCTACGGTAATTCAAAAAAGGAATCCTCATGATTACCTAACTGATTTTGAGTCTGAAATACCAGGTTATTTATTAGCGGATCAAGTTGTTGCATTGGCAAAAAATAGTGTTTCTTATGATCGTACTATTAAGGATAATCTCTTATCAGTCTACGAGGCATTAAAAAGCGAAGAAATTGTCAGCGAACATGAAATAAAAGTTTTGAAATTATGGCTAAAAACCTTTCCTGGTTAAAAAAAACTGGTTGCTACTTATGGATACATTGACTACGCCTTTAATTTCAATATTAATACCAACTTGGAATAGGCCTCAAGGCGTTATTAGCCTGATTGAACGAATCAACTCAGCTAAGAATAGTGACTTAGAGATAGTCATTGTCGATGATAATTCTGAAGAAAAAAACTGGTTAGAATTAAAGAATGTGGCTAGCCGATATAAGAATGTAAGACTTTTTCGTAACACACATAATATTGGAATGACCAATAATTGGAATAAGACAATTGAATACGCCAAGGGCACATGGCTGGGTCTAATCCATGATGATGATATTTATAAAGAAGGTGCTTTGCTAAGAGTAAGAAGTTATATAGATAAGATTACAGCACCGTGCTTAATAATACAAAACTTTAATATCGAAACGCCAACTGAAGCCCTGGCTAAGGGTGTTGAAACAGTTAATAAAATGCTATTACCACCAGCATCAGGACAATTTTGGCACCGAGATATTACAGATAAACTTGGCGGTTTTGATAAAAGAATTAAGTATTGTCCTGATGACGAGTTTTGGGTTAGGGTCGGGTTTCATTACCCTATTTTAAAAGTAAAAGATTTTTTTGTCATTTCATCTCAACATGATAAAAACTATATGTGGGAAATATTTAGGCGCCCAGATTTCTTGGATCAAGTAGCTCTTTCTCAAAAAGAAAGATTAAAATACTCGCTTGGCGAACGTTATAAAAACCCTAGTTTACTAGAATATTATATAAAAGATGGTATTTGGGAAACTCTAAGAACGGTGATAAACAATACCTTCTTAACAAGGCAAATTAAAATAGATACTTTCATCATGTACTTAGTTAAATTTATAAAACTATCATTTGAATTGAAACGAAAGCAAAGAATGTTAAAAATCTTGCTGAGATTGATTGCCTACAAGTTTTACCAACCAATAAAACCTTTTGTGATGAAACTGAAACTGTTTATAAGTAATAAAAGGTTATCGAAAAGTACCAAATGACTTGCAACATGAGAGTAAATATCGTATAAAAAAGGAAGTAATATGAATAATAAAATAGTAATACCGGAAGTTATTTTAGAAGAGTCAGGGGCTTACTCAGATAGAGGCCTGTTCCTTAGAGCTCTCCTCTTTTGTTTGAGACCCGTAACTAGTCACCATTGTTTTAGGCCTATTGTAAGTAAAGTGAGATATTACTTTGATTTGAAAAAATGGTCTCACCACTCAGATGACAGGGTGTTGGATTGGGATTGGACTGAAACTAATTTTAGTCGTTTTGCCGTTGTTAACATTTTAATAAATAAATTTCAGAATCCGACTTATTTAGAAATAGGCTGTGCAGCAAATGATCTTTTTAACTCAGTCCCCATTCCAATAGCAAAAAAAGTAGGTGTTGATCCATTCGCAGGTGGTACAGTAAGAAAGACATCAGATGATTTTTTCCAAGCTAACGAGATGCAGTTTGATGTTGTTTTTATCGACGGCCTTCATACATATGAGCAAGTTAGAAGAGATGTTATTAATTCTATTAATTCATTGAAAGAAGGTGGCTGGATCGCTCTTCACGATATGCTACCCAGAAGTTGGATAGAACAGCATACTCCCTGTATTTCACAAGGAGCCTGGACAGGAGATGTATGGAAGATAGCTTTTGAACTTGTTCAGACTGAAGGTATTGAATTTAAAATACTAAAAATTGACTGTGGAGTAGGAGTTATCAAAGTAGACAAACCTGAATCCAACAAGCAAATAGTAGAGCTTAAAGACTTTAGGAAGGAGCTACTGCATAAGGAGTTTTCATACTATTATGATAACCTTGATAAGCTTTCCATAATTGAATGGGGCGATGCTCAAAATTGGTTGAGAAATTAAGATCGGTAGTCATACGAGTCATCAAAAAACTTATGAATCTATGTATTCTTCCCGTCGTAGATATTAATTTATCGCTATTTATTGATAATAGTGAAATCTCAAATTTTCAGTGTCGTTATGCTGCGACTCGGAAGGTAGAGTAGATGATCATTTCTCATTTGATAGGTGGCCTCGGGAATCAGATGTTTCAATACGCGATGAGTCGATCTCTTTCTCTTGAAAGAGACGATTCTTTGTATTTGGACGTTCAAGACTTTAAAGGTTATGCACTGCACAACGGCTATGAATTGAATCGTGTATTTAATATTAATACGAAACTTGCAGGCAGCTTGGAGTTAAAGAAAGCATTGGGCTGGCGTGCATATTCGTCAGTTAGAAAAAAATTATATAATCCTAAGCTTAGTAAATTTAGAGGGAGAAATTTTTTTGTTGATACGCAATTCAGTTCTTGGCGTCAACTAAATGATGTGCCGAATGATTGTTATTTAATGGGTAATTGGCAGACAGAGTCTTATTTTGAAAACTTCCAAGAAACTATCCGCGCCGATTTTTCATTTAGGCTGCCGCCTGCTGGTCTTAATGCTGTATTATTCGACCAGATTAGTAGAGTTTCAGCGGTGAGTTTACATGTGCGAAGGGGTGATTATGTGACCAATCCTTCTTCATTGGCTTTTCACGGTTTATGCTCTCTAAATTACTATCGACGTGCAATTAACTATATTTCCGATAGGGTAGATAATCCTGTCTTTTATATATTTTCTGATGATATTCTTTGGGTTCGAGAAAACCTACAACTTAAACACTCGTGTCATTATGTTGAGAGCAATGAGGGAATGGAAAGTTATAATGATATGCGCTTGATGAGTCAATGTCAGCATCATATTATAGCCAATAGTTCTTTTAGTTGGTGGGGTGCATGGCTCAATCCAAAGGCAGATAAAATTGTAATAGCTCCTCGGATTTGGGTTGTGGGTGATTTCGATACTTCAGACATAGTTCCAGATACTTGGATTCAATTGTAATTAGCATGTTATTGAATATTTATCTAAAATTTACAGATAGGGTGGTTGTTTAGTGAATCAGAATTTGAAAAAAATTAGTGTGTGTATTCCTGCTTACAATAGGCCGGAGTTATTGACACCTTTACTCGACTCAATTTTAAGTCAAAAACACACTAACTATGAAATTGTGATTTGTGAAGACGCATCTCCAATGCGAGAACAAATTCGAAATATTGTTGATGAGTATAAAATTAAATGGCCTGGACTTTTTCATTATTATGAAAATGAAAAAAATCTTGGTTACGATGGTAATATACGTAATCTTATTTTAAAATCGAGCGGCGATTATTGTTTTTTTATGGGGAATGATGATCTTATGCACCCAGAAGCATTAGAATCAGTTGCATCAGCAATTGCTCGACATGAGAATATTGGCGCTGTATTAAGAACCTATGCTTCTTTTGATGACTCGCCGGAAAATATTAATCAGGTTTTTAGGTATTTTGAAAATGAAACTTTTTTTCCAGCTGGACCGGATACTATTACAACCTTTTACAGACGTTCAGTAGTAATTTCTGGTTTAGTACTTCATCGGGAAGAAGCCTTGAAGTACAGTACCGATATATTTGATGGTACTTTACTATACCAACTTTATCTCGTTGCCAACATATTGATAAATATGAATGGAGTGTTTAGTCCAGAAATTTTAGCTCTTTATCGTAATGGAGGTATTCCAGATTTTGGTAATAGTGAAAAAGAAAAAGGAAAATTTGTTCCAAATATACAAACTCCAGAGTCTTCTATTCATTTCATGAGAGGTATGCTCGATATAGTGAAGTGGACTGAAGAAAATCGTAATGTGGAAATAGTTAAACGTATAGTTACCGATATCGGTAACTATTGCTACCCGATTTTATCAATTCAAGCCAAGCAACCGTTGAAAGTTTTTATTAAATATGCCTATCAGTTTGCAAAACTGGGTTTTTGGAAAAATAAAATGTTTTATTTGTATTTTTTATCGCTTATTGTATTAAGTGTGGACCGTGCTGACAATATTATTCAATTTATAAAATGTCGCATTGGCTATACTCCCGTTATTGGGAAGGTTTATCGTGGAGAAGTAAAATGAAAATACTAGTAGCAGGTGATTGGTATTCAGATGTTCATGAAGAGGGTGTCTATCAAGCCTATCAAGAAATTGGACACGATGTATTTAAATTTAAATGGTATCAATATTTCCAACTAGAAAAGAAAAACTCACCACTTATCTCAATAGTAAATTCGTTTTGGTGTAAATTTCAGGATAAATTTATTGTAGGACCGATAGTTAGTAAAATTAATTACGATTTCATTAAGGCCGTTGAAAAATGTCAGCCGGATATTATCTCACTCTACCGTGCTACGCATATAACAAAAAAAACACTTAGAAAAATAAAAAATGAAAATCCCTCTACTTATTTAATCTCTCACAATGAAGATGATCCTTTTACTAAAGGCCACCCTTATTGGCTCTGGCGTAATTTTCATGCCGCTATACCTGAGTATGACTTAGTTCTAGCGCATCGACTACGCAATGTAGAGCAATATGAAAATGCAGGTGCAAAAAACGTAAATTTTTTACGCTCTTGGTTTGATCCTAAACGCACTCATGCGGTTAAATTATCTAGTAATGATAAACTCAAATTTAAATGTGATGTTGTATTTGCTGGACATTTTGAAGATGATGGAAGGGTAGAATATCTTGAAGAGATTGTTAACAACGGATTTAAGCTTAAACTATTTGGCCCTGGAAAATATTGGGATCCAGTCTTAAGAAAATCAAAACTTCTTCGTCATTTGGCACCATTACAACAAGTCTGGGGAGATGATTACAATAAAGCTTTATGTGGTGCAAAAGTCGCATTGTGCTTTATGTCTAAATTAAATAAAGATACTTATACCCGACGATGTTTTGAAATACCAGCGACTAATACAGTTCTTATTTCTGAATACTCCGATGAACTCTCAAGTTTATATAATGCAGGGGTTGAGGCTGATTTTTTTAAATCTAAACAAGATTTAATCCAAATATTGCATCGTTATGTTGATGATGAGGCTTATCGTGAATCTGTGGCGAAGGCTGGACATAAGCGTGTGGTTGTAGATGGGCATGATGTAGTCTCTCGGATGAAAATGGTACTTGAGTGGTTTAATGAAATAAAAAATAAAGATTTAAAGGAGAATAATTAAAGAATGGTCATGGAAAAAATTAAAACGCAATCACTAGCAATGAAATTTTTTAGAGTTATTGGATTGGAAAGTATAGCTTGGTCATTAAGACGACTGCACTGTCCCGTAGGTAAGAATGATTTGGTGCTTGAAGTCGGCTCGGGTGGCAACCCCTATGCACGAGCTAATATTCTGCTAGATGCATATGAAGAGACCAGAGAAAGGCATTGGGTGCCCCTTAAAGCGGATAGGCCTATGGTACTTGGTTTCGTAGAAAAACTTCCTTTTAAAGATAAGTCATTTGATTTTGTGATTGCATCGCATGTACTTGAACATTCCGCTCAGCCAGAGAAATTTCTTGCTGAATTACAACGAGTAGCCAAAGCGGGTTATATCGAAGTTCCTGATGCATTCATGGAACGTATTAATCCATATACTGATCATAGACTTGAAATCACTTGTCGTGAAAAGAAACTAATTATCAAAAAAAAGCCGAAGTATGTAGTCGAGCATGATACTGTTGAACTTTATGAGGATAGGGTGAAGCCATTCTTAACGCAAGAGCTTATACCTAAGCGCCCATTTGCATTTCATGTTCGCTATTATTGGAAAGACAAAATTGATTTTACAGTCATGAACCCCGATATTGATGCGTCCTGGACGGCGACTGAAGCCTTTAGTAAATCAGAAGCTCCAGTTATGAGTATTAAAGCACGTTTAAAAGATTTCATGCTAAATACAGCTAGATTGGCTCTATCTCAGAACATTAGGAATAAAAAAATCGATCTATTTAATTTATTACTTTGTCCGAGCTGCGGTTCAACCTTATTGTCAAAAACTCCGGACAGAATAAAATGTAATGATTGTAATACTACTTATCAGTTACGACAGGGTATGCCGACTATGTTCCCACATGTGTCAGAAAATAAAAGGGAAGTATGAATATGTGTATGATTTTGAGTTACTTTAAAAATGTTCTTGAGAGACTCGGTATTAGCAATATTGTAATTATCGATCATTGCAAAGGTCAAATGCCTGATGTAGAGATATTTTATTGCTGACCTGACGAAGCATTTAATGTGTAGAAATATTTTACTTTATATAGAATTGCCACCACCTGTGCATGGCATGACTTATATCAATAAAATAATACACGACAGTTTGAAAAGTAATGATAGTTATATTTTATTTGATACAAACTTTACGCTAGATGTAAATGAGGTAAGCAAAAAGTCTTTCAAGAAAGTATTTAAAAATATATTTATTATGCTTAAGGCGTGGAATTTTTTTTTTCAATTTAATCCAAAATGTGTATACAGTGCAGCTTCTGCTACAAAATATGGAATTATAAGAGATTTCGCGATATTAATTCCAGCGTTACTTTTCAAAAAAAAATTAGTTTTACATCTTCACGGCTTTACATATTATAAAATTTATCAAAATAGTATTTTGTATAAATTTTTTTTTGACCTCTTATCTAAGAATGCTGTAATCATTGTTTTGTGCAATATCCAAAAAAGTCAAACTTTAACGGTTATGAGTAAAGATAGCACAGTCCTTAATAACTGCATAAAGAGAAACACTCTAGTGAAGGAAAAAATCAAAAATAATATATTACAAATATGCTATATTAGTAATATTAGTAGAGAAAAAGGCGTTTTAGATCTAATAAAAGCCGTGCAGAATAGGGTAGATCTTAGGTTAACTATAGCCGGTAACTTTTTAAGTGAAAAAGAAGATTTTTTAGAACTTGTGGGGCAATGTAAAAATGTATCTTATGTGGGTTTTGCAGATGAAGAGGCGAAGCAAGAAATTTTTGAATCATCTGATATATTTTGCCTACCATCGAAGCTTGAGGAGGGCAGTCCTATTAGTCTTATAGAGGCTATGAGTTATGGATTGCCAATAATTGCGAGTAATAAAGGCTGCATTGTGGATATGATAGATGGCTTAGGATATGTATTGCCAAAAGACTATAGTAGTAATGATATTATAGATGGCATAGAGTTTATAAAAAGTAAATACGATATTCTATCTGCTAATGCAATTAAAAAATATCAACAAAATTATTCGCAAGAAAAATTTATACAAAATTTAGAAAGCATATTAAAAGGATAAATAAAAAATGTTTAAAAATAAGATCTTACTAATTAGTGGCGGTACGGGCTCATTCGGTAGTGCCGTATTGAGAAGATTTTTGGAGTCTGACATTCAAGAGATAAGAATCTTCTCGAGAGATGAACTGAAGCAAGATGATATGAGAAGGTTTTATAATAACGATAAGCTTAAATTTTATATTGGCGATGTAAGGGATAAAAATTCAATTGATGATGCAATGATTGGTGTGGATTATGTCTTTCATGCAGCAGCCCTTAAGCAAGTCCCCTCTTGTGAGTTTTATCCAATGCAAGCAGTTAAAACCAATGTAATTGGAACTGAAAATTTATTAAATTCAGCTATTCGTGCAGGGGTTAAGAAGGTTATCGCACTTAGTACAGATAAGGCTGTGTACCCAATCAATGCAATGGGCATTAGCAAGGCTATGATGGAAAGAGTTATTGTAGCTAAAGGTAGAAACGTTAAAGGTACGACGATTATTTGCACAAGATATGGCAATGTTATGGCTAGTCGTGGCTCAGTTATTCCATTGTTTATTGATCAAGTAAGAAGCGGAAAGCCTATAACTATTACAGATCCTAGCATGACTCGATTCATGATGAGCCTCGATCAGGCTGTAGACCTAGTTTTATTTGCATTTGAGAATGGACAGAATGGAGATATTTTTGTTCAAAAGGCTCCTGCTGCAACTATTGAATTACTTGCCAATACAATGAAAAATATTCTAGGAAGGCCTAATCATGAAGTAAAAACTATTGGCACAAGGCACGGTGAAAAGTTGTACGAAACTTTGTTGACAAAAGAAGAAATGGTGAAGGCTGTTGATATGGGTGAATATTATAGAATTCCTACTGATACACGAGATCTGAATTACAATAAGTTTTTCGAAGAGGGGGAGGATGTTATTACAGAGTCGGGTGAATATCATTCGCATAATACACATCAACTTAATGAAGATGAATTGAGGAGTTTATTATTAAAGCTCTATGAAATTCAAAACGAGTTAAAGGAGTTCGGGGCTATATAGATGCGTATATTAGTCACAGGGTCAAATGGCTTTATTGGAAAAAACTTAGTTGTTCGTTTGAATGAATTAGGCCTGCATACTGAAGTGTATACTCGTAAAAACTCTGTTCAAGATCTACCAAATTTGATAGAAAAATCAGACTTTATTGTTCATCTTGCAGGAGAGAATAGACCTATAGATGAAAAATATTTTGACACTATTAACGTTGGATTGACAGCATCAATTTGTGAATCAGTGCGCTCTATAGGCAGACAGATTCCGATTATTTTAGCATCATCCGTACAGGCGACACTTGATAATGCTTATGGTAAGAGTAAGTTAGATGCAGAGGTGGTTGTAAAGAGTCTTGAGAGTAATACAGAAAGTCCTGTTTATATATATCGATTGCCAGGAGTATTTGGAAAGTGGTGTAAGCCTAATTACAATTCTGTCGTTGCCACATTTTGTCATAACATAAGTCATAATCTTCCAATACGGGTTAGCAACCCATCTTTTGAATTGAACTTGGTATATATAGATGATGTAGTTGAAGAATTTATTCAAGTAATACAAGGGCAACAAAATAATAAAAAAGAGCTATCTGTTCAGCCAGAATATAAAATCAAACTAGGTGATTTAGTCACTCAAATTGAGTTGTTTAGAGAGGGTCGCGACTCTCTTATTTCTGAAAAAGTTGGTGATGGACTACCTCGTAAGTTATATTCAACTTATGTTAGTTATTTTTCTCCTAAGCAGTTTGTATATTCAATACCTTCTTATGGTGATGAGCGCGGAATGTTTGCAGAAATGTTAAAAACTAAAGATAGTGGCCAGTTTTCATTTTTTACTGCAAAACCGGGGGTGACCAGAGGGGGTCATTATCATCATTCTAAAACTGAAAAGTTTTTAGTTATCCAGGGTAGGGCAAGGTTTGGTTTTAGACACATTATTTCTAATGAGGTCCATGAGATTACTACCTCTGGAAATAAACTGAAAATTGTTGAAACTGTACCAGGGTGGTCTCATAATATTACCAATATTGGCACAGAGGAGATGGTGGTTATGCTCTGGGCAAATGAAATTTTTGATCCTGATAATCCTGATACCATAGCTTACAAGGTATAAAAGTAAATAAGATATGAAAAAATTAAAAATAGTAACGGTAGTAGGTACACGACCAGAAGTTATTCGTCTTGCATGCGTCCTTAAGAAACTCGATAAATATTGTGAACATATTTTGATTCATACAGGTCAGAACTATGATTATGAGCTAAATGAAATATTCTTCGATGATCTAGGAATTAGAAAGCCAGATTATTTTTTGGGTGCTGCCGGCGCGACCGGCGCTGAAACTATTGGAAATGTTATTATTGAAGTCGATAAGGTTTTAGAAGAGATTCAGCCTGAAGCTATGCTTGTTTTGGGTGATACAAATAGCTGTATGGCCTTATTACCTGCTAAGCGCAGAAAGATACCAACATTTCATATGGAGGCCGGTAATCGTTGTTTTGATCAACGTGTCCCAGAAGAAATCAATCGCCGTTTGGTGGATCATATGGCTGATATTAATTTAACTTACAGTAGTATTGCGAGAGACTATCTTTTAAGTGAGGGTTTGCCAGCCGATATGGTCATTAAAACTGGCAGTCCCATGTTTGAAGTTTTAAATGCTTATCGTGATGGAATTGATGATTCGGATATATTGACGCGTTTAAAGCTTAAAGAGTTTGAATTTTTTGTTGTTAGTGCACATCGTGAAGAAAATGTTGATTCTGATAAGAATTTTTTGAATTTAATGGAGTCATTGAGCGCAATTGCAGAGATTTATCAAATGCCGATTATTGTTTCTACACACCCAAG
>ENA-OREN01002151-OREN01002151.1-marine-metagenome-genome-assembly--contig:-NODE-2151-length-20874-cov-3.495408_pt1 | contig 20874 bp, 21 predicted proteins | sample MGYA00248624_ERZ508555 | MGnify/ENA primary metagenome ERZ508555 (study PRJEB26222, sample SAMN06267773) | marine metagenome | isolation source: Saanich Inlet, British Columbia, Canada | place...
TAATTTAAAAGGAGAAAATGGTCACCACATAGCAGAAACTATATTCAAGGCATTTGGAAGAGCTTTTAGATATGCAAAAGAAGTTGATTTTTTAAATAACGGGAATAAACCGCCTTCTACAAAAGGCGTTCTTTAATAATAGGCGATAAAAATTGGATACTATTGCTATCATAGACTATGGAATGAGCAATTTGAGTTCTGTTGTAAAAGCTACTAAATATGTCGCGCCTAATGAAAAAGTAATAATCTCATCTGACTCAAACGAAATAAATAACGCGGATAAAATAATCTTTCCAGGACAAGGCGCTGCAAAAAAATGTCCTGTCCAAGGACGTCTTCAAGACGGAGATGCCCAAGAGTTTCGTCCTACTCAAGCTCGACAGCCCGCGCGACAAGTCCAAGCAGACGCCGGAGGAGATCGAGCAGTATAAAGTGCTCAGCGCAAAGTACGGTATCCAGGGTGTGCCAACCATCTTCCTCGCCGATACCAAGGGCCGGCCGTATTACCAGACAGTCGGTTACAGTGGCGACCCGGCGGACAAGTATGTTGCCAACCTGAAGGATCAACTCGGCACCTTGGCCAAGCGCGACGCAGCGTTCGCCAAGGCTGAGAAAGCCTCCGGTACCGAGAAAGCCAAGCTGCTTGCCGAAGGCCTTTCGCTCGTGGACGACGAGATGGCGCTGAAGACTTACGGCAACGTGGTGTCACAGATCATCGAGTTGGACGCTGAGAACAAGGCTGGCCTCAAGGCCAAGTTTGCAGGACTTAAAGACAGCGTGGGGTTCAAGAGCGAACTCGAAGCCACCATGCGCACCGGTGCCGATGACCCGAAAGACACCCTCGCCGCCATCGACAAATTGATCGAAGACAAGAAGCCCAGTGGTGCCTCCCTCCAGGAGGCTCTGTTTTACAAGGGCTCGATCCATTTTCAAACCGACAACAAGGCCAAGGCCAAGGAAATGCTGCTCGAGGCGCAGAAGCTCGCGCCGAAAAGCGAGACCGGCAAACGGATCGACGGCATCCTCGAGCGATTCTTCAAGGACGAGTAAAGGGGACGCTTGGCCAAGACGCGAAAAAGCACACCCGGCTTGGGTGTGCTTTTTCGCGTCTCGGCACTTCCCCTCTCAGCTATTTTTCTGCTGAAAAGACGTTGACAGACCAGGGCTTGCAGGGTGTCATCCCCGCGACCTGATGGATGCAACCCAACCTCTGCAACCCGTCGTGTGTGACCGGACATACGCTGAATGAGCGAACAGACCTTTAATATAGCCCTCGTCGGCCTCGGTTTTGGCGCAGAGTTTATTCCCATCCACCAGGCGCATCCCAACGCCAACCTCGTCGCGGTGTGTCGGCGCAACGAGGCGGAAATGAACGCCGTGGCCGACCAGTTCGGTATCGCGAAACGCTACACGGATTACGAAAAACTGCTGGCCGATCCGGAGATTGATGCCGTTCACATCAACTCGCCGATTCCCGATCACGCACCGCAATCCATCAAAGCCCTGCGCGCCGGCAAGCACGTCATGTGCACCGTGCCGATGGCAACGACGATCGCCGAGTGCGAGGAGCTTTGCGAAGCCGTCGACGAAACCGGCCTCAAGTACATGATGGCCGAGACGGTCGTTTACAGCCGCGAATTTCTGTTCATCAAGGAGCTCTACGACAAGGGCGAACTCGGCAAGCTGCAGTACCTCGCAGCGAGTCATCCGCAGGACATGGACGGCTGGCCAAGTTACTGGGAGGAGATGATCCCCATGCATTACGCGACGCACGTCGTGAGCCCGTGCCTCGGGATGGTCGATGGCCTCGCCGAGTACGTGAGCTGTTTCGGCAGCGGCACCGTGCGGGAGGACATCGCGCAAAAGAGCGGCAACAAGTTCGCCGTCGAAAGCTGCCACATCAAAATCAAAGACAGCGACCTCTCCGCGCACGTCTGGCGTTTCCTCTACGACGTCGCCCGGCAGTACCGCGAGAGCATCGACGTGTACGGCACCAAGAAAAGTTTTGAGTGGACGCTCACAGAAAACGATCCGCACATCCTGCACGTGGCCAAGCGGCCCGAGGCGGATATTCCCGAACGCGTTGAGGTGCCAGACTTCGCGCATCTACTGCCCGAGCCCATCCAGAAATACACACAAAGCATTGAGGACGCTGACCATCTCTCCTTCGTGCAGGGCGGCGGCCACGGAGGCAGCCACCCGCACATGGTCAACGAATTTTTCAGCGCACTAGTCGAGGACCGAGACCCATGGCCCAACGCCAAAACAGCGGCCAACTGGACTTGCGTCGGCATCTGCGCCCACCAAAGCGCCGAGCAAGGCGGCCAAAGAGTCGACCTCCCCGCCTTCACCCTGTAATTCCCACCTTAAACCCTAATATAAATAACAACAAAAAACTATGAGTAATAATAAATCAGGCTCAGCCGGAGACATGTTCCTGTTTTGGGGCTGTTTCATCGCATTGATCACAACGGCGTTCGCATTCATCACGCGTGCGTTTTTGGTAAACACTCCAAGTCTTTGGCCGGCAGCTTTCGGACTGGACGCGGTACAAGGTCAGGAACTCTTCGGGGCCGGCATCTGGCCGTTCGCTATTAGCATCATAGTGTTTAGTCTGATAATCGACAAAATCGGCTATAAAACTGCTATGTTTTTCAGCTTCGCCTGCTACGTACTATATGCTGGGATGGCATTCATGGCGCACGGCATAGTGAGTGGAGTTGAAGGCGATGGGTTAGACGCTGCAAGAGAAAAAGCTTACAACTACCTTTACTGGGGCTCCATAATCCTCGGCTTGGGTAACGGAACTGTGGAAGCCTTTATCAACCCTGTTGTGGCTACGATGTTCCATAAGGAAAAGACGAAGTGGTTAAACATCCTTCATGCGGGGTGGCCGGGCGGTCTCGTGCTCGGCGGTTTGTTGACAATTGGACTTGGAGATGCAGCAGCCAAAGATTGGCGCATTCTTATTTATTTGATTGCTATCCCAGCGGTTATTTTCCTGGGGATGTTGATCAAGGCAAACTTCCCGGTCAATGAACGTGTTGCTTCTGGCACAAGCTACAAGGAAATGTTGGCAGAGTTCGGAGCCATTGGAGCCTTAATCGCCACGGCGTTGATCTTCGGCCAACTCGGTCAGGTATTCGGTTGGTCCGCTGTGGTGATCTGGAGCATCATAGGTATCGCCACGGTCGCATACGGCTTGTACTGCCAATCAATCGGACGCCCCATCCTAATTTTCCTCTGTCTTATCATGATGCCACTGGCTACTACCGAACTGGGTACCGATGGCGCGATTACTGGAATCATGGAGGAGCCGATGAAAGTGGCCGGTTGGAATCCACTCTGGGTGCTGATCTACACCTCCGCCATCATGGCGGTTCTGCGTTTCTTCTTTGCCGGACCGATTGTTGAAAAACTGACCCCAATCGGCCTGCTAATGCTCTCTGCCTTGCTGGCTGTTATCGGCCTATATTTCCTTTCCACTGCACAGGGTCTCGCGATGATCTTTATCTTCGCCACCTTGTATGGTTTCGGTAAAACGTTCTTCTGGCCGACCATGTTGGGCGTTGTTTCCGAGCAGTGCCCAAAAGGCGGTGCGTTGACCCTCAACGCCATTGCCGGTATCGGGATGCTGACGGTTGGTATTGTAGGTGGGCCGCTTATTGGCAAAATGCAGGAAGACTCCGTGGCAAACACCCTTCCGAAGGAAACTTACGAAAAGATTTCAGTGGAGAACTCCTATTTGTTGGGCAAATACACTGCAGTCGAGGCAGCCAAGGTTTCAGCGTTGGGTGAAGAAGCCGCGAAGGTAACCAACAGCAAAATCAAGGTAGCCAAACAAGGCGCCCTGGCGAACATCACTGTGTTCCCGATTATAATGCTGATCGCCTATATCGCACTATTCTTCTATTTCAAGGGAAGGGGTGGATATAAGAGTGTTGAAATCGGTGGTGGTGGTGGAGAAACCGCAGCCCAGTAAAACCAGATAACCCATTTACAATTGAGGGCGGTCGAAAGACCGCTCTTTTTTATCGCTTGGCCTTACAAGGTTACTGTTTAAGGCGGGCGGTGTGATAGGCTAGGCGCTGGTCAGCAGACATCGATGCGAAATCAGGCGCGCCACTTGACTTGATCGGCCAAGGGGAGACTGGTTGCGACGACTGCAGCTTGCTTTTGGCCAAGGGGTTATTACGGATGGCCACACTTGGTTTGCCGTCGGTATCGCTGTAGCGCATCGATTGCTCGGTCAACTCCAAGTCCTGCTCCAGCGAGAGCTTGGGCGTGATCCCCTTCCCTTGAAGCACGCCGTGGTAGGCATGTACAGCCTCCTCAGGGCCGATTGTGTCCTCGGCGATCAATCGCAAAAACTCGATGAACGCCAACTGGTGCTCGGCGTTGTTGATCTTGCGCCCGTAGAGCGCCACTCGCGCGCCGTATTTTTTGGCATCGTGCAGCAAACGAAAGGCGTCGTACGTCGTCCCAGCGCTGCCGCCGAGCACGCCGACGATGAGATTCGGGTCGTATTGGCAAATCTCCTCCATCAACCGCGGCCCGTGATAAACAATTTTAAGGAAGTCCGGCCGACCTGCCTCGGCGATGCCGGCGAGGGTCCTCAGAATCTGGTCGTTGATGAACTCGCCGAGTTTCTCCGGCGGAATGCCGCTCTCGATGTTCGGATCGAACACCTCAAGGAAGTATCGGAACTGTTTCCGCTCAGCCTCCTCGCGGAAGGCGTGGAACGCCTCAAGTGTGCGCTTGTCCTGCTCGAGATCATTTAGATAGGTGACGGAGTAGAGGCCAAGGTTCGCCCCGGGGAACTCACCGCCATCGCGGTCGCAGCCCAGTTTACCACACTGGATATGATCTATGCTCGCGGAGCGGAACGGCTGCGCAGCGTGGCTCAAATAATTGCCGTGGCGCGCGGCCCAGACATCGGTGGCATCGTTGGCACGGGCGGCCGGCGTGATGTGCGAGTCGCGAAACAGCCCCTCCTTGATGGTGAGTTGCTCGTTGACGTGCGCCGACATCAGCACGATGTCCACCAGTCCCTGCGCAGCGACCTCGCGGATGATGTCTAGCAACTCGGGAAGGTTACGGTGGCCAAACTCGTCGCGCGCCCAGAGTTCCGGCGAGAACTGGGCCGGGTGCGCGCCCTTGGCCGAAAGGTAGCGGCGGTGGCCCGGCGCGCTGACGCCGAACGCCATATCGGGATCCTTGGCGTCGGCGATGATGAACACCTTGCTCGAGCCGGGGTTGGCCCGGATGTCGGCGAGCTTGGCGTCGAGTGATTTCATCTTAGGGGCCGCTTGGCCAAGCGCAACGGCTCAACCCTTGAGCCGACTCATAATCTCGGCGGTAACCGCCTGGACGACCGTTTCCGCCTGCGGATCTGTCGGTGTGCTGTTGGCGTTGCCGCCGGTTGCCGGCACTGCGCAACTGACGCCGGGGCGCCATTCGTCGTTGTCGCACAGCTCGCACTCCTTGAGCCCGAATCGCGGATCGGGAACACCGAGCGTCTTTTTGATGTTGAGCAGATCCTGAAGATGCTTAGGCGAAAACTGTTTCGGCTGCACGCCGAGCTGCGTCGTCACGATCACCGTGCGACAGTACGCCTCGACAATCTCCATCTTGAAATAGGCGTCTTCGATGGTGTGGCTCCACGAGACGACGCCGTGGTTTTCCATCAGCACCGTATTGTGCTCGCCCACGAGCTCGGCGACTTTGCGGCCCATCTCCGGCGTGCCCGGAGTCTCGTACGGGGCGATTGGCACGCGGCCGATGAATACCTCGATCTCCGGGATCATGCAGGTCGGCGGCGTCACGCCGGCCACGGCGAATCCGGTGGAGTACGGCGGGTGCGCGTGCGACACAGCGCGGGCCTTGGGCTGGGCCTTCATGATCGAGAGGTGCATCAAAATCTCACTCGTGCGCTTTTTTACGCCGGCCAACTGGTTGCCGTCGAGGTCCACGAGGCAGAGGTCCTCCGGCTTCATGAAGCCCTTCGACACGAGCGTCGGCGTGCAAAGCACGACGTCCTCCGTGAGACGGATCGACAGATTGCCCCCGTTGCCATCGACGTAGGCCCGCTGCCAGAGCCGGCGACCGACTTCGCAAATCTGTTCCTTGAGCTCGTGCACTGCGGGGCAGTTGAACAGCCGCTCGAGGTCGGCCTTCGGGCTGTTGGCTCGGACGGATTGATCGATGCCCCCGTCGCTGCCCCCGCCCTTGGTCGGGCTACAGTTGCGCTTAGCCTTGTCCTCCCCAAGCTCTTTCATCCGGTCGCGGGCCGACGGTGTGATTATGGCGTCGGAGGGGATACTCCCCAAGCCGCCGCCCCGGTGTAGTTCCTCAATGTCTCTGGCGCTGTAAACTTTTTTCATGTGGTAAAATTATTTTTTGGGTGCGTGATATACTGTGTCCACGAGTGCGGCGTTGATCGCGTCAACCGGCGTCGGCTCGGAGAACGGCGATGCTGCCTCTCGGCCTTCAATGAAACCGATCGTCTGGCCCACGTCCCCGCCGAGCGCGTCGAAAACAACCAAGCTTGGCTCGGCACTCAGGCCGTCCGGCGGCGTGTCACCATTCTGGAATAGGTCGCGCGTGTATGGGTTGACCACCAACCAACGGCCGCCCTCGAATGCGGGAATCATCTGGCTGAGCGTCACACGCCCAATGACCTTGCCTAGTCTCATGCGGCATTCTCCTCCGTTTTGTCGATAATGCCGCTGATCATCATGCGCACCGGGCTGCGATTATCGCCAACGGCGTAGCGTGCCGCTGCTCCATCCGACGAGACGATCACGCGCTGGTGCATGCCGGCCCCATGCGGATCGATTGCAACGACCGGCGTACCGTCGTCCTCACCCTCGAGGTTGATCGGTTGGCACACAACCAGCCGCCAGCCCTCCAAGCTGGGATGTTTGCGGGTGGCAACCACGTTGCCCTCGACTCGTGCCAGGCGCATACTCAGTAAATCCTCAGGTTATCGACCATCACGCAGCGGCGCACACGGGTAAACGTCCGCGGATTGGTCACGCCCTCCCCGGTCGGCGTGGCGATGGAAAAGCTCAAGTACCCCTCGCCGCCCAGGCCCAACCCGGCCATGCTCGGCCCATTCTTGACGAACAACGTCGTGTCTAGCGCACGGCCCATGGCGGTCATGTGGTTCACGTCGTGCGAGTGGATGATCGCCGTGTGCCGATAGTTATGCTCAGCCTTCTTGGCCGCCTCGACGCCCTCCTCCACACTCCGTACACGCACGACCGGCAGCATCGGCATCATCTGTTCCTCATCGACAAACAGGTGGTTCGCATCCGTCTCGGCAAATAACAACTGCGTGCCGTTTGGCACGCGCACGCCGGCGGCCTGCGCCAGCACCGGGACGTCCTTGCCGATGAAATCCTTGTTCGTCGCCGCGTGGCCGCAGCCGGCGCCCTGCCCCTCCGGGAACACAAACGCGGCCTGCGTCAGCGCGTCGAGTTGCGACCCGTTGAGCCTCACTGCGGCGTGCTTTTCCAGTGCGGACATGAACGCATCGGCAACACTGTCCAGCACGAAAACCTCCTTCTCGCCAATGCAGAGCAGGTTGTTGTCGTAGGCGGCGCCCTGCACCACACATCGCGCGGCGCGGTCGATGTCGGCGGTGGCGTCCACGAGTACCGGCGGGTTGCCCGGTCCGGCGCAGATGGCGCGCTTGCCGGTCTTCATCGCCGCGTCCACCACGCCCGGCCCGCCGGTCACGCAGAGCAGGCGCACGTTTTCGTTTGCGCACATTTGGCCAAACGATTCGAGTGTAGGTTGCTCGATGATGGTGGCGATGTTCTCGATGCCGATGGCACGATGGATCGCCTCGTTGAATTTGCGCACCGCCAACGCGGCGCAGCGGCTTGCCGCCGGGTGGGCGTTGAACACGACTGCGTTGCCGGCGGCAACGATGTTGACGATGTTGCCGGCCAGGGTCGGGATCGAGTGGGTCGAGGGCGTCACCGCGCCGACGACGCCGAACGGTGTGTATTCCTCGAGCGTGATGCCGTGGTCGCCGCTGAGCCCGTCGGGGCGGAGCCACTCGACCCCCGGCACGTCGCGGATGATTTGGAGCTTCTCGATCTTGTGATCGAGTCGGCCGATCTTCGTTTCCTCAAGCTCGATTCGGCCCCACTCCTCGTCGTTGTCCTCGCACAAGCTCTTGACGATCTCGACGATCCTTCGGCGCGCCTCGACGCCCTGCCCTCGCAGTTGCTGGAACGCCTTGGCCGCGGCATCGCACGCCTCGTCGGCGGTTTGGAACACGCCAAAATCCCTGCCACCACTGACCTTGGACGGGCAACCGCACGAGCCGTTGTCACCGGCCGGCTTGGCTACGGGGGCCGCCGTGACGATCGCCGGGCTGCCGCCCAAGCGGCCGAGGACGTCCTCGATCACGTCGCGTATCAGTGCTTCATTTACTGCGTTTGCCATTTTGTCTTATTCGTTTTATCGGTTTGCGGCCCGCTTAGCCAAGCGGCTTCAGGATTGTGAGTCGGTCTTTGCGTCGTAGATCACTTGGCCTAGAGCGTCCACGGTATCGACGATTCCCACCACCACGGCGTCCACCGGGGCACTCTTCATGTTGGGCGCCAACCGGGCGGAGCTGCCCTGGGTGAACAGCACCAGTTCCCCCTCGCCAGCGCCGACAGAGTCCACCGCAACGATGGTGTTTTTGCCGGGGCGAAACTTGGAGGGATCACTCTCGTCAACCAGTTGAGGGCGAACCAGCAGCAGCTTGCGGCCGCTCAGTCCTTCATCCTTCTTGGTCGCGACAACTGACCCTTCTACTCGGGCAAGAAACATTCCGGTGCCTCCTTATTTCTTGGCTGCCTTGGGCAGGATGGTGCCGACATCGCTGTGCGGACGCGCGATCACGTGCACGCTGATGAGTTCCCCTCCAATGGCCTTGACGGCTTCCGCGCCGGCGTCGGTGGCCGCCTTGACGGCGGCGACATCGCCTGTGACGCACGAGCTCACGAGCGCGCTGCCCACCTGCTGCACCGGGCCGGACAATTCCACGTTGGCCGCCTTGAGCATGGCGTCGGTTCCTTCAATCAGAGACACGAGGCCCCGCGTTTCGATCAGTCCTATTGCTTGTTGTGACATATCAGTTTTTGTTTTGGTTTTTTATACGGTAAAAAATTAGTTTCGTCTGTGGTCGAGATAGCGTTTCACCTCGCGCGCCACGACCAGTTCCTCGTTGGTCGGAATGATCATGACCTTGGCCGGTGAATCGTCCGCGCTGATGACCGTTTCCCCGGCTTGGGCCGCCGCATTTTTTTCGGCGTCGAGCCGGATGCCGAGCTGGTCGAGGTTCGCGCAGATCGCGGCGCGGATACCGGCGCGGTTCTCGCCGATGCCGGCGGTGAACACGAGGACATCAAGCCCGTTGAGTTGCGCGAGGTATGAGCCGAGCCAGTGCCGCGCCGAGTGCACGTACACGTCGAGCGCGAGCTTGGCCCGCGCGTTGCCGGAGCCGGCCTCCGAGACGATGTCGCGGATGTCGTTGTGGCCGCCGCTCAACCCCTTGAGTCCGCCCTCGTTGCAAAGCGCATTTTCGACGTCGTCGATCGACAGGCCTTCGCGGCGCATCATGTGCAGCACCGCCATTGAGTCGAGGTCGCCCACGCGGTTGTTTTGCGGCAGGCCCGACTGCGGGCTCAAGCCCATGCTGTTGCCGACCGCCGCGCCGTTGAGGATGCCGGTGATCGACGAGCTGCCGCCGAGATGACAGGAGACCACCCGCAACGGCGGGCCGTCCACCGGCGAGCCGGCGTCATCGACGTAAAGATTGCGGGCGCGCTGGGCCACGTCATCGCGGCCGAGCAGTTCCGCTGAGCGCTCGGCGATGAATTTGTGGCTTGCGCCGTGAAAGCCCCAGCGGCGAATGCCCGCGTCGTGCCAACTTTGCGGCACCGCGTAGCATATCGAGGCTTCCGGTGCCCACTGGTAAAACGCCGTCTCGAACAGCCCCACCAGCGGCACGCTTGGCATCTTCTCCGCAAACAGCCGAATACCCCGGATGTAGGGCGGGTTGTGCGCCGGGGCGATATTGTTGCAAGCCTCCATCGAGTCGATCACTTCCGGCGTCAACTCGAGACAGCCGGTGCGTCCCTCGGCCATGATCGCCTTGAAGCCCACCGCCGCGAGGTCATCCTCGGAGACGATCCAGTCACCCGCCCGAAGCTCGCCGAGCACCTGCTCGATCGCCTCGGCGTGATCGATCACCCGCTCCAGCCCGCCACGCGTCAACAGCTCGCCGTCACCGCTTGAAAAATCAAACAGGCGGTACTTCATCGAGGTCGACCCGAGGTTGGCGATGAGTATTTTCACGCGATTTCAGCCAAGCGCTTGGCCAAGCGGACGCTTACTGCAGCCACTCACCCAATCCCTTGAGATCCTCGTGAGGGCGCGGGATCACCTGCACGCTCACCACTTCGCCGACGTCGGCGGCCGCAGAGGCACCGGCATCGGTCGCGGCCTTCACTGCAGCGACATCGCCGCGGTAAAAACCGGTCACCAATCCGCTGCCGACCTTGTCCCAGCCGGTCATCGTGACATTGGCCGCCTTGAGGGCGGCGTCGCTGGCTTCCATTAACGCACAGAAGCCCTTGCACTCGATCATTCCTATTGCTTGTTCAGCCATGATGTTTTTTTGCGTAATCGTTTCGGTTACTTGTTTGCTTTGCCCGCTGGGTTGTTGAACGCCTTCAACAGGTCATCGTGCGGACGGGCAATGACATGCGAGCTGACCAGTTCGCCGACCCGGGCCGCGGCGTTGGTGCCTGCGTCCACAGCGGCCTTGATGCTGCCCACGTCTCCCTTGGCCAACACAGTGATGAAGCCGCCGCCGATTGGCACGGTCTTCACCAGATTCACGTTGGCTGCCTTGACCATGGCATCGCTGGCTTCAATACTGCCAACGTACCCCTTGGTTTCGATCATTCCTAATGCTTCACTCATAATATGTTTTTGGGTTTTACGAAAAAATTATTTTACCAACTCACACGGCGTGTCCGGCTTGAGGTCCACCGCATTGCCCTCGTCGGTGTCGATGTGTACCTCGAGTTTGAAACTCTTATCCACGCGAACCAGCAGATCGTCAAATGTCACCGCGCACGGCCCGCCGATCTTCAACTTCATCCGGTCACCGGCCGCTACGCCGTAATGCGCCGCGTCGTCCGGGTGCATGTGCACATGCCGCTCGGCGCGGATGATGCCATCGGGCATCTCAAAAAACCCTTCCGGCCCCATCAGCATCCCACCCGGCGTGCCGTCGATGTTGCCGGACTTTCGAAGCGGAATGTCGAAGCCAAGCGCGATCGCGTCGGTGTACGCCAACTCCACCTGGTTCAACGTCCGGCACGGACCGAGGATGCGCAGGTTCGAGATCACCCGGCTGCGTGGGCCGACCAGCGTCAACGCCTCCTCGGCCGCGAACTGCCCCTCCTGATACAGCCACTTCATCGGTGTCAACTGGTGCCCCTTGCCAAACAGGGCTTCCACCGCCTCCTGCGTGAGATGGCAGTGGCGAGCGCTGATGTTCACCACCAACGGACTGGGCGCATTACCCGTGCTCGGCACCGGTTTGCCCATTCGCTGATAAACCGCCTGGCGGACCAAATGTTCCACCACGGCTCTGTGAACTGGATTAGCTTGAACAGCCATAAATCGCTCCTCGGAAAGGAAATTGGCCCAATTTGAAAGATTGTCAACAAAATACTTGCAAATAATTTCAATATATTTCAGTATTTCTCACGTGCAGGCAGAAGAGCGCCAATTTCTGATAGAACAGCACCTCCAAAAAGTGGAGTTCGCCTCACTTGAGGAGCTTTCGGAGAGGGTTGATGTGTCGGTTTCCACCGTCCGCCGCGACCTCACGCTGCTTGAGGCCAAGGGCGCGCTACGCCGCACCCACGGCGGCGCGCGGCTGGTGGCGCCCAAGTCGGATGAGTTTATCTTCACCTCTCGCGACACCCATCAGCTCGGCGAGAAAGAGGCGATTGGCCAAGCGGCCGCTGCACTCATCCAGCCCAACCAAGGCGTGATCATCGACTCGGGAACCACGGCCTACCATGTGGCCAATCACTTGGGAGGGAAAGCCTCACACGTCATCACCAACTCGCTGCCGGTGGCCAACCATTTCGGCTCCGACAACAGCGTCGAGGTGCTCGTCACCGGCGGGGTGATTTATCCGAGGCTCGGCGTGTTGGTCGGCCCGCTCGCCGTGGAATCGCTGTCCGGGATGCACGCCGACGTCGCCGTGATGAGTGCCGGCGGTATCACACTCGACGGCATTACCAACTCCCATGCGCTACTGATCGACATCCAGCGCGCAATGCTCAAGTCGGCGCAGCGAATCATTTTTTGCCTGGACCACACCAAGTTCAATCGCCGCTCCGTCTCCCCACTCTGTGAACTCAACGTGGTCGACACCATCGTCACCGATGCCCAAGCCCCCGCCGACCTCGTCGACCAACTCAAACAAACAGACATCGAAGTCGTCGTCGCCGACTGAACTCTTCGCTTGGCTTACTCCCTCTTGCCCGCCTGAACCCTATAACACGCGCTTTACCTTTGGGTTCCATGGAACCTGGTGAGAAATATCATAGACAGATCAAATACAGACTCACGATCCACAATCTCACTAACAACTCACTCAAAACTTTAGTTATTGCCGATTTCTCAATCATCCCTCAAACCTCAATTAACTCCTTCGATCTGAAGTGTTTATTACAGGTCCCCCCCACTAATCGTTCGGGTTTCCATGCCAACTGTCCCACCAACTCCGGAACAGCTCCCATTGGCTCTGGAGAAACTCGCGCTGACTTGCACTCAACGCATCCGACGAATGAATGTGATGCCCGTACTCCGAGTGCCCTTCGAGCACCATCAGTTGCTTGTAGTATAAAACCAAGTCCGGACCTTCGTCGAACTTGGAGAGCACCGACAAGGCATCATCCAACTCCCCGGCCAAGCGGCGCGCCTTCGCATCGCCTCCCGCCGCCTTTTCGCACAGTTCAATCAAGCGAAGCACCTCGCTCGGAAGGGCATTGCCCACACCGGTGATCGCCCCCGCCGCTCCGCATCGGACGTAGCCGTGAAACACCTGCGTGTCCACACCCACCATCAGCGTCAGGTTCGGATCCTGGTTGGTGATGTTTTCCGCCGCATAACTGAGCGATGCTGCTCCGCCGAATTCCTTGAATCCGACGAGGTTCGGAAACTCCCGGTTGAGATCGAAAAATAACTCCGCCTTGGTCTCAAAACCGTAGTACGGGCTGTTGTAAATCACCGCCGGCAGATCACCGCCTGCTCGCAAAATATCCGCGAAGTGCGCACGCTGCGCGGCCGTAGAGATCCCGCGAGAAAGCACCCGGGGAATCACCATCAACCCGGCCGCCCCAGCCTCCCGGGCATGCGCAGCATGACTCACCGCCTGTCGCGGACTCTGCGCCCCGGTACCGACCACCACCGGCACACCAGCCTTGGCCAAGCGACTGACTCCCTCCTGCCGCTGCTCGTCCGTCAACAACGGCCAGTCGCCCATCGATCCGCAATAGACCACCCCACGCATCCCGACCTCAACCAAGCGCTTGGCCGTCGCCACAAGTGCATCGTAATTTGGAGCGCCACTGGCATCGCAGGGAGTCATCAAGGCGGGAATACACCCGTGAAAAATGTTCGCATTCATCTCCTCGAAATCATCCACACCCAACCCCTCTTTGGTCAACCCCCTATAAGTAAATTATGCCAATAGATTCTCGACCACCTGGCCGTGGACGTCGGTTAACCGGAAATCGCGGCCCTGATGGCGAAAGGTGAACTTTTCGTGGTTCATGCCGAGGCAGTGGAGGATGGTCGCGTTGAGGTCGTGCACGTGCACTTTGTCTTCCTCGGCAAAGTAGCCGAACTCATCCGTCGCACCGTGGACGATCCCCGGCTTGATCCCGCCGCCGGCCATCCAAACAGTGAAGCCGTGAGGATGATGATCGCGACCGAAACCGGAACCGCTTCCCTGCGCCATTGGCGTCCGCCCGAACTCACCGCCCCAGATCACCAGCGTTTCATTCAGCAAACCGCGTTGCTTGAGGTCGCCGATCAAGGCCGCAATGGGCCGGTCCACAGCACGGCAACGCTCGGGGTGTTGTGTCGAAATCTCGCCGTGAGAATCCCAGCCCTTTTCGTACAACTGGACAAAACGCACGCCACGTTCACTGAGGCGCCGCGCAAGCAGACAATTGTTCGCAAACGAAACCTTGCCCGGCTCGGCGCCGTACGCCTCATGCACGCCGGTTGGCTCGCGCGAGATATCCGCCAACTCCGGCACCGACACCTGCATTCGAAATGCCAGCTCGTACTGCTTGGTACGCGCCAAAATTTCCGGATCGTTCACCCTTTCAAAATGATGCCGGTTCAGCGCCCCGAGCAAACCGATCTGGTCACCGCGCGTCTCACGCCTCACATCCTTTGGGCTTCTCAAATACAAGACCGGATCACCCTGCGTCCGCAGCGGCACCCCCTGATATTCCGGCGGCAAAAAACCCGCGCCCCAATAGCTATCGAGTAGGGGCTGTCTATTCTGGCCAGAAGCCAGCACAATGTACGCGGGCAGATCGTTGTTCTCCGTGCCGAGTCCGTAAGACGCCCAGGCACCCAACGACGGCCAACCGAAACGCACATTGCCGGTGTTCATAAATGTAACTGCCGGGTCATGATTGAACGTGTCCGAGTATAAAGATCGCACCACCGCAAGGTTATCCGCAACACCTGCCAGATGAGGGAACAGTTCCGAAATCTCGGTGCCACTTTGCCCATGCGGCCGGAAAGCCCACGGCGACCCCTTCACCTGAGGCTCCTTGGTTTTGATCATCGCGAACTCGTGGTTTTTGATGATGTCCGCTGGCATCGGCTTGCCGTCGAGCTTGGTAAGCAGAGGTTTGGGGTCAAACGTGTCCACATGCGACGGCCCGCCAGACATGAACAAACTGATCACCCGCTTGGCACGCGGCGCGAAGTGTGGCATCAGCGGCTTCGCGGCCAAATTCTCTCGCAGCAAACAACCCAGCGCCAAGCCGCCGAAACCGCCCGCGGCACGACCGAGAAAAGCACGGCGCGTTTGGTCGGCGAGAAAATCGGATTGGGCAGAGTTAATATTCATTCGCGGGTCAGTCGTTCATCCAAATTCAAAAGCACCGCAGCCAGGGCCGACCACTCGTCGCCGCCAGTGAGCTGACGCTGCTTGCGTTGCTGCTCCAAAAAGAGGAGGCATTGTCGCAATTCCAGCGCATCCGGCTCGCGCGAAAAGCAGAGTAAAAACGCGTGCTGTACCTTTTCCGGATCCCCGCCGAGCTTGGACAGGCGCTTGGCCAAAGCCAGTGCCGCCGCGTGCATCGCCGGCTCGTTCATCCCGACCAGCGCCTGTTGCGGCGTATTCGTCACCGAGCGCTTGGCCACGCAGACCTGCCGCGTCGGTGCATCAAAAGTCGACATCACCGGATGCAGCATCATCCGTTTCCAGTAGGTGTAGATCGACCGCCGGAACTGCCCCTCGCCAATCGAGTTTTGCCATTTGAAATTCGAGTTGCCCGGCAAATCCTGACCTCGCTCCTCGTACAGCCCAGTCGGTTGCGCGGGGAAAACGCTTGCCCCGCCGATGCGTGCGGACAACTGCCCGGCCGCCGCCAGCGCCCCGTCACGAATCTGCTCCGCAGGCAGGCGGACACGCGGAAACGACGCGAACAGCCGGTTTTGCGGATCGACCCTGCCGAGTTCCGTCCGGCGCATCGAGGCCTGCTGATAGGTCGCGGAGTTCACGATCAACCGGTGCATTGCCTTTACGTCCCAGTCGCTCTCGGCGAAGCGCACCGCGAGCCAGTCGAGTAACTTCGGATGCGTCGGTCGATCGCCGTAACGCCCAAAATCCGCCATCGTCCGCACGAGCCCTTCGCCAAAGTGATGCTGCCAAATACGATTGACCGCCACCCTCGCAGTCAACGGCTGTTTGCCGGAGAAAAGCCACCGAGCAAAATCGAGCCGACTTGGCGATGCCCCATTTGTCGTCGAAAGGGCCGGCATTATTTTGGGCACACCCGCAAACACCCGCTCGCCCTTTTTTTTGAAATCGCCTCGAACCAGCACGTGCGTTTCGCGGGGCTCCGGTAACTCATCCATCACCGGCACTTCGATCGACGCACCTCCAGCCTTGGTCAAGCGCTTGGTTAAGCGCCTGTACTCCGCGACCTCCGGTTTCGAAAGATCCAGCCCACTCGGATTCGAAATCATCCGATCGTACAACCGCACGTTGGCCAAGCGGCCGTCAAAACGAAACGCGGTCGCCTTGGATGAATTCTCAAACCCCGCACCCACCGCCAGACCCCGCGCACTCTGGGCAACCGTTTTCGGGATCGGCCCATCGATTCGCACCGCCTCATCCTCGATGCCATCGACAAAAAAGCGAACCGACTGGCCGGCTTCAAACACCATGGCCACGTGATGCGGTTGACCGTCATCCACCCGCTGGCTGCCATACGCCACCACCCCCTTGAATGTCGCTCTCTCCGAGGAAAACCAAGCAAACAATTTGCCCGGCTCGGACTTCTCATCCCCCTCGCCGCCGACACCAAAAACATAACTCCGCTCCCCGGCCTTCCAATCGTACTTTGAAACAATATCGCCAATCGCTCCGGTTGTCTCAATCTCTGCCGTGATGGTCATGCTTCCGGCCAGGCTGAATTGGGACGCATCCTCAACCTGAGTCGGCGAGTGCCACTCACCGATCAACCCGGGAAACTTCGCCTGGCCAATCGCTCCGATCTTCGACCGCCATTCACCCAGGCGCTTGACCAAGCGCTCCTGCTCAAGCCGCGCCTCCCGCGGCATGTACTGCATCATCGGCCCGTGGACCCCGTAGCCGGTGCCGAGGTGAGGCACATTGTTAAAGATCGCGAACAACTCGTAATACTCCCGCTGACTGATCGGGTCGTGCTTGTGGTCGTGACACTCGGCGCACTCCAGCGTCAGCCCAAGCCAGGTTCGCCCGGTCGCCTGAAGCCGATCCACAATGCCCTTGACCCGAAACTCCTCTTTGCGCGGGTTGTTGCCCTTGGCCTGCATCGAGTGGCGATGAAACGCGCTGGCCACCCGCTGCTCCGAGGTCGCGTTCGGAACCAAATCACCGGCGAGTTGATCGATCGAAAAACGATCGAAAGGCATGTTGTCGTTCAGCGCATCAATCACCCAATCACGATATGGTGAGACATTGCGGGTACGATCCGCCGCATACCCCGACGTGTCGGCGAAACGGGCGAGATCGAACCAGTTCTGAGCCTGGCGCTCCCCAAAATATGGCGACGCCAGCAACCGCTCGACAAGCAGGGAATAAGCCTCCGGGGAACCATCCTGAACAAACGCCAAGGCCTCCTCCGGCGCAGGCGGCAATCCGGTCAAATCCAAATACAACCGCCGCACCAAAGCCGACCGGGAAGCCTGCTTTGAAGGCGCAACACCCACCGCCTCAAGCTTGGCCAGAATAAACCGATCCAACTCATTGCTTGGCCAATCGGCATTGCGGACGGTCGGCAACGGTTTTTTCTGAGGAGGCACAAACGCCCAATGCCCCGCCTCAGCCAAAACAGGCCAAACCAGCAGAACAAAGGCGAGCCAACGCCCAAAACATACACCACGGAACACCCCCGGAAATTTGCTCCTTCACCCAAGCCGACTCAAGTCCAAACCGAATCTGCGATCGCCAATAACCACAATTCCATCCCAAAGTGGGCAGTTTAGAGGCGGGTTGTTAAGCCAATCAAGCACCGGTTCATCTGTCAATAGATTAATTTATAGATTTTATTTATTTATTTAACAGAAAAAAAAGCTGCCACAGGGTGCCGTCTTCGGGTGGATGTTCCGCCCGAATAACCTGAAAGGAGATATAAAAACATGAGAGTTGCAATCCTAGTCTTAGGAATCATTGGGAGTGTCATGGCATTGGCATTTGGAGCCTGTGCCGGTGCTTGTGCTGGTGCGATCGGTGGCATGGGCGACGCTATCGAACAAGGCGTTACAGAAACTGCGGAGGAATCCGGAGAAGAACTGAGCGACGAGAATAAAGCTGCCCTAGCTGAACTCCAAGAGGGCCTTGCGGAATTCGATGCGGGAGCGGATGAAGCTGCTTCCGAAATCGGGAATGTGGCCATGTTTGCCAGTGCTCAGGGTATTCTTGGCCTGATCGGCAGTATCATGGCCTTTATCGCGCTTGGCAAAGGTAACAAGGCAACGATTGGCGGCGTGTTGATCCTGGTGGCCGTGGTGGTATCGCTTTGGGCGGGTATTTTCCCATCCATCGGGCTATCGAACGTCCTCCATTTGATCGCCGGAATACTGGCGTTTGTCGCCGCACCAGCCGCAGCGGCCGCTGCCGTGGAATAATCGGCTCAACGGTTTCATTCCACAAGCACCCGATGGACTTCCAGCCCGTTGGGTGTTTTTCTTTTCGCGGACAGTAGATCATGTGGCCGGTCATACCAATTCCCCTCGGGACGCATCCCGAGCAAATCTACACATACTCGCTGTTGATCGCTCTCGGCGTCTGCCACCTGTTCATCGGGGTGGATGCCGCCGCCCGCAGACAGAAACTGGGCCGGGCTGAATCCGGCAAATACCTCTACTGCCTCGGGCTGGCCAGCGGAGGTGGGTGGGTGTTCGCAATGGTCGTCACTCGATGGCTGTACGGTGGTCATGTGCCGTGGGGCACGGCTGCCGCCATGCCGGGACTCATCGGCGGCACAGCGATCCTGTTCGTCGCGGCCAAGGCGTTTCACGTGCCACTGAGGCAATATCTCGAATTGACGATTCCGTATCTCTGTTACATGCACGCTTGGGGGCGCTTGGGCTGCTTCATGGCGGGGTGCTGCCATGGCGCACCGACCGACAGCTTCCTTGGCGTGCAATTCCCCGCCGACAGCCCGGCGTGCCAACTCCACGATGTGCAACCAGTGCACCCAACGCAGTTATACGAAATGGGCCTGCTGATCGTGCTTGGCTTGACCACGCAATTCAAAGTGCCGCCACTCCATCGGATTTGGATTTACTTGATTATCTACGGGACAGGGCGGTTTTTCATCGAGTACCTCCGCGGCGACAACCGTGGAGCGATCAGCTTGATTACCCCGCTGTCGCCCAGCCAGCACTTGGCCATTCTGTTCGTGATCGCCGGCGGGTGCCTTGCCGTTCGCCATTTGCGCTTGGCCAAGCGGTGACGGCCGACTACTTTTTTTCGCATGCCCATCTCGAAGCGACTTTCCCTTCTCGCCTGGCTTTGTGCCGCCTCGTTCACATCGCTTGGCCTAGCGGCGGAGAAATCTTCCGATAACAAAAAAGCCGATGCAGCGTTCTGGAACTCCGTCTATGCCGAGAACCACGTGCTCGACGTCCAAATCTCGATCACGCGCGAATCGTGGGACGCGATACAACCTCAGCGACGCGAACGTCGTCCCGGCGAGGACGCTCCTCGGGTAGACTTCGGCAACCAGTTTCCCTACGCCAAGACGAAGGTGGTCATCGATGGCCTGTCACTCCCGGACACCGGCATGCGCTTCAAGGGGAATTCGTCTTATCGCTTTGCCTCACGCGGACTGAAGCGGCCGTTCAAGATCGACACCAACCGCTTCACCAAGGGCCAAAAGCTGCACGGACGCACCAAGCTCAATTTCTCCAACGCCTTCCTCGACTCCGCGTTTATGAAGGAAAAACTCGGCTACGAACTGTACCACGCCGCCGGGATGCCCACCCCAGGCGTCGGCTGGGCCGACGTCACGCTGACGATCGAGGGCTTGGCGGAGAAAAAGCCGCTGGGCATCTACGTGATCATCGAGCAGATGGATGATCGTTACATCGGGCAAAACCTGGGCAAGGCCTCGAAAGGGAGCCTGTTGATGAAACCGGAGTCGGTGGACGACTGGCGTTATCTGGGGGAGGAGCCAAAAGCCTATGAGCGCTACAACATCAAATTGGGAGAAAAGAACGTGGACCAAATCCGGCGCTTCGCCAAGCTACTCAAGCTGATAGAGCAAGGATCGGACGACGAATTCGCCCGCGAGATTGGCAAACGCATGAACCTCGAACAGTTCGCCGGCTACCTCGCCGCGACCTCGATACTCGTGAACATCGACAGCTATATCGGCATGCCGCACAACTACTATCTATTGATGGACAAGGCCGACGGCAAGCTGCGGATGTTGCCGTGGGATCTCAACGAGACGTTCGGCACCTTCACCATGGGACGCTCGCCGGAGATGCTAGTCAAATGGGACATTGATCGCCCGTGGATCTCACGCCGCCGCATTGTCGAACGATTGTTTGAGACCGAACAGTTCCCAAAGCTTTACAGAAATGCCGTGACCAAGTTGATGAAGAATCATTTCACCGAAAAGAAATACTTTGCCCGCATTGAGGAATTCGAAAAGGCCATCGCTCCGCATGTGAAAAAGGACACCGATGGCCCCGGATCGGAGGGACTCCGGATAGGCATCAACGGCGACAGCGAAGGTATCAATCGGGCGGTGAACCGGCGCGTCCTGGCCATCAAACCGTTTATTACCCGGCGCATCGAGTCGGTACGCTCCCAGTTGGCCGGCAAAAGCAAAGGTGAACCAATTGCGGGCCGAGATAAGCGCCGGCCCCGCTAACCCCGCTCGGCCAAGCGGGATGGATTGTCACGAGCGCCCGGCTTGAGGCAGATCGGCGATTGGCCACACATCCAGCAATTTATCGGCGAATTCGGTTTCGGTGCAGTTTTCGGCGATGCGCTTGGCCGGCTCGGGCAGGTTGAACGGTGGGAGCATA
>ENA-OREN01002154-OREN01002154.1-marine-metagenome-genome-assembly--contig:-NODE-2154-length-20836-cov-5.069319_pt1 | contig 20836 bp, 17 predicted proteins | sample MGYA00248624_ERZ508555 | MGnify/ENA primary metagenome ERZ508555 (study PRJEB26222, sample SAMN06267773) | marine metagenome | isolation source: Saanich Inlet, British Columbia, Canada | place...
TTCATAACAGTAGAACATTTATTGTTGGCAATGCTTGATAATCACACGGCGGCAGAAGTATTACGTGCTTGTTCAATTGATATTAGTGATATGCGTAAATCTCTTGTAGAGCATATTACTGAGCATACTCCTGCTGTGGGTGGTAGCGAAGAAGTCGACACGCAGCCAACACTTGGATTTCAGCGTGTAATTCAGCGCGCGATTCTTCATGTTCAATCCTCGGGCAAGAAAGAAGTTACCGGTGCGAATGTATTGGTGGCAATATTCGGTGAAAAAGACTCTCACGCAGTATATTTTCTTCACCAGCAGGGTGTGACAAGGCTAGACGTGGTTAATTATATTTCTCATGGGATAAATAAAGTCCCGCAAGGAGATAATGCCAAGACTGAAAATGATGGTGACACGGATCAAGAGGAGAGCGCAGGTGGCGCGCTTGAAAGTTACACTGTAAACCTTAATATGCAGGCGTTAGCAGGAAAAATAGATCCTCTAATTGGGCGTAAGAAGGAACTAGATCGTGTAATACAAACGCTGTGTAGGCGTCGAAAAAACAACCCGCTTTTAGTTGGTGAGGCGGGAGTTGGAAAGACAGCTATTGCTGAGGGGTTGGCTTGGAAAATTATTAAGAAAGACGTGCCAGAGGTCCTTGCTAACCATCAAATTTATGCTTTAGATATTGGTGCATTGCTAGCTGGGACAAAATATCGTGGCGATTTTGAACAACGTCTTAAGGCGATCTTAAAACAATTGCTTGATGATCCTAATGCTATTTTATTCATTGATGAAATACATACCATGATTGGGGCGGGTGCAGCATCAGGGGGTACACTCGATGCTGCTAACTTACTTAAACCAGTACTCAATACTGGTCAATTCAGATGTATTGGTGCTACTACATTCAGTGAATACCGAGGAATCTTTGAGAAAGATCATGCCCTATCTCGGCGTTTTCAGAAGATTGATGTTCCGGAAACGAGTATGGAGGAGACGGTTGCCATTCTACGTGGTTTGAAATCTCGCTATGAAGCACATCATGGTGTTAAATATACAGCTGTTGCTCTTACTTCGGCAGCAGAATTATCTGCACGTTTCATCAATGACAGAAATTTACCAGATAAGGCGATAGATATTATTGACGAAGCGGGGGCAGCGCAAAAGATCTTGCCTAAATCAAAACAGCGTAAAATTATTAGTAAGCATGAGATAGAAAACGTTATAGCAAAAGCTGCGCGTATTCCGTCACGGAGTGTTTCCAATGATGACCGTAATATTTTAAAAACACTGAGCCGTGATTTAAAGACAATGGTCTTTGGGCAAAATAAAGCTATCAATGCGCTAGCAGCAGCAATCAAAATGTCTAGAAGTGGTTTAGGCGATTCGCAAAAACCAGTAGGGTCATTTCTTTTTTCCGGCCCTACAGGTGTAGGGAAAACTGAGGTGGCACGTCAATTAGCATATGCAATGGGCATTAAATTGCATCGTTTTGATATGTCTGAATACATGGAGCATCATGCAGTATCTCGATTGATAGGCGCCCCACCTGGGTATGTTGGTTTCGATCAGGGCGGGCTATTAACTGAGGCGATCATTAAGCAGCCTTATTCGGTGCTGTTGTTAGATGAAATTGAAAAGGCTCACCCAGATATCTTCAACATATTATTACAGGTTATGGACCATGGTACTTTGACAGATAATAATGGCCGTAAAGCAGATTTTCGGAACGTAGTTATTATAATGACTACCAATGCCGGAGCTGAGTCACTTGCAAAGACCTCGATGGGGTTTACCGAATCAAGCCAGGCAGGAAATGAGATGGCTGATATCAAACGTATATTTACACCAGAATTTCGGAACCGACTAGATGCCATTATCTCATTTTCAGCATTGGATAAAGATGTAATTTTGAGGGTGGCAGATAAATTTCTCATGCAATTAGAGGCTCAATTGCATGAGAAAAAAGTAGAAGCTATATTTACTGATGCTTTGAAGGCATTTCTTGCGAAGGATGGTTTTGATTCCCTTATGGGTGCGCGACCTATGGCACGTCTTATCCAGGATACTATTCGTAGTGCTTTAGCAGATGAATTATTATTTGGGCGCTTAGCTAACGGGGGTAAAGTCACTGTAGATGTAGATATTGAAGGAAAAGTAGAACTTAAATTTAAAGAAGAATCTGTAGCTATTCTTTAAATTTTCCTATCTTTTGTTTGTAATAATTGCTAATTAAATTTAGTAATTTTTCCGATTTTTATTAGTACTATACTCCACTTAATGGAGATTCTTTCGTTATACGGGAAATTTGATAGGATTGCTGATTAGATCCATTTCTTTCCGTATTATCTGTACCAATCTACTCTTTCAACTGCCTAGAAATAACAGTACTGATTCGTTCGATGTCGATAACCTCCAGTAATCTTCGTTTGAGTCTCTATACTGATAACAATTATCATTTATAATATGGAATAATCTTTACTATTCTTTATATCTGGGAGTTATAGAATTAAATGCTAAGAATATATTTTGGCCGATTTTTGGGGGTAATATTTATCTGTTTTGCTTCGTTTGGTGCTAATTTTTCTTATGCAGAACAGGTAGTAGTATATTCAGCAAGGATTGAAAAACTTATCAAACCGATGTTCGATTCTTTTACAAAAGAGACTGGTATTTCGGTGAAATTTGTAACTGATAAAGCGGGTGTCTTACTTGCAAAGCTTAGGGCTGAGGGTAAATATACACCTGCTGATATGCTTATTACTACAGATGCAGGAAATTTATGGGAAGCTGTACAAGTAGGGTTGCTTGCACCTGTGGAATCTGGAAAATTGGAAGTAAATATACCTTCATATTTACGAGACCCCCAGAAAAAATGGTTTGGGTTGTCTGTACGTGCTCGAACTATTGTATACAACACTGACAAAGTGAATCCTGCAGAGTTATCTACTTATGAGGATCTAGCAAATTCAAAATGGCAGGGTCGGATATGCCTACGCACTTCTAAAAAGGTATATAACCAGTCCCTGGTGGCAATGATGATTGCTGAGCATGGCAAAGAAAAAACCGAACAAATTGTTAGTGGTTGGGTTGCTAATTTGGCTACAGATCCCTTGTCTAATGATACTAAAGCAATGGAGTTCGTTGCTGCAGGGAAATGTGACGTGACCATTGTTAATAGTTATTATTATGGTCGTCTAATCGAAAAAATTCCTAATTTACCATTAGCTATATTTTGGCCTAATCAGGATGGAAGTGGTGTTCATGTCAATATTTCTGGTGCCGGCATTATCAAAAATACAAAGAATAAACAATCAGCGGTCATGCTGCTAGAATTTCTGTCATCAAAGAAGGCTCAGAAATTATTCACTGATATAAATATGGAATACCCTGTTAATCCAAAAATAAGCCCCGATTCCATAGTGGCAGAGTGGGGTGGCTTTAAGCAGAATAGAATGAATGTAGTCAAAGCAGGTGAACTACAAACTGAAGCAGTAAAATTGATGGACCGAGTAGGTTATCGGTAAAGCATGAAAGGTGATCTGTGGAAAATTCATGAAGTCCGAAGGTAGTAATTCAAGAGGTAACTCTTATTGCCTATCTGGTTCGTTGCAGACAGTATTAGGTTGGCGTTACATCCCCGTTATTGTGGCAATCTTAGTACTCATTCCTGTGGGTACGGTTATGCTGTCTTTTCTTTCTCCTGCAGGAGAAATTTGGCAGCATTTAGTAGAAACTACTCTATCAAGACTGCTGTTAAATTCATTCTGGCTCGCGTTAGGAGTGGCTACTTGTTCAGCGGTGCTAGGAGTGAGCCTGGCTTGGTTTACAGCAGTATATGACTTTCCTGGTCGAAAGATTTTCTCCTGGGGATTATTGCTTCCGCTTGCATTCCCCGCATATGTTCTGGCATTTGTTACTTTAGGGTTGTTCGATTTTACTGGTCCTGTACAGACATCATTACGTTCTTGGTTTGGAACAGAACCATTCTGGTTTCCAAACATTAGAAGCAGGATGGGTGTAATTATTGTAATGACACTTGCTTTCTATCCTTATGTATATTTATTAGCTCGGAATGCCTTTCTTACCCAAGGGAAACGTTCATTAGAAGCTGCTCAGTCGTTAGGGTTAAATAGTGCGCAAGGATTCTTTAAGGTGGCATTGCCTATGGCGCGTCCATGGATAGCCAGCGGTGTAATGCTGGTTCTAATGGAAACTCTGGCCGATTTCGGGACGGTAGCAGTATTTAATTATGATACTTTTACGACAGCCATTTATAAAGCATGGTTTAGTATGTTTTCTTTATCTGCAGCTTCTCAGCTGGCATCATTGCTGATTATAATCATTTTTGTATTAATTGTTATCGAGCAGAAATTCCGTTCACGAATACGCTATGCAGAAACTAAACAAAGTTCCCGTATGGCTCCCATTATTCTTACAGGGTGGAAATCTTGGGCTGTAGCGGGGCTCGCCTCGGCTACTTTATTTTTTGCTTTTTTGTTACCAATTACGCAATTATTTATTTGGGCTATAGATTCTTTTGCAGAAGAGTTTAATCAGCGCTACCTAGGATTTCTCTGGCATTCGTTAACCCTGTCAGGACTTTCCGCATTACTTATTTGTGTTATCTCGACTCTAATGATTTATTCTGTTCGTCGTCACCCTGATATGGTTTCTCGTATGGCCGTACGAATTGCAACAATAGGATACGCTTTACCTGGTGTGGTTTTGGCAGTAGGGATTTATATTCCGCTTGCATGGGTAGATAACTGGTTTAGTCAAATGGCAATGCAATTATTTTCTATAGAAATGGGATTTTTATTTCAGGGTACGTTTGTAGTAATGTTAATTGCCTATATGACACGTTTTATGGCGGTTGGATATAACCCTATTGATAGTGCTATGCAGCGAGTTACTTTTAGTATAGATGAGGCTTCGATGGGGCTTGGTGTAAGTGGATGGGGTATGCTACAGAAAGTACATTTGCCTATCCTAAAGGGTGGAATATTCACAGCTGCCACGTTAGTTTTTGTTGATGTCATGAAAGAGATGCCTATTACTTTAATGACGAGGCCTTTTGGTTGGGACACACTTTCAGTACGAATTTTCGAAATGACCTCTGAGGGAGAGTGGGAGCAAGCCGCCCTACCTGCAGTAGTGTTGGTGCTCACGGGTCTGATTCCAATAATAATGCTTACACGTCAGGCTGAGAAATAATTTTATGGATACTTTATTACTTGAGGTGGCAAAGATAAGTCAGTCTTATAGTAAAAAGACTGTGGTTAATAATTTGTCATTTGGACTTAACAAGGGTGCAATTGGTTGTCTCTTAGGACCAAGTGGGTGTGGAAAAACTACGGTTTTACGATGTATTGCCGGGTTTGAACCAATAGTAGGGGGGGAGGTATTGTTGAATGGAGTGAAAGTTAGTAGCTCAGAATTTTCACTGCAGCCAGAGCATCGGCATATAGGAATGGTATTTCAGGATTATGCTTTGTTTCCACATCTTACTGTTATTTCAAATATAACTTTTGGATTGCATTACATGTCACGTACAGAACGTTCAGAACGGGCGGCTGAAATGCTTGAGATTGTGGGTCTTAAAGACGTGGCAAATAACTATCCACATGAACTCTCAGGAGGGCAGCAGCAGCGGGTGGCATTAGCGCGTGCATTGGCTCCGAAACCTGATTTATTATTATTGGATGAGCCCTTCTCAAACCTTGATGTGAATTTACGAGAGCGCTTAAGTTTAGAGGTTCGTGAAATTCTTAAAAATCAAGGAACTACGGCTATTCTTGTAACACACGATCAGAATGAAGCTTTCGCTATTGCAGATGAGATTGGGGTAATGCAGAACGGTAAAATTATGCAATGGGACTCCGCTTATAATCTTTACCATCGTCCTACTAGTCGCTTTGTCGCAAATTTTGTAGGACAGGGTGTATTTCTTTCCGGGAAGATTCTTGATTCGAGCCATGTGGAGATTGAATTGGGGGTACTAGAAATAGATATTTCAAATCAACACACATCAGATAAATTATTTGGTGAGGGGTGCAATGTTGATGTATTGATACGCCCAGATGATATCGCACATGATGATAAGAGCTCTTTAAAGGCGAAGGTTTTGCATAAAGCTTTCCGGGGCGCTGAGATTTTATATACTTTACGTTTACCTAAAGGCAGCACTGCATTATCACTGGTGCCAAGTCACCATAATCATGCTATTGGCGAGGATATTGGCATTAAATTAGAAGTAGATCATGTTGTTGCATTCGGCCAAATAACGCAATAAACTTGTTACTTCACACGGAATAAAAATCTAATTTGTTAAGGTTTCTTACTATTTCGTAACGCACGAATTCTTTCTGATAGTAATAACACGGACATAGCGTAATAAGTACTGTGATTATAACGGGTAATAACATAGAAATTATTGAATCCTAGCCAATATTCTGTATCCTTTTTATTGTTTAATTTAATCAGTGTAGATTTTCGATCATTATGAATATTAATTGATGGGGTAATTCCAAATTTCTTCAGTTTTTTAATTGTATAGAGAGGCTTGCGCTTCATTTTTAAAGTCTCATAACGGTTACTGCCATCACTAATTTCTGCTCTTGTTATTGTTGGCCCATCTATTTCCCAACCATGAGATTTTAAATAGTTAGCTACACTACCTATTGCATCAGCAGTGCTTCCTGATAAATCTATTTTTCCATCATTATCAAAATCTACTGCGTATTTACGGTAACTACTAGGCATAAATTGCGGGATCCCAATTGCGCCAGCATAGGATCCTTTGATGCTGAATATATCAGTGCCTTGTTCTCGGGTGAGCAACAAATATTGCTCTAATTCGTCACGGAAAAAATCAGCTCGTCTTGAATAATTAAAAGCTAAAGTTGTTAATGCATTCAAAACACGATGTCCACCAGTTTGTTTGCCATAATACGTTTCAACACCGATTAATGCCGTAATAATTTCTGAAGGGATACCAAATTCTTTACTTGCTCGTTTCAGAGTTTTTGCATTCTTCTTCCAGAAAGAGACTCCTTTTGAGATCCGTTTTTGATTAATAAAAACAGGATAATATTCATGCCATGGTTTCGATGTGCTTGGGCGAGAAATTGTTTTAATAATGCTAGGTTTTATTTTTATTCTATTGAATATTTTTTTGAGATTATGCTCTTTGAATTCGTGAGTTTTTACCATTTTACTGATAAAAGTTTTAATTTCAGGGCGTAGTTGTTCTGCTATAACAGACTGTCCATAACAAAATGATAAGAGCCCAATTATAAGTAATAGGGTTATATGACAAGAAGTGCAAATATTGTTGTTGCTCCGATACATAGGCACCCGAAAAGAATAATGTAAGATGCTTCGATATACTTAGAGTATATTAATTAAAGATTAATAATGTAACGTATATAAACGTTGCTATGTACAGTTAGTTAAATCTAATTATGGCTATTTTAGCAATCTCCTAACTATTAATTGTAAACTATAATTGGAGCTGGGCTATTAACTATAATGAGTTCGTTATTTGAATGTTAGTTTTTTAACAGTATTAAGATTATGAAAAATGAAGTTAGCCCACTATCGGGCGTGCATATTTTGGTTACACGGCCAATAAAGCCGGCTTCTCGGACCGCCGAGCGTTTAGAGGCACTTGGTGCCACACCCTATATATATCCAACTATATTAATTGAGCCACCAGCAGATACTGGGCAGGTCAAGGCGGCGCTATCATCATTACAAGGTGTTTATGCAATAATCTTTGTAAGTCCGAGTGCCGTTGAAATGACACTTAAAAATAGCGCTAAACTCCCCATTTCAATCAAAATATTTGCACCTGGACGAGGAACTGCTGAAGAGTTGAATTTACATGGAGTCAACAACTTACAAATACCACTTAAAAGTTTTGATAGTGAAGGTCTTCTTGAGCTCTCAGATTTACAGTCAGAATTAGTTAAGGGGCGACGGATATTAATATTTCGTGGAAATGGTGGAAGAGAAATGCTATTTGACGAATTGAGGAAACGCGGAGCTCAGGTAGAAGCTGTTACTGCCTACAGACGTAGTATCCCAACCACATCTCCGGTAGGGTTGCTGGAACTATTAAAGTTAAAAAAAATCACAGCTGTTTCAATGATGAGTAGCTCTGCTGTAAAGAATCTTGTAACTTTGATTCCAGAACGAGATCGTAAGGATGTATTGTTTTCCTTGCCGGCATATGCAAGCCATAAACGTATCAAAGATGCAGCAGAGTCGCTTGGATTTATGAATGTGACCGAAACAGCGCCTGGCGATAGAGGTCTTATTACTACGCTCCTTAATTATAAAAATTAAGGCAGGTTTTAGTAACTACATATTTTCCTAAATTAGGAAGAGCAGAAGCCCCGTTCAATGCTTATGCCAATTTTTTTTACATCACGAATCATACAGATTTTTGCTACGCTGACCCTTGTCCATGGAGCCTTAAATTCCGTTAAGATAATTTGAGCGATATGTTCTGCTAACGCTTCAAGCAGGGAAAATTGTTTTTGTGATAGGGACTCATTAATTCTTTTGATGATAGATGCATAATCCAGCGTATCTTCAAAGTTATCTGTCTTGCAGGCTTTGCTTGTTGGTAAGGCAATCTCTAAATCAATTTGTATTGCTTGTGCTACTTTGCGCTCCCATGGGTAGATTCCAATCAGAGTTTTTGTCTTAAGCTCGCGGATGAAGATTATGTCCATTCGTCTGAATTTATGAAATTATATGTTTCTAGGATACTTCGTAAGTAAGTATTTTTAACGTAGAATCAATATTATCTTATTCTATTTGCAGAGTCGACGCCAACTACAATGACAACAACAGCATTTATAATTTTGGCTTACTTGCTTGGGTCGGTTTCATTCGCAGTTGTAGCGAGTTGGATCTTTAGGTTGCCCGACCCGCGCACCTTTGGCTCAATGAATCCTGGAGCAACTAATGTTTTGCGTAGTGGCAATAAAGCGGCAGCAATATTCACATTACTTGGTGATTCAGGTAAGGGCTGGGTGGCCGTTGTATTAGCGCAACATTTTGTACCGGTTTGGGGTTTAGACAATGAGGTAATAGCTGCTGTTGCACTATTAGTTTTTCTGGGCCATATATGGCCCGTATTCCTACGTTTCAAGGGAGGGAGAGGTGTGGCAACAGCGGTAGGTGTGGTACTTGGCTTGAATCTATGGCCAGGAATTTTAGCAGTTGTTACTTGGATCATTGTTGCGATAATATGGCGGTTTTCATCGTTATCGGCATTGGTGGCAGCAACCCTTACACCGGTTTATGCATGGATATTTTTAGATTCAATCCTGAGTACTTTTGTAATTTTTACTATATCACTACTAGTTATATGGCGACATAAATCAAACATAGCCAATCTCCTTGCAGGTAAGGAAACAAGGATTGGAGAAAGGGGTGAGAGTTAGTGTTTCATTAGGTCGAGCCTGTTTTAAAAGGGAAAATGAAAATCATAGCACCCTAGTGGTTTGAGATGAGCTGAATCGCCTTATCACCTTCTGACCAGATTTTAAACTTAAGCATAATAGCTTTAAATGTAGTGCTTTCAAGATGCTCCTGTAGCCATTTCTGTAAGTGTGGCATAGGTAAGTTATTGAACCACTCAATGTCAACGAAAGCACATTGGCGAATAAAAGGGAACAAAGCAATGTCGGCCATTGCTATACTATTGTTCAAGATCTGCTGATTTTTCTTTAGTCTGTCGTTTAAATCATTTAGTACCTCCACGCAGACTGTACGTGCCCCCGTACAATCTTCATCCGGATAACGCCCAGGATATTTATAGCGGTCCAAAGCCTGTTTAAATTTATTGTCATTCCGCTCTATTAGGAATTTCATTTCAGTTTTATCAGCGTTAAGCCAGCCATCAGGATCATTTTTTCCTAAGGCCCATTCCATAATGTCGAGACTTTCGTCAATAACTGAGCCGTCTGGAAGTACCAGGACAGGAACTGTTCCTTTTGGTGAAACCTCAAGCATTTGCTCAGGTTTATTTTTTAATTCTATTTCACGTAACTCAACAATAAGACCAGCCTTGTATAAACTCATGCGGCTTCGCATTGCATAAGGACAGCGACGGAATGAATACAGAATCAAGTTATTTTTTTGATCAAGATTTCTCATAATTTCTTTCTTAAAGAAGAGAATTTTTTATTGATGGCTCGTACTTTTTCTGTTTAAAAAATTTGAAGATTAGAAATAAAAGACTAATCGAGTTTTATTATTTTAGTAATGGCCTTCTATCCTAGAATAAATTAAGGTTGCTAATTTGGCGTGGGGGGGTAAAAGATTGGAGGCCTGTTAGGAGTGATGTACCTATTCATTCGACAGCATCTCATGTGCCTCTAGGTCCCATCGCGGTTTGACAGTGAAACTGTTTGTTGCAAGCGGGGCATTCTCCTTTAATCTCATTGCGCCAGCCAGTGCGATCATGGCACCATTATCTGTACAAAATTCATGACTAGGATAGAAAACAGTAGCGCCTATTCTTTCTGCATGCTTTGAAAGATTCTTTCTTAGTCGGCAGTTCGCACTAACACCGCCTGCAACTACAAGCTGGTTAAGGCCGCTTTGTGTTAGTGCTGCCATAGATTTTTGTGTTAGTACATCTACAACTGCCTCCTGAAAAGCATAGGCAATTTCTTCTTTTATCTCCTGAGTAATTTTGTGTTTATTTGATAGCGTCAGTACGGCAGTTTTAAGGCCGCTGAAGCTGAAATTTAGATTTCCACTGTGAATCATTGGGCGGGGGAGTATAAAATTGTTTTTCTTGCCTGATGTAGAGAATTTATCGGCAAGCATTGAAATTGCTGGCCCACCCGGGTAATTAAGCCCAAGTAATTTTGCAGTTTTGTCAAAAGCTTCTCCTGCTGCATCATCTACAGTTTCGCCTAGCAACTTGTATTGCCCAACGCCATGTACCTCCATTAATTGTGTATGGCCTCCCGAGACCAACAGTGCAATAAATGGGAACAGAGGAGCGTTGGTTGATAATAATGGAGAGAGTAGATGCCCTTCCAGGTGGTGAATGCCTATCGCCGGAATTTTTAGCGAAAAGCTAAGGGCGGCCGCAAAACTCGAGCCCACAAGGAGTGCTCCCGCTAATCCTGGCCCCTGAGTATAGGCGATAGCATTTAAGTTTTTGAGATCGAGTCTCGCCTCGCTTAGCGTTTGCTTAACAAGTGGCAAAACTCGTCTAATATGATCACGAGACGCAAGTTCAGGAACAACGCCACCATAGTCACTATGCATTTCTGTTTGGGAAAATAATGCATGACTCAACAGGCCTCGCGTGGTGTGATAGATCGCGATTCCCGTATCGTCGCAAGATGTTTCGATGCCAAGAATAATCACTGAATTAGACTTAATAATACACTTTCACAAAAAAGTACCAGACTGATATATACTATACTGTTTTTTACTAATACACTTTTTAAATATAAGTATATTTTCAATAAGATAAAAGGACCGCGTTTTATGACTACAATTAAAGTTAAGGATAATGAGCCATTTGAAGTTGCTATGCGTCGTTTTAAGCGAACCATAGAAAAAACAGGATTGCTTACTGAGCTACGTGCAAATGAGTTTTATGAAAAGCCTACTGCTGAACGAAAACGTAAGCTTGCAGCAGCAGTTAAGAGAACTTATAAACGCTTAAGAAGTCAATTGCTTCCACCAAAATTATATTAATTAGCTATATGAGATGAGTGGTGAGCTAGAGTCTGTATGCTAAATAGGTTCACCTTCTTCTTCATTCTTAAATAGTTAGAGTAGTAATTATTATCAGAATAAATCTTTTGATTTAGTAATCCTTCCTTATTCACAGTAAAAAATATAGATGAAACCTGGATCAATTCTGAAGCAGGAAATTACTGAACACATGAAAGCTGCGATGCGCTCAGGGGATACCAAGCGACGGGATGCTATTCGTTTATTGCAAGCAGCCATCAAGCAGCGTGAAGTAGATGAGCGCATTGAAATGAATGATGCTATGGTTATTGTGGTAATAGAAAAAATGATTAAGCAGCGTAAGGATTCAATCACTCAGTATGTTGCTGCAAAGCGTGAGGATCTAGCTGATATTGAGAGATATGAAGTTGGCGTGTTACAAGCTTATATGCCGAAGGCGCTTAATGATTCTGAAATTGAGAGTATAGTAGAGGAAGTGATCTCTTTAATCGGAGCAAAGAAGCCGCAAGAGATGGGGAAAGTAATTGCAGCCTTGAGGCCAAAGCTTGCTGGGCGGGCTGACATGGGGAAAGTTGCTGCTCTTGTGAAGAGCAGGCTTATTATCTGAGCTTACTATTGAATTTTAAAATATATGTGCTGTATAACAGCGCTAGTTATTGGCAGAATATCCTCTCTTGCTGTATTTTTAGAAAATGCCATATAATTACTACACGGATTTAATTTTATTTGTTAACGGGCTGAAAGTTATCTATTTTTCTCCCAACAAATGATTCCACAATCGTTCATCCAGGATCTGCTTAATCGTATAGATATCGTTGATGTCATCGAAGGACACGTGCCACTTAAGAAAGCTGGTGCAAATTACATTGCATGTTGTCCATTCCACGGCGAAAAAACGCCCTCATTTACTGTAAGCCCGACTAAACAGTTTTATCATTGCTTTGGCTGTGGTGCGCATGGGACTGCTGTCAGCTTCATGATGGAATACATAGGTATGGATTTTATTTCGGCGATAAATGACCTTGCTTCTCGTGTAGGAATGCAAGTTCCTGCTTCAGAGAAAAAAGAATATGACGGTTCCTCTGGTTTTAGAGCTAGCGGAGAGAATAAAGAAAGCTCTTCCCAGAATATGTTTGAAACAATGAGCACTATTACAAAATTCTATAAAGACCAACTTAAGTGCTCTGAACGTGGCATTAGTTACCTCAAAAAACGCGGATTGACAGGAGAGACTGCTGCTCGTTTTGGGATAGGCTATTCGCCTGCCGGATGGCAAAATTTGGCCGAAATATTTCCTGATTATGAATCGCCAATACTCGTTAAGATTGGGATGGTCAAGGAGAATGAAGAAAAGAAACGTTATGACCGATTTCGTGATCGGATTATGTTCCCCATTCTGAATTTGAAGGGAAAGGTCGTAGGATTTGGCGGGCGGATAATTGAGAAAGATGAACCTAAATACTTGAATTCCCCTGAAACTTCCTTGTTTGAGAAGGGGCAAGAACTTTATAATTTATTTGCAGCGCGCAGGGCAATCCGTGACGCAAATAAAGCTCTTGTGGTAGAGGGCTATATGGATGTTGTAGTACTTTCGCAATATAACATCGAATATGCTGTTGCTACATTGGGAACTGCAACAACACCGCGTCATGTACAAAAGCTTCTTCGTCAGACCGATAATATTGTATTTTGTTTCGATGGTGATGACGCTGGCAAGAAGGCGGCATGGCGCGCTCTAGAAAATAGTTTGGCGCAGTTTGTAGATGGAAAAAACATAAGCTTCCTATTTTTGCCCGAGGGAGAAGATCCTGATAGCTATGTTCAAAAGTTTGGAAAGGATTCTTTCGAAGAATTAATTGACCAAGCCTTGCCTCTATCTATTTTCTTATTCCAGAGATTGTCAGAAAAAATTAATCTGCAAACTAGTGAGGGTCGCACCAAATTGGTTGAAAATTCAAAGCCATTGCTGACACAGATAACCGCTCCTATACTCTCTTTGATGCTGATAAAGCGGTTAGCTGAACTTAGTGGTATCAATCAAGAGGAGTTAGAGAGTCTATTACAGATCAAACGTGTGTCATCACCCTTGCGCCGTAGCAGAATATTGAGACCAAGTCCCATGTCGCCATGTCGTTGGTTAATTCAAATTCTCTTGCATGAACCCGATTACTCTTCGAAATTGGATAGAGAGCTACTTTCAGAGTGTGTTGAGAATTCAGATGAGAAGGCTGCAATATTATCATTAATTAAATTTATTGATGCTCATCCTATTGTCGGAGAAAATACGGCAATTCCATCTGTTATTACATATTTCTACGACAGTCCTCATCGTGAATTGCTGGAGAAAGCTGAGGGCTCAACACTTTCTTGGGATAATGAAATAGACCTTGAAGCTGAATTTAATGGCGCACTTGCAAGGTTGAAGGAAATGAAATACAAGCAACGTATGACTAAGCTACAAAATAAATCATTAAATATGCTTACCTCTGACGAGAAGAAAGAATTACAACGTTTAGCAGTACTTTTAGGCTGATCAGCTGACTCAGACAGGATAAATTTTGATATAATTGAAGGTTTTAGATTCAGTTATCCATAATATTTGGAAACAAAAATGGCAAAAGCAACAGTAATAGCAAAAACAAAAGCTAAGGACTCAACTAAAATAAAGGCAAGAAGTAAAAGCGCAGCTTCCCCGGCTACACTTGCTAAGCCTCGTGCTGTAAAAAGTAAAGTAAAGGCAAAAAAAGAGGTGAAGAGTTCTTCTAAAAGATCATTAAAATCAGTAGTGAAAAAAAATCTGAAAGTTGATGTGGTTGAGAAAAAGCCTAGAAAGAAAGCCACAAATAAACCAATTAAAGCACCTAAGGTTGCTAAGAAATCCTCAAAAAATATTGCAAAGAAGAAGGCGGCAACAGTAGCCAAGAAATCTACTACAGCAAGCGCTAAGAAAGAATCAAAGAAAGTAATTAAATCCTCCTTAAATAAAGGAATGTCAGCCAAGAAAACATCCGCAAAGGTTGCTGAAATTGCAAAAGCAGTAATGGCTGCTAAAGAATCAAAGCCGGTTACCAAAAAAATGAAGTTAAAGGTAGCAAGGGAGGCTAGGGCACAAGCAAAAAAAGCTGAAAAAGCTTCTCTTCCACGTGATCTTGATGCGAGGCGTAAGCGACTTAAAAGTCTGATTATTCAAGGTAAGGAGCGTGGATTCTTAACTTATGCTGAGATCAATGATCATTTGCCAGACGATATGCAGGATGCTGAGCAGATAGAAGGGATTATCGCTATGATTAATGACATGGGCATTTCTGTCCATGATGAGGCTCCTGATGCAGAAGCAATGTTGTTATCTGAAACTCCTGCCGCTGGAATTAATGAAGATGTTGTGGAAGAAGCAGAGGCAGCGCTCTCTACTGTTGATTCAGAGTTTGGCCGGACTACAGATCCAGTACGTATGTATATGCGTGAGATGGGGTCAGTAGAATTACTTACCCGTGAGGGTGAAATAGAAATTGCAAAGCGTATTGAAGGGGGATTGAAAGACATGATCCAAGCAATTTCTTCGTCTCCAACTACTATATCAGCTATTCTTGGGTTAGCTAATAAAGTTGCTCAAGATGAGATGCGTATCGATGAATTAGTTGATGGTTTGCTTGACCCTGATGCTAAGGAGATAGTTAATGAAGAAGTTTCTGATGAAACATTAGATCATGAATTGGATGATGATGATAATGATGCTGCGATAGCGGCTGCCAATGCACTTAAATTAAAAGTAAGTTCATTGGAACGTTTTTCTATTATTCATAGAGCGTATGCCGAGATGCAGAAAATCGTTAAGAAAAAAGGTTCATCAAGCAAAGAGTACAAAGAAATACAAGAGTTTATATCTGCCGAATTAATGGCTATTCGTTTTTCAGCTAAAATGGTAGAGCGGCTTTGTGATGTCCAGCGTAAGATGGTGCGGGAAATTCGTGGTTATGAGCGAAAAATAATGGAGCTGACTGTAGTTAAAGCAGGAATGCCACGTAATCATTTTATCAAAGTTTTTCCTGGTAATGAGATAAATCTTGGTTGGTCAGAAGGGGAAATTAAAGCAGATAAGCCATATAGTCAGATTATGGTACGTTACCAACCAGCAATTATTGAACAGCAAAAAGCTTTAACGGCATTAGAAGAGAAGGTTGGTATTACGATTAATGAGCTGAAGGCAATTAATCGAAAAATGTCTACTGGAGAAGCTCAGGCGCGTCGTGCTAAACGTGAGATGACCGAAGCTAATTTACGTTTGGTTATTTCTATTGCTAAAAAATATACTAATCGTGGGTTGCAATTCTTGGATCTTATTCAGGAAGGAAATATTGGCCTCATGAAAGCAGTAGATAAATTTGAGTATCGTCGTGGTTATAAATTTTCTACGTATGCGACATGGTGGATCCGTCAGGCAATTACACGCTCTATTGCTGATCAGGCGCGTACAATTAGAATCCCGGTTCACATGATTGAGACTATTAATAAAATGAATCGCATTTCTCGACAAATTTTGCAGGAGACTGGACAAGAGCCGGATCCTTCTTTACTTGCTTCAAAAATGGAAATGCCAGAGGAGAAGATTCGTAAAATATTAAAGATTTCTAAAGAACCAATTTCTATGGAAACACCTATCGGTGATGATGAGGATTCTCATCTTGGCGATTTCATTGAGGATGCAGCTACTATGGCGCCTGTAGATGCAGCGGTCTTCACCAGTCTAAGGGATGTTACTAAATCTATATTAGACTCGTTAACTCCGCGTGAAGCAAAAGTATTACGAATGCGTTTTGGTATTGAAATGAATACTGACCATACTCTTGAAGAAGTTGGTAAACAGTTTGATGTAACCCGTGAGCGTATTCGACAGATTGAAGCAAAGGCTCTACGTAAGCTACGGCATCCTTCACGTTCTGAACGGCTGCGTAGTCTTCTGGATACTGAAGATTGATTTTTTTGAATTCTGTTTTTTCTAATAGGGTCTGTAGCTCAGTTGGTTAGAGCAGGGGACTCATAATCCCTTGGTCGAAGGTTCGAGTCCTTCCAGACCCACCATTAAAACAAGAGGTTACATCATTCAGGTGTAGCCTCTTTGTTTTTCTGGTACATTTTTGGCACGCTCAGATACAACATACCTTTTGTCCCCGATACAATAAAAAAGGCCACTGAAAATCAGCGGCCTTTTTAAATTTACATTGCTAATTTACATCGCTGCCTGCACACCAAACATCATGATGTTACCATCAGCACCCCTTACACTATAGTGGCTTCAGTAGTGGCTAATTTTAAATGTTCAGTAGAGAGATGAGATTAACGACCTGTCGTTGATAAATCGGCATGACCGAGAAGTTCCTGGATAGTCGATAGATTTGCATTTGATTGAGCCCACCAGGACGCGGCTGTATGCCGTAAATCGTGAATCCTGACATGACGAAGCCAGCTAATATCCTGGCTTCGTCAAAATAGTTTCTGAGTTCATTAACACTAATCCCTAATGATATAGTTATGTAATATTATTTAGGAAAGATTAAATGAAGAAACTATTCCTACTTCCGCTACTTCTTCTATTTTCTACGGTGAGTTACGCTGGTTTCTGCGATATCGCATGGGACGGCAATCAGTTAGCTAAAGATAGCAAAGGTCAGGCACTCAGTCATAAGATGGAGCTTCTTGACAATAATACTGTAAACGCCGTAGTAACAGTCGCGCAGATTATAGTTTTTTATGAAGCTTATGAGGCGATATCACGGCAGACGAACCGCTATCCCTCTTACATAATTTGCGATAATAAGGAGCCCAATGCATTTGCAGTAAGAGAAGGCAACGGTGAAGTTATTGGGATAACGATAGGCATGCTGAAGCTAGTTAATGGGGACCGCGATATGGCGGCTACTGTGATAGGGCACGAATATGCCCATCTTATAAAAAACCATGGACCAGAAGGCCACTCACGCGATTTATTTATTAATATTTTGGGAAAGCTAGCTGGACAGCACATTGGAGTCCAAGGTCTTGGTGTCAATCTCGGCCAAATAGGTGCGACACTAATTTCTAGAAAATTTTCCCGAGACCAAGAAAGAGAGGCAGATGAACATGCATTTAATTATATGGTTAATGCAGGTTTCAATCCTAGAGGTGCAATCCGGTTAGCCAAGAAATTGGATAAAATTGGACCAGGCAATTCGTTTTTTGACACCCACCCAGGATGGAAAGAGCGAGGTTCGACGTTCCAAGCAATGATTGCTAATAGCCCGCCAGCTACCCATCAAATAATGACTCCCGCTATAATTTCTACTAGTCCAAACGATGAAATGAAAAATTTCTTTAACGGCTTAGCAGCTTGGAATAAAAATGAGACCAGTGTTGCAATAAGAGAATTTCGTAAATCAGCAAATGCTGGCTACGCCCCTGCACAGCATAGTCTTGGGGAAATGTATAAAAATGGTCAGGGTGTAACTCAAGACCATGAAGAAGCAGCGCAATGGTATCGTATGGCGGCTATTCAAGGGTATACAATCGCGCAATATAACCTTGGTTTGATGTATCAGAGTGGGCAAGGTGTAAAACAAGACTCTAAGGAAGCAGTTATATGGCTTCGGAAGGCTGCAGAGCAGGGAGATGCGGGCGCTCAACATAGCATTGGGGTTATGTATGCCATGGGCGGAGGCCTAGCACAGGATTATATTCAGGCACACATGTGGATCGACCTTGCCATCAGCAATGGGAACAAAGGTGCAAGTAAAGATTTAAGAGCGGCAGCTAAGAGAATGACACCTGTTCAAATCTCCAAAGCGCAGGATATGGCGAGAGAGTGCGTAAAGAAGAGTTATAAGAACTGCGACTAATTGGTAGAAAGTAAATTTAACGCTCTTCTCGAGCAAAGACTAAATCACCTGTATTAGACAAGGTTTCGTTATAAACATAGCCTTCAGAGCAAAAATTCTTGAGGTCTTCCGGCTTCTCTATTTGGTTTTGAATTATATATCGAGCCATAAGCCCGCGCGCTTTTTTTGCGTAAAAGCTAATTATTTTATAATTTCCATTTTTTTGGTCCTTAAATACAGGGGTAATAATCATTGGCTCTAGTTTTTTCTTATCTATCACTTTAAAGTATTCATTAGAGGCAAGATTTACTAGGTATTCGGTTTTCAGTTGTTTTGCCTGCTCATTAAGAGTGAGAGTCAGTTTATTTCCCCAGAATTGGTATAAATTTTTGCCGTCAGGTGTTTCGAGGCTAGTACCCATTTCCAAGCGATGTGGCTGCATGGAATCTAAAGGTCTGAGTATTCCGTAAAGCCCAGATAGGATACGCAAATGCTCTTGAGCGAATACCATGTTCTTTTCACTGAGAGACTTAGCATCTAACCCTGAATATACATCGCCCATAAAAGCTAAGACTGCTTGTCTCGCATTTCCCGAACCAGACTTAGAACTCCATGAGTGATATCGACGGTAGTTAAGCTCTCCAAGGTTGTCACTAATTTTCATTAGATGACTGATCTGTGAGGCTGATTTCTTTTTAAGTATTTCTATCAGCTTGTCACTATAACTATGAAAATGAGCAGAAGTCGATTTCTTGAATGACAAAGGAGAGTCATAATCAAGCGTCTTCGCTGGAGAAATTACTATCAACATATCATCAGTCCTCTCAGTTCTTTTCCTGTATAGATTCAGACTATGGTCCAAATAGATAATTGCAAAAAAGTTTGCATGTGAGGAATTTTACCACTGTGGGAGAATCATAAATTTGTTATAATTTCTAGAGTCAGAAAGTACACACGATACACCATAAAGATTAATAAAATCAATACTTTATAAGTATAGCCTCCATTCAACGGAGAAATTGAAATGAATATGACACATTACATGGAATTATTGGCTGTTAATCAGCCATGGAATTTGTTGATTTTTATGGCCATTCCTATAATTTTAGCTGAGACTTTAGCAATCACAGAACTTTATCTTCTTTTTACTCGAAAGTTTATTGGTCTTGCATATGAGCTAAATAGGTTTTCGGGTATTGTCGTGGGGATTTATTTCATAGGCATTATCTTTTATATAATGACAAATGCTGTAATTCCAATTACGAAAGCAGGTGAATGGAGAACATTTATTGATGTTATTGCGGTTGGAAGTTATGTTATTGCTGGACTGCCATTAGTCTTTATCGCATTTCAAGATTTAGGATTAATTAACAAGAAATTAGAACATGAAAAAAGATTAAAAATTCATGTCATTTGCGTTGCTCTATTTTTGGTATTTGGGCACATAGCTATGATTTTTGGAATGCTTGATCCAACCGTTTTTGGGTACGTGCCAGAAACCATGCTTCATTAATACTTTCTTTATAACTAGCCTCAAATAATGAAAACATTACTTGTAGCAGTATTGATACTGTTACTAAATTCTTGTTCTACTACTACTGCTGCTGCAATCTTAGATGCAGCAGGGACAACAGAGTAGTTTATGCTGGCAAGACCGTTTGTTAACACTGTAGATATAGTAACCCCAGACATTGATAATGATGATGGGGATGAGGAAGACTAAATGAGCCGGCCCTTACTTTAAATTCCATTTGATTTATGAAATTTGAAATAAGGGCCGGCTCTCTTAAGAGCAATTTATGGCTAGTCAAAAGTTGCTATAAGCGTTACACGTGCCGTGATAGGAGCGCCTGGCATAATATTATTATTATTATGAGAAGAAACATAATAATTTGTATCAAATAAGTTCTGGATATTTACCTGAGCACGTAAATGTTTGTTGATTTTTCCATACAGCGCTGCATCAACCCGTGCGTATGAAGGCAATGTTACTGTATTATCTTCCTTAGTAAACGATGCGCTACGTCCTACAACTCCAAATGCAGCACCAAACCATGGGGTAACATCATACCGGTTCCATACGGCATACATATTCTTAGGTGTTTCTTTTAAAGTATTACCTGCATTTGATTGACCCGCCCTAAGTGTTCCTTCCATATATGTGTACGATGCAAGAACGTTCCATTTATCTGTAATCTGACCCTGTAATCCAACTTCTACACCCCTGGTCCTCGTGCCTTTACCCAGTCTTGTAG
>ENA-OREN01002157-OREN01002157.1-marine-metagenome-genome-assembly--contig:-NODE-2157-length-20826-cov-4.684178_pt1 | contig 20826 bp, 21 predicted proteins | sample MGYA00248624_ERZ508555 | MGnify/ENA primary metagenome ERZ508555 (study PRJEB26222, sample SAMN06267773) | marine metagenome | isolation source: Saanich Inlet, British Columbia, Canada | place...
ATGTTATATCTCTTGGTGCTGGGGTGCAATCCAGCACAATGGCTTTAATGGCTGTGCATGAAGAAATTACACCAATGCCAACGGCGGCTGTTTTTGCAGATACGGGAGCAGAACCACAAAGCGTTTATGACTGGTTAGATTACCTTGAAACTCTTCTGCCGTTTCCTGTCTACAGAGTCAACAACGGTAATTTAAAAAAAGACATTCAGAAAGCTGTAAAAGACAAAACAACAAGATTGGGTTCTGCTCCATTTTTCGTTTCAACAAAGGGAAAAAACGAAGGCATGATAAGGCGTGTTTGTACGTCTGAATATAAAATAAACCCTGTCACAAAGAAAATGAGGTCTTTGGTTGGGTTGGTGCCAAGACAAAGAGCAAAAGAACTGCTGCTTATAGAGTGGCAAGGCATTTCCTTAGATGAAATTCAGAGAGCTAGAATGGACAGCAGTAAATGGAGAGAACTTAGATACCCTTTAATTGAAAAACGAATAACAAGATATCAATGTCTAGATTGGATGAAAGAAAACGGTTATCCAGAACCACCAAGATCAGCGTGTACTTTTTGCCCTTATCATTCAGACGAAGAATGGCGCAGTTTAAAAATCAATGATCCTCCGGGCTTTCAAGAAGCGGTTGAAATTGACCAAATGATAAGAAACGGTTTTGGTTCAACCAAAAAAGAAAATAAACTTTATTTACACAGAAGTCTAAAACCAATAGATGAAATAGATTTTAGAAACGCAGAAGATTTGGGCCAACAAAACCTGTTTACAGACCTAGAGTGTGAGGGGATGTGCGGACTGTGACTGACAAGAACGACCCCGTCAATCACCCGCCCCACTACACCCAGGGGAACATAGAAGCACTCGATGCCATTGCATCGGCTCTGAGTGATTCTGAGTTTATCGGCTATCTAAAAGGTCAAGTGTTTAAATACATATGGCGTGCCCCGCATAAGAACAAAGCGCTTGAGGATTATAAGAAAGCCAGGTTCTATCTGGATATGTTGATCTCTAGAGAAGAGGCCGTCGAGGTTAATCCAAGACCACAAAGAACCGAGGATTCTTCACAATCTCAATCTTAACGTCTGGGTACAGGGCTTCGACCAGTTTCTTCTTCAGTTTAAACACAGCCGTTTCCACACCCTTCACATCTTCCACCACTTCCTTGCCGTTCTTTAATAGGTAGCGAAAGTCTGAGATGTAAGTGCATATTTTCTTGCCATTGACTTCACAAGGGAACTTCGGTTGCAGCTCTAGGTTGGTCAACTGCCCAGCCTTCTCCATGAGTTTGAGTTGTTTGTATCTAGCAGCTTCCATCTTGCTGTCAAATTTATGGCCATCGTATTCAACACGGATTGCGCCGTACTTGCTTCTGCGTTTTCGCACTATCGAATGCCCAATAGTTTCTCAAGTTCTTTCTGGCGTAACAGCACCGCAGCCGATCCTTCTGGATCTCTTTTAGCTTTTTGTTGAACCGTTAATCTTCTGCCTGGTGTCACTGGTGGTGTAAACCTAGGGCCACTAATTCCTGGCAAAGTAGGTTTAATCTCACTAAGGAAAGACTCTCTTAATTCTTCTTCTGGGAACCTTGCTCCTTCTTTTTGTAGCTCTCTTTCAATTTGGTAAGCGGAAGGATAATAAGGAATAAACGTTCGGTTCATGATCATCTCTGGGTTGGAGATCTTCTTCTCTTTGAGCACTTTATAGATTTCATTCTCACTAGCACCCAGTGCTTTAGCATCTTCTACCGCCATTGATAAGTCTTTAATGGCTTCAAACTGAGCTTCATTGGTTTGCATCAAAGCTCTAACGTGTTCTTCTGGGTTTAATATATTGGGGTTACTAACTGCTGCCGAGTAATAAGTCACCGCTTCTCGCATTTGTTCTTTAGCATCGCTTGCTCTAAAGCCTAGGGTTCTTTCAATGGTGGGCTTGATTGTTTTCAATCCTGTAAAAGACTCAGCTATTTGTCCGTAAGTATTTGGCCTAATGTTGTTTGAGTTCAATGGCCTGTTTGAAAGACCGAGTGAGTTAAGTGTTGATCTAGGTAGGTCTTTCCAAAACAAAGGTCCCATGTCTCCAGGTTGTCCTGGTTTCCACTTGACTGGCAATACGGGGGGCGCAGCAGTGTTTAAAATATGAGCCAAACCTTTTCCAGTAGACAACACAAGGCTGTCTGTCTCTTTCCATATTTTTTTAGCAGATCCAGAATTATAAGTTACATTGCTAGCAAGATCAGAGGCAATGTTTGTTGCAATTGAAGGGCCAATAAAAGGTGTTAGGTATTCTAAAAGCATACCAGGATTGTCTTGGCTTCCCAACATGCCTTGTTTTAATATTTCACCCAGCTTATCGCCTCTTGTCTCGCCATTTTGCACCGCATTAAAAACAGCCGATATCGGCGATCTTAAATATTCATACGGGTTGGTATAAGTGTAGTTAAAGAACTCTACTATGTTGCCATCTTTATCGGTTCTCATTGGAATGAGGTCGGCGTTCTTTTCCCAAGGCGCTGCAAAACTTCTCTTATAGGCTTGGACTTGCTCGTCATCAGCACCCGTCATGTATTTACCAAACTCGTAGGTCGCTTTAGGAATGCCGTACATCACGGCCATGTTGCCCATCAGTCTACGCATACCAACTTCAGCTAACTCAGGGACACCACTGGCAATCTCATCAATCGCTCTTGATGTGGATGCAACTGAGGTTCTAATTGTTTCAGCCGGGAAAGCGATGAAGTTACCAAACGGTGTTCGTCGTAACGACTGGATAATTGGAGGCACTTTTGAATAGTTAGGGACTGTGTTTTTGACAATGCCTGCGCCCATTTCTTCAATGACTTCGTTTTTTATTTTGGCATTTAAGCTGTTCCAATTCCCTCCGGCCTTCTCAACCTCTCTAAATGTTCTTGCACTAAGGTCTTTGTAATAACTGGTAGGGATAACAAAGTCAGCATTTTTAGCAGCGGCGTTATCAAACCCTCTTAGAAGACGCCCTTTCTCCATTTCCCAACTGGCTATCTTCCATAAGTCATCCGAACCCACATAAAGCCTGGTAGCAAAATTATTTTTTTCTTTTTTAAATTGTCGACCTAAAAAACTTTCTTCTTTTAACTTAAATGTTCTTGCAGCATCGTCTACTAAACTGTCAATCTCCCCGATTCTTGCACCCGATTGAACGACTCCTTTTTTCTGTGCATTGGCATAATAAGCAGACATGTTTGTGCCTTGTGTTTTCTTTAACATGTCAAATACTATCATCATAGAATCTTGTAGTGTTTTCCCACTGGCGATGTTGCCGTTCATTACCGCAAACAAGGCTGCACTGGTCGCGTTTCTGACTTGAGTAATGGGGCTGTAAACTGTTTTAAATTTTTGCACCATGCCTTTAGAGCCAAGAAAACTTGCCCACAATTTTCCCATAACGCCAGGGGTTTGGTCTAACCATCCTTTTTGTGCTCCAACCAAAGCATCGGCCATGCCTTGTGTGGTAATTTTTCCAGCAATGTCACCAAACTTTAATTCATCTGGGATTGTAACTGGCATTCCAACCTCATCTAAGAATCCAGCTCTAATATTCTCTGGGACATCCTCAATTTTGTCGTAGAGAAACCTTTTGTTGCTTCCTTGTTCAGCTAGTCTTTTATTAATATCAGCAACATCATCTAGGTAACGCATGCTCGATGTCATCTTTGATAGATTCTCAACTGTAGCTCTATTAATCATTTGAATTTCTAAAAGTCTTTCTTTTGCTGATCCTGTTTTTCCTGTTACCTCTCCTAAAAAACTTCGCATTTCAGGTAGGTCTTGAAGTTTTTTACCTTTCAAAAGACCCATCTTAACGCCATCTAAAGTCATTTCTGGCACCATAAAAGCGTCACTAAAGTTTCTTTTCTTTAACAAATCTCTTAATATTATGTCCGCCCTACCGTCTAATAATTTTTTTAATTCAGCTGGTTCTTTTGCAAATCTAATTATTTCACCCTCTGTTGGTCTGACAATTTTATTCTGTAGTATCTCTTCTCTAGCGCTCTTCCACTTGGCGCTGTTATAGGGAACCACATGATCAATATTATCAATGAAGTTTCTATAGGCTTGGTAACCGTATTTTTCAATATTGGCTTCGACCGCCGCTGCGTAATCAGGAGCTAAAAACTTTTTATTCTTAACTAGGATTGCACTCATGGAATCAATTTGTGTACGAGTTGTTTCTGCGTTTTTAGCAAATGAGAATTTAGGAGCTATCTCTTCGGTCCATGTTATTTCTTTTGTCTTTGGGTTAACATCTTCCGTTATGGTTTTAAACCAATTCTTTTTTGTCATGTATTGATTGTCAACGGCTTGTAAGTTTTTCATGGCCTGATTACGAACACCTTTGTCTGCGCCGTAAGTTGCTCTTCTGATGTTGTCTGCTACATCCACCAGCTGGTCTTTTGACATTTTTCCGCTTTTATTAAGCCAATTAAAACCGCCCCATAGGTTTCCCATATTGCTTTCTAATTGAGTTAACTCCTTATTAACAGCCGCAGTTTTAGCCGCCTTTGCCTCGGCTGCCTCAACTGTTGTGAAAGCACCCTGTGGTCTAAATTTTGAAAGCCTGGTTGCCCACTTATCGCCCCTTAATTGTCCTTCATCAAGAATATTTCTAAGATTAGCTTTTTTATTTTGCATCCATTTAGCGGCAGCCATCGCTGATTCAGATTGCCCTGCAACTTTAGCAGTGCCAGCGCCGGCTGCTTTCAACCCTTTCCAAAGCGCTGGAAGACCTAACATAATAAGACCACCTTCAGCACCGACTCTGAATCTATGAGAAATCCGATCTGATGCATTGATTTTTTCATCCAATAAATTTATTTCATTCTGTGGATTGGTTGGACCAAAAAAACTTGGATCCATTGCGTTATACATGCCTTTGACAATGCCTAATTCTGGAGTGTCTGCTGTGGTCGCAACAAAATCGGCCGCTGCAATGGGCGCTACCGTGTGTTTTATAAACGATGGTTTCTTGGCATACTTACTGCTTTGATCAAAGAGTTTGTTACTTTTTGGTTTTAGCAATCCTTTACGAACCATTTTTGTGGCTATACTGGCAGGTGATCCAAACTGAAACAGAGCAGAGGATACATGTCCTGCTGTACTGATCGGTTTTTCTATTTTGTGTTTTTCAAAGTAATCGGTGACATCGGAGGTGTAATCGGTTCCTTTAACGATATCCATTACCGTGGTCGCTAGTTCAATGGGTCCTTGAATCAAGCCGGTTTGTAAACCATAGATGGGTCCTTTGATAAAGGTTTCGCCCAACGCTGAATAATCGCCAGACTGTTTTCTCAGTTCTCGTCTTGCTTTTTTTTTGGCAACTTCTGGATCATCTGTGCTATTGACAGTAAAAATCTTGCCATCTACTGTTACTGTTACCGGCATGATTAATCTATCGTTTGTCGCTCTGGCATATTTGTAATATTCGCCTGTAATTCTTCCAAAGTCACGTTCTTTAAAAGATTTAAATACTCTAGCTTAACTTCATCTGCACTCCTCGCTCCACTTAAAACATCGGGATGATCTTGAAAGTTGGCACCATAAGCACCGTATGCTCTAGCTAGGTATTGTTGTTCTAGGTTTGATCTGTCGAAGCTGGCAGTTTTTCCTAGAGACAAAGTAGTCATATCCATTATCTCTTTTGGACTGTAACCTGACATAGCAGAAAGCTCTTCAAGTTCTCTAGCTTCATCTGATTGAGGAATACCCATCTGTTCTTGTGCAAAGATATTGGCTGCATCAGCATAGGTTGTTTGTCGAGTGCCTGGAGCATTCATCATATCGCCAAGACGACTTGTCGTTCTAACAATGTCTTTCATAACTTCTTTTCTGTCTCTTTTGTTTTTCTCTTGTGCCAGTCTTTCACTTCTTGCTTTATCACTAATTAATTGTTGGTCAACATCAATTTCTTTTTTTACTGGTTCTTCGCCTTCAGGCCATAAACGTGCTGCGGCACCAGCAGTTCCAAGAATTAATGGATATTTTAACTTACCCATTAATGTACGAGCGCGTCCAAGAAGACCTGGAGCGGTTGTTGAAATTGATATGTCTTTAAGCAATGGTAATGCCTCTCTATTTTTTACAAGTTCGCCTTTGAGCCTTTTGTTTTTACTCGGACTCCAAAGATCAATCCATTTTTGATTCTTTTCTGACCACACCTGTTCTCCACCATCTTTTCCTAGTAATTTACCTTTTCCTCTGGTTTTTGCTTTTATTACTTTAGTGGTTCTAGTGCCACCCAAAATCGCTCTGCCAAGACCGCTTGTCGCTAAACGACTTCCTGCAACAGACCGGACTCCAGGAATAACCAATGCTAAAATAGTTGCAGCATCTAGAGCTGCCATCTTAGGATTTTCTTTAACATAATCCCAGATTATTTGTCTATAGCTTGGATCAACTGTTTCTATGCCTTCTATATTCTTTGGGTCACCACCTTGGTTCATATTAACCGGAACAATTCCACTAACAATACCGCCAGCGTTATAGTCTCTAGGTTTTTGAACATAACCACCCTGTGCTCCTTTGCTTGGGTCTCCTGCTGCTTTATTTGGGTCTGGGGCACCCCACCAGCCAAATGTTTGACCAATATTGGCTAGAGTATTACCAAGACCTAATATTCCGCCTATGCCAGCTACGGTGTTACCAGCACTGGTCGGTTGCTGATAAGTTTGAGGTTGCAATACTTTGGTTTCATAACCCCCGATCAATTCACCTGGTTTCATTCCTGAAAGCAATGTTTGTCCTTTCATGACTCTATTCCAAGGTTCGTCTGCTCTTTGTTTTGCAGCTTGATACAATCTAGACAGTCCTCCTTGTTGAGTTGTTTGTCCTTGTGTTCCTAGCGCGTTAAGCAAATTAGAATAGTTAGCCAACTCTCCTGATTTCTGTTGACCAAGCCCTGCCACTCCTTGACCCAATTGACCAATTTGTTGGCCAAGTTGTCCGTATTGACCGCCAGTGCTTGTTAAGCCTTGTCCGAATTGTCCAAGCTGTCCGCCCAATGTGCCTAATCCTTGTCCGAATTGTCCAAGCTGTCCTGCTAGACTTCCTAGACCTTGACCTGCTGTTTGAGCAGCTCCCTGTGCTTGTTGATAGCCTTGGCTTCTTATTCCAGATAAGGCTTGCAATATACCTCGCTCACTTTCTGACTGTCTCTCGCCAGCCAATAAACGCCCACGAGAACCGCCAAATGCACCACTGCTTATGTCTTGAGCACGCCCTGCAATATCTTGTTGGGCTGAAGTCTTCCTCATTCTCTCTAAGGTGTCATCAATAACTTGGTTTTCATAAGGGTTGTAAAATTGTTGTGCGGCTCCTGGTGCAAACATATTAGCTGCTTGACCTGCCATTTGTGTGCCTAGTCCATATAAACCAGAGCCTTGTCCTACAAGACCTGTGCCTTGTCCATACATGCCTTGAGCGGTGCCTAAAGCATCGGCTCCTTGTCCGATCATTCCAGCGCCTTGACCCATTAAGTTAGTCGCTGTGTTGTAAGCGCCCATATCAGGACCTGCCGACATAGCAGCTTGCCTAGCTTGCATTTGTAGTGGTGTTAGGCCTGCTGTTCCTTCCATTGGAATTTGTTGCGGTTGGTTCATCAAGCCACCAATACCATCGGATCCAAAAGCACTAGCGCCTACTCTTCTTTGATAATCTTCAAACCAAGGCTGATAAAATTTATATTGCGCTGCAGGTGCGGTTACAGATTGTGGGTTTACTGTTTGTGTTGTAGATAATGGATTAGATAATGGCATATCAACCGTCCCTCATTTGTTTTGCTAATTGTTGTCCCATAGCTTGCTGTAAATACATTTGTCTAGCGCCTGCTAATCGTTGTTGTTCTGGATTCATTGCCACCTCTTGCGGCATCCCTTGGTTTAATAATGCCATCGCACCGATACCTCGGTTCGCTTCAGCATTGGTAACGAACTCACCATCCGATAACATGGCTGGAATATCATCACTGGTTTCAGTGCCAGGACCTTCAGTTAATCCGTTGCGACGCATAAAAGCACCGTCAGCTACATATTGTACTCCAGGAACTTGCTGATAATCTAGGTTTTGAATCATTGCTTCTGGCGCAGGACCTCTAGTAAATGAAAATGGTTCAGGTGACTGAGCGTTGTATTGCTTGGTTACTTCCGATGCAAAAGGGTAATAAATGGGTGCGTTTGTATTTGGTAAAAATGTTGGTTGCCCCACACCGCCTCCAGGCATATTGGCGTAATCAGCTGTAGCTCCAAATCCAGATGGGTCAAATTGACTAGACGCAAATGATCCAATGCCACCGCCAGCGCCACCCATAGCATCTCCATCTCCTGAAGCGCCTGCTGCTTTTCCAAGACCGAGAAGCGAAAGTATTCCTAGTATTCCCTGTATGCCGAGCTTGTCGTAAGCCTTGGATAACATGCCTTTAATTCCGCCGCCTTCACCTTCAGGATCTCCTTTGAGGCTTCCTTCGGGACTTCCTTTGGGACCTCCATCATATTGTTTTCCAGTCGATGAGTCTATAATCATGTCATTTACTTCATCATAGTAAGTGCCTTCGGGTAGATTCGTTGGATCATTTACATCATATCCATCAACCATAACTGGTCTTTTTTGAGCTGTAACATCTATTTCTTGTATAGGTGGAGTAGGTGGCTTTCTCTCAAACCAATCTTCGTCCTTATAAGTTTCATATATTTCTTTTTGAACAGCATACTCAGCATTATCGTATGCTTCATTAACACGTTCGCTAATATTTTCTATAGCAGGATCTATGTATCTTTTCTGAATAGGGTCCCAATATCTCTCTTTGATTGGACCTATGTATTTCTGAGCTGGGTCTGCAATATATTCATCGATGGGACCTAAAACGTATTGATCAGCCTTCGCTTGAACGTTTCCAGAAGGGTCAAACATCTGTTGAGTTCCCCAAATTTTATCTTGAATATTTGCGTTAGGATCATTCCATAAATCCGCTACAGAGTGATTATAGTTCATTATGGGATAAGAAAAATTAGATTCATCAGGCGTTATATAAACGGTTCTTTCATAATCGGGTCCATAATCAATATTTCCATAAGAAGTGATTTCATCAATAACTTTATCTTTTTCAGGTATAAATCCACCAACTGTACTGAGGTAATCACCACCAGTAGCCCCACTGCCTGGCCGACTAATATTAGCATAATATTCTTGCATAACTTCAGCTTCTGATGGAATGTCTTTTCCAGAAGAGGTGCCAGGAAGAAGTCCTTCTATACCCGTCCCAGTTGCTTCATACCCATTAGCCATTATGCATCTCCCCATTGTGCGACAGGAGCATTTTTATCAAAGCCCCCATGTTTCATATAATATGCTCTTATTTCGTCATAATTAGAAGGCAAGCTAAGTCCAGCGCTTGGGTTCTCTGCTACTCTTTGATAGGCTGCCTGTGCACCACCACCAAAGCCTCGGCTTTCAAGTTCTAATCTTTGTTCTATTGGCATGTTTCTCATTCTTCGTCTTTCTCTTCTTTCCATTCGCTGGCCTTGTCCATAATTACCGCCAGCGCCTTTGCCAAAACCGCTTGAGCCACCCAGATTAAACATTGCTGAAAAAGCAGTATTATCGCTTCCAGAAAGATTAGCACCTTTACTTGGACTCCAGTTATATGCGTCTAAATTGTACGGTCCTCTAGGTCTTGTAGGTTCTGGACCGGCAAGAGGGTTTCTCATTCTGTCTTTGTTAGCTTTGTTCCGATTTGAAAAATAATCAGCTACTCTCTTAGCAAAACCAAAAGCCCCCCCTGTCATTTGATTAGCAATAATACCTGGCGTTGCATTAAAAACAGTATTCCCAAAGTCACGAAGAGCTGGAAACCTTGGTTGACCACCATTAGCTAACTGCACAATGCCGCCACCTTCCATGCCAAACTTTTCTTTAAACCTATCCCTAAAAGATAAGCCATCGGGTGTGCCTTCTATTACTCTTCTTTCTGCAATCGCTTGTTCTAAGTCTTGTATTACGTCACTCTTCTCTAAGAGGTGGCCACCAGCTATGTTCATAGCCATGTTGTCAAGCGCCTCTTCGTAGTCTGCTTTGTTTGGGCTGCTTTTTGCAAAAATCATAGCTTGTTCTTCTAACGACTGTTGGTAGCTTTCTTCGTCGCCAAACCCATCGTCTTGATTCAACAAGTCAGCGAATCCGCCATCTGCCATACCTGTCGGTGAGAAGTTAATGTCTTCTGGATCGCCTAGTTCATTAAACTTATCCATAGAGCCGCCCATCATTATCTTTGATATTAAAGCGCTGATGCCAGCCACGCCTTGAGCTGCTGGGTTATATTTGGTGGGTAATATTCTTCCAATGCCTGCTCCCTCAAGGTTTTCAATAGATTCATCGTATAAAGAACCTAAAGAATCATCTTCTGGGTCAAAAAAAACATCTTTTAATGCGGGAGGCTCAAACATCAATGGTCCAACATCAGACCCCCAACTTTCCATAGCCTCATGATAAGCATTGAGCCTATCGGTTTCATGTTGCTCCAATAGCTTCTGCAACCCACTTGGTGTTGGGGTCACGCCTAGTTGTTCTACAATTTCTTCTCTCATTTTCGCATTATATAAATATTGCGAAGATCCCACGAGCCGAGAATCTTTACAGTATATCTGTTTTTTAAGTTATAAATCAATAGATATTGCCCCGTTGGTGCTTACTGATAATGAGCTAACAGCACCTGTTGCGCTAACCCCTCTAGTCGTTCCTGAATAAACATCATACCATTTGGAGCCATCAAAAACTTGTAAACTCTTAGCATTGAGGTTCCAGATCACATCACCAGGATTGAACTTATTTTGAGACAGCGTGGTTAATGTGTATTGAGGCGTTGCCGTCGGATCAAACGCGCCTAAGTTTAATTCAAGGACGCGAACCAGCCGATTGTAAACATCAGGAGAAACCTCTCCTATAGCGTTAGGCAATCTCGTTTCAAGCAGTTTTCCCACTATCGTTTACCATTGGGCCTAATTTGCATACGGGTTGCTCCCACACGAAACCCCAGTCCTTCTCTTAATCCTGCTGAATTATCATCGTCTGATTCAAATCTTAAAACGACTTGGCGTGCTCTTGCTCTTGTATCAATCTTTGTGGTTGAAGAGGTAATCGCTGTTGTAGATGAAGTGCTTAAGTCTTCTCCTGGCCAATTGCGTTGCTTAAGAACAATGTTCATGGCAGCACTACTGTTAGAGCCAGTAAACTTAATATCAGGAATAATCCGATTAACAAAACTAAAGTATTCGCCGTCTTCAATATCTAGACTACTGGATTCAATATACACATTATCCATCGGCGATCCGTCCGCATCATTGCCTGTCTCATGTTGGTAAATATAATTATTAGTATCGGTGCCGGTTGCTCTTGGGAAGTCTTCTACGCCTTCATCCAACCAAGCATGACGTGTCAGTTCTCCGATAGACCAAGTTTTCTCGTTGTAGTTATAGATAACATAACGATCAATCTCATCTGATGAGTTTGATGGGTAGAACCAACCCACCTCATTAAAGGCTTTGTTTAAAAACGCAAAGGCTTTGTAGGCTTGTTGTAAATTAATGTTGCTAAAAACATAGTTGTGAACAGAAGAAGGTAACGGTGCAACAGAGCCATTGTAGAAATAGAATCCTTTTAAGTCCATCCAAAACACCCCTTGAGGCGCATTAATTGATGCTTTAGGTCCAATTAAACCAACCCCTTCATTAACCAGGTTGGTGCTAAAGGTGTATGGCGATCCAGCAAAGACCATTGAATATAAAGAGTTATCTGTCCAAACCAGTGTTTCTTGTCTCGCTCTAAGACCACCAATAATGGAAGAGCCTGATGAAAGCCTAAAAGAACCTGCTGTGTTAGTTAATAGTGGCTCCCACTGTGCTGCATTTTCTTGGTCTGACCAACAAATAAACATGGGATCAATAGAACCTGTTCTAGAGGAGCCAGAGATAGGGTCAGCGCCCAAACAAATAACATGACGATCAATATCACTAACCAATACTTGCAATGCTTTAGTGGGTGGCAGGTTAGCCCCCGATAAATCTGAGAGAACTACGGCTCTTGTGTCTATTCCGTTTGTCTTATCCCAATAATAAATGCCTCCAGCTCTTGGATTGATTAGTAAGTCTTCGCCAAAGTTATCGTGCGACCACAATCTAAGCTGACTGGTATCAGATAAAGCGCTGACTGAGCCAAACGTTCCTTCTCCCCAAGTGTTTGCACCCCAACCTGAAGCTGCAACATAAACATCTAGACCTACATTAATTTGATAAGCACCATCAACTCCTGCACCGCCATTTCCAGAATCACTGGAATTAGCTGTGACCGTATCACCATCGGTGTCTTTGGCTGTAAAAGTGTATGTGTCTGTGGTTACTGCGGTAATTTGATATTCTTGATTTAGTACGGCAGCTGTAATTAAACCACCCAAACTAACTGCACCACTTATCGTTACAAAATCATTAACCACAGCCCCATGATCATCATCGGTAGCTGTAATAGTAGAAGAACCGTCAGTGGCTGCAAATAAGATACCGTTCGTTGTTGTGGCTCTAATCGGTGTAATATCGTTATATCCAGAGCCTTCTTGGATGTAGTATTTCCAAGTGGTTCCAACACCAAGATAAGGTGTGGTGTTTAAATCAACCCACGCATGCAAAGCACGACCCGTTCCTAAATAATAATTATTGTTGATTTTTTGCCAGCCTCCAATCTTTTCAGGGAATCCTTTGCGAAACCTCATAAGGTTCGCATCAAACCAACCACCCTCATTGGTGTAGTCGGTTCCTTCTCGATCCACTCCTGGCTTTAATATGTATTTTGCTAAAGGCATTACTCTTCCTCGTCCTCATCAATATCTCTGTAGTATCCCACAATATGCAGTATCTGCTCAAGATATCGTTTTATCTCGCCCATGTTCATGGACAAGTTCTCATATCCTTGGCTAGTTAATCCGTAGAAAGCAACCCTGGGTTCTTCCCCCGCTTCTACTTGAGCTAGATATTCCTTCATTGTATCAGGGGTCAGTATCTTCCACTCCACATCAGATGCCTCTATCGGCTCTGGCAAAGGTGGATGATAAATGGGGTTCCGTTTAGCAACACTTACTACTTCCACAGGTTTAGTTTGTGGCTCCCTGTTCGCTAGATCTCCTAATAGAGAATAAGTCGAACAACCGTTAACCAGTAGTAGCGGAATTATTAGTAGCTTTTTCATCAAATTGGTCTGGGTTGGTTATGTTTGTTAAATCTTGCCCTACTCTAGCCGTTGCTTTATTGATCTTGCTTTCCAACAAACCTGGTTTAGCCATGGCTAAACCTTCTAAGTTATGTTTGGCAAACTTGTTTCTAAGATTGGTCACTTGTGCTTGGCTCTGGGTGTACTGTGTATTAAGCGATTGAATTTGTACTTGAGTCTTTTTAGCTGATTCCAATGCTTTTACAATCTGGTCGTTTTGTTCCTGGATTGTTCGCTCAAGGATCGTTTGATTGTTGATCGCTGTTTGCAGTTCAACCTTTGCTTTATCTAATTTAGTAAACGCAACGATATTAACCATAACGGAAATAAAGAGCACGCCACCTATAACTAAAGCAAGTTTCATTTCTTTTTCTTAACATTAATAGTCTTATACGCTTCGTTGATGTCTGGTGTTGATTCATCATCAGCAACATACCTTCCCTTTTTAGTGCGATTTCTAACTACTTTTTCCTCAAGTCCTAGAAATGTTTCTTTGAACCACTTAGTTAACCCTATTTTTTTTACATAAAATGCCATTATGATCTCCTTGTTTTTCTTGAAAATGATCTGTTTTTTTTCTTTGCAACAACTCTTAAGTTACTTCTCTTGCCGTTTTTTGGATTGCCATCAACATGATGAACATCCATACCGTCGCCTTTTCTAACTTTGTTTTCTCTTTCAAGTTGTCTTCTACTTCTGTTTCTAGCTACTCTGTTATCTTTTTGCTTTTTGCTTTTGTGGTAATTGTCGTATTCTTTTCTATAGTTTCTTTTCTTTTTTTTTGTAACGGCCATTACTTCTCGCCTTTAAAGCTCTTAGACGAACCACTCGTACCTGCATAGAGTCCAAACCATGCTGCTCCTGCACCCACCACTATAGATATTAAGCCCGATTGTTCAAAACTAGGTTCTGGTAAACTCATAAACCAAAAGGTCGTGTAGTAAAGCAAGTACATATACACCGACAAAAAGGCTCTTGGAAAGATTCGCCATGAGTCAATAGCCTGTGCTATAAATATAATCTTCTGATAAGGGTTGTTGTTTTTAACGTCTTCTAAATCTCTAATCTTATCCTTTAAAGCACCAATCTCTTCGATCATTGCCATGAACTTGTTTAAGTCCATTTCTACTTCATTACGATCCATGTCTCCGCCAAATCTTCCGCTAGGGTGGTAATCTCTTTCGTCACTCATATCAGTTCGCTAATGGGTTATCGTTTTTATTCTTTAGGCTCTGCACATCATCATACATAGAATCAATACTTGCATTAATACCAGCAATACTTGTTTGTAGCATTACAACATCTGATTTAATAGGGCTTAAATCCTGTGTCTCTATATTTAACGATTTGATTTGCTCATCAACCGCTACTACCTTTTTATCCAACTCCGTTACTTGATCTGCTAGTCCATCTATTTCATTAATATAACGAGACATTTTAGATTCTAAGTTTTCTATCCTATTCACATAGGTAGCACCTGTGTAGCCAAACCCAGCTAGTGTTCCTATAATAGAAACCAAGCCTATGATCTGTGCTGCTTTTGATTGAAACCAGTCCATAATATTTTCCTTATAAATTCGGTTGTCCACTCATTAAATTTCTCATGCCAGTTAAGCTGTCTCCATACAATCCTATGAAGGCAGCGTTATTATCCGACATTGATACATTAGCATAAATTGCTTCTGGTTCATACCAATCGGAGGCATCAGCTAGAGTAGCTTGTCTATACCCATCAAAACCCTGCACATAGCCCATATAAGAAATTAATTGAGCCTCGTCAGCGTATTCACCTGTTTCTTGTTGCTGTTCTTCTAGCTGTTCTTGTTGGTCTTGTATGTTTTGGGCCACAATCTGATCGGCTATTTGATCGGCTTCAGAAGTGGATACTTCACCTATCGCTGTTTCTATTTCTGCGTCCATTGAACCTACTGCTGTGTTTTGCACACTTATGGTATTTTGCCCACTATCCCCTACTGCTGTGTTTTGTGAGCCACCCGTATCGCTAGAAACACTAGTCTCCGTAGTAGTTGTAGAAGCAACCACTGTTTCTGAGCCAACAGCAGTATTATTGTCACCACTAGTATTTTCACTACTAATGCCAACTGCTGTGTTTTGTGAACCTATGGTATTTCCACCCGACACATCCGTTGTACTCATAGATAAAACTTGTTGTGTTTGTATGGCAGAACTCGCTACTTGAGCAGATATACTAGGCGAATTACTAGTGCTTATACCGCCTCCTGATGCTGAACTGGCTACTGCGGTACTTGTAGTGCTTGAAACCCCTCCAGAAGCCACAGAATTGCCTGTAGACTGTATAGATGTGCCTGATGTAGTCCCGCTTACGCTATTACTGGCGGCTCTAATAGTATCAGCAACGACATTAAGTTGTCTTTCTTTCTTGCCGTCTTTGCTTTCTTCATTATCTACGAGGCTAACTTCTTGATCTTCTTCTAGACCTTCTCTCTCTTCTCTAAGGTTTTCGTTATCCTCCAAATCTGAATCCTCATCCATTTCTTCAACAACCAAATCCTCAATAACCTCATCTTCTGTAAACTCTTCTTCTTCAAAATATTCCTCTAACTCTTCTATTGTTTCAAATTCTAAAAACTCTATCGGTTCTTCTTCAAACACATCTATATGTTCTTCATGCTCGAAATGCTCTTGTAGTACATCTTCTAGTGGTGGCAACTCATACTCAATGCTTTCATACGCCAACAATACAGGTTCATTGTATAACTCTTCTGTATAAAGTTCTTCTTCAATATAATCAAAGGTTATGTATTCTTCCTCTCTAAGTTGTTCTTGTTCTAAGTCATATTCATCCATTAACACATCTACATCGTCATACGAATCCATCGTAGTTGTTTCCCACTCTACTGTTCCGTCAGAACTAAACTCTACCTCTGTACCAAACCATTCATCCACTTGCTCTTGTCCAAACTGTTCGACATCTAACTCATACCAATCCTCATCTGTAAAACCCTCACAAGCATTTTCATAACAAGGATCACTGGGGTCTAACCATTCATCGTATTCTTCGTCATACCACATGTCGTCATCGGTATAGCCATAGTCAAATTGTTCTTCTTCTTCCTCATAATAAGCAACAGATTCTTCTTGTGTATACCCAGGACAAAAAGGTGCGTATTGTGGGTCTAGGTCACATTGCTGATCGTCATAAGCGTCCCAATAGTAAGGGCATGAAAGATTGTATAAAGAATCTATGCCACATTGTTGTGTTAAATAAGCAGCGTCATATCCAGCACACGATGTATTATTTAATGGATCACTACAATCTATACCATTGCCAGTACCCAAGCCATAAAGTGAACCACCATTTTCTAATAAAGTATTGAAAGAAGTGTTGTTCCAATCTGTATTAACACAAGTACCAACTACATTAGTAGTGCCTGTACTACATTCATCGTGAAACAAATAAGTATATGTTTCGCTTGCACTTCCTTGCTCACCTATTAGGACATCGTGATTAATAATATCTAATGCACCATAGCGGAAATCAAAAGTGTCATTGGTCCAAAGGATTACTTCAAAACTATTATCAGAACCACTACGATTGTACTCTCTTAGGTCATACCAACCGAACACAGTCTTATCACTAAAACTTTTAGCCAGTACCTTCGAGTTATTATCCTGTATTAAATCAGTCCAGAAAGGATATAGCGTATATGTAATTTCAGGTAAAGGATCAGGTGTGTAATCATTACAATAGCCTCCTGACGCTTTAAAATGTAAGCAACCATTAGTAGCCATTCGTGCTGATGTAAAATCTTCGCCATAAAATGTAAAGGTAAAGCCTAAGTTAAAAGCAGTAGAGACAGAATCATCGCCAACAGCTAAACTTGTTGTTCCTGTTTCGTTTGTTAGGTCAATTAAACTCTGACCAGATTCATAAACATAAGTAGCATTAACTGTTGCTACCGAAAAAACCCAAAGACTAAGTACCTTTACTAAATTCTTTAACACAAGTTCTTCTCGATTTCTTTTGCCCAGCAGTGTTTAAAGTATTCTTACACCTAGACACATAAGTATCTTTTGCTTCTTCATAATCTGGTCTGTCTTGTGGATTCGCTTGCCATTTTGCACTAGCGTCTACACCAATCTTGCCTTCGTATGGACAAGGAGTGCCTGCCATAGTCATTGCTTTAAAAACTCTTATGTCTTGGCAAAGTATAGCCACACTCGCTACTTTCATGCCTGTATCGTATAGATACTTAGATAATTTTAATCGCTCACAATTTTCATCTCTTACTGTACGACCTGTGGATAACCCAAACACTTGTCCTTGAAAAGCGCCTGATCGACCTACAGTACATAAGTCTTGGCTGTAACTCATAATACTAGGAGCAATTGCACTCGCTGGTGGTGCTTTCTGGTTTATGTTTTGTGTAATAACTTGTTCAGACTTGCTCTCATTTATATTTCTGTTTGTATTATCTGAAGTCGATTCATTTACATTTTTATTATCCGTCTTAACCTTTGAGTCAGAAGTAGACTGATTAACATTGGTGTTGCTGTTTGTGTTGCTGTTTGTACTTGTGCTTGTGTTGTTATTGTTGTTGGTGTTATTACTCGTACTCGTATTGTTGTTATTGTTTGTATTTGTACTCGTACTAGTGTTCGTATTGTTATTGGTACTTGTACTTGTGTTGGTATTCGTGTTCGTATTGCTAGATGTCACATCTGATGTCACATCTGAAGTAGAGGTATTGGTATTAGTATTGTTATTGGTATTAGTGTTAGTAGCTGTCGAACTGTTTGTATTATTATTCGTATTTGTATTTGTACCCGTAGTAGTCGAAGTTGAAGTATTGGTATTGCTATTTGTGTTCGTAGCAGTAGCTGTCGAAGTCGATGTATTATTATTCGTATTACTATTGGTGTTGGTGTTGGTGTTAGTACCCGTTGTTGTCGTAGTATTAGTGTTGGTATTATTGTTTGTATTAGTGTTAGTGTTGGTATTTGTGTTGGTATTTGTATTAGTATTGGTGTTTGTTGTAGTTGTTGTGTTTGTTGTATCTAACGAACTTTGCTCACAATACTGACCAGTCGTACAGTCTCCTGTAGGTTCAGAGTTTACAGTAGTCGCACTAAATAGAACGCCACCTATAATTAAATAAAAATACAGCCATCTGTTATATAACTTCATTTGGATTAAATAGCCTCTTTTCTATCAATACTTGACGATTTAACATGTGCTGCTTTTCAATGTCATCTTTACTCTGACCATAGTATTCAACCGCGTAGCACTCTTTAACCATTAATTTATTAACATTTTCTCCACGAACAAGCATCTCCCCTAAAACGCGACCAAACTTACCTTTTTTATCTTTACGAGTCCTGATAATAACATCATCCTTTTCCATCCATTCTTTCAGGAAGTCTTTGCTCATTAATCCTCTAACTTTCTCGTCTTTGTTTCGGGTTCTACTCTCAGGCGTGTCCATACCATATAGGCGAACACGAGTGGCAAAATGAATGTCAAAGCCAAGATCAATAACAACATCGACAGTATCGCCATCAACGACTCTTTTAACCTTGCAATTATATTCATACATTATAGCCACCCAAAGGCATGAAACATGTCCCAAAGAACATAGGCAAAACAAATCCAAAATGCTTTTCTATAGAAAGTATATTTGCTGTAAACAGCTTCAGGTATTTTGCCAAGTTTGTATAATTCTTCCATCCATGTAAGAAATGTCCTATTCAGTTTCTGATACTGTTTCTTCTTCAATCTTATCAATAACAGTACCAATAGCACCCACTGGTATGGAAATAGCAGTTTTACTTATGTCCACAACATCATCAACAACCGCACTAGCAATATCTTTGCCAGCATCAATAGTTGATTCGATTGTAGAACAGCCCGTTAATACAAGACCTAATAGAGATATAGAAATTAAATTTTTCATTTATTCCTCCTTATTTATCTTTTGCTTTCCATAAATTCAACGCGCCTGTGTCGATGATTTTATAAAGTTTTTTCATCCAACCCGTTTTTTGAGGGGTTGGAGTTATCATAGCGATGACGCTACAAGTAGTAACAACAGTCATAACTATTGCTAGTATATTTGCGAGTGTTTGCATACTTTTCTCCTTTTATCCAAATAAAATTCCAGCCATACCAACTACTAAAGTAATTAGTGTAGCTACTATAAAATGTTCGAGTCGTTTGACTCTGTTGATAACTTCTAACCAACGCTCTGCACAAACTGCCTCATGGCTTTCTATTTTTCCATTGACTTCAGCTACCGATAGTTTTTTCATGTTTAACTGGAAGGAACTTGAAAGGCTTCGTCTGGTACAGGTGGTACTACAGGGCTAGTTATAACACTGTCCACTTGACTGTCAAAGACATCATCCCATTTTGAAGTAGGGAACATTGCTGTCAAAGCTGCCAGATTAAATGTGCCTTTAGCTGCTGCTGTAAAATCACCATCGGCTGCAACTGCTAGGTGACTAAATACAGACTTGTAATAAGTTGCATCGCCTTCGCTGTCGTTCTCGTAAGTCATTTCTAACTGCCACTCCACCACTTTACTCGATTTAACAAAAGGGATAGATTTTGTTAATGTTTTAGTTATTGCCATTTTTTATTCCTCTATTTTATTTGTCACACTTATCGTGTGCTTGTTTTTTTAATTCCTCAACTTCTGCTGAGAGTTCTTGTATTGCTTTTACGAGCATTGTTATTAGACCGCCTTTTGAAATCATTTGTGTTTTATCAGTTCCACATTTCCAAATATTCTGACCATCTTTAACATCATCGTACTTGTCTATAACTGCTTTAACTTCTTGTGCAATAAACCCATGATGCTGTGTTCCATACTTAAAGCCGACACTTGGTTCGTTTGAACCTTTTTTGTACTGTCGCATATCTGTTGGAACATCTTTCTTTTTCTTCCATTGATATGTAATCGGTCTAAGTTCATTAATAAAAGCAAGACCAACAGTTGACTCTTGCACATTTTCTTTCAATCTTTCATCCGAAGCTGATGCCCATGTTTCATCTGAACCATTTAATGTTAGTGAAGCAGTATTGCCATTATAACCAATAGTACAGGTAGCATCGTCTGTTCCTGTAATTGCTGAACCAAGAACTACCTGACCTCCCGCATTAGTCTTACTAACATCTGAACCCGCTCCTACAACTACATTACCATTCGCACCAGAAACCTGTGTGTCTCCTGCTCTTTTACCAATAAAAGTATTGTCGGTGCTAGTAGTTACTGCATCTCCTGCTTCGTAGCCAAAAAATGAATTTCCATCACCAGTGGTACAAGCTGCACCCGCAGTATAGCCTACATACGTGTTTGCCGCAGCCGTTGTATTAGATGTACCTGCATTTTTACCAATGAAAGTGCAGCCTGACGCGGTTGTATTGGCTCTACCTGCTTCGTGTCCTACAGCTACATTGTTACTGCCCGATGTATTGGCTTCTAATGCCATTTTACCTACAGCAGTTAAGGCTGCTCCAGAACTATTAGTTTCTAAACATTGTTGTCCAATACCTACATTAT
>ENA-OREN01002161-OREN01002161.1-marine-metagenome-genome-assembly--contig:-NODE-2161-length-20804-cov-6.505186_pt1 | contig 20804 bp, 16 predicted proteins | sample MGYA00248624_ERZ508555 | MGnify/ENA primary metagenome ERZ508555 (study PRJEB26222, sample SAMN06267773) | marine metagenome | isolation source: Saanich Inlet, British Columbia, Canada | place...
GAGGATCGTAAACAGTTCACAAAGAATGTCATTATAAAGCTTAAAAAAGATGGTATTATCGATGTACACCCTAACAGTGAGTATGCAAAAATTGATGGTGGTATACCTCTTCCGGCAACCTTTGTACAGGAAGTATCAGAAAGAATAAATGAAAAGGGAGTTTACAGTTATGATCTCCTGAGTAAGTGGAATATTAACAAAGAAAAAGGGTTGAAAACTGAATTTGAGAAAGATGCCTTCAATTACCTGTTCAATAAAGAGGGGAAGGTTTTTTCAACTTTCATGGTACACAATGGTGTCTTCTCACTTCGATATGCTACAGCAGATGTTGCAGCAGCAGCTGGCTGTGTAAATTGTCATAATAATCATGAGGAGAGCCCTAAGCACGATTTTAAACTTAATGACGTAATGGGAGTTCTTGTGGTAAATATCCCAATTGGTACTGCAAGTGCGGCAACCGTTGCATTCTTTGCTGATTCAGGAGACGGTAAATTAGGTGAAAATACTTTCCTCAAGACAAAGAAAGTATTTGATACAACACTCGCATCACTCATAGGCGGCGGACAGGCTCCATTGGATCTTGGAATGAAGAATTTCACTACGCTTCCTTCTACAGATGACCCAGCGATATTGGCCAAGTTAAATAAGGTTAAGACGTTATGGAATAGAACACAGATGGATTTGGAAGAACTTACACAAACTGAACCAAATTCTGCAGAATATATTGTTGCTTATAATGACGCTTATGCAAGTAACAATAATACAATGAAGGCTATGAATGAAGCCGTCGGTATGTATCAGGCAAATGCAGAGCAGCAGATGGCGATGTTACTTTGGATACAGGGCGCATCAGTAGGTCTGGTCTGTCTGGTTATTGGACTTGGTTGGATATTCTTTGCACGTCCTTTGATAAGCTCTCTTAAGGAACTTGTTGCAAAACTGACAGATGGTTCAGATCAAGTAACAGACGCTTCAGCACAGATATCTGCTTCAAGTCAGACACTGGCAGAGGGCTCATCAGAGCAGGCATCTTCACTGGAAGAGACATCTTCAACGATGGAAGAGATGTCAACCATGACGAAGCAGAATTCAGATAATGCCCAGGAAGCAGCAACTCTGGCTAAAAAATGCAGCGATTCCGCAACCAAGGGAAATGTTGCTGTAGGTGAAATGTGTGATTCAATAGATAAGATGAGTTCAGCCAGCATGGAGATTGTAGATTCAATGAGTGACTCGATGAAAGAGATCAACACAAGCAGCAATCAGATTGCAGAAATTACGAAGGTAATTGACGGCATAGCATTTCAAACTAACCTTCTGGCGCTTAATGCCGCCGTGGAAGCTGCGAGAGCGGGTGATCATGGTAAGGGTTTTGCTGTGGTAGCAGAAGAAGTGCGTAATCTTGCCCAGAGAAGTGCAACTGCTGCAAAGGATACAGCAGCACTGATAAAAGATTGTGTCGACAAGGCAAACAGCGGGACAGCGCTTACCAATAAGTGCAAAGACACGCTACAGGGCATAGTTGAAGATGTAAAGATTTCTACTGATAATACTAACACGGCACTACAAGAAATTGTAGGTAATGTCGAGAAAGTAACAATATTGACAAATGAAATCTCAACTGCATCTGTTGAACAATCCGAAGGTGTCACTAATGTAAATAGTTCTATACAGCAGATGGATCATGTTACACAGCAGAACGCAGCAACCGCTGAGGAAGTTGCATCAACAAGCGAAGAGATGTCCGCGCAGGCACAGACTCTTCAAGAGTTGGTCGATAGCTTGTCAGTACAAGTAAGTGGTGATGATGTAAGTAGTGGTGGACGACATAATCCTGCTGAGCATAAAGAGGTTGGGCCTAATGGAAGGAATCGCAGTTCTTCCTCTCCTCAGCCAACAAATGGTGGCAGGAATGGCGGACATGAAAAGAAAAGTGATGTAGCAATGGAGTCTTTAATCCCAATGGGAGAAAATAGAATTGTTGAACATAAAGAAGATTTCAGTGATTTTTAAAAGTAATGCTCATATAACAATTTGATGAAACTGGCATGGTTGTGCAAAGCAACTTATAAATAGAATCACTGAATTGTAAAATATCACGGCGCGTAACCCGTGACATTTGTCTCAACGTCCCTCACCCTTATCCAGGGTGAGGGACAACTATCAATCCATATTGAAAATGACGTTTGACATTCAAATCATATCACTTCAAGTGTAGTCAAAAATAGATCACCTTCAATATTGTTGAAATTACTGACACACTGTACAGCAAAGAAACAAATTTAGTTATTTATTATCAATCTTCTCAACATTAACAGTTTAATTACTTATGATGATATCTCATTTTAAATCATTAGTTTGATATTAACACGCCAAGCACAAAGTAGTTACAAGCATCCAGAAGGATTTGATGTTCTGCTTCAATTATAAAAGATCAAAAAATCACGAATAATGGCAATAAACTTGCTTTATCTTCAAGAGATACATAATAAAAAGTTACTGAGGCGAGTTTGCAAGAATCCGATAATGCCTGAAATCCCAACTACTAAACAGAGGAGAAAATAATGGAAGCAGTTGTAGAGAAAAAGGAAATATCAGATATAGAAGGTAAATTCCTGACTTTTGTTCTGGGCGAAGAGATCTATGGTATTGAAATTCTTAAGGCAAGCGAAATTATTGGTCTTATGGATATTACAACAGTACCACAGACACCGGATTATATGAAAGGCGTGATTAATCTGAGGGGAAAGGTCATACCAGTAATTGACCTGAGAAAGAAGTTCTCTATGCAGGAAGGGGTACATACTCAGGAGACATGTGTAATAGTTGTAGAAGTTAATAGCTCATCGATAGGACTCATTGTAGATAGCGTATCAGAGGTTTCAGATATAACCGGTGAAGAGATAGAAAATGCACCAAGCTTCGGGCAGGGCATCGATACTAGCTTTATCATGGGCCTCGGCAAGGTAAAGGATAAAATAATAATTCTGTTGGATATAGATGCTGTACTATCAACTGAAGAATTGGAAATGGTTGAAGAATTAGCGGAAGAGTAGATTACGTCCTTGATACAGACTCCATTCTCTGGGAATAAGCTACATATGCTTTTGTTTCGTAAAATTTATTAATAGTGTTTACTCTATTAATAATCAATATACACATTAGATCATTCCGAATGAAAGACAGAATCCTGTAACCTAACAGCAATATTTCAGAAAATGAAAATATAATTGGTAGTCTAAAAAAAGGAGATAGTATTATGGCAACACAGGAAATTTTATTAGAGAGTGGCACTAATGAATTAGAGCTTCTAACATTTGTACTTGGAAATCAATCTTTTGGCCTGAATGTTCTTAAGGTCCAGTCAATTCAACAATATGACTCTTCTACATTAACTAAAATACCCATGGCCCATCACGCCTTATTAGGTATGATATTGTACCGGGAAAGAACCATACCTTTAATTGATCTCTCCGCCGCATTAGACCTGGACAAACACGAAACTAATAAGGATCAGATAGTGATAGTTACTGAGTTTAATAATGTTATTAATGGCTTTCTGGCAGATGATGTGAATCGAATTTACAGACTGAATTGGGAAGATTTTATTCCACTGCACAGGGCAATAGGAAGTTCCGGAAAAAGCATCACTGGATCGATCCGAGTTGAAGATAGTGATATTATGGTAGTAGATTTAGAGTATATCCTTTCTGTAATCTCTCCAAGCCTTGCTATTGGTGATATAAACGAAGAAACAGCAAATTTATCAAGTAAAAAATCACGGGAAGAAGTTAATGTTTTCTTTGCAGAAGACTCAAAAACAATCCGTAGTAATGTAATCCGAATATTAGATAAAGCCGGTTATAAGAATGTAAGGAGTTTTGAAGACGGCCAACAAGCCTATGATGCTTTGGTAGAAGTTCGGGATCAGGCGGATACTAATGGATCAGAAGCGGTACAGTTACCCAATGTACTGATTAGCGACATAGAGATGCCCCAGATGGATGGATTGTCTCTGTGTAAAAAAATAAAGTCAGATAGTAAACTTGAACAAATAACCGTCATAATGTTTTCCAGTCTTATTAACAAACAGATGTTATTCAGATGCAAGAGTGTTGGCGCAGATGATTCAATTACCAAACCAGAAATGAACCAACTTGTTGCAATGCTTGATCGACTGTGCCTGGATAGCAGCAAGTCATGCACTGAAGAGATGATCCTGCAACCGTGTTAATCAGCTAATTGATTAATAAATGATCAGCTTGTGGTAAAAAAATTCCGGCTAACTCATTAACTAAGCAAAATAATTACAGCTATATTAAAATACACTAGAATTATTTAAAAGATAAAATTACAGTATTTATACTTAAAAATTTCCGTAGAGAAAAAGATCTGTTGATATCACATTGGTAAGCTATTATTTATCAATTACTTATCAGTCTGGCATTTATTTGAGAGTATTTGGATATAGATTATTGCTTCTGTCCTGCTGAACCACGTAAGAGGTCTCCATCCTTAAAAAATAATTACTGGCAACTGATTTGCTTTTTATCTTCAAAGTTATTAATGAACTTAGACGCTATTACGTCAATTATAAATATTTTTAAATTTATTATTTAAGTTTTGTAAATAAGTTCCGATATTAAAATAAAGGTATTTTACAAGAAAAACAATTGACTACTGTCAATTGAATATAATTAAAAACTAAAGATGGCCTGCACATGATTGTAGGCAGCCTTAGCGGGCAGAGCTAAAGTCCTCTGTAAGTTGAAGGCGCAATCGAAAACGTTCTCTTAATTGAGATGTATTTCGATTGCGCCTTTTTTTTTGGTTTTTTTTCATGCATGTTGTTTTGAATTTAATTTAGTGTAGGGAAATACAACCTATGAATAACAATAATATCGTAGTGTAACAAGTTATTTTTAATTTTTTTAAAATTTTGTAATAGAGGAGTTTAAGATGTTTAAGAATATGACTATAGGGGTAAAAATGTCATTAGGGTTCGGCTTAATTACGCTAGTACTTACTGCCGCAGTGTTGACTACTATATGGAAGGTAGGCGAGTCTAATAAGATAACAAACCAGCTAATAGAATTAAGAGCGCCAACCGCTCAGACAAGTCTTAGCATGAAGAACGGTATCAACCACTCTCTGGCAGCACTTCGAGGCTGGATTATACTTGGTAATGATAAGTTTAAGGTAGAGCGTGCAAAGGCATGGTCTGAAGAGTTGGATAAATCACTGGCTGAAATGAAGAGATACGCGGTTAACTGGACAAACCCGAAGAATGTAGAGAGACTCAATATCATTGAGAAAAATTTAAAAGATTTTAAAATATACCAGCAGGAGATTGAGGATATTGCCCGGACAGTGGACAACACTCCTGCCATCAAGATACTGTTTGAAGATGCAGCGCCAAGGGCTTCTGCAATGGTATCCAACATCACCAAACTGATAGACATGGAGGCAGAGCAGGCAGCAACAGCTGACAGGAAGGCGTTGCTGGGGATGATGGCAGACGTACGTGGTACTACCGGTCTCGCACTTGCGAACATACGTGCATTTTTGCTCTCCGGAGATGAGAAGTTCAAAACAAAATTTGATAAACTGTGGTCAAAGAACATCAGAAGGTTTGGTGATCTTTCAAATAATGCCGTGCTTTTATCTCCAGAGCAGGCTGAAGCATTCACAGCATTCAGCAGTGCCAGAGAGGAATTCAGTCCGTTGCCGCCAAAGATGTTCGAGATCAGGGGGGGCAAAGCGTGGAACATGGCCAATCTGTGGCTAGGGACCAAGGCGGCACCTACTGCCGGTGCGATTATGAAAGAACTAAACGGTATGGTTGCAAATCAACAGCAACTTATGGCAACTGATGCAGCAAAGGCGAAGACCCTCTCAGCAGCCCTTATAAGCCTGGAGTGGTTATTGCTTGCCGGCGGTTTAACTTTTTCCATAATAATAACTGTCTTCCTGCCAAAGAATATAACTCGTCAGATCACAGAGCCTATTAAAAAAGTTGTTATGGAGCTGACATCTGCATTTTCACAACTATCAGCAGCATCAGACCAGATATCGGCATCAAGCCTGAGTCTATCAGAGGGTTCTACAGAACAGGCTGCTTCTCTTGAAGAAACATCATCAACGATGGAAGAGATGTCTACCATGACAAAGCAAAATTCTGACAATGCTCAGGAAGCGGCTGGTCTTGCACAAAAATGCAGCGATTCCGCAGGACAAGGCAATGTTGCAGTCAAGGAAATGTGTGATTCAATAGACAAGATGAATTCTTCCAGTATGGAAATTGTAGATTCAATGAGTAATTCAATGGATGACATAAATAAAAGCAGCAATGAGATTGCTGAAATTACGAAGGTAATAGACAGCATCGCATTTCAGACTAATCTTCTGGCTCTTAATGCTGCAGTGGAAGCTGCGCGTGCCGGTGAACATGGTAAGGGATTCGCCGTTGTAGCTGAAGAGGTACGCAATCTTGCCCAGAGAAGTGCAAGTGCTGCTAAGGATACTGCCGTGCTGATTACAAGCTGCGTAGATAAGGCTGGCAAAGGAGCAGAACTTACAAACAGGAGCAAAGAAGCACTGCAGAGTATAGTAGGAGATGTGAAGAAATCGACAGACAATACTAACACATCATTACAGGAAATTGTTGGTAATGTCGAGAAAGTGACTGTATTGACGAAGGAGATATCAACTGCATCTGTTGAGCAGTCCGACGGAGTCACCTCAGTAAATGAATCAATACAGCAGATGGATCAGGTTACACAACAGAACGCAGCAACCGCTGAGGAAGCGGCATCAGCCAGTGAGGAGATGTCTGCACAGGCACAAACATTGAAAGAACAGGTTGATATATTAGCTAAACTGGTTGGCTATAATGTTGAAGAAGATGAATTGCAAAGCAGCCGTAAGAATGCTGCTCATAGACATCAAGGACATCATCAACCGTCAACTGTAAAAAGTAATGGTAACGGAGGTTCCACTCAAAGGCAGGCTAATGATGATTATGACGCAAATGTGCTGATTCCGTTAGAAGAAGAGACGACTTCAGGACAACATCATAGAATTATGGATTTTTAATCATGTAATGTTTAAAGCCCCTCGTTATTCCCTCTCTTTTCCTCTCCTCTTGAAAAGAGAGGGAAATAATTGGGGGGGAGAGTGTATTTATTTATGGACGAATACAACTTCTTATTACAGTGATAAGTTTAGTGTTGGTGACTACCCTTAAAACTGTTAAGAACCCACGGCTGGTAACCAATTGCACTAGCTTGCTCCCCTTATCCTTCTCTCCCAGTTCAGGATTTGGGGAGCTCGTGGGTTTAGTTTATAACTATAATGTGATATATTTTCTAGGAAATTTCAATGAATTGAAGGAGGGATAAAGTGGAAGCATTAGCGGAAAAGAAAATAACAGAGCAAGAAGGAACATATCTGGCGTTTATATTAGATAATGAAACCTATGGCATTGAGATACTCAGGGTTAGAGAAATTATCGGCCTTATGGACGTTACAACAGTACCACAGACCCCGGAATACATGAAAGGGGTTATTAATCTGAGAGGGAAGGTTATACCCGTAATAGACTTGAGATTAAAATTTTCAATGCAGGAAAAAGAGCATACCGATGAGACATGCGTAATCGTAGTAGAAGTCAATAATACATCAATAGGTATCATAGTGGATAGCGTATCAGAGGTGTTGGAGATCACGAGAGGAGAGATAGAAGAGTCCCCACATTTTGGACAGGACATAGATACAAGTTATATAATGGGTCTTGGTAAGGTAAAGGAAAAAATAGTAATACTCCTAGATATCGAGGAGATACTGTCATCTGAAGAGTTAGATATGGTTAACCAGCATACAGTAAAATAACCCAAATAATCAACTTAAAGTAATTTTTATATTTGATTTTAAAAGAGGGGGGAAGAAGGAAATGAAGATTGGAATGGGTGCAAAGGTTATTACGTTATTTTTAATAGCAGGATTAGTACCACTTGCTGTAATAGGTGTCATCAGTAACAATTCATCCAGTAACGCATTGAAACAACAGGCATTTAATCAACTGGTTTCCGTAAGGGAAACAAAAAAGAAGCAGATAGAGGACTATTTCTCTACTATCAGAAAACAGGTACGAACATTTTCTGAGAACGGAATGGTAGTAGACGCGATGAAGGGATTCAAGACTGCCTTTAAAGACGTCAGAAAACAGAATGATATAACAGACTCAAAGCTGGAAGAGTACCGTACAGCCTTAAAGACATACTATACAAACGATTTTACCAATGAATACAAGCAGCAGAATAATGGACAGGGACCGGATGCAGTTAGCTTTTTTAGTCAACTTGACGCTGATTCTCTGGCGTTGCAGTACTACTATATAAAAGCAAATCATAACCAATTAGGCGAGAAGCATAATCTGGACGCTGCTGATGAGGTATCTTCTTACAGCAAGCTCCATGCTAAATACCATCCGGCTATCAGGGATTTCCTGGAGCAGTTCGGGTACTACGATATATTTCTTGTAGATCCTGACAGCGGAGACATCGTCTACTCAGTTTTCAAAGAACTTGATTACACAACATCTTTAAAGGACGGTCCTTATGCAAGTAGCAATTTTGGAGAGGTTTTCCGTGATGCGAATAACAGTAACGATCGTAATTACGTAAAGCTTGTTGACTTTGAGCCCTATGCGCCATCATACGATGGAGCAGCTAGTTTTATTGCGTCACCTATATTTGACGGTTCTGAAAAAGTGGGAGTTTTGTTATTCCAAATGCCGATTGATAAGATTAATGCCGTTATGACATCAGATAGCGACTGGAATAATGTTGGGCTGGGAGCTAGTGGAGAGACGTATCTTATAGGTCATGATCTTGCCATGAGAAGCCAGTCTAGATTTCTTATAGAAGATAAAGAGGGCTATAATGCACTAATGAAAGGTCTGGGTACTGATCACGACGTACTGGACAAGATTAATGCAAAGGATAGTACAATACTTCTGCAGAAGGTTGAGACGAAGGGAACACTGGCAGCTGTTGCAGGCAATACCAACGTAGAGATATTCAATGACTATCGTGACATCCCTGTACTCAGTGCCTACACACCGGTGGAAATTGAGGATGTAGACTGGGTGATTATGTCAGAGATAGACGAAGAAGAGGCACTCTCGGCTGTTACTGCATTAAGGGCAAACATGTGGAAACTGGCAGGTGGAATGTTGGTTCTTATTGTAGGGATAGGTTATTTAGTTACCAGGATTACGGGTAGAGTTACCACAGTGATCAGGGAGATAGTTGAAAGACTGACAGATTCCTCAACAGAGATAACAGCAGCATCTGAACAGGTATCATCATCAAGCCAGCGCCTTGCAGAGGGCTCTTCAGAGCAGGCATCTTCTCTTGAAGAGACATCTTCAACAATGGAAGAGATATCTACCATGACAAAGCAGAATTCTGAGAATGCTCAGGAAGCGGCTGGTATTGCACAAAAATGCAGTGATTCTGCAGGACAAGGTAATGTTGCAGTTAGTAATATGATTCATTCAATAGATAAGATGAATTCCACCAGTATGGAGATTGTAGATTCAATGAGCAGTTCAATGGATGATATAAATAAGAGTAGCAATGAGATTGCAGAAATTACGAAAGTAATAGACGGTATTGCGTTTCAGACAAATCTTCTGGCTCTTAATGCTGCTGTAGAGGCTGCGCGCGCTGGTGAGCATGGTAAGGGATTCGCTGTGGTTGCAGAAGAGGTGCGCAATCTTGCCCAGAGAAGTGCAAGTGCTGCGAAAGATACTGCAGTACTTATTACAAACTGCGTAGATAAGGCAGGCAAAGGGACAGAACTTACAAATAGGAGCAAAGAGACCCTTCAGAGCCTGGTTGAAGATGTAAAGAAATCGACTGACAATACTAACACGTCATTACAGGAAATTGTTGGTAATATCGAGAAAGTGACAACATTGACGAAGGAGATATCAAATGCATCTGTTGAGCAATCCGAAGGAGTCACTTCGGTAAATGATTCGGTACAGCAGATGGATCAGGTTACACAACAGAACGCAGCAACCGCTGAGGAAGTTTCATCTTCAAGCGAAGAGATGACCGCACAAGCACAGACCCTTTTAGATTTGATCGTTGACCTGGAATCACAAATCGGTGGTAGTCGTAAAGACAAATTGCAAGACGGACGTAATAATATAAAACCAGGTGCAAGAAAAACCAGTTCTTCTTCTCACCAGTTTGCAAATAGCCGCAAGAATGGTGGCCATGGAAAGACACAGGGTATAGTTCCTGAGTCTGTTATTCCAATGGGTGAAAATAGAATTATAGAACATAATGAAGAATTAAGCGATTTTTAGTTATAGCGGCTATGCTCGCCGGAACGAGGCAGCTCGTTCCGGCGGGAGTCTATGCTGCACTATGTTATTTACTGACACCTTTCACTCTTATATGTCCCCAGAGGGTGATAGGTGGCAGTAAGAGGTTAAATTCAAGAAATTAAGGAGATTGATATTGAGAAAGAATAGAATCTTGCTTATAGAGGACAATCCGGATCATGCGGATTTAATCATCAATGCGCTCAATGATGAAGAAGCAGGTAACGGCGATAAGGATGTTTTCTTAATAAAAGATGGCCAGGATGCTATAGATTATTTCCACAATAATTACTTACCTGAAAATGCCTGCCAGGCAGGGTTTAATAGTGGTCAAGAATATTTTCAAATTGAATTAATATTACTGGATATAAATTTGCCTAAAGTAAACGGGATGGACATTCTGAAATACATAAAAAAGATGCCAGGTTATTCTGAAACACCCGTTATTATTATGTCGACAGATTCTCATAAAGATACTGTTGAGGAGGCATACAGACACGGGGCAGATAGTTTTATGGAAAAACTTGTTTCTTACGATAAACTTGTCGAAACGTTAAACAGTATGAAAAATTCATTCACGAAATCATATGCATTAACGTAATCTTCAATTTTTTCGTCTCCACCGGAACGATTTTCTAGTGCCCTTTCCGGAATGGACTGATGATCTAAATTGAGATTTGTGGTTTGTCTTCAAAGCGAATTCACCTCTTTCTCAGACCTTCTGTATTTAACCTCTCGTTTCTCTCCTCTTGTCTCCATATATTTCTCTTTGACTCATGTTCATAGCGATGGTAACATGTTACTTCGTTATTTTTTAAAAGAATGTTGGTGTAAACAAGAAGGCCAGAAAACGACTTTGATGGTTTCCAGAGATAAACTCACTCCCGAAAAAAGGGTTGGACTGACAGCAAATCTAACGATTTTCCTTGGAATTCTTTATACAAGCCTGAGCATTGCTGCAATTTCTGGAATCGCCTCTCTCTCAACAAGGGGATATGGGACAAGGAGTATTGCTATAGGATGTGCGATAATCGGGTTAGGCTACGGTATCCGCTACGGAAGCAAAACATGTTTATATATTGCAACTGTTTTCTTTGGGCTGTTGGCTGCGTATTTTATGTACAACTTCCTGTTAAGCAAATCTATTGGCCCGATAGTTCGTTTTGCATTCAGCATATGGGCAACCAGAACACTTGCCATGACTATACCGGCAATGATCAGACTAAAAGCGGCAGGTTCCTTGCCTGACAGGAGTAATAGATACAGGGATTTTTTTTTAAAGCGTATACAAAATAAACGAAGTAATTGACATAATTGATATTCAAATAAGAGCAAAGGAGAAAAGATGGGAACCGATAGAAAGAAAGTTGTCTTGGCGTATTCGGGTGGGCTTGATACCTCTGTTGCCATAAAGTGGATACAGGACAAGTACGACATGGACGTAATAGCACTGACCATTGATCTGGGAACTGACAAGGATTTGAAACCGGTAGTGGAAAAAGCGATAAAGACAGGTGCAATCAAATCTATGATTATAGATGCGAAAGAGGTCTTCGTTTACTATTTTCTTTTTCCTGCGCTTCAAGCCGGGGCCCTTTACGAGAGAACATATCCTCTCGCGACCGCACTGGGCAGACCATTGATAGCAAAACTGCTGGTTGATGTTGCCGCGGCGGAAGGCGCTTGCGCCGTAGCTCACGGTTGTACCGGGAAAGGAAATGATCAGGTTAGATTTGACGTTGCCATACACACGTTGGATCCATCTTTACAGATAATTGCACCACTTCGAGAGTGGAATATGACCAGAGATGAGGCAATGGTTTATGCCAGGGAAAACAATATCCCCATTGACGTAACTACCAAAAATCCTTATAGCATAGACGAAAATATATGGGGGAGAAGTATTGAATGCGGAATACTTGAAGACCCGTGGGCAGAGCCACCGGAAGATATTTATAAAATGACAAAGAACGCAAAGGATGCTCCTGATGAACCGACATACATAGAAATAGGATTTGAGAATGGTATTCCTTTAACCTTGAATGGGCAGGAGATAGATGGAATAAACCTCATTGACAAATTGAATACGATAGCCGGTGATAATGGTGTTGGAAGAATTGATCATCTTGAGAATCGTATTGTTGGTATAAAATCCAGAGAAATTTATGAATCGCCTGCCGCCATAGTTCTCAACAAAGCTCACCAGGCGCTTGAAGAGATTGTTATGACGAAAGAGACTCACCGGTTTAAGGAGATCGTTTCAACTCAGTATTCAGATATGGTTTATAGCGGTTTGTGGTTTTCAACATTTCACCAGGACCTGGCAGCTTATATATTGAGCAATCAGAGATTCGTTGTTGGTACGGTCCGTCTCAGGCTTTATAAGGGGAACTGTGTTGTTGTTGGAAGAAAATCACCTCTATCATTGTACGATCACTCACTGGCAACTTATGACGCCGGGGATACTTTCGAACATAATGCGGCACTCGGCTTTATCAAGATTTTCGGTCTGGCTACAAAGACCCAGGCGCAGATTCAACTTAAGGCACTGAAGAAAGGTGAAGTGATCCCGTCAATCATGCCTCCCAAAGTTAACCCGACTGACGTAATGGAAAAATCATAAAATAGATATCCTTAATCTCATTCCTGATTAAATGAAACAGTTTGATTTAATCAGGGCGAAGATAGAGTCTTCACGAAATTTTCTTGATCATTGTGATGGCTGATGAGAATCCCATGTCACGGCATAAAAACTGAAAAGGTAGAGGGCACCTACGAATTTTGGTGGCAACAAAACCATGCTGTTCGTAAAAACGTCTCGCATCGGGATTTGTATCTACGACGTCCAGTCGTATTGTGCTGAAATCATGCGCCCATGCAAAATCTGAAATACCCGTTAACAGGTGTGTGCCGACTCCTCTACCTTGCATCTCTGAGCGGACCATAACGGCCTTCAAGTACAATTCACCTTTATGGTCAGGCGAATTGAACAGACGCATCTTGAGCATTTTCATAATACCTCTCAGCCAGCCGAATTCGCGAGCTATATCAGATGCAGAAGGACTGAAGAAATGGCATCCTTCGTACTGTAAGCCTGCTATGCCCAGCAACTCTTTTCCTCTTACAGCCACCATTGTGCCCTTGGGATTCAGGTGCTTCTGCATGAAAGAGACACCCTGTTCCCTTGTGCTCATAATAGGGAGAAACTTCTGTTGAAACGAATCATAGAAGAGTTCGGCTGCTTCCTGAAGATATTCCTCAGGAAGCCCGATATATATTTCGATAGTACCAGCAATACTCATATTTTTATATTAAGACCGTATACTTTTACTACCCTCCTACCTTTATTTGTACTAAGGCCAGCACTTCCAGTTTGTTTTTGACTAAGTATCCTATCTGATCTTTTGCATCTTCTTCGTTGCCTGCTTCTACATTGATAATGAATAGCTGATCTCCGCCGCCTTCCCAGCTAACTGTTAATCTGAATTCGTACATATCCATTTTCTACTCTCTCTCCTGTGTAAAATTGTAAAAATACTATCAATAATCTTATAAATTTTTGAGTCTCTATAAAGAATAGTTACATTTAAACTTAAACTACTATAATCACGTTTTAAACTCTTTCTGGATATCCTTTCACTGAGGTGTATGGATCCTGTCTATACAGGGGAAATCCATATTCAGGTCTTTAAATCTCTGTACCAGACTCTTTGCCCCGGGTATGAGCTCCTCTGTAGATTTGGCTGTTTGAATTAATTCCCAGAGTTCGTGAATAATGCCACTGTCATATAATTTTTTGTAACGTTCACTGTTACATCCCTCTGCTACGTCAACATCAAACAGGGCATATTCAAGTTCCTTCCAGAAATCATCAGCGCCTATAACTCCGCCTACAGTAGCGCCTGTGATACCATCCTTATAGAATCTGTTTAATGTTACTTCGAACTTTGGAAAACGCTGGCAAAAGTGATAACTGACAAAGGACTGTTCTATAGTATCCAGGGACATGGATACTTCGTATTCCAGATTGCATTCAGGGACCTTGGTGCTAAACAGAACGTGTGCCACCTCGCGCAAAGCGGCTCTGAATATCATCAGGAAATCATATTGATACAGAGGAAGTATAATTTGCTTTTTATCCGGTAACGAATATCCGGCTGGTACATCTTCAAATTGGATTTCTATTTCCGGGTCTAATACTTCAATACATTTGACTACCATTTCATGAACCTTTTCCATTGACAAAACCTTTCAAATTTAAATTTAGTTAATTGTACCTACTTTTAATGCATAGGGATTTCAATGTTGATAACACTTCGACTCCGTTCAGTGTGACGTCATCCTGAGCGGAGTCGAAGGATAATATTTTGTCGTAATAGCGACTTAACTTGCTACACAATTTAGAACAAGATTCTAACAGATTTGGCCTTGTAATTGAAACCAATAGTTAAAACCGGATACGCCTGAATATCATAGAAAATAAAATCGTTCGATTCCGGTTATGGTAACTTTGAAACCGTCAGTATGCAAAGCAGATAAAGTATTTTACGTGTTAACGTTAAAATACCTTTGTCGAAAGGAACTGGACTCTCTTTAAGGCCCAGGGTGCATATCACCTCTAAAACTCTGACTAAATTAATAAGCGCTTCTTTTGGCTCAGAGTCCCGTGATGACCTTAACGTTCCAATTGCCCTCATAGTTGAAACTTCATCTACATTTCCACCGGTAAGTACGGTTTCCAGTGGCGGATCAAGAAAAACCAATGAGTCTACCGATTGATCCTTTAACAGCCTTTTCATTTCATCTTCAGAGAATTTTTCTATAAGTGATTCCAATTCCTGAAGATCGTGTTTGGGTATGCTTTTGCCGTCTTGCTTAGTTATATTTACAACCTTTGTTAACGTAGTCCACAAAACGTCTGCTGCTTCATGATCGGGGAGAGATTGGGTGGATATAATTTCAGTTAGTGTTGCCTCTTTTTCCATGTCTTCAGCTCCTAAAATGACTTTATTACCCATTCTCCATGTGAATCCTTTACAAACGCCAATTGAAAAGAGGATTTCTCGCCTTTCAATTCACTTGTTATTTCGTATATTGCAGTGTTTGTTACTACTTCTACTATTTGAATATTTGCAAGGTCCTTACCTATCTTTTTCCTGCCGTCAGGATTCAGTGTTTTAAAAAGTTTTCTGTACCTGTCGCTTGCTGTGTGATGGAAATAGTTTACTGCTTTATCAATATCATTCTGTTCCAACGCTTTCAGCATACTGTTCCACTTTGCTCGAAGTAGAATATCCAGTTCCTTTAATTCATCGTTTGACAGCTCTTCCCATAGTTCCTTTTCTATTGCAGGCATGATAGCAGCGATTGATTCATTAATCCTCTCCAGTTTTTCTTTCGATAATCCTTTTTTTACATCTTCAATATGTGATAAAACATCCTTTAATCTGCTTTTCTCTTCTTCATTCAGCTTATTATATATCTTTTCTATTCTGCAAATCTGTGCGTTGCCAATATATCCCAGCAGTTTTTCAAAAGATTCATCTTTTAACTCTCCGGAGTGTCGGTTTAAGAAGTTTTTGCACTGCTGTGTATATTTTTCCACTTCAACCGGAGAAGAGTATGAATAACTTTGTAAGCCAATTAACAGTATAAAAACAACTATTTGAACAGCTCTCTTAATCTTGATCATAAATAAATCCTTAAAATTTGTAATCTTCCTGATTTCCCTTTTTCGTAATTGTTTATGACTCCAGTAGTGCTACTCTTCCCAGCCATCTCAGGCTCTTTTCCAGCTCATGCGTTAATATCGTATGAATAGCTTCTGCGCCGGTTACCTGCCCCTCTTCATTTGTTAGAGTCACAACGCCTTTTTGTACCAGTTCACACATTATTGTCAACAGTGCGTCACGGTCATTTTCCCCATTTAAATATGGTAACAGGAATGCGCTCATCGGCTCTAAACCAAGCGTTTCATGTCTGGAATTTGTTACCTTAGTACAGCCCTGCTGCACTTGCCATCGAGCAAGATGGCTTGCCAGCGGTTTTTCCCCAGATGTAATAACGAAATCAGGCTCACTTGATCGAAACTCTACCAGTATCATATCTTTTGAGAAGGCCGTAAACATGCTATCCAATAAACCTTTTGTTTCTTGCTCAACCACAGATTTATCCAGAGAATCCAGCTCCTTCTCATAGACATTCATTACTGCTTGCTCAAGTAATTTTTGTAGTTGAATGGATTTAGGAGCTACCTGGTGCAAATATACAAGTGCTGCTTGTGAAACAGGATGATCAGTAGAAAACACCTTATTATATTCTCCCCGGAGTACAAGCGCATCGTTATCCATGTCAGGTTTTGTATGGATGGCGGCATAAAATTTATGCAGCCATGATTTGTTCGGCTTGATTGAACGTTTTACATCAATCTCTTCGTGACAAAGTAGTATCTGACGAAAATTATTATTGCGCAGGAAATCAAGATACTGTTCCATCTCTATTATGTTATCACTCATATCGAGCAATGTTTCTGCCGTTTCAGATTTCAGATTTTCTATTACCGATTGTGAGTAATCTGCTCCTATCAAATATTGCAGTCCATGTTGTGATGCGTGAGTGATAACCTCATTAAAATAAAAAGCATCATTGACCTCTCCAAGGTCATCATGAATTAACCCGAATTCATCATCTTGTACGTCTTTTCTCCTCCGGATATCAAACTGATTATATATATTGAGCAGATTCTGGTATGCATTGAGAAAGACACCGTATTGGCCCTTAGTATCAACAGACTTTGCCAGGAAGCCAATCAAATGCTGGGCTTCATCCAATCGCTTCTTGTTGTCATCGATTTCACGCGTATGATACCTCATCATATTGCGCATGGCACCCTGCATGTGCCATCCGGGATATGCGTTGAAGCTGAGATATGCGACCCCATTTGCAGCCAGGTTATTCTTGAAAATCTCCATAACCTTTTCACGGACATTCGCAGGCGTCCATGAATAAACCCCGTGTGCGATGATAAAGTCAAATTTACCTATATCCACACTTAAAGACAAGATATCAGCCTGCATAAGTTGAATATTCTTTAGCTCCAGACCATCAACAAAGCTTTGTGCAGTTTTGATTTGACCGGGTGAGAAATCAATGCCTAGAAAACTGCTTTCTGGTAATCCATATGCCATAGGTATAATATTACCTCCCACCGCACATCCCAGCTCTAGAACGCGGCAACCATCCAATGGTGCAGGTTCCATACCCATAAGCATAGCCAGCATCCTTAATCTGTCAGGATGTGTCTGAGGATAACTCAAACTGGCGTAAGGCACATCCTCATAACTTTGCTTTAGTTTGTCTACTGTCACTTATTCCTCTCCTGTATCACTAAAATCCAGTTTCCCTTCTGCGTCTTTATTAAAACTGTCATGGCACGAGTCGCACGAATATACTAAATTTTTGAATTCTAAATTTGCTCTTTCGGAATAATGATTTTTACTGGCTAGCATTAATTTATTTATAGCACTGTTAAATTGATTACTTAACATAATAAATCTTAATGAAATATCGTTATTCTCAATCATATATTGTGTTACGCAACTGAAACCTATACCTTCTTTAAGTTCTTGTGTCCACATATCCATCTCAACCCAATCGTTATTTTTCACCGCTCTTGATAACCTCCTCATCACCAGAGATGCTTTTTTCATGGTTCGCGCCAGATCATCCTGAAGGAGTGTGTATGCTTTATCCTCTTTAACTTTCACTTCATCAGGCTTTTTGCAGGAAGCTATGAGTATAAGAGCTCCTATAATAAAAACAGAAATTATCAGTGAAGATTTCATTTCATGTCTCTCCCTTATTATCTATTTTAAGATTATACATATAGTCCCAAATATATAGTAACCAGTATGTTATTGCTACAGTAAAAATTTCATATTTCAGGAATCTAGGATAAACACTTATGGTTTAACTCTAATTCTTTCAATCCAGTATCTGTTTTTGATATTGATTAATGAAAATAGATAAAATATACTTCTTGTGGTTTATATTTACTGAAAATTAAATGGATACTAGGCAATGAATGAAAGATCGATTTATGATTTTAAGATGAATGATATTGATGGTAATCCTGTCACCTTTGAGATTTTGAGACACAAGGTTTTATTGATTGTAAATGTTGCAAGTAAATGCGGTTTTACACCTCAATACAAGGGACTTCAGGAACTGTATCAAGAGTTTAAGGAAGAAGGATTTTCCGTTCTGGCTTTTCCAGCAAACAACTTTTTGAGCCAGGAGCCCGGGACGGATAGTGAGATAAAGCAGTTCTGTTCCGTAAAGTATGATGCTTCTTTTCCCCTGTTTTCCAAAATCTCTGTTAAGGGAAAGGACATTTCACCTTTGTATGAATTCCTTACAGCGAAGGAGACTAATCCCGGATTTTCCGGTACTATTAAATGGAATTTCACAAAGTTCCTGGTTGACCGTACCGGAAATATTGTTGACCGTTTTTCACCAATGACCAGACCTGACAGCAAGAAAGTGAAAAAAAGAATCGGACAACTGCTGGTCTATGCGGAGTAAATAATAAACCCTTGATCAACAGGCAAAGGGTCACTGGTTTGAGTACAGTATCATTATAGCTTTGCTATGAGGTTAGAAAGATATTTTCGTATGTGAGTAGGTGGTGAAATAAGTTTCTTTGGCTCCAAATTAATCGACATCTAAAACATGCTTAAGTGCGTTCTCAAGTTCAGGATATTGAAATTTATATCCTGAATCTGACAATCTCTTTGGTGCAACCTTTGTACTTGCCAGTAGCAGGTCATTTGCCATTTCACCAAATGCGAGCTTTGCTGCAAAGGCAGGTATTGGCACTACGGCTGGCCTTTTTAACACCTCGCCAAGTGTATTAGTGAATTCCTTGTTTGTTACCGGGTTGGGTGCTGTTACATTTACAGGCCCCTTCAGCGATTCTGTAATCAATGTATGGTAAATTGCACTTGTTACATCGTCCATGGCTATCCAGCTCATGTACTGTGTTCCGCTTCCAATTTTTCCTCCCATTCCTATCTTAAAGGGGGTCATCATTTTTGCCAGAGCACCACCGTCTTTGCTGAGAACTATACCAAACCTTACGTTTACTACTCTGATACCTGCTTTTGATACTGATTCAGCAGCTTCTTCCCAGCCGAGGCAGACGTCCGGCAGGAACCCGCTCCCCCTTGAGCTACCTTCATTTAAGAACTCCACTCCTCTGTTTCCATAGTAGCCTATTGCTGACGCGCAGACCAGGACAGAAGGGGGGGTAGGTAGTTTTAAGATGTGTTCGCAAAGTCTCTTAGTCCCTTCAATACGGCTGTTCCTGATCTTCTCCTTTTTCTTCCTGGTCCATTTCCCTGATGCGATGTTTTCACCTGCCAGGTGGATAATTCCGTCGACTCCTCCGGTAAAAGTAGAGTTCCAATCACCATCTTCTGGTTTCCAGAAAATATCATCATCTTCTGGATTTTCACGTAAAATCTTACTGACGACAATATCCTTTTTTGACAAATATGAAACCAGACTGGATCCTATGAGTCCTGAAGAACCGGTTACAGCAACTTTCATAGCTACGCCTCCCTTTGTTGAATTAGTTGATCTTTACATATTGTTTTTCTGGTTTTTAGATAAAATCAAATTACCTTTTAGATGAATAAATTATTCCTGATTTGAGCGATGTCTATTCCCAAAATAATTAATTTCATCCTATAATATCTCTTTTAGGGCCAAAATATTCATAGACAATATTGTTTGGGGTGACACCCCAATTGATTAATTCCCGATATAGATCTTTCATCATTTGTGCAGGGCCACAGAGATAAAACTCAGCATCTTTTTGATGACTTGCAATATCTTTTACCGAGTTCATAGTAATTCTTCCCGGTTCTGTATCTGCAGACTTTACTGAGTTTCTGGAGTAAAAAAAATGATGGTTAACATTATCATGATCTGCCGTTAATGTCACAACATCGTCCTTAAATGCATGGGTATTCTTATTACGTGCTCCATGAATAAAGTATATCTGTCTGGTAAGCTGTTGTTTCACCGCATCCTGTAAAATACTGATCATAGGAGTTATTCCGACTCCGCCGCTAATAAGTACCACAGGCTTATCTGTTTCCTTAAGATAGAGAGAACCGTAAGGTGGACTTAATTTTATTTTATCTCCCTGAGAAAGTATATCATGGAGGTAATTTGATACGAGACCGTTTTCTTCCCGTTTGACTGAAATTCGATAGTAGTTACTATTCGGGCTGCTTGAGAGGGAATAGTTGCGAAAAACAGTTCCTCTTTCAGGTACATCCAACATCATATTGATGTACTGGCCAGCCTTGCCGATTACGATAGTTTTTCCATCTGTTGG
>ENA-OREN01002162-OREN01002162.1-marine-metagenome-genome-assembly--contig:-NODE-2162-length-20799-cov-3.409082_pt1 | contig 20799 bp, 17 predicted proteins | sample MGYA00248624_ERZ508555 | MGnify/ENA primary metagenome ERZ508555 (study PRJEB26222, sample SAMN06267773) | marine metagenome | isolation source: Saanich Inlet, British Columbia, Canada | place...
GGGGTGGAGTTGCTTGGACATGGCGCCATCGGCGAGGAACTCCCAGAGGCCGGCGGTCATGGTGCCGGCGCTGCCGAGAGCCTGGAGGGTCTGATCGGCGTCGAGGCCGTAGAGGCGGGCGGCGGCGGCTGCTGCGCCGAAGGTGCCGGCGGTGCCGGTGGTGTGCCAGTGCTCGTAGTGGCTGGGGCCGAGGGCTTCGCCGACGCGAATGCCTACCTCGTAACCGATTGCGATGGCGTCGAGCAGCGCGTCGCCATCGACGGAGAGCTGCTCGCCGACGGCGAGTGCGGCGGCGACGGTGGGCGCGGCGGGGTGGTAGATGGAGCCGGGGTCGAGGTCATCCATTTCGAGGACGTGTGAGGCGGCGGCGTTGGCGAAGGCGGCGAGTGGGGCGGAGGTGCGGCCGCCGGTGGCGATGACGGTGTTCTCGCGCTCGGCCAGCCGCACGACCACCTCGCGCTCGTACCGGCGGAAGGTTTCCTCGCCATGCTCCTCGAAAATCCGCGGGATGGTCTTGCCGACGTGCTCCTCGATGAACTGGTCGGTATCGAGAAACTCAAAGCCGGCAACCTTTGCGACCACCCGGCCCACGGCGGTTTTGCCGCAGCCCATGAAGCCGGTCAAGGCGATGTTGCGAATCTTTCGGTTGGCATCCACGCCGGGGAACATACGGCAAACCGCGCCGCGACTCGCGTCTTTTTGGCGAATTGCCTCCACCAAAACTCGACCGTTTGGCCGAGCGCCCGTACGCTCGCCGCGTGTTCAGGCCGTGCATTGACCTGCATGAAGGCAGGGTGAAACAAATCGTCGGAGGCTCCATCGACGACGCGCGGCCGGATGCCCTCCGCACCAACTTCGTCTCCGATAAGCCGCCCGCTTGGTACGCGGAGCTTTACCGAAAAGACAACCTGCGCGGCGGGCACGTGATTCAGCTTGGCCAAGGCAACGACGATGCCACACGCGAGGCGCTCGCCGCCTGGCCGGGCGGATTGCAGATGGGCGGCGGCATCACGGTAGACAACGCCGTCGGGTGGATTGAGGCGGGAGCGTCGCACGTGATCGTCACCTCATGGCTGTTTCGTGATGGTAAACTTGACGAGGCGCGACTCGATCAACTTGGCCAAGCGGTTGGCCAAGCGCGGCTTGTGCTGGACTTGAGTTGCCGGCGGCGCGGCGACGAATACTTCGTCGTGACCGATCGCTGGCAGACGTTCACCGAGCTGCGCGTGAACGCCGACACGCTGGGCGGCTTGGCCAAGCGGTGCGACGAATTCCTCATTCACGGCGTCGATGTCGAGGGGCTTGGCCAAGGGATCGACGAGACGCTGGTTCGGCTAATCGCCGAGCACTCGCCGATCGCGGCGACATACGCCGGCGGCGCGCGTTCGATGGATGACTTGCGGCGAGTGACCGAGCTTGGCCAAGGGCGGGTTCACCTCACCATCGGCTCGGCGCTGGACATCTTCGGCGGCGACAGAGTGCGCTACGAAGAAGCCGTAGCGTTTAATCGGGAACAGACTGACAGTTAAATAAGAAACCCCGCCTGGCTGGCGGGGTTTCAGTTCAAATTGTTCGTGCGAAATTATTTCACGCTGAATTTGTGGATAGTGGTATGCGTGTATTTTTGCTTCTTACGCAGCACGGTGTTCGGGAACTGCGGTTGATTGATGGAATCCGGGTAGTGTTGTGTCTCCAGACAAAGTGCGTTGCGGAACTCGTACTGTTGCCCTCCCTTGCCCACCTCGGTGCCATCGAGGTAGTTGCCGGTGTAAAACTGGATGCCCGGCTCGGTGGTGAAAATCTCGATCACGCGACCAGAGGTCGATTCCTCAACTCGCGCCGCCAAACTCAACCTGCCGAACTCTTTCTTATTGAGGCAGTAGTTGTGATCGTAACCTCCCGGCTCGCCGGTGAGTTTGTCGATACGCGCGCCGATGGCGGTCGGCTTGATGAAGCTCATCACTTCGTCGACCTTCAGGATTTCCCCGGTCGGAATACCAGTAGCGTCCACCGGCGTGTAATGATCGGCGTTTATGTGCAGGACGTGATCGAGGATCGTGCCCTTACCGGCGAGATTCCAGTAGGCATGGTTGGTGAGGTTTACCGGGGTCGCCTTGTCGGTGGTGGCGAGGTAATCGATTCGCAGTTCGTCATCATTGGTGAGCGTGTAGATGACCTCCATCTTGAGCGTGCCGGGGTAGCCCTCTTCGCCATCGGGGCTGGTGAGGCTGAACATGACGGCGGGACCAAGCTCGCTCTTGGCCGGCTTGGCTTTCCAGACCTGTTTGCTAATCGCTTTTTCGTTACCGCCGTGGAGATGGTTGGGGCCGTTGTTCACTGCGAGGGTGTACTCCTTGCCGTCGAGCGTGAACTTGGCTTTAGCGATGCGGTTGGCCACCCGACCGGTTGTCACGCCAAAGTAAGGGTGACCGTCGAGATAGTTTTCAAGGTTATCGTGGCCCAGCACGACGTCGCCCAATGTGCCGTCTTTGTCCGGCACATGCATCTCGGTGAGCATCGCCCCGTAGGTGATGATTCTGGCCTTGAGGCCGTTTTTGTTGACGAGAGTGTAAGCGTGTACTTTCTGCCCGTCCTCGGTTTTTCCAAATGCCTCTTTTTTCACAGAACCCTTGTTTTTTTTCTTCGCAGCGGTTGCCGAAGGTTCGGTCGCCGCACCGGCGAGGAGCAATCCTGCCGCCACGCATGCTATTGTTTTTTTCATATTATATGTGCGTTAATCCGCCAAGCGCAGCCTGGTGTGGAACACCGCAATTTCTATGTAGCGGCCCGACCGGTGTCAATGGCATTCATAGCCAGACACAACGAAATCGGCCAAGAGCCTGGCCAGGCGTGACACAAAAAAACGGGAACCGGCTACGGCTCCCGTTTGGAAAATCTTTTGCGCGATCGGGCTAAGTGAGCGTGATTTGGTTGCCGACCTTGAGGGTGACGATGGCTTTCTTCCAGCGCGCTGTGCGTCCCTCGTGGCGGGTTCGTTTGCGGCGCAGGCGACCGGCTACGTTCATGGTGTTCACGCGGTCGACCTTGACCGACCATAAAGTTTCCACGGCATCACGAATATCGTTCTTGGTGGCGCGCGGGTCGGCGACGAGGTGAATCTGCTGTTGGGTCTCGCGGCCGAGACGCTCGGCGGTTGCGTCGTTGCGTTCCTGCACGGCCATGACCTTCTCGGTCAGGCGCACAGTCTTGATGACATCAAAGGGGCTCATGCTGTGTTACTTGTTGAGGCGTAGTTCAAACTGCTCGTAGCCGTCCGTGGTGAAAACTAGGACATCGGGCCAGAGGATTTCATAGGTCGTCAGTGTGTCGCTGGTGGTGGAGCGGATGCGCTCGATGTTGCGGGCGGACAAGGCGATGTTGTTGTCAGCCTCGCCGGTGACAAGCACGGCGCTCTTGAACTTTGCAGTGGCCGGTTTTCTGGCATCAATGCCCAGCGCGGTGAGGGTCTTGGACAGCTGTGAGGTGGCCGGCTTGTCGAGGTTCAACCCGTCGAGGATGACGACTTGGCCATCCTTGACGCGCTCGGTGAACGCCTTGCGAATGGCGAGGTCGCGAACCTTCTTGTTGAGTTTCTTTATGTAAACCCGGGGCTTGGGGCCGTGCGCCACGCCGCCACCACGCCAGATGGGGTTGCGCTTGTAACCAACACGGGCACGGCCGGTGCCTTTTTGGCGCCACGGTTTTGCGCCAGTGCCAGCGACTTCGCCGACCGTCTTGGTGCAAGCGTTGCCGGATCGCTGGGCGGCATTGTAGGCGACGACCGCCTCGTGGACGGCTTGGTTGCCCTTGTCGTCGTCCACGGGTGTGAACTTGGCCTCCTGCTCGCCCTTGTCAGCGCCGTTAGTGTCCTTGATTGCTACTTTCATTTTTTAATTCTCCGGTGCCCTTACTTGCTTTTCTTCGGCTTTTTCTTGGACTCACGAATGACGACGTAGTCGCCGTTGGCACCGGGGATGGCTCCCTTGACGAGCAGCAGGTTGTCGTCAGTCTGCACCTGAATGATCTCAAGGTTCTGCACCGTGCGGCTGGCCTGCCCCATGTGGCCCGGCATGTGTTTGCCCTTGATGACGTGGCCAGGCGTTGATCCTGCCCCGATGGAGCCAGGACGGCGCCGCCATCCGCCGGAACCGTGCGAACCTCGACCACCGCCGAAGTTCCAGCGCTTGACAACGCCCTGAAAACCACGGCCCTTGGTCTTACCAATCACGTCCACATAATCGCCGGGCTCAAATACGTCGGCCCCGATCGAGTCGCCGGTCTTCACGTCAAGTGAGAAGTCACGAAATTCCTTGATGCGGCGGATCGGGGTAATGGCGCGAGCGTCCCAATCCTTACGGTTGGCTAAGCGGGCCTTGCCCTTGACGGTGCGGTCCGGGGAGCGCGACGTGTAGTTTTTCTCGCCGTTGTGCGCTTTGAGATGACCGCGCTTGGCCAAGTTCAGACGGTGTTCCTTTTGCCCGTCGAAGCCAAGCTGAACAGCCTCGTAGCCGTCTTTGCCAGTGGTCTTGCGTTGCAAGACCTGGTTGGGGCCAGCCTGTACGATGGTGACGCTCACAGATCTGCCTTCCTCGGTATAAACCCGTGTTTGGCCCAATTTTTTTCCCAATAATCCAACCATGGCTACTTAAATTTTAATGGTAATGTCGACACCTGCGGGCAGGTTCAACTTTTTCAATTCATCCACGGTCTTGGCCGTGGGCTCCATGATATCGATCAACCGCTTGTGTGTGCGCTGCTCAAACGTTTCCTGCGCTTTCTTGTCGACGTGAGGGGAGCGGCCCACAGTGAAACGTTCGATGCGGGTGGGCAACGGGATGGGGCCGGCAACCAGTGCGCCCGTGCGCTTGACGGTCTCAACGATGTCCCCAGCCGACTGGTCGATCACCCTGTGATCGTATGCCTTGAGGCGAATTCTAATGCGGTTTTTTGGCATGTCTGTATTCTTAAGTACGCGCCGGTTTTTTGGTGCTGCCGCTGATGATCTCCTCGGCAATGCTGTTCGGCACTTGTTCAAAACTAAATGGCTCCATCGAATAAGAGGCTCGGCCCCGGGAAAGCGAACGGACAGCCGTTGCATAGCCGAACATCTCGGCCAGCGGCACTTCACACGTCACGGTGCAGAGTTGTTTGTCGTCGGTCTCCATACCGAGGATTTTTCCTCGACGGCGGTTAAGATCACCCATCACGTCGCCCTGATATTCGTCGGGCGTGACCACCTCCACTTTCATAACCGGCTCGAGCAGGACAAGCTTGGCTTTTTTGCAGGCTTCCTTGAATGCGAAGATGCCGGCCATCTTGAATGCCAACTCGTTCGAGTCCACCTCGTGGTATGAGCCGTCCACTACCTCCACCTTGACATCAACCATCGGGTAACCGGCCAACACGCCGCTGGCGATGGCGTCCCGGATGCCGGCATCCACTGCGGAGTGGTACTCTTTAGGAATGACACCGCCGACGATTTTGTTCTCGACCTCGATGCCCTTGCCGCGCTCATTGGGCGCGATGTTGATAATAGCGTGGCCGTACTGGCCGCGACCGCCGGATTGTCGGACGAACTTGCCCTCGCCTTCGGAGGCAAGAGTGATTGCTTCACGGTAGGAAATCTGCGGTGCACCAACGCTGGCATCTACCTTAAACTCGCGCAATAGGCGGTCACGGATGATGTCCAGATGCAACTCGCCCATGCCAGCAATGATCAACTGGCCAGTTTCGTCATCGGTGAAGACACGGAAGGTTGGATCCTCCTCGGACAGCCGCTGCAACGCCTCGGACATTTTGTCGCGATCAGCGTTGGAGTTGGGCTCGACGGCCATCGAGATGACCGGCTCAGGGAAGGTCGGCGGCTCAAGCATAACATCCAATTCCTTATCACACAGCGTGTCGCCGGTGGTGACGTTCCGGAGTCCCACAATCGCAGCGATATCCCCGGAGTAAACCGAGTCCACATCGGTGCGTTTGTCGGCCTGAAGCATAATGAGGCGGCTGACGCGATCGCGTTTGCGCGTGCGCGGATTGTAAATGGTGTCGCCCTTCTTGAGTTGCCCGGAGTAAACGCGGATAAAAACCAGCTTGCCCACGAACGGGTCGGTCCAAAGTTTGAAAGCCAACGAACAAAACGGAGCGTCGTCATTCGGCTCAATCGTGACCTCCGTGGTTTCGTCGTCCGCCTCGACCGCAGTAGCGGCGGGAACCTCGACCGGCGATGGCAGATAGTCTACCACGGCATCCATGAGTGGTTGCACGCCCTTGTTTTTGAAGGCAGACCCTCCGATGACAGGTACTATTTTCAAGTCGCAGGTCAGCCGCCGAATAGCCATCTTTAGTACCTCGGTGGTGATCTCCTTTTCCTCAAGCACCATCTCTGCCACATCATCGTCGAGGTGAGACACGGCGTCAACGAGCTGCTCCAAAGCCATCTCGGCTTCGTCCTTAAGGTCGGCGGGGATATCCGTGATGTCGTACTTGACACCGGTTTCGTCGGTGGGATCGTAGACGATCGCTTTTTGGCTCACGACGTCGATGACGCCTATAAGATTGTCTTCCGCGCCAATCGGAATGCCAACCGGGTGCGCCTCGGCACCAAACTTGATGCGCAGATCGTTGATGGCCTTGTTAAAGTCGGCACCGGTGCGGTCCATCTTGTTGATGAAAGCGATCCGAGGAACTTTGTATTTGGTGGCCTGCCGCCAGACGGTCTCGGACTGGGGCTGCACGCCGGCTACGCCGCAGAAAACAGCTACGGCACCATCGAGCACACGCATGGAGCGCTCCACCTCTGCGGTGAAATCCACGTGGCCGGGGGTGTCGATGATGTTGATGCGATTATCGATCTCCGTGAAGAGCTTGGCCAAGCCATCATCCTTCTGCTTCCAAAAACAGGTGGTGGCCGCCGAAGTGATGGTGATGCCGCGTTCGCGTTCCTGCTCCATCCAGTCCGTGACAGTGTTTCCGTCGTGAACCTCGCCGATCTTGTGCATAAAACCGGTGTAGAAGAGGATCCGCTCCGTGGTCGTGGTCTTGCCGGCATCAATGTGGGCTGCGATGCCAATGTTGCGGGTTCGCTCAAGCGTATACTCCCTATCAGGCGAGTTGATGTTCTTATTCTGTTCCAAAGTGGCGGTCATTAATTCTTGTCGCTAAAAAAACCAGCAAAACCATACTAAAAAACCAAGCTATTTCAGAGATCGTCTCATCCACGTATAAACCGTTGGATGCGAGGCAACCTGGCCAAGCCCTTGGCCAAGCGAACTCTTCTTCCCTACCAGCGGAAGTGTGAGAATGCCTTATTGGCTTGGGCCATCTTGTGCATCTCGTCTCTCTTGCGAATGCAACTACCCTGACCTTCACTGGCGTCCCTGATTTCAGTGGCCAAGGCATCTTTCATGGGCACTCCCTTCCGGGCCTGCGAAAAACTCACCATCCATCGCAACGCCAATGCCGTCTGCCGGCTTGTGGTGATCTCGAGCGGAATCTGGTAGGTTGCCCCACCGACACGCCGTGACTTGACCTCGAGCCGTGGCCGGGCATTGGACACGGCGCGCTCCAAGATTTCCAGTGGATCGCTCCCCTGTTTTTCCGCGGCCAACTTGTCGAATGCTCCGTAAATGATTTTTTCCGCCACACTTTTTTTCCCCTGACGCATGGTGAAATTCACCAGCAAGGTGACGGTCTTACTCCCGTAACGGGAGTCCGGTGTTACTTCGCGTTTTTCTGCTCTTCGACGGCGTGCCATGTCTAGTAAAAATCTCTTTCTTTACAACTACTTTTTCTTTCCAGCCTTGGGGCGCTTGACCCCATACTTGGAACGACTGCGACGGCGCTTTTCAACGCCGGTGGCATCCAAGGCACCACGAACGATATGGTAACGGACACCGGGAAGATCCTTCACCCTTCCGCCCCGAATCAGGACGATGGAATGCTCCTGCAACGTGTGACCTTCATCCGGGATGTAGGCAATGACTTCGAACCCGTTGGTCAAGCGAACCTTGGCGACCTTCCGCATGGCGGAGTTCGGCTTCTTGGGAGTCCTGGTGTACACCTGCAGGCAGACTCCCCGTTTAAACGGGCAGTTCTCCAGCGCCGGAGAGGTTGTTTTGGCTTTCACCTTTACCCGGCCTTTTCGGACTAATTGATTAATTGTTGGCATTAAAAAATCTTTTAAAACTAAGCCATTTAAGCGCTAACCTCGCTCAAAGGGGCGCGGAGATTACCAAAAAAATGTTCTGATGCAACAGGTTTTTTGAACATTTTTCAGGCTATTTTGTCGACTCTGCCTCACCCGAGGAGAGGATTGTCGAAAATAGGTTCTTCCTGCTGCGCTTCCTCACTGGGAGTATCAGCAATCTCCTCGGTCATCGGCTTCAACCTAACGTTGCGATGCAAGTCGGCACCGGTTCCCGCCGGAACGATGTGTCCCATGATGACATTTTCCTTGAAGCCGCGAAGGGTGTCCACTTTACCAAGCGTGGCGGCGTCTGTGAGTACGCGGGTGGTATCCTGAAAAGAGGCGGCACTCAGGAAACTCTCTGTCTCCAATGATGCCTTGGTGATACCGAGTAACACGGGCTGACCCTCGGCCGGTTGGCCTCCCATTTTCTCGATCTTCTCGTTTTCCTCCTCGAAGGTACGTTTCTCAAGTTGCTCCCCCCAAAGGAAGGTGGTGTCTCCCGGTTCGGTGATGCGCACTTTACGCATCATCTGCCGTGAGATGGTCTCAATGTGCTTATCGTTGATTGTAACTCCCTGAAGTCGGTAGACCTCCTGCACCTCATTCACCAGATGATCCTGCAACGCTTGCGGACCGCAAACCTCAAGTATCTCATGTGGGTTCACAGGGCCCTCGGTCAACTGCTGGCCTTTCTTCAGTAAATCCCCCTTGAACACGATGACATGTTTGCCGATCGGGATGAGATGCTCCTCCTCCTCGCCGGAGTCCACATCGCGAATGATGATTGAGCGTTTGCCTCGAACGGTCGAACCAAAGTCCACAACACCATCGATTTTAGAAATCTCTGAACCGTCCTTCGGTATGCGTGCCTCGAACAACTCAGCAACACGCGGAAGACCACCAGTGATGTCCCTTGTCTTGGCAGCCTGTCGGGGGGTCTTGGCGACCAGGCTTCCGGCAACAATGGCGTCTCCCTCTTCAACCACAATGTGAGCCCCTGAGGGAATTGGGTAATTAGCGATAGCCTCACCCTTTGCATTCTCGACGATTACCTGAGGATGCAAATCCTCTTTGTAATCGATGACAACGAGTGATTTTTGGCCGGTTGCCTCGTCGTCTTCGTGCTTTATGGTCACTCCATCGATGATGTCGTGAAATTTAATCTTACCCGGTTTCTCGGTGATGATCGGGATGTTATAGGGATCCCACTGGGCAAATACCTGTCCCTTTTTGATCGTGCCTCCATCGGGAATAGCGATGACTGAACCGATGACCACGGTGTAAGTCTCCAGTTCACGGCCGTCTTTCTCATCCAAAACATGAACGATTCCGTTTTTATTAAGGACGATACTGTTTCCATCCTCCAACTCCACACGCCGAATATCTTGAAACTTCAGCACACCCGCGTTGCGCGCCTCGATTTGGGGCTGCTTAAGCACTGCCGAGGCGGTTCCGCCGATATGGAAGGTGCGCATCGTCAACTGAGTGCCGGGCTCACCGATGGACTGGGCGGCAATGATGCCCACGGCCTCGCCCATTGCCGCCATCACTCCGCTGGCAAGGTTGATGCCGTAGCATTTCTGGCAAACACCGCGCTTGGCTTCACAAGTCAGCACCGAGCGGAGTTTGACCCGTTCGACGCCGGCATCGTCAATCGTTCCGGCGTGTGCCTCGTCAATAACTTGACCGGCCTCGCAAAGGTATTCGTCAGGGTTCACCGGGTTGATGATGTCCTCAGCGGCTACCCGGCCAACCAAGCGGTCCTTGAGTTGGACGACCTCGTCCTCGCCCTCATAGATAGCCAAGCGCCAGATACCGTTAGTGGTTCCGCAGTCCAACTCCCTAATTACAATGTCCTGGGAAACATCCACCAGTTTCCGGGTCAAGTAGCCGGAGTCAGCAGTTTTTAACGCGGTGTCAGCTAAGCCCTTTCTCGCACCATGAGTCGAGATGAAGTAGTCCAACACGGTCAACCCCTCGCGGAAGTTGGCCAGAATTGGTTTCTCGATGATGTCCCCCGATGGCTTGGCCATAAGGCCACGCAAGCCGGACAACTGGCGAACCTGTTGACGGTTGCCACGGGCACCTGAGTCAACCATCAACCAAATCGGATTGAACTGATCGCTGCCATTGTTGTGATCCAGCACCTGCAGCATCACGTCCGCAATCTGGTCGGTGCAATGGGTCCAAATATCGATGATCTTGTTGTAGCGCTCGCCAGGCGTGATGACACCCCGGCGATATTGCTTATCGACATCGACAATTTGTTTCTCGGCCTTCTGAATCTCCGTAGCCTTTTCCTTGGGGATGATCATGTCGTGCATCCCCATGGAGATGCCGGACTTGGTTGCCGCCGAGAAGCCAAGCTGCTTGAGCTCATCAAGCACGCGAACCGTTTCGTCCTGACCGCACTGGCGATAGCAATTCCAGATGATGTCCCCAAGGGCACCCTTGTTCACGATTATATTTGGGAACCCAATTTTCTCCGGCCAGATTTCGCTGAAAACAACCCGGCCAACAGTAGTCTCGATGACCTTCTTTTCCTTATCCCCATAAGGAGAGTCCTTCCCAAGATCGGGGTTGGCCAAGCGTATCACATCGTGAATCTTCATCTCGCCGTCTTCGTACGCGAACAAGACCTCCTCCTTTGATCCAAACAAGCGCACCACTTTTTGTTTTTTGCGAACCACATCGCGCGGCTTGGCCGTAAAGTAATAACAGCCCAATGCAATATCCTGAGACGGAGTAATGATCGGCTTTCCGCTTGAAGGCGAAAAGATGTTGTTGGTCGCCATCATCAGTAAGCGCGCCTCCAACTGGGCTTCCACTGACAGTGGAACGTGCACCGCCATCTGGTCGCCATCAAAGTCCGCGTTGTAGGCGCTACATGTCAGCGGATGAAGCCGAATGGCCTCGCCCTCGATCAGCGTTGGCTCGAACGCCTGAATTGAAAGACGGTGAAGGGTTGGCGCGCGGTTCAATAAAATCGGGTGCTCTCTGGTCACTTCCTCGAGCACATCCCAAACCTCTGGAGTCTTCCGCTCAATCAGTTTCTTGGCGGAACGGACGGTGTGCACATAGCCCAGATCCTTGAGCCGCCGGATGATGAATGGCTCGAACAACACCAGCGCCATTTTCTTCGGGAGACCGCACTGGTGAAGTTTCAACTCCGGACCGATAACGATCACTGACCGGCCTGAGTAGTCCACGCGTTTGCCGAGCAAGTTTTGGCGGAAACGCCCGCTCTTGCCCTTCAGCATGTCGCTCAACGACTTGAGTGCGCGATTGCCGGCGCCGGTCACGGGGCGGCCGTGGCGACCGTTGTCATACAGCGCATCGACAGCTTCCTGCAACATGCGTTTCTCGTTCCGGATGATGACCTCCGGGGTCTTGAGCGCCAAAAGATTCTTTAGTCGGTTGTTGCGGTTAATGACGCGGCGGTAGAGATCGTTCAGATCGGACGTGGCAAAACGGCCGCCCTCAAGCGGAACCAAGGGGCGCAGATCCGGGGGAATTACGGGCAGCACCGTCATAACCATCCACTCGGGCCGACTCTTGGACTTGAGGAAGCCCTGGTAAATCTTGATGCGCTTGGCCAATTTCTTTCGAATCTGTTTGCTGCGCGTCTGAGTCATACCGAACTGCAAGCGTTCAATACTCTCATCGAGGTCGATGGCAACCAAGGCGTCGTGAACCCCCTCGGCACCGATCTTTGCCACGAATGCTTCCGGCCCGTAGGTTTCCTTGGCATCGCGGAACTCCGCCTCAGTCAGGAGCTGGTTTTTCTCCAGCGGCGTATCACCGGGATCGACCACGAGATAATCCTCGTAGTAAATAACCCGTTCAAGGTTGCGGGCGGTGACATCCATCACCAACCCGATGCGAGAAGGCATGCACTTGAAAAACCAGATATGGGTCACCGGCACCGACAACTCGATGTGGCCCATGCGCTCCCGTCGGACACGCGCCTGAGTCACTTCCACGCCGCAGCGGTCGCAGACCACGCCGCGATGCTTGATCCGCTTGTACTTGCCGCAGGAACATTCCCAGTCCTTGACCGGGCCAAAAATCCGCTCGCAAAAAAGCCCCCCCTTCTCAGGCTTAAACGTGCGGTAGTTGATGGTCTCGGGGTTCTTGACCTCGCCCTTGGACCACGACCGGATGGACTCCGGGCCAGCCACGGCGATGGCGACATGATCCACATGATTGACCGTATCGAGCCCGAGCAACTCTCGTGAGGATTCTGCTGTATTAATCATCTTTAAATTCCAGTGTTTAAGTTGTCAGGTTTACTCTCCAAGCAACAGGCGTGGGAGGGCACTCTCCACCTTTGCCTGCACCACAGGATTGGTGTAACCCACGGTTACATTCAGGCCAAGCGACTGCATTTCCTTGACCAAGACGTTGAACGATTCCGGGACACCCGCCTCCAGCGCGTGGTCTCCCTTGACCAAGCTCTCGTAAATCCGGGTGCGCCCCTGGACATCGTCGGATTTCACGGTAAGCAGCTCCTGCAACATATAGGAGGCACCGTAGGCCTCCAGGGCCCACACCTCCATCTCACCGAAGCGCTGGCCACCGTACTGCGCCTTGCCCCCAAGCGGCTGCTGGGTGACGAGCGAGTACGGGCCCACGGCGCGGGCATGTATCTTGTCCGCCACCAAATGGCCAAGCTTAAGCATGTAAGTGTACCCAACAACCGTTTCCTGATCGAACGGTTCCCCGGTCTGCCCATCAAAAAGGCGTGTTTTTCCGTTGGACGGAAGCCCGGCTTCCTCAAGGTATTCCTTGATCCGATCCTCCTTGATACCGTCAAAAACCGGTGTGGCGATCTTGATCCCGAGTTTCTCCGCCGCCCAGCCAAGGTGGCATTCGAACACCTGCCCGACATTCATTCGGGAAGGCACACCCAGCGGGTTGAGGATGAAGTCCACCGGCGTTCCATCCGCGAGATGAGGCATATCCTCCTCGGGGATGATCTTGGCGACAACACCCTTGTTACCGTGGCGGCCCGCCATCTTGTCGCCCACTGAGAGCTTGCGCTTGGAGGCGATGAAAACCCGAACCGACTTGATCACACCCGAGTCGATCTCATCACCGGCGGCTACGCGAGTTACCTGCGCCTGGCGCTTCTCCTTCAGGTCATCAAACTTCTTGGTGAAGCCACTGATGATGTCCAGGATTTTGTTCTTGATCGGGGATGGGTCTATGGAGATATGATCATAGACTTGCGAAAGTTTGCGGAGCAGCGTCTTGGTGATTTTCCGGTTGGCGGGGATGATGACTTCACCCGATTTGGAGTTCGTGACATCCAGTGGGATTTTCTCGCCCAGAAGGATGTTACTCAAGTTCTCGGTCAAATGCTCGTGGAGGCTGTTGAGTTCCTTCTTGAAATCATCCTCCAGTTTCTTGGCCTGTTTCTTGGCTTCGTTCGCGGCAGTCTTGACTCCCTTGTCGCTCTCCTTTTTGGATGAGACCTTCACTCCCATTACCTTGCCGAACACGCCCGATGGCACTTTCAGCGAGGAGTCTTTTACGTCAGCCGCCTTCTCTCCGAAGATGGCCCTCAACAGGCGCTCTTCCGGGGCCAGCTCGGTCTCGCTCTTGGGTGTGATTTTGCCCACCAGAATATCTCCCGGGCCTACCTCGGCACCGACCCGGATTACGCCGTCCAAGTCAAGGTTGGCCAAGGCCTCTTCCCCAAGGTTGGGGATATCCCGGGTGACTTCCTCCGGGCCAAGCTTGGTGTCGCGGGCGGTCACGTCGTATTCGCCGATATGGATCGACGTGAAAACGTCATCCTTGATCATCCGCTCGCTGATACAAATCGCATCCTCAAAGTTGTACCCGTTCCAAGGCATATAGGCGACCAGCACATTCTTTCCGATGGCCAGTTCGCCACCATTTGTGCAGGGCCCATCCGCTATCGAGTCGCCATTCTTAACCTTGTCCCCAACGCTGACCAAAGGCTTCTGATTAATACAGGTGCCCGCATTGGACCGGTGATACTTCCGCATGGAATACACCCAGCACCCCTCATCAGGGCGGTGCTTGATCTTGCGCCTGTTATCGGGAAGTTTGCCCGTCTTGGTGACCACAATTTCGTCTGCGGTCACGGATGCCACCACTCCGTCTGCCTCAGATTGGATCAGTGCATGGGAATCCCTCGCCACCTTGCTTTCCATGCCAGTGGCAACAAACGGCGACTCAGTGATCAGCAACGGCACTGCTTGGCGCTGCATGTTCGACCCCATCAGGGCTCGGTTCGCATCGTCATGCTCGAGGAATGGAATCAAGCTGGCCGCCACGGACACCAACTGCTTGGGCGACACGTCCATGTAATCGACCTTTTCCGGAAGCATATCGACAAAGTCCGCCCGGAACCTACAGGCCACCTGCTCGGTTGTGAAGTTGCCGTTGTCGTCAATTGTCTGGTTGGCCTGGGCGATAAAATATTTCTCCTCAAGATCGCCGGTCAGGTAGTCGACCTTGTTGGTCACCCTGCCCTTCACCACTTTCCGGTAAGGACTCTCGATGAAGCCAAAATCGTTCACACGGGCAAACGTGGCCAAGCTGGCGATCAATCCAATGTTCGGCCCTTCAGGTGTTTCCACCGGACAAATGCGGCCGTAATGCGAAGGATGAACATCTCTCACCTCGAACCCGGCGCGTTCGCGCGACAGTCCGCCAGGGCCAAGCGCTGACAGGCGGCGCTTGTGGGTCAACTCCGCGAGCGGGTTGATCTGGTCCATGAACTGCGACAACTGGCTCCGGCCAAAAAAGTCCCGAACCACTGCGGACAGAGCCTTGGGGTTGATCAGCTTGGCCGGCGTCATGGTGTCCAACTCCTGATCGAAGAGCGTCATGCGCTCCTTAACCAAGCGCTCTGTGCGGGCCAGGCCAACGCGGCACTGGTTGGCCAAGAGCTCGCCCACGGTGCGGACGCGGCGACTACCCAAGTGATCAATATCATCGACGGTGCCATCCCCCAGCTTGAGGCGGAGCAGATACTTCGTTGCCTCAATCATGTCCTCCTTCATCAACGTGCGGGAGCCGTCATCCCCCTTGAGGCCAAGCTTCTGGTTCATCTTGTAACGGCCCACCCGGCCCAAGTCGTATCGCTTGGGATCGAAGAACAACCGCTTGACCAAGGCGCGAGCGTTGGCCGGAGTAGGCGGATCGCCCGGGCGCAAGCGCTTGTAAATCTCCTTGAGAGCCTCCTCCTCATTGTGCGCCGGATCCTTGGCCATGCAGCGAATGATCAGGCCATCGTCACTTGACACGTCCACGATCTGGATCTTCTTGACGCCCAACTCGCTCACCCGCTTGATCACTGCCTTGGACAATGGCTCGAACGCACGGGCCACGACGATCCCCTTCTGGGGCTCCACCAAGTCACTGATCAGCACCTTGTTCTCAAGGTCGTCCATGGCCGCCGCCTTCTTGGTGGTGACTTCCACAATCTTGTAAAAAGTGTTCAACAGAGAAGCGTCACTGCTGGTATCGGCTCCCTCCAGGAAATTGATCGCCCGGAGAAAGGTAGTGATCAGAAACTTCCGGCGCCGTTTTTTTCGGTCGAGATAGACATACAACATGTCGTTGGTGTCGAACTGGGCCTCGAACCAGGAACCTCGATCCGGGATGATTCGGAAGGAATGAAGCATGTTGCCGTTCGGATGTCGTGTAGCCTCGAAAGCAACGCCCGGTGAACGGTGCAACTGGCTCACGATCACCCGCTCGGCACCGTTGATGACGAAGCTGCCCTGCGGAGTGATGAGCGGCACCTCGCCCATGAACACCTTCTCCTCCTTGGTACCCTTTTGATCCTTTAGCCGAAAGAACACATGCAGCGGCGCGCCATAGGTTTGCCCCTCATCGATGCACTTAAGCCAGTCCATCTTCGGTGCGCCGATCTCATAATGGTTGTACTTGAGTTCGACCTTTTCGTCGTAGCTCGTCACCGGAAAAATTTCGTTGAAGACCGCCTCCAAGCCTATGTTTTCGCGTTTCTCCGGACTGATTTCCGCCTGAAGAAATTCGTGATACGAGTCCACCTGTATTTCAATCAGGTTGGGTGGAGTTATAATTTCCTTGATTTTGCCGAAGTTGATGCGGCTGTTCAATTTATTAGGCATCGATTATGTCGAGGTTTTGTCGGATCCGGCCGGTCACCGGGAAATTCATGGGCACACCAATTCGGGTAACACGCCCCCCACGCTTTTGGGGAACGTCTCCACACTTTACAGACACTGGGTTTCTAAAACTGTTTAAATGAATATTTATTCTTATAAGGAAAGGCATCGACCCAGAGGCGTTGCCGCCCCCGGGCCTAAATGCTGTTACTTGAGTTCGACGGTTGCTCCGGCCTCCTCAAGTTTTGCCTTGGCAGCTTCGGCCTCATCCTTGGGCACGCTTTCCAAGACAGGTGTTGGGGCACCTTCAACCAAGCCCTTCGCCTCAGCCAAGCCCAAGCCGGTCTTGACTACGCGCACGGCCTTGATGACTGCAATTTTCTTGCCGCCGTCACTTACCAGCACGACGTCAAATTCAGTCTGTTCCTCAGCTGGGCCAGCATCTGCGCTGTCACCTCCGCCTGCGGCCGCAACCGCAACCGGGGCAGCAGCACTGACGCCCCATTTCTCTTCCAGTTCTTTGACCAGTTCAGCGGCCTCAAGGACCGTCAAACCGCTCAACTCTTCCACTATTTTTTCTATGTTTGCCATTTTTTTCTAGTTTCTTCGCCCCCGGAGCCCCGGGGATTTAAGTACGCAGACCGCGCACCGACGAGTTACTCTTTCCCCCCACGGCTTTGTCCGCGGAAAAATTCAGTCAGCTCAGCCTTCTTCGCTAAACTTGGCCCGGACAATCCTTGCCAAGCTTGCGCTTGGCTCAACCAGTGTGCGCACCAATTGCGCAGCCGGGGCCTGCAACGTGCCCAGCAACTTGGCCCGCATCCCGTCCATCGACGGTAGATCGGCCAGAATCTTGATTTGATCCGCATCCAAGCGGTCGTTGTCAAGAAAACCAAAATGCCACTCAGGCTTGTCAAATTCAGCGGTGAAATTTTTCAGGACTTTCGCGGCGCCGGTGATCTCTCCTTCACCGGTGACGGCTGCCAGTTGGCCCGACAACTCTTGGCCAAGGTCTTCAATCCCGGTCTCGTTGGCTGCCGCCTTGAAAATGGAGTTCTTGAAAACATGCACCTCGGCGCTGGCGTCGGCCAAGCGATTGCGAAGCTCCTCGAACTGGGCTACTTTTAACCCCTCGTAGTTCACCACGATGAAGTACGGACTGGCATTCAGTCGCTCAACGTACTCTCTTGTAATCAGCTTTTTTTCTTCACGCATGACTTGTTCTTTCGTTTTCGGGTCAGGCTGCCTTCAGCAATTCACGAATATCCAATGAAATCCCCGGACTCATGGTAGATGAGAGTACGCAGTTTTCAATGTACCGACCCTTGGTTGCTGACGGCTTGGCCTTGATAATCGCGTCTATGATAGTAAGCGCGTTTTGAGCAATCTGTTCCGGCTTGAATGACACCTTCCCGACCAGAACTTGAATGTTGGCTCCCTTGTCGAGCTTGTACTCCACCCGGCCAGCCTTGACTTCCTCTACGGCTTTACCAGTGTCATCCGTCACGGTGCCGACCTTGGGGTTGGGCATCAACCCGCGAGGCCCGAGGACCCGGCCCAGTTTGCGCACTTCACCCATGGCTTCCGGGGTGGCAACGGCTACGTCAAAACCGGTCCAGCCGCTGTTCACCTTCTCGATGAGCTCGTCAAATCCGACAAACTCCGCGCCGGCAGCCTTGGCGGCTTCCACCGCTCCGACTTCCTTGGCGAAAACCAAGACCTTGATCTCCTTGCCGCTGCCGTTGGGAAGACGCACGGTGCCACGGATCATCTGATCCGTCTTGCGCGGATCAATGCTCATCTTGAAGGCGAGTTCGATCGATTCGTCAAACTTGGCCTTAGGGAACTTGCCGACCAAGTCGGCCGCCTCGGCAACGGAGTAACGCTTGCCGGGCTCTACGAGTTCCAGTGCTTTTTTGTATCGCTTGCTTTGTTTTATTGGCATCGTTTTTGGCGCGGTGCAACCGGGCCGCAAGGCCCTCCCGCTGTTGAGGGTTAATTCTGAACTTCAAGCCCCATCGAACGGGCAGTTCCTGCTATCATGCGGGCAGCCATTTCCGGGTCACGGGCATTCAAATCTTCTTTTTTGGTCTCAACGATCTCGAGCAGTTGGGCCTGGGTCACTTTGCCGACCTTTATCTTGTTCGGCTCACCCGAGCCCGCGGCGATTCCCGCCGCCTTTTTCAACAACACCGCCGCCGGGGGCGACTTGGTGATGAAACTGAAGGACTTGTCCTTATAAACCGTGATCACCACCGGGATGATCAGACCGGCCTTGTCCTTGGTCGCCGCGTTGTACTGCTTGCAGAACTCCATTATGTTCACGCCCTGCTGGCCCAGCGCGGGGCCGACCGGCGGAGCGGGGTTCGCTTGGCCAGCCGGTATCTGCAACTTGATGTAGCCTGAAATTTTCTTTGCCATTTTTTCTTTTGTTCCTGAAATTCTATCGCTTGGCCAAGCGCCTCGCTCAGCCCTTGTCTACCTCCCAATACTCCACGTCCACCGGGGTGTCCCGGCCAAAAATATTGACGGTCACCTTGAGTCGTCCCTTGTCAGGATCGATTTCCTCAACGTGACCGTTATTCCCTTCAAAAGCCCCGTGGTTAATCTTCACGGTTTCGCCCACCTCAAATTCCACCTTGGGCCGCTCCAAGTCCTCTGAATCTGCCATCCTCGTTTGGATGTCCTCGATCTCGGCATCCGGCGTTGGTTCCGGCTGATCCCCCCCCACAAACCCAATCGCTCCCGGCGTGTCCTTGATGAAGTTCAACGGCTCAGCGATGGTCTTGCGATCTTCATCTCGAAGCTGGATGTGGATGAACACGTATCCCGGGAAAAGTTTTTTTGTGGACACTTTCTTTTCACCGCCGCGCATGTCCACAACTTTCTCCTTGGCCACAAACACATCCTTGATGTGCCCGCCCATCTCCTCCACATCAAGACGCTTGTTAATGCTGTCGAGCACTTTTTGCTCCTGCCCCGACAAGGTATGTATGATGAACCACTCGTGTGCCATAACCGATAACCTTAACCCGCTGCCCCGCCGCCGAGCCCTTTTAACAACCAGTCCTGAATAACCACGCCACCCAAGAGCAAATCGGCCATGAAAGTGAACAACCCCAGCATCCCCACCGCCACGAGCACCATCCATGTGGAGCCACGAAGCTCTTCACGCGTGGGCCAGGAGCACTTCAGCAATTCCTCACGGGTTTGAAGGAAGAACACCCGGATTCGATCAAGCCAACCTGCTTTTTTAGCGATGTACAGGGCGACCAGAAGCACAACGCCTCCGATGATCCAGCTTACTGGCAGCGGGCTGCCCACCGCCAATTCTGGCAACGGCTGTACTACAGTCGCGGTTGTTTCAAGCGCGTCTAAGTTAATAATAGTTTCCTTCATTTTTCGAACTCTCTTTCTTTATCAGTTCTCCCGGAACTTGGCGGAGGGGGAGGGATTCGAACCCCCGGAAGCTTTCGCTTCAACGGTTTTCAAGACCGCCGCATTCGACCACTCTGCCACCCCTCCGGTTTGGGGTTGGTTTTTATCTATTGGCAGGGCGGGAGGGATTCGAACCCCCAACAGACGGTTTTGGAGACCGTTGCTCTACCAATTGAACTACCGCCCTACTCAGGGTTATATCCTTCCCGCGCGCGGCTCCATGTCGCTCGCGAAAAAACGGACTACTCGACGACCTCGGCCACACGGCCCGATCCGATTGTACGGCCACCCTCGCGAATAGCGAAAGTAAGCCCCTGCTCCATCGCGACCGGCTTGCCAAGTTCCACAGCCACCGTCACGCGATCTCCTGGCATTACCATCTCGATGTCACCTTCCAGTGTCAACGAACCGGTCACATCCGTAGTCCTGAAGTAGAACTGCGGGCGATAGTTGGTGAAGAACGGCGTGTGCCTTCCACCTTCCTCCTTGGTAAGGACATAGACCTCGCCCTTAAATTTGGTATGCGGCTGGATCGTGCCGGGCTTGGCCAAGACCTGGCCGCGATCCACTTCATCCTTCTTTATACCGCGCAAAAGCACGCCAACATTCTCACCGGCGCGAGCTTCCTCCAGTAATTTCCGGAACATCTCGAGGTCGGTTGCGACGGTTTTTTGAACATCCCGCAATCCCACAATCTCGACCTCATCCATCTTCTTGATGATGCCACGCTCAACACGACCGGTCACCACAGTGCCACGGCCCTCAATGCTGAACACATCCTCAATGCACATCAGGAACGGCTTGTCCTCTTCACGAACCGGGTCGGGAACGCCGTTGTCACAAGCTTCCAGCAAGTCGCCAATGGCTTTCACCCATTTTTCCTCGCCGTCCAAGGCTCCCTGAGAGCTGGCTTGCACGATTGGAGTGTCCTTGTCGAAATCGTATTTCTCGAGCAGATCTTTGATCTCCTCCTCGACGAGCATCAACATTTCCTCGTCATCAACCAAGTCACACTTGTTCAGGCATACGACGATTGCGGGA
>ENA-OREN01002163-OREN01002163.1-marine-metagenome-genome-assembly--contig:-NODE-2163-length-20793-cov-4.743242_pt1 | contig 20793 bp, 32 predicted proteins | sample MGYA00248624_ERZ508555 | MGnify/ENA primary metagenome ERZ508555 (study PRJEB26222, sample SAMN06267773) | marine metagenome | isolation source: Saanich Inlet, British Columbia, Canada | place...
GAAGGTTTAAGGTTTGCTATTAGAGAAGGTGGTAAAACAGTAGGTGCAGGAGTTGTATCTAAAATTATTGAATAATTTTAAGTTTACATAGATAAGGATTAATTTATAAATGGCAATGGAACATCAGAATATTAGAATACGTTTAAAGGCTTTTGATCATAGAGTTTTAGACGTTTCTACACTTGAGATAGTAAATACAGCTAGAAGAACTGGAGCCAGTGTACGTGGCCCAATTCCATTACCTACTAAATTTGAGAGATACACAGTAAATCGTTCTCCATTTGTGGATAAAAAATCTAGAGAGCAGTTTGAAATTAGAACGCATAAGAGGTTATTGGATATAGTAGACCCAACTCCTCAAACTGTAGATGCTCTAATGAAATTAGATCTTGCTGCTGGGGTAGATGTAGAAATTAAGCTTTAAATAAGGATTTAGAAGATGCGCACGGGAATAATTACAAAAAAAATAGGCATGACAAGGTTGTACATGACAGATGGAACTCACGTGCCGGTTACCGTTTTAAGTCTTAAAGATTGTCAGGTAGTAGCTAATCAGACTAAAGATAGGAATGGTTATAATTCTGTTACCCTAGGTTCTGGGGAAGCAAAGCTAAAAAACACTAATAAAGCACAAAGAGAAGTGTATTCTAAGATTAAGGTTACGCCTAAGAAAAAACAAAAGGAATTTAGAGTAAGCGAAACAAATATGATTTCTATAGGTGCTGAAATTACTGCAAATCATTTTGTTGTAGGTCAATACGTAGATGCAACTGGGGTTACTATTGGTAAAGGTTTTGCAGGTGCAATGAAGCGTCATAATTTTAGAGGTTTAAGAGCTTCACATGGTGTATCTGTGTCACACAGAAGTCATGGTTCAACTGGTAATAGTCAAGATCCTGGAAGAGTATTTAAAGGTAAAAAAATGGCGGGTCATATGGGTGATAGGCAAAGAACCGTACAAAACTTACAAGTTGTTGCAGCAGATGAAGATAGGGGTTTAATATTTATAAAAGGTGGTTTACCCGGTTCAAAAGGTTCTTGGATAAGCCTTAAAGATGCGGTTAAAAAAGCGTTGCCAAATGATGTCCCTTATCCAGCAGGTTTAAAAGACACTTTATTGAGCTCTGATAATAAAGATGTTAAAATAGAAGAAATTTCTACTAAAGAAGAAGTTTCAGCAGTGGAAGCTGAAGTTAGTGAATCAAAGGTTGAGGCGGTAGCTAATGTAAAAGAAGAAACATTGTCAGATAATAATCAAATTGATGATAATAATGAAAAAGAGAATTAAAAATGAAGCTTGATGTATTAACCTTAGATAACAAAAAATCCTCAATTTTGGAATTAGATAAATCTGTTTTTGAAGCTGAAGTAAGAGCGGATATATTACATAGAATGGTGACGTGGCAACTTGCTAAAAGACGTGCGGGTTCAAGAAAAACTCAAGAGAGAAGCGAAGTAACTGGTTCTAGAGCAAAAATCGTTGCGCAAAAAGGTTCAGGTGGAGCAAGACATGGAGACAAAAAAGTTTCACAATATAGAGGGGGTGGTGTTGCTCACGGCCCTAGAGTTAGAAGTCATGAACATAAACTACCACGTAAAGTAAGAAATATGGCTATGAGGTGTGCTTTATCTTCGAAAGTAAAAGAGGGGCAGTTAATAATATTAGATAATATATCTTTCTCTTCTATGAAGACAAAATTACTTAAAGAAAATTTAAGTAAATTACCACTTGGAAAATCAACATTATTTGTTACTGGTGATAAATTAGATGAAAATTTTAACAAAGCTTTAAAGAACATTCCAATGCATGATTTATTGCCTGTTCAAGGCGCTAACGTGTATGATATACTGAGAAGAGAAACTTTAGTGTTAAGCAAGGCTTCAGCTGAGGCTTTAGTGAGTAGATTGGCTAAAATAAAACCTAAAATAAAAAAATCTAAGGAGGTAAAATAAATGGTAGCTCCTAGACCACAAGATTATGATGTTATAGTTTCCCCTATAATTACGGAGAAAGCGACTAGAATATTAGAAAACAACCAAGTAGTATTTAAGGTATCACCTGACGCAACTAAACCTCAAATAAAAACTGCTGTTGAAGCTTTATTTGGAGTGAAAGTTGTTGGGGTAAATACTGTAAATATTAAAGGTAAAAGAAAAGTATTTAAAGGTGTTAAGGGTAAGAGAGCATCAATTCGTAAAGCAATGGTAACCCTAGCTGAAGGTCAGTCTATTGATCTTTCTAGTGGAGTATAAGAGATGGCGCTAAAACAATATAAACCAACTTCTCCATCAAGAAGACAGCTTGTTACAATTGACCGTTCAGAATTACATCCAGGGGGGCCAATAAAAGCGCTTACACATGGGCAAAGTAAATCTGGCGGAAGAAACAATACAGGTAGAATTACCTCATGGCAAAAAGGCGGTGGGCATAAAAGAAATTATAGAATTATAGATTTTAAGAGAATACATGACGATATAGAAGCAACCGTTGAAAGAATAGAGTATGATCCTAATAGAACTTCATTCATTGCTCTTATTAAATATACTGATGATAAACTGACTTATATTCTAGCCCCACAAAAGTTAAATGTGGGCGATAAGGTTATAAGTGGAGATAAGGTAGATATAAAACCTGGTAATACTATGCCTATAAAAAACATGCCGATGGGAACTATTATACATAATATAGAACTTAAAATAGGTAAAGGTGGTCAAATTGCTAGATCTGCTGGGGCGTATGCTCAATTAGTTGGTAAAGACAGTGGGTATGTAATACTAAAATTGCAATCTGGAGAACAAAGGCTAGTTAGAGGTGAATGTAGAGCTACGGTAGGTTCTGTTTCCAACCCAGATCATCAAAATATAAATTTAGGAAAAGCTGGTAGATCTAGATGGCTAGGTAGAAGGCCTCATGTAAGAGGTGTAGTTATGAATCCAGTTGATCACCCTCACGGCGGAGGTGAAGGTAGAACTTCAGGCGGACGTCATCCAGTAACACCTTGGGGAGTTTCTACAAAAGGTAAAAGAACAAGAACTAATAAAAGAACAGATAAATTAATACTTAAAAAGAGATATAAATAATTAGGAGGAAGTAGATCAGTGGCTAGATCAATTTGGAAAGGCCCGTTTGTAGACGGTTATTTACTTAAAAAGGTACAAGAAGCTGCTAAAGCAGGTTCTCGTTCTGCTATAAAGACATGGTCAAGGCGATCTACTATTTTGCCACAATTTGTAGGTTTAAATTTTGCTGTTCATAATGGAAAAAAATTTATTCCAGTTTTTATTACTGAGGAAATGGTTGGGCAAAAGCTTGGAGAATATTCTCCTACTAGAACATATTATGGACATACAGCTGATAAGAAAGTTAAAAAGGTTTAGAAATGGGTAAAACTAGCAAAAAAAGAAAATTAGAGGATAACTGTGCTATGGCATTTGATAGGTCAGTTAGATCTGGTGCACAGAAGCTTAATTTAGTAGCAGCTAGTATAAGAGGTATGGATGCATCTAAAGCTTTACTTCAGTTGCAATTTTCAAAAAAACGTATAGCAGTTGACGTAAAAAAAGTTTTACAATCTGCAATAGCAAATGCAGAAAATAATCATGACTTGGATATTGATAAATTAGTTGTTTCTGAGGCTTACGTGGGCAAGGCATTGGTAATGAAAAGATTTAGACCAAGAGCTCGAGGCAGGGGCGCAAAAATCCTTAAGCCTATAAGTAATTTAACAGTTATAGTTAAAGAAAATCAGGAGGAAGCTTAATGGGTCAAAAAGTAAATCCAATCGGACTTAGATTAGGAATAAATAGGACATGGGATTCAAGATGGTATGCTAAAGGGAATGCATATACTAAATTATTAGGAGAAGATTTGAAAATAAAATCTTTTCTTAAAGAAAAATTAAAAACATCAGCGGTAAGTAGAATTACAATTGAGAGACCAGCAAAAGTCGCAAGAGTTACAATATATTCTGCTAGGCCAGGTATTATAATTGGCAGAAAAGGAGCAGAGATAGATCTCTTAAAAAAGAAATTATCTACAATGACTAAAGGTGAAGTACAACTAAATATAGTTGAAATAAAAAAACCAGATATTGAAGCGCAGCTAGTTGCAGAAAATGTTGCGGACCAATTAGTAAAAAGAATTGCTTTTAGAAGAGCAATGAAAAGAGCTGTTCAATCTGCAATGAGGGCAGGAGCTTTGGGAATAAGAATTAATGCTGGAGGAAGATTAGGAGGCGCTGAAATAGCTAGAATAGAATGGTATAGAGAAGGTAGGGTCCCATTACATACTCTAAGAGCAGATATTGATTATGGAGTATCTAGAGCTTCTACGGCTTATGGGATATGTGGAATAAAAGTATGGATATTCAGAGGTGAGTTAATGTCGCATGACCCTATGGCTATGGAAAATGCAAGAAGTACACAACAAGGAGCACCGAGATAATGTTAAGCCCAAAAAGAACAAAATTTAGAAAAGCTCATAAAGGTCGCATTCATGGAGATGCTAAAGGTGGAACTGTTCTCAATTTTGGTTCTTTTGGAATGAAAGCATTGCAGCCAGAGAGAATTACTGCAAGACAGATTGAGGCTGCAAGAAGAGCTATTACTAGGCATATAAAAAGGCAGGGTAGAGTTTGGATAAGAATATTTCCAGATGTGCCTGTTACAAAAAAGCCAACAGAGGTTAGGATGGGGAAAGGTAAGGGTTCCGTTGAATTCTGGGCCGCTAAAGTAAAGCCAGGAAGAATAATGTTTGAATTAGATGGAGTAACAGAAACTCTTGCAAGAGAAGCCCTTGAATTAGGTTCTGCAAAATTACCTATTCGTACAAAATTTGTTACTAGACAATTAGGAGTTTAAATGAAGTTTTCAGATATAAAACAAAAAACAGAAGATGAATTAAAAGCTGAATTAGTCACTTTAAAAAAAGAACAGTTTAATTTGCGATTCCAATCAGCTTCTGGTCAGCTTGAAAATTCATCGAAAATACTTCAAGTAAGAAGAGATATCGCGCGTGTTTTGACAGCTATATCAGCACAAAATAGGAGTTCAATAAATGCCTAAAAGAATTTTACAAGGTACAGTAGTTAGTGCAGCAAGTGAAAAGACTATAGTGGTAAATGTAGATAGGCGTGTAAGGCACCCTCTATATAAAAAAACTATTACTCGTTCTAACAAATTCCATGCACATGATGAAAATAATGATTTTAAAATTGGTGATAAAGTAAGAATAATAGAGTGTAGGCCTATATCTAAGAAAAAATCATGGACTGTTTTACCTGAAGCTATTACGTCGTAATATATATAATATTTAATTGGAAAGAAAATGATACAAACAGAATCAAATTTGATGGTCGCAGATAACTCAGGAGCTAAGAGAGTACAATGTATTAAAGTTTTAGGTGGATCTAAAAGAAGGTATGCTGCAGTTGGAGATGTAATTGTTGTATCTATTAAAGAGGCGGCACCAAGAGGAAAAGTTAAAAAAGGTGATGTTCATAGAGCCGTAGTTGTAAGAACACGAAAAGAGATTAGAAGAGACGATGGGAGTGCCATAAGATTTGATAATAATGCTGCAGTATTGATTAATAAGCAGGAAGAACCAATAGGTACAAGAATATTTGGGCCTGTTACCAGAGAATTGCGAGGAAAAAGTTTTATGAAAATTATATCTTTGGCACCGGAGGTCTTATAGTTATGAGTAAATTAAAGGTAAAAAAAGGTGATACAGTATTAGTAATTAGCGGTAAAGATAAAGGTAAATCTGGGGAAATTGTTACTGTATATCCTAAAAATAATAGGGTTATTCTTAGAGGTTTAAATATTTCTAAGAGGCATACAGCTCAGAGCCAGACATCTCAGGGTGGCATTATAGATAAAGAGTTATCTATACATGTGTCTAACGTTTCACATATAGACCCTAAGGATAATAAAGCTACGAGAATTGGTTATAGATTTTTAGATGATGGAAGAAAAGTCAGAGTTGCAAAACGTTCTGGTGACTTAATAGATTAATGGAGTATTAAATGAGTGCAAGATTAAAAGAGCTTTACGAAACCAATTTAAAAAAAGAATTATATGAAGAATTGGCTTGTAAGAATATAAATGAAGTTCCAAAACTTGATAAAATAGTAATTAATATGGGTGTAGGTGAAGCAGCTTCTGATAAAAAAAAGATTGAAGGTGCTATAAAAGATTTAAGTCAAATAGCTGGTCAAAAAGTAGTGGTAACTAAGGCTAAAAAATCTGTTGCAACTTTTAAGTTAAGAGATGGAATGAGTATTGGTTGTAAAGTGACGTTAAGAAAAGATAAAATGTATGAGTTTTTAGATAGATTGTTAAATATCTCTTTGCCGAGGGTTAGAGATTTTAGGGGTTTAAGTGCAAAAAGTTTTGATGGTAAAGGCAATTTTGCTTTAGGTATTAAAGAACAAATAGTTTTTCCTGAGATTAATTATGATGATGTAGATGTAGTAAGGGGAATGGATATTATAATTTGTACAACTGCTAATAATAATGATCATGGATTAGCATTACTTAAAAAATTTAATTTTCCGTTTAGGAAATAGGAGTAAAAATGGCTAAAAAAAGTGCAATAGATAAAAATAAAAAAAGAATGTACATGGTAGACTTGCATAAAGAAAAGAGAGGTGTATTAAAGAAGATAATACGAGATAAAACTGTATCTCAAGAAGATAGATTTAAAGCTGTATTGAAGTTAGCAGCTTTGCCTAAAAATGGCTCAAAAATTAGAGTTAGAAATAGATGTGAAATTACAGGAAGACCAAGAGGAAATTATCGTAAATTTGCTATGAGCAGAATTGCTTTTAGAGACTTAGCATCTTCTGGACAACTTCCTGGTATAACAAAAGCAAGTTGGTAGGAGATTTATTATGACTATGACAGACCCACTAGGAGATATGTTAACTAGAATTAGAAATGGACATATGGCGAAAAAGGCATTGGTAGAATGCCCTATGTCTAAATTAAAAGCTGCAGTATTGGTAGTTTTAAAAAAAGAAGGTTTTATTAGAGGGTATTCAATAAAAACCAATGAGAATAATAAGGCCAATCTAATAATAGAGTTAAAATATTTTGAAGGAAAGCCTGCAATTAAGGAAATTAAACGTTCATCAAAGCCAGGTTTAAGATTATATTCTTCTAAGAAAGATATGCCTTTGAATTATGGCGGCTTGGGGATTTCAATAGTATCAACTTCAAAAGGGTTAATGTCTGACCATGAAGCTAGAAATGCCAATATTGGTGGCGAAATTTTGTGTAGCGTATTTTAAGGAATAAAGTAAATGTCTAGAGTTGGTAAAAATGATGTAATTCTTCCAGAGGGTGTTAGTTTTAGCATTGAAGGAAAGGTTCTTTCTGTAAAAGGTAAATTAGGTGAACTTTCAGAGGTTATTACCGATGCAGTAGAAGTTATATATAAAGATAATAAAGTGTCTGTTAAACCAATAAATAAAGATAAGACTTCTTTATCACAATGGGGTTTAGTGAGAACTTTAATTAATAATATGGTGATTGGTGTTAATGCAGGTTTTTCAAAGACGCTTGAAGTAAAAGGTGTTGGATATAGAGCAGCTGCTGAAGGAGATATTTTAAATCTACAGTTAGGTTATAGTCACGATATTAAAGTAGCTATTCCAAGTGAAATAAAAGTTAAGTGCGACAGTCCTACAGAAATTATTATATCTGGGTTTAGTAAACAGATGGTTGGACAGTTTGCCGCAGAAATTAGATCACTAAGAAAGCCTGAGCCTTATAAGGGTAAGGGAGTAAGATACTCTGATGAATATGTTAGACAAAAAGAAGGTAAGAAAAAATAGGTGAATTATGACTTTAAAAAATAAACAAAAAGACGATAGAAGAAAAAAAAGAAATAGGTATAACCTGAAAAAGAATGGTATATCTAGGCTAAGATTGAGTGTGCATAGGTCTAATCAAAATATATATGCTCAGATCATTGATGATATAAATGGTAAAACGCTTTTATCAGCATCCACAATGGATAAAGAGTTTAAAACAAAAAATATTTTTGGTGGTAATGTAGCAGCAGCGCAAGAAATTGGTTCTATGATTGCTAAATTGGCTAAAGACTCTGGAGTAAAAGAAGTTGTCTTTGATAGAGGTTCATATATATATCATGGGCGAGTTAAGGCATTAGCTGAGGCGGCAAGGGGCAATGGCTTAGTATTTTAAGTTAAATTTTAGGAGTGGTTATGGCAAGAGGAAAAAAGAATGATAAAGAAGGTGATGATCTTCTTGATAAGTTAGTTGGGATCAATCGTGTTTCTAAAGTTGTAAAAGGTGGTCGAAGATTTGGTTTTGCAGCTTTAGTGGTGGCTGGTGATGCAAAAGGCCAAGTAGGTTTTGCTTCAGGTAAAGCTAAAGAAGTTCCAGAAGCTATAAAAAAAGCTACAGATAAAGCAAAAAAAGAAATGATAAGAGTACCACTTAGAGATGGAAGAACAGTTCACCACGATGTTATTGGTTATCACGGAGCATCTAAAGTTCTAGTGAGAAGCGCCCCTGCTGGTACAGGAATAATTGCTGGTGGTCCTATGAGAGCAGTATTTGAAACCTTGGGTGTACAGGATGTGGTTACAAAGTCGCAAGGTAGTGCTAATCCATATAATATGGTGCGAGCAACTTTTGATGCTTTATCTAATTTGCAATCTCCTAGAGGAGTAGCAAGCAGAAGAGGCCTAAAAGTTAGTTCAGTAGTAGGTAAGAAAACAGATAAAACTACAGATAAAACTACAGATAAGAATACAGCGGAGGTATAATTTAATGGCTAATAGTAAAATAACTGTTATGCAAGTACATAGTCCTATTGGTCGAAAGTCTGATCAAAGAAAAACTCTAATTGGATTAGGTCTTAATAAACTTAATCGTACAAGTATTCTAGAAGATACACCCTCCATTCGAGGAATGGTTTATAAAGTCAAACATCTTGTAAAAATAGTTGATTCAAATTAAATAAAGCGGGTAAATGGAGAAATTAAATGAGACTTAATGAAATAAAAGATAATGATTCAGCCAAACAAAATAAAAAAAGAGTAGGTAGAGGCATTGGATCAGGAAAGGGCAAGACAGCAGGTAAAGGTCATAAGGGCCAAAAAGCTAGAGCAGGTGTAGCTATTAAAGGTTTTGAAGGAGGTCAGATGCCTTTACATAGACGTTTACCTAAACATGGTTTTAATAATATATTCAGAAAAGAATATACAACTGTTGGTATAGATGTAATTCAAAAAGCAATAGACTCAGGAAAGATTGACCCAAATAAAAAAATAGATGTAGAAGTTTTAAAATTAAATGGTGTAATTAAAAAAGTTAGAGATGGGCTTAAATTATTAGGAAATGGATCAATTAAATCTAAAGTAGATATTGAAGTTGCTGCTTTAACAACTTCAGCTAAAGAAGCAATAGAAAAAGTTGATGGAAATGTATCAATTTTAGTGCGAAAAGTTAAAGAAAAAAAAGAAAGTGTAAGTGCTAGTAGTTAGTGCTTATTTTTAACAATAATATTAAAGAGGATTTAAAATGGCTTCTGCTGCTGAACAGTTAGCTGCTTCTGTAAATTTTGGAGCTTTATCAAAAGCTAAAGAATTAAAGAAGAAAATTATTTTTACTTTAGCTGCTCTAATAGTCTATAGACTTGGGACATATATTCCTCTTCCAGGAATAGATTCTCAGGCACTAAATGATATATTTCAGCAAAATGCTGGTGGCATTTTGGGTATGTTTGATATGTTTTCTGGTGGGGCTCTTAGCAGAATGACTATTTTTGCATTAAATATTATGCCTTATATTTCTGCTTCTATTATTATTCAGCTAATGACTACTGTTTCTCCCCATTTAGCTACTCTTAAAAAAGATGGAGAATCTGGTAGAAAAACTATTATACAATACACTAGATATGGGACAGTTTTTTTAGCGGCTGTTCAAGGCCTAGGAATAGCAAGTGGTCTAGAAAATCTAACTTCTTCATCGGGTCCGGCTGTAATGGAGCCAGGATTAATGTTTAAATTTACTACAGTAGTTTCTTTAACGGGTGGTACTGTTTTCCTAATGTGGTTAGGCGAGCAAATAACTGCAAGAGGAATAGGTAATGGTATCTCTCTTATAATTATGGCAGGGATTGTTGCTAATCTTCCCGTAGCTTTAGTGTCTACATTAGAACTTGGAAAAACAGGCGCTTTATCTGGCTTGTTTATAATGTTCTTATTATTAATGTCAGTAGCTATTATTGCGTTTATAGTTTTTGTTGAGAGAGCACAAAGAAGGCTATTAATTCAGTATCCGAAAAGACAAGTGGGAATGAAAGTTTTTCAGGGAGATTCTAGTCATTTACCATTAAAAATAAATACAGCTGGTGTTATTCCTCCTATATTTGCTTCATCTATTTTACTGCTTCCAGTTACTGTAATGAGTTTTAATGCAGGTTCAGGACCAAGCTGGATGTTGGATGTAACTTCTCTTTTAGGCAGAGGGCAGCCACTGTACATGGCTTTGTATATTGGGGCAATAATGTTTTTCTCATTTTTTTATACATCGATTGTATTTAATCCTGAAGATACAGCAGATAATCTGAAAAAAAATGGTGGATTTATTCCTGGTATAAGACCTGGGCAAAACACAGCATTGTATATTGATCATGTTTTAACAAGGTTAACAGTTGTGGGGGCTTTGTATTTGAGTGTGGTCTGTATACTTCCAGAAATTTTAATTGCAAAATATGCCGTCCCTTTCTATTTTGGAGGAACAAGTTTGCTAATCGTTGTTAATGTTACGATGGATACAGTAGCGCAAATACATTCTCATTTAATAGCGCAACAGTATGAGGGCTTAATAAAAAAATCTAAACTTAGAGGTCGTAATTAATGATAATTATACTTTTTGGACCTCCTGGATGTGGTAAAGGTACGCAGGCTAGTTTTATTGCTAAAGAAAATTCTTATGCACATCTATCTACGGGTGACATGCTGAGAGAAGCAGTAAAATCAAAAACAGAGACAGGCTTAAAGGCAGCTAAAATCATGGAAGAAGGAAAATTAGTTTCTGATGAGATAGTTATAAGTATTATTAAAGATAGAATAGAGAAAAAAGATTGTGAGCATGGTTTTATTTTAGATGGTTTTCCAAGAACAATTGCTCAAGCTAAAGAATTAGATAATATGTTATCTAATAATAATATTATAGTGGATTTAGTAATTAATTTTTCTGTAAATGACGAGGTCTTGTTAAATAGGATAGAAGGCAGGTTCTCCTGTAGTGCCTGTGGAACCGGATTTAATGATGAGACGAAGATGCCTAGGGAAGATGGTATATGTGATGTATGTAAAGGTAATAATTTTATAAGAAGAAAAGATGATAATAGGGAAACAGCTTCAAAAAGACTAGAAGCATATAATAAAGAAACGCTACCTTTATTACCTTATTATAAAGATAAGGAAGTATTATTTTCTATAGATGGTTTATCTAATATTGAAAATGTTACTAAGGAAATAATGAGTTTAATACAAAAATGAGTTAGATATCGTTGACTTGATAGTAAAGGTGAATATAATCGCGATCCTTGGTCTATTTTTTTTATACGATGAAAATTGGAGGTTTTTTTGGCAAGAATATCAGGAGTAAATGTTCCTACAGGTAAAAGAGTTGAAATAGCTTTAACTTATATCTATGGAATTGGAAACACTACTGCATCAAAGATAATTGAAGATGCAGGAATTCCTAAATCTAGAAGGGTTAATGATTTAACTGAGGTAGAGTTAGACACACTTAGAGATTTAACCTCAAAATATACAGTAGAAGGTGATTTACGGAGTATAATCTCTATGAATATTAAAAGGCTTAGAGATTCTGGATGTTACAGAGGAATAAGACATAGAAAAGGTTTGCCGGTAAGAGGGCAAAGAACTAAAACAAATGCAAGAACTCGTAAGGGTAAAAATATGGCAATTGCTAATAAGAAAACTGCTTAATTAATCAACCAGAGGGTATTATGGCTGCAAAAGAAACAAAAAAGAAAAAAGAAAAAAAGAATATTACATCGGGAGTAGCTCATGTAAATTCTACTTTTAATAATACAATTATTACTATTACAGACCATCAAGGTAATACTGTTTCATGGTCTTCAGCTGGAACTCAAGGCTTTAAAGGCTCAAGAAAATCTACACCTTTTGCAGCTCAATTAGCTGCAGAGGATGCGGGAAAAAAAGCTCAAGAACATGGTTTAAAGGTCCTAGAAGTAAAAGTAAGTGGTCCTGGTGCAGGAAGGGAATCAGCATTAAGGGCGCTCCAAACTATAGGATTCACAGTTACTACAATAAATGATGTAACTCCTATGCCACATAATGGATGTAGACCCCCTAAACGCAGAAGAGTTTAGTATATTGTATCAATACTAAGAAATTTATATATTTAAAGAAATTAAGGAATTTATAGTGTTAGAAAAAAATTGGAATGACTTGATCACCCCGTCAAATGTTGTAATTGCTGCTAAAAGTGGTGATATAAAAGGTACAGTTGTAGCTGAGCCAATAGAGCGCGGCTATGGACTTACAATTGGGAACTCTTTAAGAAGAGTTTTACTATCTTCCTTACAAGGAGCAGCGGTAACAGCAATACAAATAGAGAATGTTCTTCATGAATTTTCATCTATACCTGGCGTAAGAGAAGATGTAGTTGACCTCATATTAAATATTAAGGGTATTTCAGTAAAGTCTCATATAGATGGAATAAGTAAAGTGACACTTAATGCAAAGGGACCATGTGATGTAACAGCTGGAATGATACAAAGTAATGCTAATGTAGAAATAAAAAATCCAGAATTAATCATTTGTCACTTAGATAAAGATTCAGAGCTGAACATTGATTTCACAATTAATACGGGAAGAGGCTATGCACCTGCGGCTGAAAATAAGCCAGAAGATGCTCCTATAGGTCTTATTCCTATAGACTCAATTTTCAGTCCTGTAAGAACAGTGTCATATAAAATAGAGAACTCAAGAGTAGGTCAAGACACGGATTATGATAGATTGCTAATGGATATTGAAACGGATGGCACTATTACACCAGAAGATGCAACAGCATTGGCAGCTAGAATAATGATAGAACAATTAGGTAATTTTGTTAATTTTGAAGACCCTCTTCCTATAATAGTAGAAGAAGAGATCACACCTGATGCATTATTAAATCCTCACCTTTTAAGAAAAGTTGAGGAGTTAGAGCTATCTGTTAGGTCTGCAAATTGTTTAAAAAATGATAATATTGTATATATTGGAGACTTAGTACAAAAATCTGAATCAGAAATGCTTAGAACGCCTAATTTTGGTAGAAAATCTCTAAATGAAATTAAAGAAGTTTTGACTAATATGAATTTAAATCTAGGTCAAATGATTCCGGAATGGCCTCCAGAAAATTTAGAGCAACTTGCTAAAAAAGTTGATGATCAATTTTAATTTATAGAATAATAAAGAAGGAATTTAATTATGAGACATAAAATGGGTCATAGAAAACTTAATAGAACTAGTTCTCACAGAAAAGCTATGTTCGCCAATATGTCAGCAGCATTAATTAAACATGAACAAATTAGAACTACTGTAGCTAAAGCTAAAGAATTAAGACCAATTGTTGAAAAACTTATTACTTTAGGAAAAAAAGGAAGTCTTCATGCCCGGAGGTTTGCTATTGCAAGAATGGCTCCTGATGCATATATAGAAAAGTTGTTTGGAGAAATAGCACAGAGATATATAAGTAGAAATGGTGGTTATACTCGTATAATAAGAGATGGTAATAGATATGGCGATAGCGCTCCTATGGCATATATCGAGCTAGTAGACAGGAATATTGCTGCGAAGGGTCAAGACAGTGGACCAGTAATAGAAGCTAAAGAAGAAGATTCTGAGAAGCAAGCTTAAGAAAACAGTTTTCTAAAGTATATTTAATTATATTTTTAGTTATTATAGTATTAGTGCTTAGGTAAGTACCTATAATAGTAATTAAATAAGGCTAAAAATATGTATTTAATTTTATCTATAGCTATAGGCGGGGCGATAGGGGCAACATCTAGATATATTTTGTCTAATGCCATTCAAGGTTTAACTTCAAGTCCTTTTCCTTATGGAATGCTTGTATGTAATATTCTTGGATCACTAATATTAGGTTTATTATACGATAGTCTAGCAAAAGCTGATTTTTTTAGTGATAATATGAAGGTTTTTCTTCAAGTAGGAATATTAGGTTCATTCACAACTTTTTCTGCTTTTTCCTTGGAAGCTTTTATAATGTTTGAAAAAGCTGATTATATTACTGCGGTGACTTTTATTTTATTGTCCGTAGTTTTATCTATTAGTGGCTTAATGCTGGGTGTTAACTTTATTCGTTTGGTATTTTAAATTTATGTCTCATAATAATGACCCCATAGAAGTGACTTTTGAAGAATCTGGACAGAGGCTAGATAAATTTGTTTCTTCTCATACTAAAAATTTATCATTTGTAGCAATTCAAAAATTATTACGTACTGGTCAAATTAGAATAAATGGAAAGAGAGCAGTAGGTAAAAAAAGAATTGAATCAGGCAATATTATAAGAATTCCTTCTGTATTTCGAGATATACAAAAGGCTAAATTTTTAATATATAAGGAATTAAATAAGGATTTAAAGTATTTTATTGATAATTCTATATTATATAAAGATAAAGAGATAATAGCAGTTAATAAGACTGCAGGATTGGCTGTTCAAGGAGGATCAAGGATCATTAATCATGTAGATGGGCTATTGGACTATTTTCGTTTTGAATCACCTTATAGGCCTCAATTACTACATAGGCTAGATAAGGATACTAGTGGTGTATTATTATTATCTAGAAAACCAGACACTACTCGACGGTTGTCAGATGCTTTTAAGAATAGAGATGTAAAAAAGGTTTATTGGGCGATAGTAATTGGGTATATGCCAAAAACAGCTGGTTCAATTAATGCACCATTAGGAACAATTAAGAGTAAAAATTTTGAAAGAACAGCTTTTGATCTTAATGGTAAAGAAAGTAAAACTATTTATAATGTTTTGTGGAAAGGTCAATTTAAAAAAACTAAATTATCTTTAGTAGAGTTTTTTCCTGAAACTGGAAGGAAGCATCAAATTAGAGCCCATTGCAATTATGTAGGTTGTTCAATAATAGGTGATACTAAGTATGTTTATAAATCGCATCTCGAATTAAAAGATTTAAATGTTTTTTCTGCTAATATGCAATTACATGCAAGAGAAATAGGCGTACCAGATCGTGACGGTATAACAATTAGAATAAAAGCACCGATTCCAGAGCATATGTTAAATATTTTTGATGCAATAAAATTACCAAAAAATATTTTGAATTAGTAAAGTTATTATGAATAAAACTCCTAAAATTTCATTGAAAATTATTAGGTCGTATAATAATAAATATTATGTCCAAATAAATGGTAAGACCGCAAAGACTCCAGAAGGTAATTTAATGGAGTTACCGACGTTAAAGCTCGCAAAAATCATTCTAAAGGATTATCAGTCTTATAAAACTAAAAGAAATACCAGTATAGTTTCTCCTATAAAGTTAACTAATACAGCTATAGATAAGGTTGCAGAAGATAAAAATAATTATATAAAACAATTATGTTCCTATGCAAATAGTGATCTCGTTTGTTACTTTGCTAGTTCTCCTGAAGACTTAGTAAAAAAACAAAATAAGTCTTGGCTTCCACTCATTACTTTTATGCAAGATTTTTATAATATTAATATATTGTATACTACTGAAATTTTTTCTATTAACCAAACTAAAGAAAGTTTATCTAAATTAAAAGTTATATTAAATAAGAAAAATAATTTTGAATTATCTGCAATATCTGTACTTTCTCAACTAACAAGCTCAATAATAATTTCATTAGCTCTTGTAAATGACAAAATTAATGTTAAAAATACCTTCGAATTAAGTAATTTAGAAGAAATTTATCAGTCCACTTTTTGGGGCAAGGATGAAGAAGCTTTTACTAGACTAAAGGCTATAAGTGTTGATATAAAAAATGTAAAAAAATACTATGATGCTTTAAAAGATTAATAATTATATTATAAGGATTTAATTTTGAAAGATGTATTAAAAGAACTTCAAAAGAAGAAAGAAATGGCAAGGCTGTCCGGAGGCTTAAAACGTTTAGAAGCGCAACATGCAAAAGGAAAATTATCTGCTCGCGAAAGGATTAAGGTTCTAGCTGATAAAGACTCATTTATTGAGTACGATATGTTTGTAGAACATCGCTCTACGGATTTTGGAATGGAAAAAAATAAAATACCTGGTGATGGAGTAGTGACTGGTAATTGTAAAATTAATGGACGGCCAGTATTAATATATAGCCAAGATTTTACTGCTTATGGAGGTTCTTTAAGTGAGGCTCATGCAGAAAAAATTTGCAAGGTTTTAGACCAAGCTATGAAATTAGGAGTGCCTGTAATAGGTTTAAATGATTCAGGTGGTGCTCGTATCCAAGAAGGAGTAGCATCATTAGGAGGTTATGCAGAAGTTTTTCAAAGAAATGTATTAGCATCTGGTTTTATTCCTCAAATTTCAGTAATTATGGGCCCATGCGCTGGGGGTGCGGTTTATTCTCCGGCTATAACAGACTTTATATTTATGGTTCAAGATTCATCCTATATGTTTGTAACAGGTCCAGATGTTGTTAAAACTGTTACCCACGAAACTGTAAGTGCTGAAGAACTAGGAGGAGCATCAAGTCATACAAAAAAGTCTGGCGTAGCTGATTTATCATTTGAAGATGATATAACTGTCTTAGAACAAACCAGAAGACTTTTAGATTTTTTGCCTCTTTCAAATAAGGAAAAAGCTCCATACAGATCAACGCAGGACCCAAGTGATCGAGTATCATTTAATCTAGACACACTTATTCCTGATAATTCTAATAGCCCATATGATATGAAAGAATTGATTGTAACTATAATTGATGAAGAAGACTTTTTTGAAATACAGCCCGATTACGCACGAAATATTATAATTGGTTTTGCTAGAATATCAGGACAAACTATAGGAATAGTTGCGAATCAACCTATGGTTCTTGCAGGTTGTTTAGATATTGATTCCTCACGTAAAGCTGCAAGATTTGTACGTTTTTGTGATTGTTTCAATATTCCAATAGTTACTTTAGTTGATGTTCCTGGGTTTTTGCCTGGAACCTCACAAGAATTTAATGGAATTATTAAGCATGGGGCTAAACTTCTTTATGCATATGCGGAAGCTACGGTTCCAAAGATTACTTTGATTACAAGAAAAGCTTATGGAGGTGCCTATGATGTTATGGCATCAAAACATTTAAGAGGAGACATAAATTATGCTTGGCCAACAGCTGAAATTGCAGTTATGGGCGCTAAAGGTGCTGTAGAAATTATTTTTAGAGGTTCTGATACAAAAGAAATAGAGAAACAAACTGGAGAATATCAAGATAAATTTGCAAATCCATTTATTGCGGCCTCGAGAGGGTATTTAGATGACATTATTACTCCTCATAATACTCGATATAGATTATCATCTGCATTAGAGCTTCTAAAAACAAAAGAACTATCAAACCCCAAAAAGAAACATGGGAATATTCCATTATAAATAAAGAGAATAAATATGTTTAAAAAAATACTTATTGCTAATAGAGGTGAAATAGCCTGCAGAATTGCTAAAACATGTAAAAAAATGGGAATTTTTACGGTTGGAATATATTCTGATGCAGATAAAAATTCTATGCATTTACAGCATATGGATGAAGTAGTTAATATAGGACCTGCAGAGTCATCAAAAAGTTACCTAAATATTGATAACATTATTAAAGCTGCAAAAGAAAAGAAAGCTGATGCTATACATCCGGGCTATGGTTTTTTATCAGAAAATGCTGAATTTTCTAAGGCTTTAAAAAAAGAAAAAATTATTTTTATAGGGCCGTCTGTGGAAGCAATACAATCTATGGGCGATAAAATAATATCTAAGCGCATTGCTAAAAAAGCGGGAGTGAATGTAATTCCAGGTGTAGATGGTGTTATTAAAAATATAGAAGATGCCATTAAAGCAGCTAAGGAAATTGGTTATCCAGTAATGGTTAAAGCTTCAGCTGGGGGCGGTGGAAAAGGTATGAGGGTTGCTAAAGATAAAAAAGAATTAATATCTGGTTTTCAAAGTGCAAAAAATGAAGCTAAAAAATCCTTTGGAGATGATAGAGTTTTTATAGAAAAATTTATTGTTGGGCCTAGACATATTGAGATTCAAATACTTGCAGATGAATTTGGAAATATGGTTTATTTAGGGGAAAGAGAATGTTCAGTTCAGAGAAGACATCAGAAAGTAATAGAAGAATCTCCTAGTTCCTTGGTAGATGAAGATATGAGACAAGAAATGGGTGAACAAGCTCTTTTATTAGCTAAAGCAGTCAACTATTCGAGTGCAGGCACTGTAGAATTTGTAGCATCTAATGATAAGTCCTTTTATTTTTTAGAAATGAATACAAGGTTACAAGTGGAACATCCAGTTACAGAGTTGGTAACAGGAATAGACCTTGTAGAAAAAATGATAAATATAAGTGCTAAGAAACCATTAGGTTTAGTTCAGTCTGACATAAAATTAACCGGCTGGTCTGTTGAGGCTAGAATATATGCAGAGAATCCTATTAGGGGTTTTGCACCGTCTATTGGTAGGCTTAGAAAGTTCATTCCTCCGACACAAAAAGATATGACAATTCGTCTTGATTCTGGAGTGCAAGAAGGCGGTGAAATATCTATGTATTATGACCCTATGATTGCAAAATTAATTACTTATGGTGAAGATAGAAAAGAGGCGTGTAGTAGACTATCTTCAGCATTAGACGCATTTGTAATAAAAGGTATCTACACAAATATTTCATTTGTCAATAGTGTGTTAACTAATAAAAAGTTTTTATCTGGGAATATTACAACTGCTTTTTTAGAGGAAGAGTATCCTAAAGGATATTCAGGTTTATTAAAATCAAAAGAGAAGGTATTATTAATTTCTCTGGCATCTCTTGCTATGAAAGCTATAGAAATAAATCGTGAAAGCAAATTAAATAAAGGTAATTATGTAGTTATTATCTCTAAGCATCATTTTGAACTAAAATATGAAATAATATCTAATGACTTTAATAATATTTATAAAATTAAAGTAGAGTATAATTCAAAATTATATGAAATTGTTGTTTCATGGAATATTGGCGAATCAATTTTACAAATATCTTTAGATAATACAGAATCTATAATGCAAGTTTCAAAAGCTTTATCTAGATATAATATCTGTCATGCAGGCTTTGATATTCAATCAAAAGTGATAGAATTAGAAATTTTTAATTTAGCTAAAATGATTCCAAAAAAATCTAAAAATATATCATCTAAAATGCTAATATCTCCTATGCCTGGGCAAGTTGTTAAAATATGCGTCTCTGAGAATCAAAAGGTCAATATAGGAGAAGACTTAATTATTTTAGATGCGATGAAAATGGAAAATATTCTTAAGGCTGATAAAGATATTAAAATAAAAAAAATAAATGTTAAAGAAGGTGATACTGTTTCTGTAGACCAGGAATTAATTATTTTTTCTTGATATTAAAATATTTCTTTGGATAATTTTTTTATAATTATATCAAATTCTTTCATGCTATAATTATAACCAAGCTCTTTAAAAGAAGTGACTGAATAATCTTTTAATCCACATGGAATTATATTTTTATAATAGCTAAGCTCTGGGTCAATATTTATTGATATGCCATGGTATGTAATCCAACGACTTATTCTAATTCCAATAGCACCTATCTTTGATTCTCCATTAGGTCCATCTACCCATATTCCTATTCTATTATTACATGTATATGCTTTTATACCAAAATGCTCTAGGGATTTTATCATCCAGTTTTCTAAAGTTTTAACATATCTTCTAATATCTTTTTTTCTATAATTGAGATTAAGCATTACATAGATTATTCTTTGTCCAGGTCCATGGTAAGTAACTTGTCCTCCTCTAGCTGATTTAACAATTGGAATATCTGTATGGTTAAGAATCTGTTCTTTTTTAGCACTAGTTCCACATGTATAAATTGAAGGGTGTTCTAATAGCCATATTAATTCGGATGATTTCTGCTCATAAATATTTTTAATATGGTCTTCCATTATTGTAATAGCTGTATTGTAGGGAACTAAATCTTTATCATATTTCCATTTAATAGGCTTCGAATTAGTAGATTTTAAATTTAAGGAAATCATTTTTATAACCTAGCATTATTTGTCTTATAGAGTTAGAATAAATTATAATATTAATAATTTAAATGCATAGGAGTTTTAGGAAAATGCAAAATAATTCTAAAACTATAGCAGAAAATATTAATATATATAAATGGCTATAGACGACTCAGATGTATGGACCTGGGAGGATCTAGCAGGTACAGGCGGTGTTAAAATAACCGGTGCCGTAAAAGGCACATCTTTAGGAGAAGGTATTAATAACTATACTCTTACTTTACCAACTCATATTCGTTCAGCTACTCTAGTGGGAACAGATATATTTACAGTTACCTCCATCGCAGACAAGGCCTTTGCAGGTTATACGCATATACACAAGGTTTCTTTACCTACTAGTATTACAACGATAGGTAGCAAGGCTTTTTATGGATGTAGTTCTTTATCTATTATTAATTTATCAAATGTAACTACAATCAATTATGCCGCATTTTGGCAATGTACTAATTTAAA
>ENA-OREN01002164-OREN01002164.1-marine-metagenome-genome-assembly--contig:-NODE-2164-length-20789-cov-4.345983_pt1 | contig 20789 bp, 20 predicted proteins | sample MGYA00248624_ERZ508555 | MGnify/ENA primary metagenome ERZ508555 (study PRJEB26222, sample SAMN06267773) | marine metagenome | isolation source: Saanich Inlet, British Columbia, Canada | place...
AATTCCAGTCGTAGCAGTACCGTCCTCTTCAAGTTTTACCCATTCGTGGGATTTTGTATATTTAAGATGGGTTGGAATATTCATGTCTATGCTCCAGTATTAAATAATGTTACTTTATGTTTCAGTTAAATTAGGCTCTTCCCATTCCGGACAAAAGGATATTTTACTACTCTTGCTCGTAGCGCTTTATCCCGTATTAATACCTGGACCTCATCACCTACAGACACCTGAACTGATAGCCTCGCAAGTGCGATAGATGAATTTAGTGTGGGGGAAAAACCGCCACTAGTAATTTCGCCCACACTAGATTCAGAATTTTGTTGAGATGATACTTTCTGGTGGCTTCGTAATACACCACGATCCAATAGCAACAAGCCGAATAATTGATATTTAGCTTGTGTTTTTATAAGTTCTTTTTTGCCGATGAAATTGCGTTCACTTTTTAAATCGACTGTCCAGGACAAACCTGATTCTAATGGACTGGTAGTTTCATCCATATCTTGCCCATAAAGATTCATACCAGCTTCAAGCCGTAACGTGTCACGTGCGCCTAGTCCTGCAGGCGCAACTCCTGCTGCATAGAGAGAGTCCCATAAATTCTTAGCATCACTTTCAGGCAGTGTTATTTCAAATCCATCCTCACCAGTATATCCAGTACGTGCAATAAAATATTGCTCAAACATAATTGACTGGAATAACTTTAAATCTTCTGTGGCAGCTTGGGACCCTGGAATAGCTTGCCAGACTTTAGCGCGAGCGTTCGGACCTTGTATTGCAATCATTGAAAGGTCCTTGCGTGAGGTAATTTTCAATTCTGGAGCAAGTTCATTGCGCTGGGCCTGTATCCAAGATATATCTTTTTCTGAGGTTCCTGCATTTACAACTATACGAAACCATGATTCAGATAGAAAATAAATGATGAGATCATCTATTACTCCGCCTTCGGGATTGAGCATGCAGGTATATAGCGCTTTACCCGGCTGAATAAGTTTATCAACATTATTGGCAAATAACTGGCGTAAAAAATCACGTGAATTTTCACCTTTGATATCAACAGCAAGCATATGTGACACATCAAACATGCCTGCGTCTTTCCGTATACTATGGTGTTCGTCAAGTTGGGAGCCGTAGTGTAGGGGCATGTCCCAGCCACCAAAATCTACCATTTTTGCATTCATGTCACGGTGGACTTGATTAAGCGATGTGGTTTTCATTGCAAATATTTTTTAAAAAAAAAAGGTGAGGCCATAATTTTATGACTTCACCCCTCTATCATTTTTACCTGAGAGATTACGGTAGTTTATCCCGTGTACGCCTTTGTTGACAATTAGACAACATGCGCGTGCTTTCTTGGTGCAAATGGATAATCAGTGATTATACTCTAGCGATAGTGATTAAAACAAGTTATGCATATTGCGTTAGGAGTTATCCTTGATCACTTAGCCTTTAAATATATAGATATTCTGATCTCAAGAATTGGAAAATTATAGAGCACCAGTATATTTAAAATTCTGAGAAATTTTTTCTCTTCAGGAAACACATATGTTTACCCAAGCTCTCAACCAGATTATTTACTATGATTAGTGGCACTTATCAAATAAAATTATCCCTGCAGCAACCTTATTTCAGCAGCAGCCAAATCTTCCTGTATCCCACGTAATACAAGAACATCGCCGGCTTCTAGCTTAGTTTCTTTATCAGGCAATAATTCCCGTACATTTTTTCTTCGTACAGCAGGGACCTCTACTAAGAAGCCTTCTAAATCTAATTCTCCTAATTTTTTTCCGACTGCTGCCGACCCAGGTGCAATCATCACGTTAAGTAAGCGTAGTTGCATCTTCTCTTCGGAGTCCTTTACTTCGTCAGAGATCCCATGATAAAAGCCACGAAATAAGCTGTAACGTTGCTCTCGTGTTTCACGCATGCGACTTAGCACACGGGTAAGTGGTACGCCCAAGTGCATGAAAGCATGAGATGCAAGCATGATGCTGCCTTCCATGATCTCTGCCACTACTTCTGCTGCACCAGCTTCTTTTAACAGATCAATATCTGAATCATCTAATGTACGTACAACAACAGGGAGCTCCGGGCGTGTTGCCTGAACCTGTCTTAGAACCTTAAGGGTTGAAATAGTGTCGGTATAGCTTATTACAATCAATTTGGCACGCATCAGTCCAGCAGCAATAAGTACTTCATATCTTGCCGCATCTCCATATACTACTGATTCACCAGCTGCAGCTGCATCGTGAATACGTATTGGGTCAAGATCTAGGGCAATAAATGGTACTGATTCTTTTTCAAGTAAACGGGAAAGATTCTGCCCGCTACGTCCATAGCCACAAAGAATGACATGTTGCTCTTCAGCCATAGTTTGTGCAGCTATGTTAGTAAGTTGTGTAGCACGATTCATCCATTCAGTGGCAGAGAAACGCCGAGCCATATTTTCGCTGTGCTCAATGAGGAAGGGCGCTATCAACATAGATAGAACTATCGCCGCCAATACGGGCTGCATAGTAGCGTTATCAATTATGTTTAGAGAGCTAGCTTCAGCTAGCAGAACAAATCCAAATTCTCCCCCTTGGGCAAGGCTCAGGCCAGTGCGTACTGCCACACCCGAATCTGATCTAAATAGGCGCGAAAGAGTCGTAATTAATAAAGCCTTTATGCCAATTAAGGCTATAAGTAGCAGCATTACCCATAAAAAATTATTTGATACTGCTTGTATATCCAGAAGCATACCTATTGTTACAAAGAATAGGCCTAGTAATATATCTCGGAATGGTTTGATGTCATCTTCAACCTGATAACGATATTCAGTTTCAGAAATTAACATTCCTGCAAGAAATGCGCCAAGGGCTAATGATAAACCTGCAATTCCAGTAAGCCAGGCTAGTCCCAAGGTGATAAGTAGCACATTTAATACAAATAACTCAGAAGACTTCTGTCGGGCTACCAGATGAAACCAAGGGCGCATCAGTCGCTGTCCAAGGAATAGGATTAACCCAAGTACCACTCCTGCTTTAAATAGGGCCAGGGCAATCGTAACTACAAGGTCTTCATTACTGCTATCTATTGTACTTGCAAGTACCGGAATTAAAATAAGAAGTGGTACGACTGCCAAATCTTGGAATAATAAAACACCTATAATTTGCCTGCCGTGGCCTGAATTAAGCTCTAGTCTTTCCGAAAGCATCTTGCTGACAATGGCGGTAGAAGACATAGCTAAAACCCCACCCAAAGCTAGTCCTACGCGCCAGTCAATTCCTATCATCCAAGTTACAATCATAACAATGAGCATGCTTGTACAGACTTGAGCTGTACCAAAACCAAATACGACATTCTTCATGGTAACAAGCTTAGGTAGGCTAAATTCTAGGCCAATGCTAAACATTAGAAATACGACACCAAACTCAGCTAAATGATGAGTTTCTGCCGTTTCAGGTATCAAGCCTAGTGCGTGTGGCCCAATAATAACGCCAGAAAGTAAATAGCCCAGCATGGGCGGTAGACGCAGAAGGCGAAATACAACTACAGCTAGTACAGCGGTGGCAAGAAGAATAAGGACGAGTTGAAGCGTGCTATGCATAGGTAAAATTCTGTGAAAAAGACATTATATTTAGTCCGCCAATTAATCTAACCTAGAAACATACTATAGTATCGGAAAATCGCACATTCAACGTATCCATTAATACGTGGTGTTAAAATATAACTTTAATGTGCGCTACCTTTATTTTATGTCAGTACCCCATCTTACCACTGCCCTAAGCGGTGCAATTCTTGATCTTGAAAAACGTATACTTGATGCTATGCCGGCAATCGAGTATTGGTTGCGGGGCCGATTACAGGATCATGTTGTACCATTCTACTGCTCTGTAGATTTACGTAATAGTGGTTTTAAGTTGGCTCCTGTGGATACCAATTTGTTTCCTGGTGGATTCAATAATCTCAACCCAGACTTCATGCCATTATGTGTACAGGCGACGATGGCAGCGGTGGAGAAAATCTGTCCCGATACTCATAGTTTATTATTGATACCAGAGAACCATACACGTAACATTTTTTATTTACAAAATGTAGCAGTATTACAAACTATTCTGCGTCATACAGGAATGGACGTTCGTGTTGGTAGTTTGTTGCCAGAAGTTTCTAAGGCATCAACAATAGATCTTCCTAATGGTGACAGTCTTATATTAGAACCAGTTCAACGAAAAGAGAATCGTCTGGTTTTAGAGAACTTTGATCCATGCGCTGTGTTGCTTAATAATGATCTTTCTTCTGGTGCACCTGATATTCTTCAGAATCTGGAACAGACAGTTATTCCACCTGTCCATGCAGGCTGGGCGACAAGAAGAAAATCAAGCTTCTTCACAGCATATGATTCTGTAGCAAAAGAATTCTCTGATCTGATTGGCATTGATCCGTGGCTTATTAATCCTTATTTTGGATCTTGTGGAGAAATTAATTTTAGTGAAAAAAAAGGTGAAGATTGTGTGGCAAAGAATGTAGATAAAATTTTGCTTCAGATTAGAGAGAAATATAAGAAATATGATGTTCAAGAGGAGCCTTTTGTGATTGTTAAGGCTGATGCAGGTACCTATGGGATGGGTGTCATGACCGTCAAGAGTGGCGAGGAAGTGCGAAAACTTAACCGCAAGCAACGGAATAAGATGTCAGTTGTAAAAGAAGGTCAGCCTGTGACCAAAGTATTGGTACAGGAGGGAGTATATACTTTTGAAAGTATTAATGCAGCAGTAGCTGAGCCTGTTATATACATGATTGATCGCTATGTTGTAGGTGGATTTTATCGGGTACACACTGGGCGTGGTAATGATGAGAATCTGAATGCTCCTGGTATGCATTTTGTACCTTTATCTTTTGAGCCATCGTGTCTGTTACCAGTTAATAAAACCAGCCGAGATTATGACGCTAATAGATTCTATGCTTACAGTGTCATAGCAAGGCTAGCTCTATTGACAGCAGCGTTAGAGTTGGAGAAGGGTGAAAATGAACCTATAGATTTTGTATCCAAGACAAGCAGAGAGAAACAATAACTTCTAAAAATTAATGATGAAATTTGCATTTATTCTTGACCAACTGAGTTCAATTAAAATTGATAAAGACTCGAGTTTTGCCATGATGCTTGAGGCAGCCTCGCGCGGCCATCAGTTGTTTGTAATTCAGCAGGGGGATTTGTCGTGGAAGAATGGTAAGACTGTTGGGATTTCATGTGAGCTGGAATTAACCGGACAGATAGCTGCTGACAGTAACTGGTATAAGGATATGGGGACTGCAGAAATACCACTGCAAGAATTTGATGTTGTGTTAATGCGCAAAGACCCACCTTTCAATATGGAATATATATATAGCACCTATTTGTTGGAATTGGCTGAAAAACAAGGCGTGTGTGTTATTAATAGTCCGCAGGGGCTACGTGATCATAACGAGAAATTCTCCATAGCGAATTTTCCACAATTCATTGCCCCCACTCTTGTGACAAGGAAAGGCCATCTGATAAGAGAGTTTCTAAATGAACATGATGACATTATATTAAAGCCCCTTGATGGAATGGGTGGGGCTGGCGTGTTCCGTGTTAATGGCGCTGATTACAATACTAGTGTGATTATCGAGACTCTTACACATTACGGTACGCAAACGATTATGGCGCAGCGTTATATACCTGAAATTTCACAAGGTGATAAGCGTATTTTATTGGTAGGCGGAAAGCCTGCGCCTTATGTGCTGGCACGTATCCCCAGGAAAGGAGAGTCCCGCGGGAATTTAGCGACCGGTGGTTTTGGTGTGGCTCAGCCATTAACTAGTCGGGATCATGAAATAGCTAAAGCTCTGGGACCATATTTGTATGATCAAGGGTTAATGTTGGTAGGGTTAGATGTGATAGGAGATTATTTGACTGAGATTAACGTCACAAGTCCTACTTGTATGCAAGAAATAAGAAATATGACTGATTTTAATGTGGCTGGAATGATGGTGGATTTAATTGAAAAGAACTATAGGCCTCTGGATGGGAATAGCTAATAATATTTATTTTCCAGTACGTCAGTTAGTGCTCCATTGAGACTTTTTTATTAAGTATTCTATTTCTTCAGTAGATAAATTTATAGCATGAAGATAATACGAATTTGTAGAATTATTAGAGATCTTGCCTGTGGCTGTAGAGATCGAAATATACATTTAATCAATCATGGAGTACTGGCAATGATAAAATTTAATACATTGAAATTTATTATTTATTGGCAGGATAAAAAATGATTGGAATTCTAATTATTTCTCATGGGGACCTGGGAAATAGTTTAATAAATTGCGCTAATCACGTTATGGGAAAAAGGCCAGAACACCTAGTTCATCTTGGCGTTACTATCCAGGATGATCCGGACGTTATTACTCTTAATGCATTAGAATTATTAAAGCAATTGGATTGTGGTGACGGGGTATTAGTTTTAAGTGATATCTGTGGTGCTACACCATGTAATATCGCTACTGAATTAGTGAATCCAGGTAGAGTCGAGTGCCTGTCAGGAGTAAATTTATCAATGCTGATACGGGCGCTTACTTACCGTGACAAACCACTTGAATCATTAGTAGAAAAAGCGTTATCTGGTGGAAGGGAAGGAGTGATGCGTATTTATTCGAGATTTGATAATGCAAACTAAAGAAGTTGAAATTATAAATAAATTGGGTCTTCATGCGCGTGCATCTGCAAAAATTACGCAGTTAGCTGGAAACTATCAAAGTGAAGTATGGTTGTCTAGAAATAAACTTAGGGTTAATGCAAAAAGTATCATGGGGGTAATGATGTTGGCTGCGAACAAAGGTTCTAAAATAAATATTGAGACTATTGGCCAAGATGAGACTGAGGCAATGCTTGCACTTGTTACCCTAATTGAAAATTACTTCGGGGAAGATGAATGAGCTTTGTACTTCATGGTATTGGTGTTTCAAGAGGTGTTGCTATAGGGCATGCACACCTTACATCGCATGCTGCGTTGGAGGTTGCGCATCACATATTACCGCTAAATAAAATTAGTAATGAAATATCCCGCCTTGATGCGGCGTTTACAACAGTACGTGAAGAACTTAAGACGCTACATGACTCTGTTATTGCGGGTCCTGCTTCAGCTGAATTTGGTGCCTTTCTTGATTTGCACTGTATGATTCTTGACGACCCAACTCTTTCTTCTGCAGCTAAAACCTACATTTCACGAAATCTGTGTAATGCTGAGTGGGCTGTTACCCAGCAGACAGATGTACTGCTTGCACAGTTTGAGGAAATTGAAGATGCTTATTTGAGGGAGCGCAAAGCTGATGTTATTCAGGTGGTTGAGCGGGTGCTGAAGGCATTATTAGGGCATCCTGGCTATATTCCACCCCCTATAAAGCGTACTGGCGATAGCATTCTGGTTGCCTATGATCTAAGTCCAGCTGATGTACTTCAGTATAAACAACATAGATTTACTGCTTTTATTACTGATTTGGGGGGATCAACCTCTCACACAGCTATAGTTGCACGAAGCTTAAATATTCCATCTATCGTGGCGTTGCATAATGCACGCCAATTGATTCGTGACAATGATGTTTTGATTGTTGACGGGGATCAGGGAGTGGTAATTGTTAATCCGGGTAAGCGAGTATTTACTGAGTACAGGTCACGTCAGAATCAACTGGAAATTGAAGAGCAGAAATTAAAACGTATTAGAACTACAGCTGCTAAAACGCTTGACGGAGTAGCAGTAGAATTACACGCTAATATTGAATTACCTCAGGATATTGAGCAGGCAAAAGATAATGGTGCAACTGGGGTAGGTTTGTTTCGTAGTGAGTTTCTTTTCCTTAATCGAGATAACTTGCCTAGTGAAGATGAGCAATTTGAAGCTTATTGTAATGTTGCGAAGACAATGTGTGATTTACCAGTAACAATTCGAACATTTGATTTGGGCGCTGACAAAAATATTGATAGTGATAAACGTGTTGCTGCTAATCCAGCACTTGGGTTACGTGCTATTCGTCTTAGCTTAGCTGAGCCACAAATGTTTCACACACAGATTCGTGCAATTCTGCGAGCTTCATTTCATGGAAACGTACGTATTTTGGTGCCGATGCTTTCTAGTGCTTCTGAAATAAACCAAACATTGCGGTCGATTGAGCGTGCTAAAGAGAGTCTTCAAGACGAGAAAACTCCCTTTGATACTGATATTCAGATTGGGGGGATGATAGAAGTTCCCGCTGCAGCACTAAGTTTAGATATCTTCATGGAGAAATTGGACTTCTTATCTATTGGGACTAATGATTTAATTCAATATACATTGGCCATAGATCGAACAGATGATGCTGTTGCACACTTATATGATCCACTGCATCCAGCGGTATTACGGTTAATAGCACATATTATACGTAGTGCGAATCATGCTGAGATTCCCGTGGAAATTTGTGGAGAGATGGCCGGAGACCCATCCTTTACTCGTCTATTGTTAGGTTTCGGGTTGCGTGAGTTTTCTATGTTTCCAACACAGCTGTTAACAGTAAAACGTCAAGTATTAAGAAGCAATCTGCCAGATATTATCCATACTGCAGAAAAAATACTTAGATCTGATAGCCCAGAAGATATTCGTATATTGTTGACGAAACTGAATAGCTAGTTCATTTGACGATATAATCTTTCTTTATATAATAAAGAAAGAAATAGCATTGATCTAACTTAAAGATAAAGAATAGATAATTATTGATTCTTTTGTTATTCAATTTGATTGGGTTTTATAAATATATTAATGCAAGATTTAACATCAGTTGGAGTTGTCACTTCCCAGAAAGTTAAATTTGACAATCCACTACATTTAAAGAGTGGCGCCATCCTTGATAGCTACGAGTTAGTATATGAAACTTATGGCGAGCTTAATGCGGATAAATCTAACGCGGTTCTGATCTGTCATGCTCTTTCTAGTAATCATCATGTAGCCGGTTATTACGCTGATGACACTAAGAATATCGGTTGGTGGGACAATATGATTGGTCCTGGGAAGGCTATTGATACAGGCAAGTTTTTTGTGGTGGCTGTAAATAACTTGGGGGGCTGCCATGGGTCAACTGGTCCTACCAGCATCAATTCAAAGACAGGAAAACCTTATGGTGCCGATTTCCCCATGGTAACAGTACAAGATTGGACTGTAGCTCAGGTTGAATTGGCAGATTATCTCGGCATCAAGAAGTTTGCAGCAATTGCTGGAGGTAGTTTAGGTGGAATGCAGGCTTTACAATGGACATTAGATTTTCCTGACAGGGTTCAGCATGCGTTGGTCATTGCTGCAGCTGCTAAATTAACTGCACAGAATATTGCATTCAATGATGTTGCGCGTCAAGCGATTATTACAGACCCAGATTTTTATGGGGGAGACTATCATTCCCACAATACAGTACCTATGCGGGGCCTGCGGCTTGCACGAATGTTAGGGCATATCACATATTTATCAGACCATTCGATGGCTGAGAAGTTTGGACGAGAGTTGCGTAATGGCCCGCTTGGATTTGGTTTTGATGTAGAATTTGAGATTGAATCCTATCTGCGTTACCAGGGTGATAAATTCGCTGATCAGTTTGACGCTAATACCTACTTACTAATGACTAAGGCATTGGATTATTTTGATCCAGCACATGATTTTAATGGGGATCTTAGAGAGGCATTCAGTGCTGCGAAATCTGACTTCTTAGTGTTATCTTTTACTACAGACTGGCGTTTTTCTCCTGAGCGTTCTCATGCGATTGTTAAAGCGCTATTGGATAATGAATTAAATGTTAGTTACGGAGAGATTACTTCCAGCTATGGGCACGATTCTTTTTTAATGGGAGATCACTATTATCATGAGTTGGTGAAAGCCTATATGAACAATATTATTGTTTAGAGTATAGGGTTAGTTCTGAGGATATTTATAATAGTGGATGCATATGTCCTTGCAAAAACTATGTGGTTGGAAATATAACAGTACTAATATATTTGCTAAGCTGTAATTAATTTTTCAATAATAAGATTATATTTTTAAGCATCAAAGATAATGACAACTACAACTACAACTTCAATTATTTCATCCACTATGCCCAGACCAGACTTTGCTGCCATTGCTAATTTAGTTAAAGCCGGTTCAAAGGTGCTTGATCTAGGCTGTGGTGATGGATCATTATTACGTTATTTGAAAGATACTAGAGATATCCATGGCTATGGCGTAGAAATTAATGATGAGAATGTGCAGGCGTGCTTTAAAAATGGAATAAATGTGATTCAGAATGATTTGGAATCTGGGCTATCAAGTTTCGGATCCGGATCTTTTGACTACGTTATTTTGTCGCAAACATTGCAGGCAATGAGACACGCAGAGGGTTTGATAAAGGAAATGATGCGGGTAAGTAAGGAAGGTATCGTATCATTTCCTAATTTTGGATATTGGAAGAATCGTCTGCAAATACTATCTGGTCACATGCCTGTCTCAGAGTTTCTGCCGTATCAGTGGTTTGATACGCCAAATATTCATCTATGCACCCTTAGTGATTTTGAGAAGTTTTGTTGCCAGCATGGCGCAAATATTCTTGAGCGTAGAATAATGAATGGAGATCATCAGGTCTTTTTCGCACCCAATTTATTAGGGGCGCTCGCATTTTACAGGTTTGAACAGCAGAAATAATTTCTCTTAAGCTTATTTGGAGGCGAGGTATATATCTTATTCTTCTGTAGTATCAAATTTCTCTTTCCCAGCAAGCCATACTAATATTAATACTGGTAAGCCCAATAGTGCGGTCCCAATAAAGAAATTAGCATAGCCATAAGTATCAACAAAATTTCCACTAAATCCAGCGACAAATTTTGGCAATAACAGCATAACTGAACTGAATAATGCATATTGTGTAGCAGAGTATGCGGAATTAGTAAGCCCAGAAAGATAAGCAATAAAGGCAGAAGTGGCAATACCAGCTGAAAGGTTATCTGCAGAGATAGTAAAGATTAATCCGGTTACGTCATGCCCACGTCCAGCTAACCAAGCAAATAGCAGGTTGGTAGCGGCAGATAATAATGCCCCTAGGAAAAGTGTTCGCATGATACCTACCTTTGCCGTTAGGACCCCGCCGATAGCTACACCTACTAATGTCATAATTACTCCATAGACTTTAGCTACAGTAGCCACCTCATCTTTGGTATAACCCATATCAACATAAAAAGAATTACTCATAATTCCCATAACTACGTCTGAGATACGATAAACAGCTATTAATGCAAGAATTAATAATGCACGTTGGCCATGACGAACAATAAAATCACGGAATGGTGCAATTATTGCACCATAAAACCAGACCAGGATTTGTGTTAATTGGTTACTTAGATTCCACCCTGAAATTTTTTTTCTAGCACGACCTTCATTCTCAGAAGTAAGGAAATTAACAGGAACTTCTGGCTCACGGATGATGAGAGTAGTGATTATTCCTACAGCCATACATGCAGCCATTATTAGATAAGCAATGCACCAGGGCGAATAGTCATAAGTAGTCTCTGATGGATCCATTGCTGCTGCTATCCAGAGCACTCCTGCAGAAGATAGGATCATGGCCATACGATAGCCTGCCTGATAGGTTGCTGCCATAGCTCCTTGAAGTCTTGGTGCGACAGCCTCAATTCGGTATGCATCCAGTGCAACATCTTGTGTTGCTGATGCAAAAGCTACTGCTAGGGCAAAAAATACCATTTGTGTGAGGTTATCTGCAGGATCTGTATTTGCCATTCCAATTAATGCGATGGTAATGGTTATTTGTGATAGAAGCATCCATGCGCGCCTTCTCCCTAGCAGCCTGGTTAATAGTGGCAAAGATAGACGGTCAACTAGTGGTGACCATAGCCATTTAAACCCATATGCTAATCCAATCCAGCTAAAGTAGCCTATTGTCGACCTATCAATTCCTGCTTCTCTTAACCAAAATGAAAGAGTGCCTAGTATTAGAAGTAGTGGGAGTCCAGCAGAAAAGCCTAATGTAAGCATCCCCAACACCCTCGGATGACTGTAAATGCGAAATGCATGTAGCCATTCTGAGAGGACAGTGGGAATCATATTTTATAGTCGTAGTCAATAATAAGAGGAGAATGATCAGAGAATCTTTCTGATTTATAAATTGAGACCCCCGTGGTTTTCTTTGCGATACTAGGTGTGCTTATTTGATAATCAATGCGCCAACCTACATTCTTGTCCCATGCACTTCCTCGATTCGACCAAAATGTATATTGGTCTGGCTCTTTATTAACTGTTCTAAACACATCAACAAATTTTAGTTTGTCTAGAATTTTGGTGAGCCATGCACGTTCTTCTGGTAAAAACCCAGAGTTTTTTTGGTTGGATCTCCAGTTTCTTAAATCTATTTCTTTATGGGCAATATTCCAATCACCGCATAAAATAATTTCTCTACCACTTTCAGTAAGTTTTCTGAGTAAGGGATAAAATTTTTTCAGGAAAAAGAATTTTGCTTCTTGGCGATGCTCTCCACTGGAGCCAGAAGGAAAATAAACTGAGATTACGCTCAGATTATTAAAATCAGCACGCAGATATCGCCCCTCAGTATCAATCTTATTAATTCCAACGCCCTCAATAATTTTGTTAGGTTTATGTTTACAGTATATGCCTACCCCACTATACCCTTTTCGTTCAGCACAATGAAAGTAGCCATGATAGCCTTTAGGTGTAAGCATCTCATTGCTGAGATCAGCAACTTGGGCCTTAAGTTCTTGTACGCAGACAATATCAGCCTTCTGTTTTTGTAACCAGAGGAAGAAACCTTTCTTTGAGGCAGAGCGTACGCCATTTAGGTTAAGCGTTATAATTCTCATATTTCCTCTTTTAACTAGCTATTGTTATGACAGATTTTAAGCAAGAATTTATCGAATTTGCAATTAGTCGCGATATTCTACGTTTTGGTGAATTCAAGACCAAAGCAGGTAGGCTATCGCCGTATTTTTTTAATGCCGGACTATTCAATGATGGTGATTCCCTACGTAAGATGGGACAATTTTACGCGAAAGCTATTCTTACCGCACAGCTTCCTTTTGATATGCTATTTGGTCCGGCATATAAAGGTATTCCTTTGGTTAGTGCTATTTCTATCACTTTATCGGAGGTTGGAAACAATTATCCATTCTGTTTCAATAGAAAAGAAGCAAAAGATCATGGTGAAGGTGGCAACTTAATTGGATCACCACTTTCTGGGAAAGTTCTAATCATTGATGATGTAATTTCAGCGGGCACATCAATACGTGAAGCTGTAGATTTTATCTGTGCAGCTGGGGCTAAACCCTGTGGCGTAATCATTGCCCTTGACCGTATGGAGCAGGGGAATAATGGTTTGTCAGCGATTCAAGAGATTAAAGAAATGTATGATATTCCAGTTATTAGTATTATTAATTTGGATGATGTGATGAGTTATTTACGGGGTAGGGATGATCTGGTGCTTAATTTGCGTGCTGTAGAAAGTTACCGCGCACAATACGGAGTTGTCTAATTAAGAGACGTAATGGAAAAAAGAAATATACTTACATACTATAGTTCTTATTTTCTTTTATTCCATTAGGACCTGTTGCAAACATAAGAAATTTATTGGTAATAAGAAGAGAGTTAAATCCCAGGTAGGGTGATAACTTAGAAAGGGTAATTTGAATAGATTTCTATATAGCTAAAGAGATAGGTATGACATCACCAGTGCTTCTTAGAACAATTCCATCGGTATAGAAGCTTAGCAAAACAATTGTAGGTCCATCGTGAGAATTGATTGAGAATAGGAAGTTGGAAAAGTTTGGCAAGCCAACGTTGACCTCTGGTCTGTGACCACAGGCATATGAATGCATCTAAACCAACATTAAGCTGGCCATTAGTATTTTCGACGTAAAGTTTTTCCCGAACTTGATTTAACGAAACATCAATTTTAGTCAGTGCTCCCGGGTTTGTGTGCACGTCAATCCATTTAATGTTATTAAGCCCACAGGCCTCCATGCGTTTACGTTGATCTGTAATGCCCGCATTACAGATAGGGCACGCACTATTGTAGTAAACTTTATTGGGCATAATTTGATATAAATTTATACACATAAAGATACAATTTAGATATTCCTAATTTATATGTTAATCCTAGGGAAGGGTGAAGATCTAATTTTAGAGATTGTTAAAGACTAAAATATGAAACCAAAATCAATCAAACGGATGTCGCAATACAATGGTTTCCTCTCTGCCTGGTCCGGTTGAAATCATGTCCACTGGAACTTCACATATTGATTCGATACGTTTTAGATAATTTTGTGCTTGTTTTGGTAATTGATCAAAATTTTTAACGCCCACAGTGCTTTCCGCCCATCCGGGCATTTCTTCATAGACAGGGCTGCAGTTAGCCAATTCATCTGCACCTATTGGTAAGACACCTCTTGATTCTTCTTCTTTACTATCCCTATTAAACTTGTAGTCTACGCTTATCTTTAAAGTTTTAATTCCATCTAAAACATCAAGCTTAGTTACGCATAATCCGGAGGTTCCATTTATCTGAATTGATCGTTTCATAGCTACTGCATCAAACCAACCGCAACGACGTGGTCTACCGGTTGTTGCACCAAATTCATTCCCATGTTTAGCAAGATATTGCCCAATGTCATCATTTAATTCTGTAGGAAAAGGTCCAGCGCCGACTCTTGTAGTATAGGCTTTGGTAATGCCTAAAATATAATGTAATTCTTGCGGGCCAACTCCACTGCCTGTTGTTGCGGTACCTGCGATACAGTTGCTAGAGGTAACATATGGATAGGTGCCATGGTCTATGTCAAGCATTGTTCCTTGGGCACCTTCAAATAATAGACTATTGCCTTTTTTATTAGCCTCAAATAAAAGTTGCGAGATATCAGCAGTCACTGGTTTAATGCGCTCTGATAAAGACAGCATGTCATTTAGAGTTTTCTGAAAATCTACAGTTGGAGCATGATAATAATTCTTTAGTAGAAAGTTGTGATAATCTAAAACTTTTCCAAGTTTAGTAGCAAAATAATCTTGATTAAATAGGTCCTGTATACGTAATGCTCTTCGTGCAGCTTTATCCTCATAGGTTGGGCCAATTCCTCGTCCCGTAGTTCCAATTTTATTGACTCCCATGGCTTGCTCTCTGGCTTTATCAAGCTCAATATGGCTAGGTAAGATTAGTGGACAGGCTTTACTGATGTACAGTCGTTCCATCACGTTAATTCCTGCCTGCTCTAACATATCAACTTCTTCAAACAATGCTCTTGGAGATATCACTACGCCATTTCCAATATAGCAGGCTACATTGTTACGTAAGATTCCTGATGGTATCAGATGTAGAACAGTCTTCTCACCACCAATAACTAGCGTATGCCCAGCATTATGCCCACCCTGGAAACGCACTACTCCCTGTGCATGATCTGTTAGCCAATCTACAATTTTTCCTTTTCCTTCGTCGCCCCATTGGGTGCCAACTACTACAACATTTTTAGTCATATTGATTACGCATTAAGATGTTTCCTATCAAGAGTCAACGTTAGAATTTTAAGAAAATAATTATTTCTTTAGTAAATACTTCAAGACATAAAATTTATGGAATAAAACTAGATATTAATAATTTTCCAGGCTTTATCTTTCAGTATTAATTTTTTGTCACAGTTATATGTATCTTTTCCTCTTCCATGCATTGGTAATTTCACTACTACAATTCTTCCATTCTTGCGTAGTTGTGTAATTTTCTTCTCAAGTGCCTTATCATTCTTTCTGTAGGGGGCCAAAATGCCTTTAGAGCAAGGATCGGGAGATTTTTTTATTCTTGATAGCTCACGTAGATCTATACTAAACCCGGTAGCTGGGCGGGCCCGGCCAAACACTTTTCCAATATCATCATAACGCCCACCTAGTGCAATTGCATTAGGGTGATTATTGGCATATGCCGAAAATACCATACCATTATGGTAATGATAGCCACGCAAGTCCGACAGATCGAATGCTAAAGTACCTGCTGGCACTTTCAACTCAGCGGCTACAACTTCTAGTTCATCCAGTCCTTTTATAATTTCCGGATAATTAGGTAAATATTTTCGTGCCTTTTTTAGTATATTTTTATCTCCGTATAGCTTTGGTAATAACATTAAAGCTTGGCCAATTTTCTTATTTATATTTTTATCAAATTCTGAGCAGAGATCTTGTATCGTTGGGATATCCTTGGCTTGTATTGCACTAAATAATCCTGCTTCTATATTAGCAGGAATTTTCGCACCTCTAATAAGGCCGCGAAATACAGCCACATGACCAAGATCTAAATGGACCTTATCTATTTCTGATATTGCTAGAATTTGTAACATAATACGTTGGATTTCTAGATCGCTTTCAAGTCCAACGTGTCCGTAAATTTCTGCTCCAATCTGGAGTGGCTCACGAGTACTAGTTAATCCTGTTGGCACAGTGTGCAGCACGCTACCTGCATAGCATAAACGGGTGACCCCCTCACAATTTAGCAAGTGGGCATCAATACGTGCAGTTTGAGGAGTTATGTCTGCACGCAACCCCATCATTTTTCCACTTAACTGATCAACCACCTTGAACATGCGCAAGTTCATATCACTTCCGCTACCAGTGGTTAGTGATTCTACAAATTCCAGCATTGGAGGGGCGACTAGTTGATAACCATGCACTAATAGCAAATCAAGAATTTCTCTTCGCATTGACTCTATACGCTGCGCTTCTGCAGGCAGAATATCTTCAATGTATTCGGGGAGGACCCAATTACGCATATTTATTATTTGGAAAAATTTTGGTTAGAAGTGTGATGATATGTGTTTATTTAACTAGGTATAGCAACCCTATACCTAATAGCATAGATGTCAGTCCTATGAAACGTACCTGATTGTCACTAGTCTCTGTCAATTTCTTGAAGGTATCACGCCAAATGTTAGGAAGCAAAAATGGTAATATTCCTTCCAGTACCAACATTAAAGCAAATGCTATTAGTAAGGTGTCCCACATTTTTTTAATAACTCCAATAGTACAATTTCATATATTGAAGCTTTTTTTTTAAAAATGTTTCTAATTGAAATTAATTATTTATTATCTACTTGGCCTTTGAATTTTTCAAGTATTTGAAGAATTCAGAATTTGGCTCAAGTACCATCATGTCACTCTTGTTTTGGAAGCTTTGCTTATAGGCCTCCAAGCTCCGATAGAAAGAGTAAAATTCAGGGTTTTTACTGAATGCTTCAGCATATATCTTTGTAGCCTTTGCATCCCCTTCACCTTTATTTTTTTGCGCATCCCGGTATGCTTTTGCCATAATTACTTCGCGTTGACGATCGGCATTGGAACGGATCTTTTCAGAGTCTGCAAAACCAGTTGATCGTAGTTCATTAGCTACGCGCTTTCTTTCTGCTTCCATTCTTCTATAGACTGATTCGCTTACTTCTGATGGTAAATCAACACGTTTTAGACGTACATCTACCACTTCTACCCCAATATTACGGGCATCCGCGTCCGCCTTTTGGCGCATTATTTCCATAATTTTGTCACGCTCACCTGAAATTACCTCATGAACCGTGCGATTACCAAACTCATCTCGTAAACTTGAATTTACAGTTTGTGCCAGGCGGACTCTAGCTAAGGCCTCATCCCCCTGTACACTTATGTAGTACTGTTTTACATCAACGATGCGCCATTTAACAAATAAATCTACCAGTACATTCTTTTTCTCTGATGTGATAAAGCGCTCTGGTTCTTCCGCGTCCATGGTCAATATACGCGAATCAAAAAAACGTACATTCTGTACCATAGGAATCTTAAAATATAATCCAGGAGATGTCTTTACAGAGACAACTTCACCTAGTTGAAAGACGATTGCTCTTTGGCGCTGATCAACAATATATAGTGAAGAGCTGACGAGAAGAAACAATACAACAAGAACAGCTAATAATGTTTGACTTTTCATTTATCTGGACTCCCGTTCACGAATTCGGAATGCTTCACGAGAACGCTGTGTACGAGCAGCACTGTTGGTAGGCTCTGGTAAAATTGCCTGAGGAGGCGCTGCTGGCGCTACTGCAGCAGGTGTAGCAGTAGTAGTGTTACTCTTCTCTATCATCTTATCCAGCGGCAAATATAGTAAATTATTGCTGCTCTTTGAGTCGACTAATATTTTATTGGTCTTCGTTAGCACTTCTTGCATCATATCAAGGTAAAGACGATCACGAGTTACATCAGGAGCCTTATCATATTCAACCAATATCTGTTTAAATCGGTTGGCATCACCAGCAGAATTCTCTATCACTCGTTGTTTATACCCCTCAGACTCTTCCATCAGGCGCGCTGCATTACCTTTGGCTTTTGGGATAACATCATTAGCATAAGCTTCCCCTTCATTTTTCTGCCGCTCTTTATCTTGTCCTGCTTTAACCGCATCATCAAATGCTGCCTGAACCTGCTCCGGTGGCTGTGCGTTCTGCATAGTAACTTTGCTGATAGCAATCCCTATTTTATAGCGATCAAGAAGGCTCTGCATTAGTACAGTTGCTTTTGCTGCGACATCTTCCCGCCCTTCGTATAGGACGTAATCCATAGTACTTTTTCCAATAACTTCACGAATAGATGATTCTGCAGCCTGGAGCACTGCTTCATCTGGATCGCGGTTATTAAATAGGTATTCTTGGGGACTCTTAAGTATGTATTGCACAGCAAACTGAATATCAATGATATTTTCATCATCAGTCAACATTAATGATTCTTTCAGTACCTTACTTGATACATTCTTACGGTATCCGATTTCAATTGTTCTCACTTGGCTTACGTTAACTAGCTCAACAGTCTCAGCTGGGTAGGGTAAATGCCAACTTAAACCTGCAGGAGTTGTTTCACTATACTGTCCAAAGCGCAGCACTACCCCTCGTTGACCTTCATTTACAATGTAGAATCCACTAGCCATCCATAGTATTAATAAAATAACAAGGAGTACGCCAACACTTAAACCGCCACCAAGCCGTTTAAAATTATCTCCCCCACCACTATCGCCATCTCCAGAGTTATTATTACTGGTACGCTTTTTATTTCCACCAAAAAGATCGTTAAGCTTTTTATTGACGTTACGTAACATTTCATCTAGATCAGGTGGACCGGAGCCGTTTCTTTTTCGTCCCCACTGCGGGTCATTTGCCATAATGATATTTCTTCCAGTTATTGTGTTAATTAACTTCGACGAACAGAAAGCCTAGTAAGTTCCTTTGAAGTTTAGATTTGATGTAAGTATTAATTATCAGATTATAATCTGATAAACCATTAATTGACTATAACGAGCCCATCGTCTAATACTTCAGCCTCAGGAAATATTTTACACCATTGTGGAGTAGGCTGTTCAATTGTTTCAGCTAGAGCCATCCTAATAAAATCAAGCCCTTCGCCGGTTTTTGCACTTAAACGAATTTGTACTATTCTACCATACTCGTTGCGTTGACACCCAGACGTTCCTAATGATGATTCTGCTAAATCAATTTTGTTTAATACCAGAATCTGTGGAACTTCATCGGCCCCAATTTCTTGTAGCACTTTGTTTACTTCTTCGATTTGTTCTTCTCGATTAGGGCTACTTGCATCTACTACATGTAATAGTATATCTGACTGTACAGTCTCTTCTAATGTGGCTCTGAATGCAGCAATTAGAGTGTGTGGTAATTCCCGGATAAAGCCGACAGTATCAGAGATAACTATCGGGCCATGTTCCGGGATAAAGAGTTTACGAGTGGTTGTGTCTAGTGTTGCAAAAAGTTTATTGGCAGCATAAGTTCGTGTGCGAGTCAGACGATTAAATAAGGTCGATTTTCCCGCATTAGTGTAACCAATAATGGAAACGGAAATAACTTGAGCACGTTTTCTTGTACGTCTTTGAACATTGCGTCTGGATTGAAGCTTTTTAAGCTTTTCCTTAAGTAGTTTAACTCGTTTTCCAAGTAATCTTCGGTCTGTTTCAAGTTGAGTCTCGCCAGGACCACGTAATCCTATGCCGCCTTTTTGTCGCTCCAAATGAGTCCATCCACGCACTAAACGAGTAGCAAGATGTTGAAGCTGGGCTAGTTCCACTTGTAGCTTGCCTTCATGACTTTTAGCGCGTTGAGCAAATATATCTAGAATTAGGCTGGTGCGATCAATTACACGGCATTCTAGGGATCTTTCTAGATTGCGCTGTTGAGCCGGAGAAAGGTTATTGTTAAATATTACTAATTTGGCGCCAGTTTGTTTCAGTAATTCAGCAATTTCATCTATTTTCCCCTTGCCTGCATAGGTAGAGGGATTAGGCTTATATTGTTTGCTCTTTACCTCAGCAAGAATTGTAAGTTTATCACTTATGGCTAATTGTCGTAATTCTTCTAAATCTTCTGAGTGCCTAGTGCTGCTAATATTTAAATTGACGAGTATAGTTGTATTTGCATCATCTGTAATGACAGTACTATTGGCAGGCTTATCAAGCATCTGGTATGCCTGGTTCCTCAAATGGAATAGAGAACGTTTTAGTGGGGACGACGGTAGAAATAGCATGCTTATATACCATCTGAGTAACTGTATTCTTTAAAAGAATTACATATTGATCAAAAGAGTCAATTTGTCCTTGCAATTTAATACCATTTACCAAATAAATTGATACTGGAATATGTTCTGTCCGTAGGGCATTTAAAAACGGATCTTGTAAGAGTTGTCCTTTAGCTGTCATGAGAGTCTTTTTTTTTAATTATTCGAAATTTC
>ENA-OREN01002167-OREN01002167.1-marine-metagenome-genome-assembly--contig:-NODE-2167-length-20764-cov-8.190264_pt1 | contig 20764 bp, 20 predicted proteins | sample MGYA00248624_ERZ508555 | MGnify/ENA primary metagenome ERZ508555 (study PRJEB26222, sample SAMN06267773) | marine metagenome | isolation source: Saanich Inlet, British Columbia, Canada | place...
TTACAAAGATTTATTTTAAATAAAACACCTTGGGCTCATTTAGATATAGCTGGTATGGCATTTTCAAAATATGGTGGTGCTTTAAATTCAGGTGGTGCAACTAGCTATGGAGTAAGATTATTAAACCAACTAATAGAGGATAATTATGAGTAATATAGAACAAACACTATCAATCATTAAACCTGATGCTGTTGAAAGAAATTTAGATAATGAAATCAAAGAAATGTTTACGGATAAAGGTTTTAAAATTATTAAAGATAAAAAAATTCAGATAACAAAAGCAGAAGCAGAACAATTTTATAAAGTTCATGAAACTAAACCTTTTTATAATGATTTATGTGCTTATTTGTCTTCAGGCCCAATTGTCGTGATGATACTTGAAAAAGAAAATGCAGTTTTAGGAAACAGAGAATTGATGGGTGCAACTAAACCAGAAGATGCTGCAGAAGGAACTATAAGAAAAAAATATGGAATTTCTATTGATAAAAACTCTGTACATGGTTCTGATAGTGTTGAAAACGCTAAAATTGAAATTAATTTTTTCTTTAAAGATTAATTAAATAATTTTTTTATAGCCGCTGGATAGAGCTTGTGCTCTTGTTTTAAAACTTTTTTAGCTAAAGAAATAGAAGTATCTTTTTTTGAAATTTTAACTTTCTTTTGCAGAATTATTTTTCCTGAATCAAGTTTTGCTGTTACAAAATGAACAGTACAACCAGCTACCTTATCTTTATTTTGTATTGCTTTAAAATGAGTATCAAGCCCTTTATATTTTGGCAGTAAAGAAGGATGTATATTAACTATTTTTCCATTAAATTTTTTAATAAAACTTTTAGATAAAATCTTCATAAAGCCTGCAAGGCAAATAAACTTTATATTTTCTTTTTTTAATAAATTTAATATTTTTGTTTCAGCTATTTTATAGTTTTTAAAGCTTGATACATATTTTTTAATATTAAATTGACTTGAAAATTTTAAACCTTTAGCTTTTGAAGTATTTGAAAAAATTAAATCTATGGATATAGGTGAATTTTTTATTTTAGAAAATTTTATTAAATTTTTTAAATTACTTCCAGTTCCAGATATAAATACTGCTGTTTTAATCTTTTTAGGACCAGTCAATTTTACCATTAAGTTTAACTTTATATTTTCCTGCAGTTATTTTTCCAATAACATAGGGTTTAAATTCCTTTGTAAAAAATTTAGTAATTTTATTTAAGTTTTTAGGATTAACTATTAAACAAAAACCAACTCCACAGTTGAATGTTTTTAACATTTCCTCATCATCAATGTTATTTTGCTTCAACCATTTAAAAATTTTTTTAGTTCTAACTTTATTTAAATCTATATCAGCGACTAATTTATCTGGAATAACTCTCTTAATATTATCTGCTAGGCCACCTCCAGTAATGTTTGCACATCCATTTAAAAGATTGTTATTAATTAAATTTAGAACTTCTTTGACATAAATTTTTGTAGGTCTTAGTAATTCTTTTTTTAAAAATGAATTATTTTTTAAATTAATCTTTTTTTTATTAAGCACATGTCTAACTAAAGAATAACCATTTGAGTGAACACCACTAGATGGTATAGCCAGCACTAAGTCATTTTTTTTTATATTCTTCTTTGATAGTATTTTCTTTTCATCAACCAAACCTACCGCAAAACCTGCTATATCGAATTTACCTTTTTCATAGGTACCTGGCATTTCTGCTGTTTCGCCACCAACCAATTCACAGTTTGAAATTTTACAGCCTCTTACTATTCCTTTGAGGATCAATTTTAATTTATTTAAATCAATTTTATTAATAGAAATATAATCTAAAAATAAAAGTGGTCTTGCTCCTTGAACAATTAGGTCGTTTACACTCATGGCAACTAAATCAATGCCAATTGTGTCATATTTATTGAGTAAATTGGCAATCTCTACTTTTGTACCAACACCATCAGTGCAAGCTACAATTTTAGGATTTTTAAGATTTTTTGGAATATTAGTTATAGAGCCGAAGCCACCAATATTATTAAACTTTTTTTGGCCTTTTTTGTTTGATGATATTGACGATATAAATTTAACAAAATTATCAGCAGCATTTATGTTTACACCACTTTTTTCATAGGTAAATTTTTCTTTTTTCATTAGTATAATATATGCAAATAATTAATAAATTTTATAAATTACTGAATGTATATATTTATTTTATTTTATTCTCTCTATTAATAGTATTTTTTTCCACAACTTATTCAAATGCAAATGCATTTAGGGTATCTAACATTGAAATATCCTCTCCATTTGAATTAAATTTTGAAAAAAATAACGTTATTGACAAAGGATTTCAAACTTCCTTTTCTGATTTGATTTCAATGATTACAACCTCTGGTGATAGAAAAAAGATTAAAAATGTTTCTATAAAAGAAATTAAGGGCATGATTGATTCTTTCACCATTAGTGATGAAAAATTTATAAATAATGAGTATTTTGCAAATTTAGAAACAACATTTAATAAAAAAAAAATTCTTAAATTTTTAGAAAATAAAAATATTTTTCCATCAATACCCCAAAGAAATAAGGTCCTATTATTTCCTATCCTTATAGAAACTAAAAATAACAATATATATCTTTTTAATAACAATATTTTTTACGATAAATGGAATGAACAAAAAAACTCTTATGATTTGTTAGATTATTTATTACCAAGTGAAGATATTGAAGATTTGATAGAGTTACAAAAAATCTCAAAAGATATTGAAACTTATGATTTTTCAAATCTAATTAATAAATATGATATTAAAGATAGTATAATTTTAATAATATATAAAGAAAGCAACAGAGTAAGAACACTTTCAAAAATTAATTTAAATAACAACTTGAAAATTCAAAATAAGAACTATCCCAAATTAGATATTTTGAATAATAATGACTTTTCTAATATTGTTGAAAATTTAAAACAGCTTTATGAAGATCAATGGAAAAAAAATAATGAAATTAATACTTCCATAAAACTTCCTATAACAATATCTATTAATTCCAAAAAAACAAAAAAAATTATAGAGTTGGAACAGGTGCTTTATAGTTTAGATCTAGTTTCTGACTTTAGTATTTTGAATTTTAATAGTGAGATTATTCAATATAAAATTACTTATAATGGCACACCTAATATATTTTTAAATGACATGAAAGAAAAGAACCTTGAATTAGAAATGAAGAATAATATGTGGATATTAAAATGAAAAATTTAAATCAATTATTATTAGATTTTAATTATGAACAAAACTTTAAAGATGATGATTTTTATGTTGGAAAGAGTAATTTTTATGCTTTTGAAATGATTAACAAATGGCCAAAGTGGGAAAAAAATTTTTTAAACATTAATGGTGAAAAATTTTCAGGAAAAAGTCACCTGGTTAATATTTTTTTGAAAAAATTTAATGGCATTAGGATTGATGTTAATTCATTAAATGACGAAAATATTAAATCCATTAAACCTTACCAAAATATTGTTTTAGAGGATTTAAATTTAAATATAAATGAGAAGCTGATTTATTCACTTTTTAATATAATAGATCAAGATAATAAGTTTTTGATAGTCACATCAATGAAACCAATATCTGAGATCAATTTTAAACTTGAAGATCTTCGATCTAGAACAAAGAACTGTCTTTTTGCAAATATTCAAAACCCTGACGATGAGCTAATGTTTGCATTAATATTAAAAAATTTATCAGACAGACAAATTACTTTAGATAAAAAGCTGATTAACTTTATTATTAAAAGAATTGAGAGATCGTATGGCAAAATATTTGAATTCATATATAAAATTGACAAGATTAGTTTAAAAAAAAAGAAATCTATCGATTTTAAAATTATTAATGAAGCTCTTGAGGAATAAGTGAATAAATATAGAACACATACATGTAGTGAGTTAACAATAGATAGTAGTGGTAAAGATGTTGTTTTATCAGGCTGGATAAACAAAAAAAGAGATCATGGAAATTTACTATTCATAGATTTAAGAGACAATTATGGAATGACTCAATGCATCATAGATAAAAGTAACGAAAATTTTAATTCATTAGAAAAAATTCAATTAGAAAGCGTAATTAAGATAAATGGTAAGGTTGTAGAGAGAACAAAAGAAACTATTAACACCGATCTTCAAACTGGAGAGATTGAAGTTAATATAAATTCATTTGAAGTGTTGGGTACTTGCAAGGAGTTACCAATGCCAGTTTTTAGTGATCAAGAGTATGCTGAAGAAATTAGACTCAAGTATAGATTCTTAGATCTAAGAAGAAAAAAAATTCATGACAATATTATCTTAAGGTCAAAAGTTATCTCTTTTATTAGAAGCGAGATGTCTAAACTTGGGTTTTTGGAATTCCAAACACCAATATTAACATCCTCTAGCCCTGAAGGTGCAAGAGATTTTTTAGTACCAAGTAGACTAAATCCTGGAAAATTTTATGCACTGCCACAAGCGCCACAACAATTTAAACAACTTATAATGGTTTCTGGTTTTGATAAATATTTTCAAATAGCTCCATGCTTTAGAGATGAAGATGCAAGGGCAGATAGAAGTCCAGGTGAATTTTATCAGCTTGATTTAGAAATGTCTTTTGTTGAACAAGAAGATGTCTTTCAAGTTGTTGAAAAACTAATAGTCAATGTTTTTAAGAAATTTTCTGAAAAAAAATTGATGTATGAAAAATTTCCAAGAATACCTTATGAGGAATCTATGCTTAAGTATGGATCAGATAAGCCAGATTTAAGAAACCCATTAATAATTTCAGATTTATCAAACATTTTTACACGTGATGATGTTACGTTTGAGATATTTAAAAAGCTTGTAAAATCTGGTTCTAAAGTGAGATGTATAGTAACAAAAAATACAAAAGATAAACCTAGAAGTTTTTTTGATAATATTGATAAGTGGGCAAAAGAACAAGGGGCGTCTGGTCTTGCTTATTTTACAATTGAAAAAGAAGAAAATATTTCAGCAAAAGGACCGGTGGGAAAATTTTTTTCTAAAGAAGCACTAGAGGAAATTATGAAAATCACTGGAGCTGAAATAGGGGATAGTATATTTTTTGCTTGTGGAAAAATAAATGATGTTGAAAAAATAACCTCTTTAGCTAGAGATAAAATTGCTAAAGATTTAAAATTAATTGATGAAAATACTTTCGCATTTTGTTGGGTTGTTGATTATCCAATGTTTGAAAAAAATGAAGTAACTAATAAAATCGAATTTAGTCACAATCCATTTTCAATGCCTCAAGGAGACTTAAAAGATATTGATTTTGATAATCCTCTTAATATTAAAGCCTACCAGTACGATATTGTTTGCAATGGGATAGAGCTATCTTCAGGTGCAATTAGAAATCACGTGCCAGAATTAATGTATAAGCTTTTCTCGATTGCTGGATATCAAAAAGAACAAGTTGATGAAAAATTTAGTGGAATGATCAATGCTTTAAGTTATGGAGCCCCACCTCATGGTGGTATAGCACCTGGTATCGATAGAATTGTAATGCTATTAGCAAATGAAAAGAATATTAGAGAAGTTACAATGTTCCCAATGAATCAAAATGCTCAAGACTTAATGATGAACGCTCCATCAAACGTTAACGAAGAGCAACTTAAAGAGCTTGGTTTAGCTTTAAAACTGAAAAAATAATATTACTTTTTACCTTTTAAGCTTATCTTAACGTCAGATAAATCAACAAGATTTTTTTTGTAGTTATTTCTAACAAAACCTTTGCTAGTAACATCTTTTATAATTTTAAGTAATTGATTTTGATCCTCAGTATTTTCTTCCTCAGGTAAAGATCTATCTGATCCACCAATTGATGGAGTGTGAGCAAGATCTTCTCTATTTTGATATGAAATTGCTAATTCTCTAAAAATATAATCAAGTATTGAAGAAGCACTCATTATTCTGTCATTACCGTGTACTTTTCCAGATGGTTCAAATTTAGTATCAACATAAGCACTGATGAACTCATCTAAAGGAACGCCATATTGAAGACCAAGTGAAATTGCTATTGCAAAATTGTTCATCAAAGCTTTTACCAGTTCACCCTCTTTACTTGTGTCTATGAAAATTTCTCCAATTTTACCATCTTCATATTCACCAGTGTGGAGATAAACTTTATGGTCACCAATTGTCGCTTTTTGGATGTAACCTTTTCTTCTATCAGGCATACTAAATCTTTTACTGACACCCTCGTTAATTTTTTTAACAAAATTAGTATTATTTTCTTTTGAAATGACCTTAGGTTTGCTTTGCTCAGTAATAATATCTATTTTTTTAGTTTCGGTTACTTTATTATTTGCATCTAAACTTTTTGTTTTTCTTGTATCAAGTTTAACGTCTAAAACTTCAAATTTTCCATCGTCCCGTTTTTCAAGATTTGCCAACTCTGTTTCATTAATATCATCTAGATAATGATTAACTTTAAAGCTACAAGTATAATAAGTTTCTACTAAATATTTTGCCATTTTTCCTTTAATTAATTTTTTATTTTGAATCGTAAGATAATTAATTTATATACAAATCCTTACTTTAGTCTAATTTAAATAATACAATTTAGGATTGAAGAATTAATAAAATAATATGTTGACACTTTTAAAAAAAATTTTCATTTGGTGGAACCAAGAAACACTAGGTACAAAATTAAAAACTATTTTTTACGGAAAACTTGCTGGAAAAGATTCTAGTGGCAACAAATATTACGAAAGTAAATCTGGAAAACGATGGGTGATTTACAATGATGAAATTGATGCATCGAAAATCCCTAATGAATGGTACTCTTGGATGCATTTCACTAATAATAGAATTGAAAACAATCATGAATTGAAAAAATATGATTGGCAAAAACCGCATCAATCAAATCAAACGGGTACTGAGAATGCCTATCATCCTAATAAAAATAATGATCCTATTAAAAAAAAATATACAATCTGGAAAAGTTAGTTTCTTATTTCTTTTAATTTATTTTTTTTTAACAAGCATATCATCACCCCTAGTAGCTAATGAAAATAGTGAAGGAAAATTTGTTGAAATAAAGATTTTAGATAAAGTAAGTTCAAAGACCGATCTTTTAAAATTAAAGATAGGAGAGGAGCTAATATTTAAAAGTTTATTAATAAAAAGTCTCAAATGCAAAAACTCTGAATTTGATGACAACCCAGAAATTACAGCTTATATTCAAGTTAAAGACACGATTAAAAATGATAACAACGAAGTGTTTATATTTAATGGGTGGACTTTTTCATCTAGTCCTGCAGTAAATCCTTTTGATCACCCAGTATATGATATTTGGTTAACAAGATGTTATTAGAATACTTTTTCATTATCTAGCCAGCTAACATTAAAGTCTGACTCAATAAATTTTTTATGATTTAGTAAAATTTTATGAAGAGGTATTGTTGTTGTTATTCCTTCAATGACAAATTCATCTAAAGATCGATTCATTCTTTGTATTGCTTCAGTTCTATTTCTGCCATGAGTGATGACTTTACAAATCATACTATCGTAAAATGGTGTAACTTTATAACCTTGAAAAATTGCACCATCTACTCTTGTTCTAAAACCTGATGGTTGGTGACACATTCCTATAGTTCCAGGTGAAGGTTGAAAATTTTTACTCGCATCCTCTGCATTAATTCTACATTCTATTGCATGCCCCCTAGGATTAATGTCACTTTGTTTTAAAGCTGTTTCACCAGTGTATGCTATCCAAATTTGCTCTTTAATAATATCAATACCAGTAACCATTTCAGTTACAGGATGCTCCACTTGAACTCGGGTATTCATTTCTAGAAAATAAAATTTTCCATCTTCATATATAAATTCAACAGTTCCAGCACCCTCATAACCAATTTTACTAACCATATTTACAGTTCTTTCAAAAAGATCTTTTCTGATCTGATCTGTTAAAACTGGACTAGGAGTTTCTTCTATTAATTTTTGATGTCTTCTTTGAACTGAGCAGTCTCTTTCATGTAAATGTACTGTTCTATTTTTTCCAGATAATACCTGAACTTCAATATGTCTTGGATTTTGGAAAAATTTCTCAATATAAATTTCATCATTGCCAAAATATTTTTGTGCTTCAGACTTTGCTGTTGAAAATAATGTTTCAAATTCTTCTTCTTTACGAACGATTTTCATTCCCTTGCCCCCACCACCTGCGGATGCTTTAATCAGAACTGGAAAGCCTATTTTTTTACAAAGTTCTTTGGCTGCCTTTATGTCTGTTATTCCGCCTTCAGAACCTTCAATAACAGGTAGACCATGTTCTTTTGCAATTTTTTTTGCTTGAATTTTATCTCCCATCATCTCTATGAGTTTTGAAGAAGCACCAATAAATTTAATATTATTTTCCTCTAGTACTTTAGCAAAATTTGCATTTTCAGATAAAAAACCATATCCAGGGTGAACCGCTTCTGCTTTTGTAAGTTCTATTGCTGACATCAAAGCTGGGATATTTAAATAACTATTTGCAGGTTGGTGTGAGCCAATGCATACACTTTCATCCGCCAGTCTTACATGCATACTATCTTTATCAACATCAGAATGAACAGCGACAGTTGCTATACCCCATTCTTTGCAAGCTCTTATAACTCTGACTGCAATTTCCCCTCGGTTTGCAATTAGAATTTTTTTAAACATTACTCTACGATGATAATAGTTTGGCCGTATTCAACAGGTTGGCCATCTTCTACACAGATTTCTTTTATAATTCCATCTGCTGTTGATGGAACATGGTTCATAGTTTTCATAGCCTCAACTATCATAACCGTTTCACCTTTTTTAATTTTTTTACCAACTTCTACAAATTTTTTACCACCAGGTTCTGCAGCAAGATAAGCTGTACCAATAATAGGAGATTTAACTTCAGTTCCAGACACAACAGTTGACTTAACTGTATCAAGGGCTGGTGTTGAAGCAGAAACACTTACAGTTTGATTTGAACTAGCTGGATTCGATTTTGATACTTTTATTTTAGTATCTTTATCAGTGTATTCAATTTCAGTTAAATTGAATTCATTTAAGTAGTCTGTTAATTCTTTAATGATATTTTTATCTATTTTCATTTCTGTAACATGTTTTGCATTGCAATTATGGCTAAAATATAACCATTATCACCTAAACCAAAAATTCCACCAGTAGCAATATCGCTGATTAAAGATTTGTGTCTAAATTCTTCTCTTTTATATATATTTGATATGTGAAGTTCAATAATTGGTTTTTTATAAATATCTAAAGCATCCCTGATAGCTACAGATGTATGTGTAAATCCTGCAGCATTAATAATTATGCCATCAAACTTACTTTTAGCTTCTTGTATGATTGTAACTATTTCACCTTCTATGTTTGACTGAGAAAACTCTAAATTAATATTTAAATCATTAGCTTTACTTAAACAATTTTCTTTTAATTTATCAAAAGTTATTGATCCATATTGTGATTGTTCTCTTTCACCTAATAGATTAAGATTAGGACCATTAATAATTATAATATTATTACTCATCAAATTCTTATACATTATGAAAAAAATAAAAAAAATAAAAATTAAATTAAATGGTAAATTTTCAACAATAAATGAAAATTTAAGCCTCTTAATTTTTTTAAAAGAACTAAAAATACCTCTTAAAAAAGTAGCAATTGAATTAAATCAAGAAATAATAGATAAAAATAATTTAAAAACTATAAAACTAAAAAATAATGACAAAATAGAAATTGTTCATTTTATTGGAGGTGGATAAAATTGGTTAACGATAAATTAATAATTGATAAAAAAAAATTTAATTCCAGATTAATAGTTGGAACTGGAAAATATAAAAGTATGGCAGAATGTGCAAAAGCTATTAAATTATCTGGAGCAGAAATTGTTACTGTTGCTGTGAGAAGAGTAAACATTTCTGATAAAAAAAAACCTTTATTGATGGACTACATTGATCCAAAAAAAATAACTTACTTACCAAACACTGCTGGCTGCTTTAATTCTGAAGAGGCTCTTAGAACATTACGTTTAGCAAGAGAAATTGGTGGATGGAAACTGGTAAAACTTGAGGTTTTAGGAGATAAAAAAAATTTATTTCCAGATATGATTGAAACATTAAAATCTACAGAAGTTTTAACTAGAGAAGGATTTAGAGTAATGGTTTACTGTAATGATGATCCTTTAATGGCTAAAAGATTAGAGAATGTAGGAGCTTGTGCAATTATGCCTCTCGCAGCACCCATAGGATCTGGACTTGGAATTCAAAATACAACAAACATAAAAATAATAAGAAGCCAAACAAAGCTTCCTTTGATAATTGATGCTGGCTTAGGACAAGCGTCAGACGCAGCTATTGCCATGGAGTTAGGTTGTGATGGAGTATTGGCTAATACTGCGATTGCTAAAGCTAAAAAACCATTTCAAATGGCACTGGCATTTAAAAATGGAGTAATTGCAGGAAGACAATCTTATTTAGCAGGTCGTATAGAAAAATCTATATATGGAAGCGCATCTTCTCCAAAAACTGGAATTATCTAGGCTACTGGTTTTTTAAAAAATTTCTTTTTAAAAAAAGGTTTTTTTTTATAAGGCTTTTTTTTAATAGGACTTTCAAAAGATTTAACTTCTTTTTTTTGCTCTTCTAGGTTTTTTAACTTTTCTATATGTTGAACTATTTCTATTGTTTTTTTAGTTTTGTTTTGAAGATCAATTATGTATTCAGGAATAATAAGACTGTTATCTGCAATTATATCGATCTTAATTAAGTTTTTTTCTTCAAAATACTTTAAATCTTCAATAAAGTTTTCTTTCATAAAGTCCGATATCTTTTCGCAAATCTTAAGTTCTACAAATTTTGCTTTTGTTAAAACAGCTTTAACCTCGACTAATTTAAGAATCTTCATCGCAAAAGACTCATCTGTAAGTGTAACTTTCCATTTTACAGCACTTTCCCTTAATCTTTGTCTAGACATTTCTAAAAGTCCAAATGTACTAATTCTTCCAATTTGAATTCTTGCCCTATCAGTTCTGCATTGTTCTTTAAGTTTTCTCTCAACCAACCTTCTATTTCCAAAACTCAACATATCAATAAAATCAATAATAATTAGACCAGACAGATCTCTTATTTTTATTTGTCGAGATATCTCTTCTGCTGCCTCAAGATTAGTGTCTAAAGCAGTACTTTCTACATTTTTTTGTTTAATAGAGCTTCCTGAATTTATATCAATTGAAACTAGTGCTTCAGTTGGATTTATAACTAGGTAACCTCCTGATTTTAGTTTTATTTCTGAGTCATAAATTTGATTTAATTTTTCTTCAATGTTCTCTTTAAAAAATAAAGGAACTTTTTCTCTATATTTTTTTATTTTTTTTACATGAGAGGGCATCATTAACTTCATAAAGTTTTGTGCTTTTTTGTAACCTTCGTTGCCTTCAATGATGATATTGTTTGTGTCTTCATCATACATATCTCTCAAGGTTCTTTTTATAATATCACTTTCTTGATGGATTAATGATGGAGCTATAGAATTTAATGCATTTTCTTTAATTTCATTCCAAGTTTTAATCAATGTTTGAAGGTCATGATCTATATCATTTTTTGTTTTATTTGACCCTGCAGTTCTTACGATAAGTCCCATTTCTTTTGGAATAACTATATCGTTTAAGATAGTTCTAATTTTTTTTCTTTCTCCTGGGTTAAAAATTTTACGAGATATGCCACCACCTTTTGGAGTATTTGGCATTAGGACAATATATTTACCCGCTATAGAAATGAAAGTACTTAGTGCGGCACCTTTTTGCCCTCTTTCATCTTTCAATACTTGTATTAAAATAACCTGGTTAGGTTTTATAACTTCTTGAATCTTATATCTTTTAGATCTAAATCTTACTTCAGGTTTTTTACCACGAAAGAAATGAGAAGGTTGTTCTTTGTTTTCATCAACTTGAGAACCAGCTTCAACTGGAGCATCATTCTCTTCTGTTATCTGGTCATCACTCTCTAATTCAGATTCAGGTTTTACATCGACTGGGTCATTAATATCAAGATTGCCTTCATTAATATTTTTTTGCTCTTCTAGTTCGCTTTCTTTTAATAACTCTTCTCTAGCTCTCTCTTCTTCTTCTTTTATTTTTGCTAAATCACTCTGAGGTATTTGATAATAGTCTGATTGAATGTCGTTAAAAGATAGAAAGCCATGTCTGTCTCTTCCAAAATCAATAAATGCAGCTTGCAAAGATGGCTCTACTCTGCTTACCTTACCAAGGTATATATTATTTTTGATTAAATTGTTTTTTAAGCCTTCGTACTCGTAGTCTTCAATACTTTCACCTGACTTAAGTACAACTCTTGTTTCATTTGGATGCGAAGCATCAATGTATAAATTTTTTTCCATATATTTTTGATTAATTGTTTCATTTTATATTTAAATAATTTTAAATTTTGTTTGAATTCTGATGCCTTAACTTTAACAAATTCTTATATATATTAAACTAAAATGCATCGAATAATTAAAAATATATTTATAGTAGTTTTAAGTGTTGGTTTGTTATCTGCATTTTCTGTATTAGCTGTTTTGTGGGCTTTTTCTAACAATTTACCAGATTATAAATTCCTCAAAAATTATAAACCATCAGTTTCTAGTAAAGTTTACTCAGGGGATGGTGAGTTGGTGAATGATTTTTCATCAGAAAAACGAATATTTGTACCCTATAAATCAATACCAGAAAAAGTGATTAATGCTTTCTTATCTGCAGAAGATAAAAATTTCTATTCGCATCCAGGAGTAGATGCCAAAGGAGTGTTAAGAGCAATAATTAATAACATTTCCAATGTAGTTGCATCAAGAAGATTAGAGGGCGCATCAACGATAACTCAACAAGTAGCAAAAAATTTTTTATTAACTAACGAAGTAAGTTTAAATAGAAAAATTAAAGAGGCAATTCTTGCCTTTAGAATAGAAAGAGCTCTTTCAAAAGAAAGAATATTAGAACTATACTTAAATCAAATATATCTGGGTGAAGGTACTTATGGCGTTGCATCTGCTAGCTTAGAATATTTTGACAAATCAATTAGTGAATTAAATTATGAAGAAGCAGCTTTATTAGCAGCTCTGCCAAAGGCTCCAAGTAGATATAACCCGTATAAAAATATAGAACTCGCAAAATTTAGAAGAGATCTCGTTATAAACAATTTGTTTGAAAATAATTATATAAGCAAACAAAATCAAAAAGAACTTTTGTCAAAAAAAATAATATTAAAAAAAAGAAAAAAAATTTTTACAGAAGATACGAGTTACTACGTAGAAGATATTAGAAAAAATGTGGTTGAAAAATTAGGATTTGATAAAGTTTACAAACAAGGATTAAATATAAGTACACCTATTAATATTAGCTTGCAAAAAATTGCAACTGACTCATTGAGACAAGGTCTTATTGAATACGATAAACGAAAAGGGTGGCGTGGTCCATTGACTAATGTTAAAAATTTAGAAAAATGGAATAAAGATTTAGATAAATTTAGATTAGAAAGATCAATTAATTGGGATTTAGCAATAGTTAAAAAGATAGATAAATTTTCAATAGAAATTGAAACGGAATATGAAAAAAAAGGAATTATTAAGTACGAAAACATCTCGTGGATAAAAAAAGATTTTGATGAAATATTGAAAATTGGGGATGTTATTTATACTGAAAACATAAATAAAAATATATTTGCCTTAAGGCAACTGCCAGAAGTTAATGGAGGGATTGTTGTTATGGACCCTTTTACTGGACGGGTATTAGCTCTAAGCGGTGGATTTAGCTTTAAAAAAAGTGAATTTAATAGAGCCACACAAGCACTAAGGCAGCCAGGTTCTGCTTTCAAACCTTTTGTTTATGCTTTAGCTCTTGAGAATGGATATACACCATCAACTTTAATTCTAGATGCACCACTAGTTTTAGAGCAAGGATCTGATTTAAAAATGTGGAAACCTGAAAACTACGGTAAAAAATTTTATGGACCATCAACACTTAGAATGGGGTTAGAAAAATCTAGAAACTTGATGACTGTCAGAATTGCACAAGATCTTGGAGTTAAAAAAATTGTTAATTTTTCAAAAAAACTTGGTATTTATGAAAATCCCAGCGAGCTTTTATCAATTTCATTAGGCTCTGCAGAGACGACTTTATTGAAACTAACATCTGCATACTCTTCATTTATTAATGGAGGAAAATTAGTTAAACCAATAATGATAGATAGAATTCAAGACAGTGAAGGGATTACAATTTTTAATAATGAAATGAGAGAGTGTATAAATTGTGATCAAATATCTCACTTAAGTAACAATTATCCAAATATAAAGGACAGTTTTGAGCAAATATTTTCCCCAGAAACAGCATATCAAATGACCTCGATATTGGAGGGAACTGTTCAAAATGGGACAGGAAAAAATTTAAAAGATTTAAATTTGGATTTGGCTGGAAAAACAGGCACAACAAATGGAAATACAGATACATGGTTTATAGGATTTACTTCAAAATTAGTAATAGGAGTTTATGTAGGTTCAGACAATCCAAGATCACTTGGAAGGTATGAAACAGGAGCAAAAACAGCATTACCAATTTTTAAAAGCTTTGTAAAAAAAGCTGTAAAAAAAGAAGATGCAAGACCGTTTAAAGTTGCAAAAAATATTTTAATGAAAGTTATTGATCCTGTTACAGGAGAAAAAGCTGAAATTGGGACAAGAAGAACAATTATTGAAGCTTATAAAGAAGTGAAAGTAGAAAATTTATCAAATAAAGATATTAATAATAGATTAAAAAATAATAATATATTAAGGTTCTACTAATGGACAATGAATATTTAAATTACAAATCTGAAATAGAAAAAATCAATCAAAGAGTTAAGGAGTACCTTTGAAAAAAATGATATTCATAAAAAATTAGAAAAGAATAACCAAAAAATATTAGAAACTAATTTTTGGCAAGATAAAGCAAATTCTCAGAAAGTTATTAAAGAAAAAAAATTATATGAAGAATTAATAAATTCATATGAAAATTCATCTAAATCAATAATTGATCTTGATGAATTGAACGAACTTGCTTTAGAAGAAAAAAATCAATCTGTCATAAACGAAGTTCTTGAGAGTATTAAAAATTTAAAAAAATTAGCTAAAAAAAATGAAACTAAATGTTTTTTGTCAAATGAAACTGACAGTTTAGATTGCTATATAGAAATTCATGCCGGTGCTGGTGGAACAGAGAGCCAGGATTGGGCAGAAATGTTAAGAAGAATGTATTTAAAATGGTCAGATATTAAGAATTTTAAATCAGAATTAATTAGCGAACATAAGGGAGAGGAAGCAGGCATAAAATCATCAACTATTAAAATTGAGGGTGATTATGTTTTCGGATGGTTAAAAGCTGAGTCAGGAATTCATAGGTTGGTTAGAATATCTCCTTTTGATTCTGGAGCTAGACGACATACCAGTTTTGCAAGTATCTGGATTTATCCAGTCGTAGATGAAAATATTGAAATAGAAATTAATGAAAAAGATTTACGTATTGACACCTATCGATCAAGTGGAGCAGGAGGGCAGCATGTGAATACTACAGATAGTGCGGTAAGAATAACCCATCTACCTTCTAAAATAGTAGTTCAATGTCAAAATGAAAGATCACAACATAAAAATAAAGATACCTGTATGAATATGCTTAAGGCAAGACTATATGATTTTGAATTAAAAAAAAAAGAACAAGAAAGCCAAACAGTAGAGTCTTCCAAGTCAGAAATTGGTTGGGGTCATCAAATTAGATCTTATGTACTTCACCCATACAGAATGGTAAAAGATAATAGAACTAACTTTGAAAGCTCAAATCCTGATAAAATCTTAGATGGTGAGATTGATGATTTTTTAGAAAGTTCGTTATATAAAATGAAATAATGAAAAGAATAGTTAAAATTCTTGTAATATTAATAATAACGCTTGCAACAATTGTTATTTACTTGAGCCTCTATGGAGTAAAAACTGACAAGTTTAATAAAGAAATTATAAAGAATGTTTCAAAAATTAATAAAAAAATTAACCTTTCATTAAATGAGGTTAATTATCTATTAAACCCACTGAATTTTAGTATTAATATTTCAACAAAAAACCCTAAAATATTATTGGAAGATAAAAGTCTAGATTTAAAAGACATTACTAGCAATATTTCATTAAAATCTTTTATAAGTAATCAGTTTTCTATTGATGATTTAAAAATTTCAACAAAAGAAATTAAAATCAAAGATTTAATCTCATTAACAAGAGCAGTTGAAGGATCACCACAACTTTTTGTTTTAGATAACATCACTAAAGAGGGATTAATTTCTACAGATATAAATCTTAAATTTGATTTAGATGGAGAAATAAAAAACAACTATCAAATAACTGGGACTGTCAAAAAAGCAAAATTTAATATTTTTAACAAGGTTGAAATTGATGATTTAAACCTTTTATTTAATATAAGCAACAATCAACTAACATTAAAAAAGATAGAAACAAATCTTAATAGTATAAAATTAAAATCGCCCTTAATCAAAATTGAAAAAAAGAAAGATATATTTTTTGTTGATGGAGAAGTGGCAAATAAAGAACAAAATTTTGATATAAAAAAATTAAAACCTATATTTGGTGATTTACCAAACAATATAGAGATAGAAAAAATTGACTTTAATTCTGTAAATATTTTTTCTTTCAATGTTAGCAAAAAATTAAAATTAAAAGATTTAAAACTAGAGACCAACTTAAACTTAGAAAATTTTCAAATAGTTAAAAATCCCCTTAATTTAAAAACTTTTTTACCTAATTATACAGAGCAAATTAAATTTAAGGATCATAAAATTAAAATTAAATTAATAAAAGGTATGTTGGATATTAAGGGAGGTGGAGATATCTATATTGGAGACGAGTCTGAACAATTATCTTACAGCGTTATTAAAGATGATAGAAAAATAACATTTGATACAAACCTTAATATTAAAAATAATCCATTAACAATAAATTTTTTAGATTATAAGAAGAAAAAAGGAAACAGTTCAGAAATTTTATTAAAAGGTATTTACAAAAAAAATAAAGAATTGATATTAAAAGATATTTCTATAACAGAAAAAAATAATCAAATTTTAATTAAAGATTTATTGTTTAGTAAAAATTTTAAAATTAAAGATTTAAGTTACATTAAACTTAATTATAGAAATAAAAATGATCTTCTTAACAATTTAGAGCTAAAAAAAAATAAATCTAATTTTTCCATAAATGGTAAAAGTTTTGATGCAACACAGTTAATTAACAACAGCATGAGTGATGATGAAAGTACAGCAATTTTTGAAAATTTTAATTCTAAATTTGATATTAAAATAGGCACAGCTTATATAAATAAAAACGATTATACTAAAAACTTAGCTGGATACTTCACTTTTAAAAATAATAAATTAGATAAATTAAATCTAGCATCTACTTTTTCTAACAATAAAAAAATGAACTTATCTATTGAAACTAATAACCAAAATGAAACTATTACAAAATTCTTTTCAAACTACCCAAAACCTTTGATTAAAAGATATGATTTCATTAAAGGATTTGAAGAAGGTTATCTAAATTTTAATTCTATAAAAAAAGATGGTGTTTCTAATTCTGTATTAATTATTGATAACTTTAAAGTTAAAGAGGTACCTGTTTTTGCTAAGCTTTTAAGCCTAGCGTCACTTCAAGGTATTGCAGATCTTTTAACGGGTGAGGGAATAAGATTTACCGATTTTGAAATGAGATATTCAAGTCAAAAAGGTCTTACTAATATTGAAGAAATGTATGCTATTGGACCTGCTATTTCTATATTAATGGATGGTTATATTGAATCAAAGAAATTGGTTAGCTTGAGAGGAACATTGGTTCCTGCAACAACTATAAATAGATCTATAGCTTCAATTCCACTACTGGGTAAAATACTAATAGGAGAAAAAACAGGTGAAGGTGTTTTTGGTGTAAGTTTTAAAATAAAAGGACCTCCAAAGAATTTATCAACAACAGTTAATCCAATTAAAACACTAACACCTAGATTTATAACAAGAACTTTAGAAAAAATTAAAAAGAACTAAATTAACTCAACTTTAATATGTTTTTTCTTGCCAAGTGAAAGTTTAATTAAACTACTCTTAAATAAATCTTCAGTAATTAAAAACTTTTCATCAGAAATAGCCTGACCATTTATTTTAATTCCATTCCCTTTAATTAATCTTCGAATTTCACTTTTAGAACTTTCTAATTTTGATAAAATTACCAAATCTAGAATACTTATATTATCATCTAACATTTTTTTATTAATTTGAGTGGTTGGTAGATTATCACCTAATGAATTTTCAGAAAATGTTTGTTTGGCTGTTTCTTGGCATTTTCTTGCCTCATCTTCTCCATGCAACATAGAAGTAGCTTTGTTGGCAAGTAAAATTTTTAACTCATTAATATTGTCATCTTTAATATTTTCAATTTCATCAACATTAATATCTGTAAAAATTTTTAAAAACTTTAAGACATCTCGATCATCAATATTTCTCCAAAATTGCCAGTAGTCATATGATGAAAGAAATTTTTTATCTAGCCAAACAGCTCCAGATTCAGTTTTACCCATTTTTGCACCTGATGCCAATGTAATAAGAGGTGTCGTTAAACCGTAAACATGATTATTTGAATATCTTTTTATAAGATCAACTCCATTAACAATATTACCCCATTGATCAGAGCCACCAATTTGAAGCATACATTTTTCTTTTTTGTTTAATTCTAAAAAATCGTATGCTTGTAAAATCATATAGTTAAATTCCATATAACTTAATGACTGCTCTCTCTCTAATCTAATTTTGACACTATCAAAACTCAACATTTTGTTAATTGTAAAATGTTTTCCAACATCTCTTAGAAAAGAAATATAATTTAAATTTTTAAGCCATGTGTAGTTATTAACAAATATAGGTTTTGTCTCTGGATCTTTATCATCTAAAAAATTTTTTAGAATTTTTTCAATATTATTTATATTTTTTTCTATTTCTTTTTCAGATAAAATTGTCCTAGTTTTATCTTTTCCGGATGGATCACCTATTCTAGTAGTACCCCCTCCTAATAAAACAATTGGTTGGTGGCCATGTTTTTGGAGCAATCTAAGACACATAATTTGAAGTAAGCTACCAACGTGAAGACTTTCAGCTGTACAATCAAAACCAATATAAGCTCTGATTTTTTCTTTATCTAATAATTGAGATAGATTTTCTTCACCTGTACACTGGTAAAAGAAACCACGATCTTTAAATTCTTTTAAAAATTTATTCATAAATATGCTATCTAGAATATACAATATTTACTTTAAAAATAAGAATGGAAAAATTTTATACTTCTTTAGGGTTAATGAGTGGCACATCTATGGATGGGGTTGATGCATCAATTATTAGATCAGATGGTGAAAGTAACTATGAGCCTATATTTGATAAATATTTTGAGTATGATGCGGTAATTTATTCAAAATTACTAAATCTCAGAGATAAAATAAATTCAATAAAAGATATAAAAGCTAATTCTTATCAAATTAACGAGCTCGAGAGAAAAATTACCTTATTTCATGCAAAAATTAGCAAAGAAATTATAAAGAATGCAGGAGTAGATGTAGATATAGTTGGGTTTCACGGTCAAACAATTTTTCACAATGCTCAGGAAAAAATATCAAAACAAATAGGAGATGGCAATTTACTATCAAGTCTTTTAAAAAAAAATGTAGTTTATAACTTTAGAGAAAATGACATTCATAATGGAGGCCAAGGAGCTCCATTAGCTCCAATCTTTCACAACTTACTTATAAACCAGAATAAAATAGAGAAACCTGCTTGTGTTTTAAACATAGGAGGTATCGCAAATATTACTCTTGTTATCTCAAAAAATAATGAAGATTTAAAAAGTTTTGATGTAGGTCCTGGTAATTGTCTTTTAGATGAATGGGTTAGAAGACACACACAAATGAAATATGATGAAAATGGAAAAGCATCAAATATAGGAAAAACAAGTGAAGTTATTCTAAATCAAGCGATTGATAATTTTGACAATATAAGTAATCAAAAAAAACTTTCATTTGATATAAAAGATTTTGATTTAAGTTTTGTAAAAGGTCTCACATATGAGGATGGCTTATCTACATTAGTAGATTTTACAGCAATAATAATTTATCAATCAATTTTAAAATCAATCAACAGTGAAGAAAATAAAAAGTTATTAATAATAGTTTGTGGTGGTGGAAGAAAAAACCTTTCATTAATGGAGAGCATAAGAAAAAGACTACCAAAAAATATTTATTTAAAAATAATTGATGATTATAAAATTGATGGTGATTTCATCGAGTCCCAAGCTTTTGCTTATCTTGCAATTAGGTCTGCACTTAAAAAAGTAATTTCATTCCCCAATACTACAAATGTCAAAAAACCGTCAATAGGTGGAGTTTTAGTTAAAAACTATTAAGATTAAAATAAAGCAGATTCTTTTTTGATATATTTATCTAAACATTTTACTAATACGTCTTCTGTTTTAGTAAAAAAATGATTAGCATCATTTATAGCCTGAAAGTCAACTTTAATACCTTTTTGGGCACTCAATCTTTTATCTAGATCTGTAATATGTTCTAAGGGAACTAACTCATCCTTTTTTCCATAAATCATTAAACCTGAAGTAGGACATGGAGATAAGAATGAAAAGTCATAAAC
>ENA-OREN01002168-OREN01002168.1-marine-metagenome-genome-assembly--contig:-NODE-2168-length-20757-cov-45.736412_pt1 | contig 20757 bp, 32 predicted proteins | sample MGYA00248624_ERZ508555 | MGnify/ENA primary metagenome ERZ508555 (study PRJEB26222, sample SAMN06267773) | marine metagenome | isolation source: Saanich Inlet, British Columbia, Canada | place...
CATTACATTCTGTTTTGAATTCTGTGCCCATAGAGTGTTATTACAAAAATAATCAAAAGCAAACAACATTCTAAAATATAGATTTTTGTAAAGTAATTGCCCACAATCAGGCAATTAATCTCTCAAGTCGACTCAAGGTTTACCAAAAAAGGGGTATACTCTTTGCTGAGATAACGCCATGCGAGTGCGAGGTACAGTGAATTTTAAAGTAAAAAAAAAGAGTATGGTTATGCCCCAATACGGAACATACCAGTACCACAAGTAGGACATTTGCCCTTTCTTGCAGGTCTACCATTTTTCATAGTAGTTTTTGTAACAGATTTCATTTCCCGTTTTTTCTTACATTTGACGCAATATCCAGTTGTCATCTTTCAGACTCCAATAGTATTTTGAGTTGTGAATGTATCAATTTGACTTCTTTAGCTGACAGTTCCCCATCAGCCAGTGCAGTTTCAATTGACCCAACTACTGCGGAAATTTGTTTGATTTTTCCAGTAGCGAAAGATAAACCACTTTTCACCTGTTGATATTGCTTGCCAAATAGACTAGCTATTACAGTGCCAGCAATTACAATCAACGAGTAAAGGGCTTCTTCATTACCTTCAAGCATCAGTCAGATTTCCTCAGATTTGGAATTTCATCTAGACCTAATTCTTTTGCTTGACGGTTAAGCAATGCACGTCTTTGGAAATACTCTCCAATCTCATTACCATGTAGGCTATTGACTGCACCTTCATCATATTCCAGATTAAATGCGTCAATTTGTGACTGTAGTAGTTCCTTAGAAGGCTTTTGACCTTCTGTAGATGTATTGGTTACTTTACCATTGAACTGTCTAGGAGCTGCACCGACTCGAATTAATTTTGCTAATTCTCTAGCGGTGTCATCATCCCTATCAGACAAGAAAGCAATTAGGATTTGTTCAAGATGTCTCAAACGGGCTTCATGTTCTTCTAATCCCATGGAGAGGGCAAAAAGTGTCGTTACTTAAGGATTTCAAGCAATTCAGGAAATTTCATCTGTAGAGCAGTCTTGATTTTCTGCAGACATTTCTCAGTATTCAAGATTCTCTTTGATTGCCAAAGTAAAATAGCATACAGAGGACTAACCATTAATCCAACTGCACTAATAACTGTAATAAAATCAGACATTACAGAGAAACACCAATCAAGACACCATCCCAGCCATAAATCATATTTCCGCTATTAGAATTCCATATTATCCCACCAGAAGGAACTGCATTAACTTCAATTTCAGTAACTATTCCAACTTGACCAGAAGCACCTAAAATGGATTCAGTAGTGCCAACCATCTTCAAAGTAGTAATGGACATTTTTCTAGTATCATCTACTGAGTTAGTATAATTTGCATAGTGACATGAGAAACTTTCAGCCTCCACCCAAACAGTCAATCCACCACCAGATTTAATTTGTAATTTAGCGTTAAGAGTAGCACCTTTGAGATTTTGGAATAGGTCTGAAATTTCTACATAAGAGCCATTAGAAGTAAAAGAACCAGATAACAAAACAGCAGATGTATCAGAGTCAATTAATTGCCAATCATTTCCACCAGAACCAGTCGTATATTTTCCTCTGAATCTCATTAACACTTGAGCATTTACAGGAATATCAGAAAGAGAACAACCAGTAACATCAACAAAACCCCCACTTCTGGAAAAGTCTGCAACAGGGAGACTGCCAGCGTCATGACCACCAAATACTTGTGCATGTGACGTTACAGCTAGAGCACCAGCCATGTTAAGACCCCACCGCTAAAGCTATCAATAGAGCCTCTTCATTGTTTGCTGTCGACTGATTACCAGTGTATGTAGGCATATTAGAAATCCCTCAAATTGTCGTTACTTAAGATTTTCATAATTATCTCTCCAAGTTCATCTGAATACGATAGTCAGTAGGATTTCCAGCAACTTTTGATTTTACTCTAACTCTCATGAATTTGTGAGCTATAGAGGACTGGAATAGATTTGCGTCATTTGTTGCAATGTTAAGTGGATAATTTTGGAAACTAACATAATTAACGCCATCTTCTGATACCTGAATATCAGCAGTAAGAACATTAACACCCAAAGTATTTTCAATAATTATTTCAGACTGTCCATATCCCACAAATGAGAAATCCATTATATCCACATAAGCGTCAGTAGTAGTTCCAGTCTTTGGAGTGATAGAGTGTTGTACTATTTCAGTTGCAATCTGTAGAGGAAATACAGGAGAGTTTGAAGCAATTACAACAAAGGAGAAATCATTTGTCGGAGTTCTGCCAGTAGGGAAATCAATCTCTATACTGTCAAAGGATAATCCACTGATAACATGATTTAGTACGTGGTTAGCTGGTAAGATATTGTTACCAACTTTGATTTGTGCATTAGCATCTGATACTGAGATATAGCAAGATCTTGCGAATTGGTCTTTGAGGTTCTGTAAACTGTTAGACATTCTTTCACTAGTGCCATCAGGTGCAGTAACCAAACCTAATGCAAAATCTAATTTCCATTTGCCTTCAATAGCATCTTGTTTTCTGACTCCATTAACTGGATATGTCATCAATTGGTTTAATGAATTAATTTCTTGACTCAAGATAAAATCTCCTTTACATCTCTGAATACTCCAGAAACTACGGATTTATCTCCGCGTAGTATCATCTCTGCAACTGCACCGATAAGAATTAAAGCCAAAATCATCTTTTCATCACCAAGATTAGAAATACAAGAATTGCACCAATTATGACAATTCCAGAGATACTACCATTTTCAACACCAAGAAGATTTTCAACAGGTGAGGTAATTGATTTGAGAGATTCATTTACTGCAACACCGCCAAGACCAACAGCAGTTGCACCAGCACCAACTTTAACACCAGTTTTCAATACACCACTACCAGAACCAGTAAAAATATTTTTAAAATTATTTCCAATCTGACCTAAAGATACAGATAATTTTGAACTAGGTGGAATTAGAACCGTTGAGATTCTAGGAAATTGAGTAAGTAAAGCTTGAGCTGCCATTATCTTTTACCTCTCGTAGCTAATACCAAAACACCAATACCCAAGATACCAAGAGCCAAAGGATTTTCAGTTAATTTTTCAATGAAAGATTTTCCTTCATCCTCACCTTCAATATTTGGAGAGTCATCACCACCAAGACCGCCAAGACCTTGCAAAGTAATCTCAGGTCTAAGGTTAGGGTTATCATCTTCACTGGCATTAGTTGGAAATCCTAAATCATTAACGAATCCAGTTTCAATTATTTCAGGTGATTGAGTGTTAAGACTGGTGTTACTACTAGAACCAGATTGATTAGAAAAGAATTCAAAGAATCTCTCAAATGGGTCAGCATCTACAGTGTTAGGTGGTAATTCAGGCTCAGATTTATCATTGAAAAATACATTTACCTTTTTGCCAATGGTGTTATCTTGTTCTCTGGTTTTGTTCTGATTGTCTACAGTATGAATATCTTGATTGAATTTACCAAAGTCAGTTTTCTTGTCAAGTACACTTTGAGCAAATAATCCAAGTGATGAGGTTTTGATTCTATCATTTAGTGCATCACTGTTTTTAATCTGACTTTGCTTTTTGCTAAATGATGATTGTGGTTTCTTGCCACTAACGTTAAGACTGGTTGATTTTGCAAACTGGTCTAAGTTTAATCTGAATGAACTTACTTTAGGTGAGGATTTTTTTGTAGTTCTACGAGATGAAGTAGTCTTTGACTTTACAGTAGATGATGGCTTGAATACGCTAAAGAATGAAGATATTGAATTTGATGATTTCTTTACAGGTGTTGTTTTCTTACCCCTTCTGAAACCAGTTGATTTACTTGCAGTAGTTTTGATAGTAGGTGATTTCTTTCTTGAGAAATTATTGAGACTTAATCTACTTACATTAATTCCAGAAGGTCTACGTAAATTCTGATTTCCTCTATTAACAACAACTTTGTTCTTTGTTACCTTTGCAGTAGTTCTCCCAAATCCACTAGCCATTATCTTGTGACCACCATTACGATAAAAAGAATTGCAATTAGAATAGCGACATTTTGGAAATGGTCAACTTTAGGGGAAACAGTATTTTTTCTCTCCAGTGTAAAAGTTCCATTGTTATTTGTGAATCCGTTAATTTTAATTTCTGATAGTACCTTGTCTTTGATTTCTGTTTTCTCTTGTTCTGGTTTTGAAGGAAAAAAGAAAGGTAGTGCTATTCCAGCAATGGTAGAACCAATGATTGGAATAGCGAGAGGTAGAGGCATAGTAATTATCCCTCGACCTGTTCTTGTATGTATCTCATTTTTGGACTAGCAACGAGCTTTTTGAATGACAATTTGATATCACCAGATTTGAGCCCTCGAGCATTGAAGCCAATCACATTACCTGATTCATCCACTGGTTGACGTGCAAAGTCAATAATGGTGACTCCTGTAAGGTTGACATTCCCACTAAGGTTCTCCAAGTCATAATCAAATTTGTCTTGAAGTTTTGATGAACGCCATGAAACACCTTTGAAAAACACTCTGGTTGCAGTCTCAAACGTATAGTCTGCGATTTGCAAATCAGATTTAGCACCAGCATTGGATTTTGAAATTACAAAGATTCTTGTAATTAAATTACCAATTGCAATATCCCTATCTCTCAATTCATCTTCTGTGAGGTCTGCCTCAAGGGTAAACTCTCTAGAGATGTAAGTGAGCAAAGGATTTGCTCTTAGTGCTGTTCGTTCTTCTGCTGATTCTGGAATTCCTTCAAACAAAGTAATCTTTCCAGTTAATGCCCAGTTTGATGTGTTAGTACCGTAACCAGTTGCAGCTGCTACCCAATCAACAATTAATGAAGCATTGGATAATGCAAACAATGGTATTGCGACACTGAAATCATCAGGGTCATTTCTTGCAAGTCTGAAATCAATAACCAAACCAAGTTCGACTAGATTTCCGTTTGCAATTGCTGTGTATGTTACTCTTGATGCAGCTTGGTGATAATCAAAAAAGTTTTTGATATACAAGTCTGAACCAGAGACAGCTACGACAGTCTTAGTACCAGTATCACCAGTTAGTTCAATTTTGAGAGAGCCAATCAAAGATTGTAACGCATCTTCTACTAAAACTGAAACACCAACAGTGATATCCATTGTACCATAGATGTCGAGAAAGATTCTCTGCAAAGCAAAGTCTAATGGTAATTCAACTACATCGGTTTTCACAACACCAGCATAGCTGAGTTCTTGTGAGCCACCAACTAGAGTTCGTTGGAATGGGCGCAACTAAGCACCGACTCCAACAAATCTACTGATGAAAGGTGTAACTGCGATTAACAGTTGAGCACCAGCAACACCGATTAAGACTGCTCTTACCATGTGACCTTTGACCTTTGAGGCAATTGCAAAAATTACAACTGCTACAATTAGCAAACCAGCTGTCTTGAATTTTCCAATGAATGGAATCTTCTCTAACAGGTTGTTAATGGGTTTAGCAACAATTGGGGCAACGATAGCAGCTGATACAACTGCAACGACCTCAGGGCTTTTTGCCATTTCTCCGAATGTAGATAATCCTACTTTTGGAAGCATTAGAAATCCCGATAATTGTCGTTACTTAGGCACGTAGCTAGTTAGAGGTCAGGCGTGACTGGGCACGACCTTTGACATTCAAGGTTATTTTTCTCTTGTATTCTTTGTGAGACTTTGTAAGATGGTTGTTTAATCCATTGAGAGAATTGAAATCTCTTTTTCTAACACAGATAGGACAGCAAAAAATCCTCTCAAACTTTGGTTTCATTATTCCTCGATCGAGCTCTCTGGTTCTTCTGTTGGTTCTGGTTCTGGTGTTGGTTCTGGTGTTGGTTCTGGTGTTGGTTCAGTTGATTCTATCTCATTTTCAATTTCAGTAGATTCTTTATCATCCTCTACTTTTTGTTCTGGTGAGTAGTTAATCACTTCACCAACTATCATTGATTCCATGCCATCCAAATCACGATAAATGAAACTGTGTGGAGCTAGTACCTTGCCATCAAACATAGGTACACCACCAATTTTCTTTCTCTTGTCTGGTGGAAATAGTAACCATGCCATGTCTCCAAGGTATTCATCCAACCACTCTACAGAGGTTCTAAGATTAACAGGAAAAGCTATAATGTGTTGATTGTTGTCTAGAATGAAATTTGGAATTGATTGAGGTCTAGTTGAAATAAAAATACTGCTAATCCCTTCGTTTCTTTTACTTTGAACAGTTGTATTGATTTCTGGATATGCACCTTGCTTGGTTACATACTGGTGAATCTCATCATGTATGTTGACCATGTTTGCCATTTCAAAATTAATTTTGTTATAGTAAGCTTGACAGGTTTTGTAAGTCTTATCCCAAGGTTGCAATACATATTGTCCATATCTCAAATCCTCGACTTTGTGTACGACATTTCCATAACCTTGGAATTGACCAGAGTAATCATAAATCCAATATGGAGTATGTGGGATTAGATTAACAATATCTTTTGTAGCTGTAGATTTTCCAGATTTCTTTTTTCCAACTACTACGATATCCTCATCAAAAGGAGACCATTTGAGCACGAATTCTTTACGCGATACTATATCCATTATTTTCTCTCCATTTCTATAGCTGGTGGCTCATCAACCTGTCCAGTAACATAAAGATGAAATTCTCCAAGCCATTGGAGATACATTTCTGTCGACTCTTGATGTTCAAGCATATCTTTAGCCAATGATTCAATAATTACAGGAATGAGGTCTTTGAATTTGAAACCTATTGCTTTTTCCATTGGGTGAATTTTTTTCTCGTCTGGATATGGAAAAATCCATCCCATAACTTGCATCTGTTCGCGAACTCTATCAGGAATTAACAAAATCAAACTCCCTTGTCTGTTTTGGAAAATTCGTTTAGTATTTCATCTCTCATTCTTTGAGGGTCATTTTCATGTTTGATAGCTAACTCGGCAGCTCTCATCATTTCCTCTTGTGATAAAATCATGCCTTTCCATTTACAATTACTACAATTGTATTGCGTTAGTGCTATCTTTTCCATTTCATTAGTACATTCAGGACACTTCATACTACTTCATCCATCCTGAAACATTCTAATCCATCATATTCGTGTCTTAATTCTTCAAGTAAAATATCCCTCTCTTTGAAATATTGAGATAAACTGACACAGTGAAATTCTATAGTACATAATTCAACTTTGACACCATTAATCCTCTGACTTGCCATAACTTTTCTTTTGAAAACTATCATCAGATTTTTCCATCCTTCAAATCTTGTTTGAATTTACCAAAAGTAATAGCCCAACATTTCTTAGGGTCACCTTGATACTCGAGTTTAGTTTTCATCATTGCATTGTAGTAAAGCAATTTGTTGAAAAATATCAGAATGTCAGACCAGATACGAACTAGGATTGGTTCAGGTGTTAACCAGATAGCACCTTTCATGCCTTTGAGTGCAATAATGTATTTGAGATTGTCTTTCTTGTTCTTACCCCATTTTTCAATTATAGCCTCAAAGATTTGCTCAATTTCATCCTTAGTTAGAACTAGTTTGTCTGGGTCTAGTTCGTCTGGAATGTGACCTGAATTGTTAACCATCTTTAGACCCCTCATCTGCTTTTTTAGTTCCTAAACCGCCCAACCAACCAGAGTCACTAGAGTTTTCATCAGGTTTAGTTTCATCTGTCTGATAAGATTCGTCTATAGTTTCCTCATTGTCTTTGTCAATTGCAGATTCAACAACTTTGTCACCTTCTTTCTTTTTACCAAATGCGTTAGGGTCTTTCTTCTTTGCATCTGCAACTTTTGAGGTAACAATCATTCCAGTAGTGAATAATGCAGTCATCCACATTCCAGCAACACCAGCAAGATACTTGTTGAAAATAGGATTCCAAGCCTCACCCAAAGCTTCAATCTCATCATCATCTAGTCCTTCAAGTGCAGGGAATTTGAGACGAAGTAAGTTAAACATCATTTTGATTGTAAGACCAGAAGTTTTTGGTGAAAAGTTGATTTTTGGTTCTTCTGGATTTGATGGTTGGTTTGGTGGTTGACCACCTTGACCAGCTGGTATCATACCACCTTGTTGATTTGTTGATTGTTGTGTTTGACCTGTAGCATCTAGATTTTTGTCAGTTGGTTTTGGTTTTGGTGAAATCTCACCACTCATGCCACCAGTAGTAGAAGAAAATTTCTTGTTAGGATTAGTCATCCCAAAAGTTCTAGGGTTTTGCCCTTTCTCTTTAATTATTTTTTTAATTTGATGATGAAATAATGATTGATGTTTTGCTTTTAGTAATCCGATAGTCTTGCCATCTTCTGCATCACATAGTTGAGAAAAAAATTGTTTACGCCAGTCTGGATTAGAAAAGTTGGTTTGACCTTCGCCATTCTCTCCCCATTCTGCACGCAGTTTATCCCGAAGGAATTCAGACAGATTGTTCATGTCTATTGTTGTTTTCTAACAGTGAATTGAGAACCACAACCGCCATGTTCAGTAGAACAAGTTTGTTTTACTCCACACTTTGCCTCTTGCCAAGGAAAAGCACAGAAAGGACAATAACTAAATTCTTCATCTTGCGGTGCTGGTTTCATTCCAATGTTGTCGTCTCCACCCATTGGGCAATGCAAAAGGTATCGTTACTTAAGCATTGATGCAAGGTAACAAAATTTGTCTTGCAAACTTTGTTGGCAATTCATAAACCCAATATTGTTTTTCTCCATCTCTAATTCTCCATTCAAAAGATGGACAACGTTGAGCAAGTTGAATTGGTATGAAAATTTTATCTCTAGCTCTACCGTATCTATTTACCATAGTATCACCACCTGATTGATTTGTAAAATTGCTTTACTCAAAGTCAAAGTCATCCTCCCAATTGTATTGTTTACGTACATAGTCAAAATCTTCTTTCAGAATATGGTACAAGTCATCAGAATCTAATTCAATATCTTCATGACATTGTATTTCAATTAAAAATTTATGAATACTGTAGACAATTTCATTTTCATTTTCAAAAGTCAATTTTTAATCATACCTCACTGAGAAACCTTTAGGAATATCTATCCATTGAACAATTTGTTCAAGCCCGCAATTCTCACAAGCTCTGTGAATATTTTTTTTCACATATTCCCATTTATGATTACAACTCAATTTTTCTTTTCAACCTCGTCTCTAGTTCCAAGTCTTGCAAATGGCTCATAGGTTTTGTCACCAATTTTAAATTTAGTTGGTCTTATTTTGAATTTGTCTCGAAGTAATTCTTCACAAACTTTGCTAGCATTTTTAGTGTGAGTTGGTTTTCCATTATTTTTTTTCATCTTTCTTTTACAGATTGGACAGATACCACTACGCATGAGATTTCTGATATCATCTGGTAGAATCTGATTTTCAGGCGTCAATTCATACTCTCCGACACCATGGTGTTATGATTTACAACTTTACGCCTGAAACCAGCAATTTTTGTAGAGACAACACAACTGCCATTTTTAGCAGATTTTGAAAATTCTTTTCTCCAAGTGATACCGTTTTCATCTGTTTCAATTTTTATTTTATTTTTCAATTTTCAACAACCTCGTATTTTTCTAATCTTCCTTTTTTGTACTGAATTGCATAATCAATTTTCTTTTGCAAACTATTTGCAATCAAATCATATTCAGCTTTAGTAATTTTGATTTTGTCTTTCATTCTATAACCATCCTCTGAAATTTTTTCTCTTGTCCAAATGCAACTTTGATTTGTACTAATTGAATTGGACATTGCTTGTTGATACATTCATAATTTCTCCCATTCTGCCAAATCTTTTCACTACACAAATTGCAAGTAAGATGTAACGATAAAGATAATTGGTTACTCATTTTTTGTATTCTCCTTCACATGGTTTGTTTACATCAATGGGTTTGATAATTGCATGAGAGAAAGAATGTTCTAACTTTAATTCTCTTGTTAGACTTGTCTCATATTTTCTTGCATCATCAAAGTTTTCAAATGCACCACAGAATTCAAAGATATCATCATCATTAGAATTGTTTAATCCCCAATAGATGAAAACACCAAACAGAGTTGTCATGCTATCAACTCCAAGAATTTCTTTTTCTCAGTTACATTTGCGTCTCTATGATGTTCGTCTTTGATGTGTTGTATCATGTGGTCGACCTCAACTGTAATGTCAACTGGTTTGTAATCTAATTTCCAAGTACAATCTCTTTCTGTGCAATGCAATCTATCATCATCATCAATTGATTTTGTACCTCTTGCAATTTCGTTAGCCTCATCAGGTGAATATTTTAATTCTGTAACAAGTGAGATTCTATTTCTAATGTCAAGCTGTAAACATTGTTTAGTTAATTTTCTATTCCTCTGAACTAGGTAATTGCGTTTTAGTTCTTCTTCATCTTCTAGTTGTCTCAGTGGTACAATTTCCCCTGTCCTAACTTTGTTCAGTGTGTCTTCAATGAAAGAAGATGTTTCATCTTGAGATTTGAGCCAATTAAGTAATGCCTGATTTTCACTTCTCGAAGTGATTACAGATTTAGTCAATTGGAAATCTCCTTACATCAACATCATTGTTTGATTGAACCTGTAGATATCCGCATTTGTTACAATTCCAAATTGCTATTTGTGGGTCTGCTCTACTCTGATAGATACCATTTAGTTTAATTTCACATACAGGACATTCAGGGCAAGACATTATGTTAAACCCTCACGTTTAGTATGACAATCCCTAGTGATGGTTATAGAAAGAAAATCATCATTCTCCATTCTTTCTTTAATGAAATTCAGAGTGTCTTGAATTCCTGTAGGATAATTATTAGTTGGTATATCAATTATTTTGTGAGATGACATTCCAATCTCATGTTTATCATCCATCTTACCAGTGATGAAAAATATTCTAGCCATTATGCTACAGCTCCAAACGAATCTAATTTCTCCATCAAAATTTCTTCTGGTAATTCTCCATAGCTTGCTTTTAGTTCAATGTCTGATTTCCATCCGCAGGATTCACAGACCCACGACAAATCTCCATGTGAGATTTTAATTTGGTATTGAGCCGCAATGTGTCTCATGACATGAAACGCCTTTCGCATGTAATAGCCTTCATGAGAATGAACTTTGTTTAGATGGGTGTAGATAGATTTTAACTGCTCTATAATTTCATCAACTTGATTTTGTTTGTTCTTTACATCTGCAACAATACATTTTTGATTTCTAGCCCTTGCAAGTTCTAGGGATTGTTGAGTTAGTGGTCTGCGGATATATTTTCTCCATTTGGATTCAGTTTTAGTTTCATAGGCTTTCATGAAATATGTGGTAACGCCATTCTTTCCAGTGTATTTTTCCCAGTTACATTCCATTGATAATAGTGCTTTCTTTCTAGCACCTGATTCAATGCCTACACCCCACACCCTCATGATATCAGAGTCTAACCCATAGGTATCAATGACGAATTGGTCACCTTGGTCAATCTCGTCAAGGGTTAGTCTGAGGTCTTTGTATTGTCCATGTTTTCTCACTTTACCAGAAGCTACACCGCCAATATTTTTTGGCAATGCAATTCCATGAAACTGGACAAAATCCCTTGAAGCCATCTTCATGTCATGAAACGCAGAATCAGAGTTGGCATTTTTTTGTTTGATGGAATTATCCATTTGAATAGTTTTGTTATCCAGTCCGAGTTTAAGATTAGTTAGAATTTGCAAATATGTTTTTTTATCAATGATTAGTTGGGCTGGTTTGATTTTGAGAGTATTGCACATTCTTTTTAAATTACGAAAAGTGTTCTTCCATCCCTTGACAGGATTGCCATCTTTTTTCACTAGCAGGTTATCTAGCCATTCTTTGACCAGTGGGTCTTGTGTGAAATCATCTGATTCGTATCTACAGAAATCACCAAATTTCTTTGCAGATGTAATACGAGTTATTTTTCCTGTGGTCTCGTCTTTAGTACAAATATTATGAATTACCCCTACTTCCAAATGCTTATCTAATGTTGGTCGGGATATGTCCAGCATTTTTGCAGTCTGTGATTTTGAAAGTGGGGGTTGGCGACGTCTGGCATCTCCGTCTAGTAATTTTACAATTGCATTAATCCAATCTCGAATTGTTGAATTTGCACCATCTCCATAAAGCCATTTGCTAGACTTGACATCTAGTTCTGGACACTTGTCATCATTGGTACAGTTAGGAAAATTACTTGACGGCAACCCACACTTTCTGAGCTACAAAATGATTTCTCATAATTCAAAAACCACCTTTTTGCACATATCCTTCAAAGATAACTAAGAAGTATTAGAATAAAAATATATTGTAGCTTTTCATTCCTACCCATTAATCAATTATTTTTTACAATAAAGAATAGTTTGTAATCAAAAAACGATTTGAACATACGAAAACAAATCCACAAATCTTAAGTAACGATAGTTAATGCAAAAACTGCACATATTTTCAAGTGACCTGTTGGTAGCTCTGAAAAGCTTTAGTTTGAAGGACATATGCGAGAAGTGATTCTCGAACCAACAGGTCATTTCATTCTTTTTTAATTTGTATTTTAAAGTTTGACAACATTAGCTTTTAGCTTTTGATTCAAAAACATAGATTAGATAAAGCTGTTTTGTCACCATCATTTTGTATCAGCTTGTAATACAGCTTAGCTTTTCTTTTCATGTGTAACAAGCTTGTGCAAATACAGCTTGTGCATGAGGGGTTTTTTCACAATAGCTGATTCAAAAATTCTCTACGCATAGGCAGCTAGCTACTAGCTAGCTGTGTCTATTCATAAGAAAGGTAAAGTAGCTAGCTACCAGCTAGATGGGTTACGCACGAAAAAAGCTGTAGCTAGCTGACTGGACTGGAAATAATACTGATTTTACACATTACTTTACAGGTTTTGTAAAGTGTTAGTGCCTAAAACAGGTGTATGTTAAAGTTCTAAAATTTGACTTTATTCATCCAAATTCTTCATTAATGTAAATTCCTAAATTTAGGATTAATTCAACATATGAAATGAGCGAAGTGGACGAAGAAAGAGATGAAGCTATCAAGCAAACTTTAGATCTTCTAGAAGAATGGGGCTCTGCCTCAAAATTCATCTGGTTTAGAGAATTACATAGAATTACAGATATTGACAAAGGATTGCTTCGAAATATCCTCAATGAATTAAAAAAATCAAAAGAAGTCAAAGAGATGCATGGGACTAATAATAGAATATTCTTCTGCCTCAAAAAATATTACATCAAATGCAGAGATGTAGAGTTTAGATTCAAAGGTAAACAAATCATGTTAAAGGATGGGAGTAAAACAAAAATCATTCAAGGTTCAACTAATGCAACAGAACGAACTAGAAAAAGAATAGAGAAACAAAAAAACAGACGTAATTCAAAAGCAATTACAAAAAGAAAAAGACCACATAAATCATAGAGAGTCTTCAGCTTGACGTCTCGAATAATTTGATTCTGCACGTTTTAGTTTAGCAGATTCTGCCACATCTTCAGTCATATCAAAAAGATTGTGTAATTCCATATCAGGAGTTAATTCATCTTCCTTTTCATCATCTAAATCATATTCTAAATTTGCCAAAATCTCAACATTTTCTTCTAAAATATCAAGGCATTTTTTTACAGATTCAGGAAGGTCTTCATCCATCATAGTACATAGAACATAGTGAACTAAATGATTTGCTGTATGTTATAGTAAAGAACATCTTATTGTTTGGCCTTGGCTTTTTCACGTAATACAGGCATTACGTGAGTTGCAAATTTATCAATAGAACCAAAGTAATTCTTACCCCAGAATCTAATTACAAAGTGATTAACACCAGCATCCATGAATTTTTCAAATACTGGAATTATATCTTCAGGAGTACCAAGTGCAATTGAAGAACGAGCAACATCATCAGGTAATTTTGTTGCAGCCTCTCTCATTTTTACAATCCAACTCTGATCAGACATTGAATATTCTGTAAAGTATTTTACGAAATCAAATCCTTCAATTTCTTTTATGTTGTGAACTCGCAAAATTTCAGGCTTGAATAAACTAACTTTTACTGCTTCTTTCATCTTGGCCCATGATTGTTCTGCATCTTCAGAAAAATACACATCAATATCAAGTGCAAATTGGAAATTGTCTTTTTCTTCTTGTGTTCTATTATTTTCATCCATTGATTTTTCAATTTGTGCTTTATGATCTGCAAAGAGTTCCGGAGTATAACCAATTGGCAACCAACCGTCACCTAATTTTCCAGTCATTGCAAGTGTACGTTTACCACCTGCTGCCATGTATGTTGGTGGACGTGGTTTTCTAATTGGTGGTGCTTGTAGACATGCACCTTCTAATTTGTAATATTTACCATCATAGCTAACGGTGTTATCAGGAGTAGAATCATATAATTTATGAATAACTTGAATTTGTTCTTCCCATTTTGAAACTGGTTTCTCAAACGGAATACAAAATTCTTTTAGATTTTGTGCCTCACCTGCACCAATTCCTAAAATTGCTCTACCTTTAGAAACTCTATCAAGTGAGATTGCAGCTAGTGCAATGTTTGATGGATGTCGTCTTATGGCATCAGTGACACAAGTTCCAAGTTCAACATTTTGTGTAACTGCAGCAATAGCAGATAGCATAACCCATGGATCTAATACAATTGCATGTTTCCATTGTGGGACATTTGTGTGATCCATATAGAAAATAGAATCATAACCAGTTTTGTCAGCAAGTATACATGCTGTCAATATTTGATCTTCAGTATAACCAGCTCTTGCTACATTTAGTCCGTTTTGAATACCAAATTTGAGTTGATTTGAAGTCAAGTACATTTACGTCAGATTATTAGAATAAAAAGTTTCATCAAGCTGCCAATTTCGTACTTTATCAATAAAATAGAAAAAAAGTAAAAAATATTGAATTTTTTACAAATTACCTGCGTTGATATCTTCAAGGCACTTTACGACATCGTCTTTTGATATTGGAATTGGATTTGGATCCAAATGTCCTTTATCAGTCATCACAGTGTCTGCAGCTTCTGAAATGTCAGCTTTGAGTTCTAGTTTATCAAAGCCTAATTTTGCCATAGCCTCTTTGAATCTATCATAGAAGATTGACTTGTTATGCTTGTGTGCAACAGTGGTGCATGAGGATAATGAAAATCCATGAGGTACACCTTCATTTGAGAACACATAGGACAATGCATGTCCTAGAGTTGTAGAGCAATTTCCAAATCCCATTCCAGACAACATTGATCCATAAGGATAGTTTTCTGGTTTGTCATTCATAATTGCATCATACAAAATATCAAATGCTTGTTTGCATAGAGTTCTTGTCAAGTCATTACCGAGTTTGCTATCATAGCCTTCGGTTGCTTGAGCACATGCATCACAGACAGAATTTTTCAAGACTTGTTCTGGAGTGCCATCCATAAAGTATGAATCGACTACAGCCATGTCAGCTAAAAATTTGTCTTCACGTAACAATTTCTTTTTACCATCAAATTTCAGAACGCAATAAGTTGTCATTTCAGCTCCAGTTCCAAATGTTGTTGGAATCAAGATTTTTTGTTTGTTCATCTCAGGTGCAGCATATTTTACTACATCCATTGAACTTCCGCCACCAAGTCCAATTAGACATGATGGGTTTTTGTCTTTGTATTGTGAAATAACAGTATTGACATCTTCAATTGATGGTTCAGGTTTAACTTGGTCATACAACATGTAATCCTGTATACCCATTCTTGCCAACCATTTGTCAGATAGTGCTGGCGGAACGGTTGTGACAACTAGGGCATTTTTTGGATACTCTGTTTCACCAAGTGCATTTTCTCCAAAGTTGATAACTTTTGGAATGCGTACTGTTTGCATAAATCAAAGGCATCATTGATTATTATTATATCTTGCATTGTTGATGGACAGTATGATTATTCGAAATTTTGATGACTTGGCAACTACAGACAAGAAAAAAGATTGTTTAGAAATTTTAGAAACAGGGCTTCAAGCAGCAAATCCAGAGAATATTATTAAAAAATTTGTCACACCCAATGAAATCAAAATTGATGGTAAATCATTCAATTTAGAGAAATATTCAAGCATCTATTCAGTGGCTTTTGGAAAGGCAGGAGATACAATGACTAGGGCACTAAATGCAGTTGTTCCCATAAAAAGTGGGATTATAGTTATTCCAAAAGGCTCAAAATCAGTCATCAAAGGTAAGAAATTTCAAATTTTCAATTCTAGACATCCAAAGCCAGATACCACAAGTGTAAAGGCAGCAAAGGAAGTCATGAAATTTGTTCAAAACAAGCGAAGTGATGAATTAATAATTTTTCTAGTTTCAGGTGGAGGATCATCATTGTTAGCAATGCCGGATGATATTACTTTGGATGACAAAGTGCATGTTACAAATACACTGCTAAAATCTGGAGCCACCATACAAGAATTCAATTGCATTAGAAAGCATCTATCGAAAATCAAGGGAGGTAAACTTGTAGAAAATATGAAATGTCAAGGAATTGCCCTTGTAATGTCAGATGTTGAAGGAGATGACTTGTCATCAATTGCATCAGGTACAACATACATGGATGACACAACATATGCAGATGCATTAGAAATTATTAGAAAACACAAAATAGGATGGAAAATTCCTGATGAAGTTCATACACTTTTAAAAAATAGAATGAGTGAAAAAGAGCAAGAGACTCCAAAAGAAGCTAAAATTGAAAATTATGTAATAGCAAATAATGATGATTGCTTAAATGAAATGAAAATTCAAGCAGAGAAAATGGGTTACACCGTTAGCATACTGCATATTTTCGGAGACATTAAAGAAGTAGTAACTGAAATTCTTGAAAAAATTTCAGATGATAAAAAAACGTGTATTATTTTTGGAGGGGAGCCAACAGTTAAAGTTCTAGGAAAAGGAATGGGGGGAAGAAATCAAGAGTTAGTTTTAAGATTATTGAAAAACACACAGAAATCAAAAAAGATTGCCATTGCATCTGCAGGAACTGATGGAATAGATGGTAACTCAGTTTTTGCAGGAGCCATTACAGAAAATGTAAAAATAGATTTGGATGTTATGAAAGAATTTCTCAAAAATAATGACTCAGGAAGATTCTTTCAAAAACAAAAAGGGAACATCATAACCAAAGCCACGCACACAAATTTGATGGATATAGGCGTGATTTTGAGTTAATTTGATTAAAAATAATTGAATTCAGAGATTAATTACGGCAGTGTAGTTGTAGATGGAACACATATCTGTTTTTCTTTAGATATATCTAATTTCTCAGAACCAAATTGATTATTTGTAAATACAGATTTCTTTTTGTTATGCTTTAAACCATCTGCTGGAGCAACATCATAACACATCAAATGATTTGAATAATTCTTTATTCCTTCACCATTTTTATCAACTGGGTTACAAAGCATCTTGGGTTTTTTCACATCAAATAGTTTCTCTGCACCAAAATTAGGATCAAATAGAGTAGATTGTGTTGGTGAGAATTGTATTGGTGCATCTTTATCAATTTCCACCTTGTAGCATTTGTAATGATCTACTAAAGAACTATCCAATTCAGATACATCTGGATCATCAAGACTTGATGCTGTAGGTACAAGAAGGAATTCTGCCTTTGCAGTGTTTACAATGAGTTGACCAAATTGATTTTCAACTAGGATATTGTCATAGCCTTCTTTGATCTTGTATGCTTCTAGATGTGTTAGAGGATCATCAATTAATGATATCTCACCATTGTGTTGTTTTTCAACTGGATTAAGTAGTAGAGATGGTTTTTCTACATTGAATGTTCCGGTTCCAAATTCATCAGCAAGATGAACTGATCTTTGTTCAAAGGCAGGTGCACCTTTTGGCATTTTTGCTTCATATCCCAAATAGTGATCTGGAATAATGGGTTCAGTGAATATAGCAATTGCATCTAGTCGATCTACAGTTGGACCAACACTTGATAATGAATTTGTGGTAAGATCCACAATTCCAAGATAACTACCTGCAGAACCACCAGTTCCTGTTCGTATAGAACAATAGAGGAGACCATCTTGATTAAATTCAAGAGCATTACATCTAGGGAAACCAGATAGAGATGGTACGGTGAGTTCAGAAACGAAAATTATGGCACCAGTGTTTGGATCAATTGTATGTAAATCAAGAATTGAGGAATACCCATGAGTGTGATATAGGGTACCGGATGGAGAAAATGCCAAGGATGTAGATACATCAGTGTTGTGTGTTCCACCAATTGGAGTCGCAGCACCTGTAACTGTATTAATGGTCATTAATGGACCAGCACGTGCCCCATATGCAAACAACATTCCATCTGAATTTCTAAATGAAATATCTGAAATTGCATTTCGTGGAGAAAATGCTTCCACACCAGTAGAACCTACTTCGGTTGCTATTCCAGTACTAGTATCAATTGTAACTAAAACAACTAAACCATCAGATGGACTAGTACATGTTGCAAACAAAGTTGCAAAAGAATCAAAGTCCATACCACTGCATCGATTAAAGCCTGTTGAACCAATTAGTGAATATGCTCCAGTTGTAGGGTCTATGAAATAAAGTGAACTTGGAGTATTACCAGAACCAGTTAGTCCAAACAAATCAGAACTAGTTGGTGGAACTGGTGGTGGCAGTACAATTTGAATTCCTGCACTATCACCTACTTTAATAATTTCACCAGAAGCATCTCTAAAATCAACATAATTAACTTCAACATCTAATCCAGGTGTAGATTCTGGAGTTGAAGTGCCTTCCCTACAGAATTGTAATGGTATTTCAAAATCACCTAAAAAGACACCAGAGTCAGTATTAGTTTCAATTAATGTAAATCCAGTCATACCTAAACCTGCATCAATACCATCAGCAATGAGCATATCAGTACAAGTAACATCATTACCTTCAGTCCATCTAGAATCATCAAATGTAATATCCAAAACTTTTCCCAAATCACCAAAGGACAAATTTGTTGGCAATCCAGCCTTTCCTACAGCATCAAATACATTATCAGAATTATCTGTAACGACAGTCAAAATATCAATCAAATCAGAATCAGTGTTAAGATCCATGTCATTTAGGGTAATAGTAACAGTGTCAGATGTATTGTATGAGTCATTATCAAAAGATACAACACCAGAGTGACTTGGGGCCTCTTCTTGGTCGGCAATCTGTGTAGATACACCATCTGCACCTAAGTCAAGATAATTGACTCTAGGGGAGTCTTCATCTGTCAAGTCTTCAATAACAATGAAAGTTGGATCATCAGCGATTGTATTTAGTTCAGAGTATGTAGATTCATCCAAAATATTTAATTGATTAATCATGAGAAATTCCAAACTTCCTTCAAAACTACTAGTGTTGTCACCTGTTTCTTCAACTTCGATTCTAATAATTTGGTTAGAAATTCTTTCACTTGATTCATCACCATCATTTAAGAATCCAAATGAGAAAAAGTCAGAGATAATTAGTAAAACAGTTCCAGAAAAGATTTTTGGAAAAATTTCTGCATTAAGATTAATTGCGCAATCAGAGCAGAATTCAGGGATTATATTAAAAGTAAAAATTAGTTGAACTTTGGAATCACCATCCATTTCAAACATATCATCGCCAGATTCATTTTCTAAAGCAATCAAACCCTGAAAATCAGAAATGCCATCTGCAAGTTTTGCAACATTTGTACCATCAGTTATTTCAACATCAAAATCTAAAATGGTTCCAAATGTATAAGATTCATTAATTGAACGAATATCATAATTAAAGAAATTAAATCCTCTGAATGAATCTGAAGGGTTATTGATTGATTTGTATAAATCACTAAATGTCTCATCGAATTCAAGAACTAATTTTGAACCATCTGTTAAGACAACAGTGTTATCAACTACAAGCATAGCCCTGTCACTGAATTTCTGAACCTCAAAATCAGTAATTGGGATTCCAGAAAATTCAACATTACTCAAACTTGCAAGAGTGAAAGGATTTCCAGTCTGCAATGTAGGAATTAAATCAACATCAGGGTTATTCACATCAAGGTCTTCATCTTGTCTACTGTTTTTGTTAGCATCACCATCTACAATAATTATCGGAATCTCTTCACCAGAGTTCCATTCGTTGTCTACTGGTTGAATATCGATTGTATCGAAATCAAAGCCTACGAGAATAGTTTTTGGGATCTCGTTGTAATCTACACTTGCAGATAGACCCCTTGTAGCATCAGATGCGATGGCAAGGTTAGATGTATCAGATTCATCATAGTTAGAAAAAACACCGCTATTTGATGAGACCTCAGTAAATGTTACAGGTTGCGAGTTTATTGATAAACTGCCACCATCTGTTACAACAGTAGATGCTTCTATAGTAGGAGTACCGTTAGTTTGTGAGTCATCGTTATCTATAATTCGTAAAATTTCGTTATCTGTACCTTGTGCATCTAAGTCAATTAGTAAAATACCGTTATCTTCAAACATAAAGTCGTCAGTTCCGAGATCTGCTCTTATGTCTACTGCACCTGCAGTACCATCTGCATCAGTTGCACCGTTTTCGGTAAATAACTGATAGAAGACAGTAGGGTTAGAGGGATTAGTTCCCCATGTCCAAGAATCTTCGTCAGTCGGATCAATGTTTAGTTGTACATCAGTCATTGTGAGGTGCACTTGTGCACCTGTTGGGAATATAGTTCTATCAGATTCTAAATTGGCAAATTGATCAACTGTATCAAAAGTTAATGTGGTTGATTGAGCACCACCACCTTTGTTATAG
>ENA-OREN01002175-OREN01002175.1-marine-metagenome-genome-assembly--contig:-NODE-2175-length-20729-cov-6.295177_pt1 | contig 20729 bp, 29 predicted proteins | sample MGYA00248624_ERZ508555 | MGnify/ENA primary metagenome ERZ508555 (study PRJEB26222, sample SAMN06267773) | marine metagenome | isolation source: Saanich Inlet, British Columbia, Canada | place...
TGGACACAGGAGCAAAAAGATGAATTTATAATAAAAGACAATGCTAATTTCGGAGAATGGGATTGGGATATATTGGCTAACGAATGGGATAGTGTACAACTTGCAGAATGGGGTTTAGATGTATGGGAAAATGAAGATGATGTAAAAGAAGGGTTAATAGAAGATGATGAAATACCTGAAGTAAAAGAAAGCAAAGTAAAGCGTGGGGATATTTGGAGACTTGGAGAACATAGAGTAATGTGTGGAGACAGCACAAGCAATGAAGACTTTGAAAGTTTAATTGCAGATAAAGAAATTGATTGTTTATTCATAGACCCGCCTTATCACATGGAAAACAAAGAACAATTAAAAGCCATTCAAAATGCTTCTAATAAAATGAAAGATGGAAATGTTTTGTTAATGACAGCGGTTAGCTCTTTAATGGAATTATATAAAGACTTATCTACATATTTAAAATTCAGATATGATGTTATTTGGAAAAGAGTAGTTCCGCACTTAGGAGCTAATCTTGCAAAGCCTTTAATATTTCACACCAATACTCATGTTTACGGAAAAAACAAGTTCTTCTTTAATCGTAAAAATAGTATTGAAGGCATTGATAGAATAAGAAGCGTAATAGAAGCAAAGAAAGACTTGAGTGCAGGTAGAGGAAATAAGCCTATTGACTTAATGATACAACTACTTGAAGCATTCAGCAACAAGACTATTTTAGATGTCTTTGGTGGTAACGGAAGCACTATAATTGCCTGTGAAAAAATAAAAAAGAAATGTTACTGTATGGAAATAGACCCTATCTTTTGTAGTGTAATTATAGAAAGATGGGAGCAATTTACAGGAGAAAAAGCAATAAAGAATGGAACAAAATAGAACAAAGATTAACAAAGACAGATTGTTAAAAGCATTAGAATCAAGTTTGGGTGTAGTAACAACTGCATTAAAGTCTACGGATTTAAGCCGTACAAACTATTACAAGTGGTTAAAAGAAGATGAAGAATTTGCAAAAGAAGTTGAAGAAATAGAAAATATACAACAGGACTTTATTAAGTCCAAGTATTATGAATGTGTAAAGGATAAAGTGCCTTCAGTTGTAATACATGCAGCCAAAACCAAACTTGGATGGAATGAAACGAATAAAGTAGACATTACATCAGATGATAAGCCTATTGTATTAAACATTGGCAATGGAGTTAAGCCTAACGAGTAAACAAAACGAAGCAGCCTATTATTTAAAGGATAACATTACTACTGAAATATTATATGGTGGTGGTGCTGGAGGTGGTAAATCTGCTTTAGGAGTATTATGGTTGATAGATATGTGTACTAACTATCCAGATACAAGGTGGCTGATGGGTAGGGCTAAATTAAAAACATTAAAGGAAACGACATTAAATACATTTTTTGAGTTAAGTACAAAACTTGGGATGTCAAATATGTGGGAATATAAAACCCAAAAAGGTGCAATAGTTTGGTATAATGGTAGTGAGATACTTTTGAAAGATTTGTATTATTATCCATCAGATCCAAATTTTGATGAGTTAGGTAGTCTTGAAATATCTGGTGCTTTTATTGATGAGGTAAATCAAATAAATATTAAGGCAAGAAATATAGTTAAATCAAGGATAAGATACAGGCTGGATGAATACGGATTGATGCCTAAAATGTTAATGACTTGTAATCCATCAAAGAATTGGGTATATAAAGATTATTACAAGCCGTATAAGGACAAGCAATTACCAAAGCATAGAATATTTATACCATCTTTGTTAGAGGACAATCCACACATTTCTAAACATTACAAAGACAATTTAGAGAATATAGATGAGGTAAGTAAGCAAAGGTTATTGTATGGTAATTGGGAATATGATGATAACCCAGCAAAGATGATTAACTATGAAAACATTTTAGCCTTATGGAGTAACAATGCAGAAAGAGGACAGAAGTATATTACTTGTGATGTTGCGAGGATGGGCAAAGATAAATCAGTTATTATGTTATGGGATGGATTAGTAGTTGAAGAAGTTAAGATAATAGACAAGTCAGATTTGCAGTTTTTAGGCAATGCAATTAAGGAGATTAAGCATAGGTGGAATGTAGCCAATTCAAATATAATAGTTGATGAGGATGGAGTAGGTGGTGGAGTAGTAGATTTTTTAAATGTAAAAGGATTTGTAAATAACAAGGCTGCACTAAATAAAGAGAATTACCAGAATTTAAAAACGCAATGTTATTATGTTTTGGCTAAAATGATAAATCAAAAAGAGATACAAGTAAAACCGACAATAATACAGGAAACATTAATAGCAGAGTTGGAGCAAGTAAAAACATATAAGATGGATTCAGATGGCAAGTTAATGATAATGCCAAAGGATAAAGTCAAAGAAGCATTAGGCAGAAGTCCAGATATGAGTGATGCTATGATGATGCGTATGTATTATGAGATAGGAAATAGTGGAGAGTATTATGTATATTAAAAAATAATCGTATATTTGCGTAGTAATTTTTTTCATAGATGTTTTAGTGTTGATAGGGAGGAGTGGTGTCCTCCCTTTTTTTATGGATATTAATAGACAGGAGTAGGCAGCAATATACTGCCTATTGTGTAATACAAAACCTTATAAAATTCGTTATATAGTTATGGAGATTCAAGTACCGACAGATTTAAGTGAGATCACATTAGGGCAGTATCAAGAATATACTGCATTGGAAAAGCCTACCGAAATAGATACAATAAGTATCTTTATGAATATTGATAGGAGTGCCGTTAAAACAATTAAGGCTACTTCTATGGATGTTTTAGTTGAGGACATAACCAAACTATTCAAAACAGAGCAAAGGTTCTTAAATCGCTTTAAAATAAGTGGCAAAGAATTTGGATTTATTCCTAAATTAGATGATATAACTTATGGCGAGAATAAAGATATTAGTAGCTATATGAAATGGGATACGATGCACAAGGCGATGGCAGCAATGTATAGACCAATCATATTAAAGCAACGGAGGAAATATTTAATAGAAGACTACGAGGGAAGCCATAAGTACAGCGAGATAATGAAGTCTGCTCCAATGAATGTCGTGATGGGTGCGATGCTTTTTTTTTCAAATTTAATGAACGACTTGTTGAACTATATCCCGAACTATTTGGAACAGGAGGAGAACAAACGGCTTTTGGAAAGCAATGGGGTGGATATTCAGAAATTTACACACTTGCTCAAGGGGACATTACAAGATTTGAAAGCATTACAAAACTCCCCTTACATCAATGTATGATGTACTTGGCATTTGAGAGTGAAAAAGCAAAAGAAGAAATGAGATTAATTAAAGCAAAACGATGAGGACATATTACACATTATTAGACAAGATTAAAACGCAGTTACTTGCAGACAACTTTGTTGAAACTTGCACAAGTGGAGATATATACAAGGTAGATATAGACAAGCAAAGCCTGTATCCATTAAGCCATGTTATAATAGGCACAGGAACATATCAAGAAAGAGTGTGGCAGTTTAGTGTATCCGTTATCTGTATGGACTTGGTGGATAATGAAAATGAGGATGATGTATTAAATACACAGTTGGCAGTAGTTAATAGATTGATGGAAGTAATGTATAGAGGAGATTTGCACGATGAAAAATATCAAGTTGTAGGCAATCCATCAGTTGAGCCTTTTACTGACAGATTTGAAAATGATGTTGCTGGATGGACTTGTACCTTTGATGTTCAAGTTATAAATGATATGACAATATGTTAGAAGTCAAAAGAGCATTAGAAAAGTTTGCAAGGAATGTGGTTAAATTCTCTCGTTCAAATCTTACAAAAAAAAATAAGAATGTAAGCAAGGAATTATACAATAGTATAGGCTATGATTTACAGGTACATCCTAAATCCTTTAGCCTAACCTTTGAAATGGAGGAGTATGGAGCATACCAAGATCAAGGAGTAAGTGGAGTAAAGAAAAAGTATAATACTCCATTCAGTTACAAGTCAAAGATGCCTCCAGAAAAGCCCATATTAGATTGGATAAATAAAAGGAGATTAAGGTTAAGAGATAAAGAAACAGGTAGATTTACTAAAGGAGGTCAAAAGAGTTTAGCGTTTGTAATTAGAAGAAGCATATATAATAAAGGAATAAAACCAAGCCTATTTTTTACCAAACCATTTGAGGCAAGTTTTAAGCATTTGCCAGATGGATTAGTGGAAGCATACGGATTAACAATAGATAATATACTAACATGAGTACAAAGATAAATGTAAGAAGCCCATATATATTAGTACCAGCAGCAAGTCCATTGGACTTTGCAACGGCTACATTAAAACTATATATATACGATGGGGTGCTGACAACAAATAAACCAGCATCAGCGAGTTACACAATAGTCAAATCAATGCCAGACCAAGTTGATTACTATTTTGACATAAGTGAATTGGCAAGAGATTATATAAGCCAAACATCAACGGCAGTTTGGGTAGAGGCAGATTTATCTTTTGATACATCAGAGCCAGATGAAGCCTATGACTATATCGCAGTAGATGGATTTACGGAGTTTGAAGATGGTATTAATTCTCAATTGTCAAAGAACTTAATGCAGAGCAATACTACTATTTATAATTATTCTGGACAAACAATAAGCATACCTGTATTTAGCGAGGGCAGTTTAGGTGATGGAATAAGAGTAGTATTTAAATTAAACGGCTCAACAGTATCAACGGCAAGTATAACCAATAGCAATGATTCAGATACTAAAGTTGCCTATGCTACTTATGCTGGAGATTGTGATGAGGCAAGGATTGAATATTACAATTCATCAGAAGCAACTTGGTTATTATCAGATACCATCACAATAGAGCAAGTGGAGGAGTGTAAATATACTCCTTACAAGATTGAGTTTGTAAATAAGTTTGGCTCAAATCAAAAAATATATGCCTTTAAAAAGTCAGTACAACAATTGAATGTAACAGGAGATATGTATAAGGCGAATACCTTAACCTCAACACCGAGTTATTCAAGCACAGGACATCAGTATAGGTCTTATAATGTAAATGGCAAGGAGAAGATTACATTAAACACAGGGCTGGTTGATGGACAGAATGAAGTGATTAGGGAGATGCTATTAAGCGAAGATGTATGGGTAGATGATAAGCCTGTTACTCCAACAACTAAATCGTTTACTTATTTGACAAGCGTTAACGATGGAGTAATAAATTACACCTTAGAATTTGATTATGCTTATGACAAAGTAAATAGTATAAGATGATAGTATTATATGTAGATGGCACAAGGGTAGATATGTTCAAAAATGAAACGATTAATGTTACATCTACCATTCAAAATGTCAAGGATATTTCAAAGATATTCACAGACTTTAGTCAGTCTTTTTCTTTACCAGCGAGTAAGGTAAACAACAAACTATTCAAGCATTATTATAATTCAGATATTGAGGGTTTTGATGCAAGGGTAAAATACGATGCTATTTTAGAGGTAAATCATTTGCCGTTTAGAGAGGGCAAGATTAAGTTGGATGGAGTTAAGTTAAAGGATAATAAACCTTACGCATATAAGGTAACATTCTTTGGAGGTACTATTACGCTAAAGGATTTATTAGGTAGTGATTTATTGGAGGATTTGCCGTTAACAAATTACGACCATGAGTATAGTATAGATAATGTGTTAACAGGATTACAAACCTGTGTTGCTGATAATTTAACGAGTGGTGTAATACCATCGAATGCAATTATATATCCATTAATAAATAGAAGTACAGATTATTACTATTACGATAGTACAAATAACGGAACAGGTGCAACAGGCTCAAGGAAGATAAGTTGGCATAGTGTAGGCAGTAGCAATGGTATAAAAGAAACGGATTTAAAAGCAGCCATTAGATTAACAGATGTAGTTGATGCTATTGAGAGTAAATATGGCTTAACATTCAGCACAGATTTCTTTGAGAATAGTGCTTTTACAAGTTTATATTTATGGCTACATAGAACAAAGGAAGGAGTAGGAATTACAAGCACAGGAACATTACAGGAAGCACTTGCAACGGACTTTAATCATGTGGGTACAGGAAGTGGTGGATGTGGTGCAGTTGATTTTGTACAATGGCAAAATAATGATAGCGAGTTTATAGCAGAATGTAATAGAGGAATATATTATGTAACCAACATATCAATAGTAGGTACTCCGAGTGGTAAAAAATATAATGTAAAAGTAACCGATACCAATAGTGGAGATATACTATGGCAAACAACCGATGCCACAGGAACAACTGCCCAGACAATAAACCTAATTTCTACATCTGGAGCAAGTAGAACTTTTACACCAAATGTATTGGTAACAAGTGAGGATTCATTAACATCATATACTGCTACTTGGACTATTACAAAGCACGATGGATTAACCACTACTTGTGCTACTTATTTGTCAAGTGAAACGATGGCTCAAAACTTTATAATTAGCCAGAATATGCCAAAGATGAAAGTGTTGGATTTTCTAACAGGCATATTTAAGATGTTTAACCTAACGGCTTATCTGGATGATAATACAATAATAGTTAAGACATTAGATTCCTTTTATAGTGGTGGTGTAAATTACAATGTAACCGATTTTGTTGATGTAAAAGACAAAAGTGTGGATAATGCTTTGCCCTTCAGAGAAATTAAATTCGGATATCCAGAACCAAAGACATTTTTAGCCAAGCAATTTAGCGAGTTGAATAATTACACATTAGGAAATTTAGACTATAAGCGAGAAGTAGATGGAGAAGTATATGAGGTTAAGATACCATTTGAGCATATAATGTTTGAAAGGTTGTATGATGATAATGATGCAGCAATAACCAACGCTCAATATGGATGGTTTGTAGATGAGAAACAAGAAAAGGTATTAGCGAAACCTTTGGTGTTTTATAATGTAAGTCAGTCAATAGGCAGCAAAACTATGTTATTTAATTCTACTCAAATGAGCACAACCTATAATAGACCGAGTAACACCAAAGCAGCAGATGAGCAGACCTTACATTTTAATGCAGAGATAGATGAATATGAACAAGGCGATGCGAATGAAGAAAGCCTATTTGATAACTACTACACAAGTTATATTACAGACACATTCAAAGAGAGTAATAGATTGACTAAAGTAACGGCTTATCTGCCTACTAAAATACTTTTGAACTATACTTTAGCAGATAGGTTCATTGTTTCAGATAAGGTGTATAAAATAAATAGTATAAAAACAGATTTATCAACAGGTAAATCAGAAATAGAACTACTGAATGATTATTAAATTATTAGCATTAGATAAGTACTATGGAGTAAGCGAAACCATAGATATTGCAAAGGGTAAATACAAGATACCACTAACATTAAAAGAGGGCTTAGACCAAATAAAAAGGTATGAAAAAGAAAGTAATTGAGATAGATGTTAAAACGGACAAAGCCGTAAAGAATACCCAGAAATTAGACAAGAGTGTTAAGGGTGTAGGCGATGAAAGTAAAAAGACAGGCAAGGTTATGTCTGGAGCATTGGGCAAAGTTGATTCAATGACAGGTGGATTGATTACATCTATGCGTGGATTAACAGGAGCAACAGGAGGAGCAGCCAAAGGATTTAATATACTTAAACTTGCTATCATCGGAAGTGGCATTGGTGCTTTAGTGATAGCCGTTCTTTCATTAAAACAAGCGTTTACAAGATCAGAGGAAGGGCAGAATAAGTTTGCTAAGATAATGGGTGTAATTGGAGCAGTTACAGACCAATTATTAGATGTATTGGCAGATTTAGGCGAGGCAATAATCGGAGTGTTTGAGAATCCTAAAGAAGCATTTGAAAAGTTTAAAGCATTATTAAAGGAAAATATTACCAATAGAGTAGAGAGTTTATTGGATACCTTTGGTTACTTGGGGAGTGCCATTAAAAAAGTGTTTAGTGGAGATTTTAGTGGTGCGATGGATGACGCAAAAAAGGCTGGAAGCAGTTATATTGATACCATGACAGGAGTCAAGGATACTATTAATAAAGTGACTAAAGTAGTAAAGGATTTTGCTAACGAAACAATCGCAGAGGGTAAAATTGCTGGAGATATTGCAGATAAAAGGGCAAAGGCAGAAAAAGTAGCAAGGGAGTTAATAACAGAAAGAGCAAAGGCAGACAGGGACATTGCAGATTTAAGGTTTAAGTCAGAGCAAAGAGATAAATATACAGCAGAAGAAAGAGTAAAATTTTTAGAAGAAGCAAGTAAAATAAGTGAGGATATAACCAATAAAGAAATAGAACAAGCAAGGTTATTGTTTGAAGCAAAGAAGGCTGAAAATGAACTTGGCAAATCAACTAAAGAGGATAAAAGAGAAGAGGAAGAACTTGCTGCAAGGTTAATTCAGTTGGATACTAAAAAATTAAACTTACAGAAAAGATTACAGACATCTATAACTACTTTTAATAATGAAGTAAAGGCACAACAGGATGCAGAGATTAAAGCAAAAGAGGCTGAAATATTAGCAGCCGAAAAGAAAGAAGAAAAAAGGGTTGCCGAAATTGAGAAATTAGAAGAAGCAAATAAATTAAGAGCAGAAAATGAAGCAGCAAGTGAGGCTGAAAAATTAGAATTAGAAAAGCAAAGAGAATTAGCAAAGTTAGAAGCCTTAAATGCAACTGAACAACAAAAGGCAGCTACAATAAAATATTGGGATGATAAAATACAAGCCGATAAAAAAGGTAATGAAGAAGATGAGGCGAATAGAAAGAAAACATTAAGGCAACAGGAAATAGCAGCATTAGGTGCAACATTAGGTCAGATTGGAAATATATTAGGAAAAGAAAGCAAGGCTGGAAAGGCATTTGCTCTTGGTGCTGCTTTAATTAATACCTATCAAGGTATTTCTGCTGGTGTAGCACTTGGTTATCCACAAGCAATCCCAGCAGTTATAGCAGCAGCAGCAACAGGATTCAAAGCAGTTAAAAATATTATGCAAACCAAACCTAAAGCAACGGCAGCACCATCACAACCACAGGTAAGCACAGGAGGTGCAACTGCAATACCACGAACACCATCTTTTAATATAGTGGGTGGAAGTACAGGAAACCAAATAGCAGAAATAGGTAAAACACCTGTAAAAGCCTTTGTCGTAAGTGGAGAGGTAACAACTGCTCAACAATTAGAACGCAACGCAGTATCGGAAGCATCAATTTAATCAAAACAAAACAAGTGTAAATTCGTTATATAGTTATGAGAATAGTGGAGTTGATTTTAGATGAGCAAGATGAGATGGCTGGAGTTGATGCCGTTTCTCTTGTAGAGTATCCAGCGATAGAGGAAAACTTTGTCGCATTAAAGGAGCAGATCACACTTGCAGAGGTTGACAAGGAAAAGCACATATTAATGGGTGCTGCTTTAGTGCCTCAAAAACCTATTTACAGAAAGAATGGCGATGAGGAGTTTTACATTTTTTTCTCAAAGGAAACGATAGAAAAGGTAAGCCAATTATTTCTAAAAAATTCAAAGCATAAGAACGCAACGATGGAGCATGAATATCAGTTAACTGATATGACTATTGTAGAGAGTTGGATAGTGGAAGATGAGGTACACGACAAGAGTAGAAAGTTTGGAATGGAAGTGCCTGTTGGGACTTGGATGGTATCAATGAAAGTGGAGGATGATAGCGTTTGGAATGATTATGTAAAGACAGGCAAAGTAAAAGGCTTTAGTATTGAAGGCTATTTTGCTGATAGATACCAAATGAGTGAAGAAGATAGATTAATAAATGAGATTAAATCAATTATAATTAATAACCAATAAAGATGAGTGAACGTAACACATTAGCAAAGATTAAAGCCGTTCTTGGAATGGAGTTAAAACTTGAGCAGATGACACTTGACAATGGTGCTATTCTTGAAGCAGAAGTATTTGAGGCTGGGCAAGAGGTTTTCATCGTAACTGATGATGAGAAAATCGCTTTGCCTGTTGGAGAATATAAGATGGAAGATGGCAGAATTTTAGTGATAGCAGAAGAAGGTATAATTGCAGAGATTAAGGAAGAGGTGGCAGAGGAAGAAAAAGAAGCCGAGCCAGAAGCCGAAGTTGAAGCAGAAGCCGAAAATGTTACTCCTAAAAAAATAGTTGAGAGCATCACAAAAGAGCAATTTTTCACAGAAGTTGAAAGATTGGAAACAATGATAAAGGAACTGCAACCAAAGGAAGAATTAAGTGCAGAGCCTAAAGTAGAACTTGAAGAAATTAAACACTCTCCAGAAGCACAGGTGGAGAAGAAACAAACCTTTGCAAAATTCAATAATAGACCACAGACAACAGAGCAAGTGGTTTTTAACAAACTTTTTAATAAATAATTATGGCTACAACGACAAGTATTACCACCACATACGCTGGTGAATTTGCTGGTAAGTACATCGCTGCTGCTTTATTGTCAGCATCTACTATTGAAAATGGTGGAGTGGAAGTACGACCAAATGTAAAGTACAAAGAAGTGATTAACAAATTAGCATTAGGCGATTTAGTTGCCAATGCAACTTGTGATTTTACAGACACATCTTCTGTTACTTTAACCGAAAGAATTTTAGCAGTTGAGGATTTCCAAGTAAATCTTGAACTATGTAAAAAAGATTTCCACTCAACATGGCAATCTATTGAAATGGGCTTTTCATCATTTGATGAATTACCTAAATCTTTTGCTGACTTTTTGATAGCACAAGTTGCTGCAAAAATAGCACAACAACAAGAGCAAACAATCTGGACAGGTGCTAACGCAACTGCTGGAGAGTATGATGGCTTTGTAACTTTGGCAACTGCCGATAGTGATGTAGTTGATGAGGCTGGAACAACTATAACATCTGCGAATGTTATTACAGAGATGGGAACAGTTGTTGATAAGATTCCTTCTGCACTTTATGGTAAAGAAGATTTAAACTTATATGTTTCTCAAAATGTTGCAAGAGCCTATGTTAGAGCATTAGGTGGATTTGGTTCAAGTGGACTTGGTGCTGCTGGTACAAACAATCTTGGAACACAATGGTGGAACAATGGTTCATTAACATTTGATGGTGTTAATGTATTTGTTGCTCAAGGTATGGATGATAATTATATGATGGCTGCACAGAAAAGTAACCTATTTTATGGTGCATCACTTTTAAGCGACCAACAAGAAGTTAAGTTACTTGATATGGCTGACCTTGATGGTTCAGACAATGTAAGAGTAATTATGCGTTTTGCTGCTGGTGTTCAGTATGGTCTTGGAAGCGAGATTGTTCTTTATACTCCAGCATAGTTTTTAGTTTAGTTTAACAATTAAAAGGGGAGAGTTGGCTTTGCCTTTTCTCCCTTTTTTTTTAAAAAAATATAAAAGATGAGTTGTGATTTAAGTTTAGGTAGATTAGAGCCTTGCAAGGACAATGTAGGAGGAATTACTGCCGTTTACTTTGTTAACTTTGATGATTTGGCATATAGTGATATGACCATCACTAATGAAGAGATAACAGCCGTTACAGGTACTATTTCTGCATACAAGTATGAAGTAAAAGGTGCTAATACCTACGATGAGGCAAACGAAAATAGCCGAGAAAATGGAACATCTTTTTGGACACAGACAGGTACTATTCAATTGAAAAGTCAAAGTGCTGCAAGTCAAAAAGAATTAAAGTTGATGTCTTACGGCAGACCAAAAATAATCGTTCAGTATTACAATGGCGATTACAGAATGGCTGGTGCTAAAAACGGATGCGAATGTGCAGTAAGTACTGCATCTGGAAGTGCGATGGGAGATTTCAATGGTTATAACATTGAGTTCACAGGCACAGAAGAAGGTCCAGCATTATATGCTGACATTTCTGATTTCACAGTAGTAGTAGGAACTTAATAAATAGGGAGGTTTTACCTCCCTATTTTTAAACTTTATTTAATGAGATTACAAAAGTCAGATTCTGCTCAAAGTGTAAAGTTTATTCCAAGTGTATTTACTTGCGACAAGATTAGTTTAAAGGATGAACAGACTAATACAAGCACCGATTATACGGCTACTTTTGCACAAGTAAAATATTGGTTAGAAGCAGATATTATACTATCTTTGGAGTTGAACAGATTTTACGAATTAACTGCTTACAACGGAAGTGATGTTGTTTATAAGGGTAAAGCATTTTGTACTAACCAAAGTGATTATTCTATTAATAACGGCATATATACATCCCATAGCACGACTAACGAATTTATAGTAAGATGAGTGGAAACATAGAAGTATTTAACCTATCTGCATACACTACTCCAGAGATCATAGAACACAGAAATAAGGAGTGGGTAGAATACGGAAGTGATAATAACTATTTTAATTATCTCATAGATAGGTTTACCAAATCAGCGACCAACAATGCTATTATTACAGGAATAGCAAAGATGATTTACGGCAAAGGTTTAAGTGCTACCAATAGCAGTAGAAAACCAGAAGCCTATGCAAAGATGCTTACTTTATTTCGCAAGAATGATTTGCGTAGGTTTGCTATGGATAGAAAGTTACTTGGAATGGCTGCTTTTCAGTTGACCTATGACAAAGGCGAAGTAGTTAAAGTATCACACTTTCCTATGGAAACTTTAAGAGCAGAAAAGTGTAATAAGGATGGCGAAATTGAGGCTTGGTATTATCATCCAGATTGGATTAATAAGAAGCCAAGCGAAGAGCCTACAAGAATAGCAGCATTTGGATATGGCAAAGGCAAGAATGAGTTATATGTATTGAAGCCTTATGTGAGTGGATACTATTACTATTCGCCTGTGGACTATCAAGGTGCTTTACCTTATTCAGTCTTGGAAGAAGAAATAGGCGATTACTTGATTAACGATACTATCAATGGATTTAGTGGTACGAAAGTAGTGAATTTTAATAATGGTGTGCCTGATGAAGAAAAGCGAGAGCAAATCAAGAGAGATGTATTAAACAAGTTGACAGGTACTAAAGGCGAGAAAGTAATTATAGCCTTTAATGCAAATGCAGAGAGTAAAACAAGTGTAGAAGATTTACCACTAAATGATGCTCCAGACCATTATGCTTATTTAAGTGAGGAATGTGTTAAGAAACTGATCGTCGGTCATAGAGTAACAAGCCCAATGCTTATAGGTTTACGAGATGGTGGCAATAGTTTAGGTAATAATGCCGATGAAATTAGAACTGCTACTTTGCTTTTTGACAATGTTGTTATTAATTCCTACCAAGAAGAAATAACTGATGTTATAGATGAGATATTGGCGATTAATAACATATCATTAAACACTTATTTTAAGACATTAGAGCCTTTGGAATTTATTGATACTGATGGTTTAAATAAGGAGGCAACAGAGGAAGAAACAGGAGTTAAGATGTCTGCTGAATATGACTTAACAGAAGATGGCGAGGAAATAAGCGATGAGTGGGAATTAATAGATGAAAGACCAGTTGATTACGAAAAGGAAGCAGATTTTGATAAGGTGTTAATGGCTAAAGTGCCAAGTAGCAATCCAAATGGTAAAAGTGAACAGGATACTAATTTGTTTAAAGTGAGATATAAATATGCTCCAAATGAAACCGATGCCACAGGAGAGAGCAGAGAATTTTGCAAGAAAATGGTAAGTGCTAATAAAGTATATCGTAAAGAGGATATTATTGCTGCTGGAGATAAGCCTGTAAATAAAGGATGGGGATTAAGTGGTGCTGATACATATAGTATTTGGCTTTACAAAGGAGGAGGAGGATGCCATCATTTTTGGATGAGGCAAACATACCTTAAAAAGAACAACAAAAAGATAGGTGTAAATGAGGCAAAAAGAATGATTAATGCTTTACCACCAGATGAGAGAGAAAGGTTGCCTATAAATGAAAAAGAAGTGGCTCAAAGACCTGTTGATATGCCAAATAAAGCATTTGTAAACAAATAAAATAAGATGAGCAAAGCGTTATTTATTACCAATACAGACTTAAAAAGATATAGTGTACTTGATGGATCGTTAGATCCTGATAAATTCTTGCAATACATTGAGGTAGCACAAGATATACACTTGCAAAGATATATGGGTACTGACTTATATAATAAGATATCTGCTGATATTGTTGCCGACACATTAACAGGCGACTATTTATCGCTTGTAAACACCTATATAAAGCCTATGACAATCTTTTGGGCATTGGTTGAGTACTTACCTTTTGCAGCGTATCAAGTGGCTAATAAGGGAGTATTTAAGCACACATCCGAGAATAGCACATCTGTTGATAAGGATGAGATAGATTATTTAGTAGAGAAGAACAGGAACATAGCCCAACACTATTCGCAAAGGTTCATTGATTATATGTGTTATAACGGAGATGATTATCCAGAATGGTCAAGTAATACAAATGAGGATATTAATCCAAGTAGTAACAATTCATATAACGGATGGCAAATTTAAAAAGCGAAAAAACTAAATTAAAAAACATAAAAAAGTTAGAAAAATACCTAAAAAAACAAAAGGATGAGTTGGGGAAAAATATACAATAGTACAAACTTTGGCAGAGCCGAAAACATCCAATATAGTATCATCAATAAGAGTAGTCTAATGGCTACTTTTGTCAATTATGTAATACGGATAAAACCAAATGCGTTAGAGAATATAGAGTGTGTTAGAAACTACCTTAAAGATTTAGATTTATGAGAACATATATAATAGTACCTTTTGCAGATGTTACCGAAGAGATAATAGAATTGGTTGTTGAAAGTAATATAAACAGTCTAAGACATTCCGTAGGCGAGGATAGAGTAGTGCTAAAATACGAAGGAGAAACTCCTGTTGAATTGGAAGATTATGCACCATATACCCACGAAGAAATTTTAGTGGAAATGGCAACTACTGATTGGACATCTAACGAGGAGGTGTAGTTATGAGTTTGTATGATGAAGCCATATTAATCCAAAAGCCGAGTGGCTACAAGGCTGAAAAACTTTACAATGTAATGCCATCTCCAGAGGTAACGGAGCAATCAAGCGTTGAGTTTGATGGTGTTGATGATTGTCTTATTACTGATGGAGATAGTGTAGCACAACCAACAACTTATTCTTTTTGGGCGAAGTCAACCGAAACAGGCACTAATAAAGGTGTATTTGGACATGGATTCTATAATATAGGTGCTTTTCATTTTAATTGGAATGGCACACAACCTTTGTTGTATTTAGGTAGCGGTTATTTTAGGCATTGGGCTGCCAATTCTGCACAAGATGATGGCGAGTGGCATCATTGGGTAGTTTATTCAGATACAAATGATGTAACAAATTCAAAGTTATATTGTGATGGTGTATTGCAAACTGCATCAACCTCATCATCAACAGGTAGTTTAAATGCTTATACTGAGGGATTAACCATAGGTTCAGACAGACAATCAAGTGGTTATTATTTCAACGGCTCAATTTCAGACTTTGCAGTATTCAGCAGAGAGTTAAACCAATCCGATGTAACCGAGATTTACAACTATGGAAGTCCAAATGATTTGTTAGAAACATCTTTTGTGAATGACTTGGATTTGTACTACCAAATGGGCGATGGAATATTAGATAGTTACCCATTGATTGCTGACCAAACAAATGCAACATTGGGGAGTGAGTTATCCCCGAATTATTCTTGTGATGATAATATTACAGGGTGGAGTGGCTATAATTCAACAGTATCACACGAAACTACAATTACTTATGGTTCATCATCAGGTTCATTAAAAAGTGTACTTGCTGGTGGTAATAGTTGGATAGCAAAGAGTACCTCTGACATAAGTGGGTTGAGTGAAGGTGATATTGTAAAAGCAACTGCTAAAGTCTATATCCCATCTGGTTGGGATGGTGGAGATATATGGTTTCAAGGTGCTTCATGGAGTGGAAGGACAGAGTGGTATACGAAGACATCTGCATCCATTACTGATGAGTGGCAAGATGTAACTTATTATGCCAAGCTTGGTTCAGATGTAACAGGACCAATATATCTTAGAGGTTCTGTATCCTCATCAGCAGGTATGGTTATTTATTTTGACAATATTTCAATAAAAGCATATAATGGAAATCCAGCAGTAATGACCAATATGTCAAGTGATGATATTGTTGCTTGGACTCCTAATATTGAAACTGATTTTGATGTAGCAAGAAGTAGCACAACTACAAGAATAAACGCAAGTGGTTATATTGAGCAAGTTGCTGCCAATGTTCCTCGTTTGAATTATGATAGTGGAGATAGTTGTCCATATCTATTGACAGAGGCTGCTTCTACAAATCTAATAACATATCCTATTAGTTTTGGTAATAGTTATTGGACAAAGAGTGGAGCTACTATTGAGGGTGATTCAAGTACTGCTGGGGCTGAATTATGGGATGCAGATGCAGCGGCGTTTACAAGTGGAACATATAGTTGGGTTGCAGTAACAAATAATACTATTGCAAATGTGTCAAATACTTTATCAATAACATATGTTGATGATGCTAATGGAGCAAGTTGTGGATTAAGAGATAGTAGGGATTTGAATGCTGATTTAGTAGTTGGACAAATGTATAAATTTTCAGCAACTGTCTATTATACTGGAGGTGCAGCTGGAGCAAGAATAAGGCTTTATGATAATACAGCCTATAATTATCCCACCTCTGACCCTACAACAACACCACAAACATTAACTATTTATTTTACAGCACAATCAACTACCAATTGTTTTATTAGTTTTGTTGGGATTAGCGCTGGTAATGTAGTAACTATTGACAATCTAAGTTTAACAGCCGTAACAGGCTTCTCCTCCCCCTCAATTGATTACCCATTGGAGGCTTATAAGTTGGTGGAGAGTAGTGTTGATGAACTCCACCGTATGTTACATGCTGCTATTAATGTAACTGCAACAAATGAATATATAGTATCTGTCTATGTTAAACAGGGTGAAAATAAATACTTCCAATTTTTCCACAGTCAGGGTGGCGGTCATGCTAATTTTGATTTAGAGAATGGTGTTATAGGTAGTATTGATGCAACATTTAGTAACTCTACAATTACACCTATGGCTAATGATTGGTATAGATGTAGTGCTATGATAACAGCCCCATCCACAGCAGGTATAGGGATATACTTCTCAATGGTATCATCTTCTACTGCTGCAAGGGCAGAGACATATCTGGGCGATGGCACAAGTGGAGTATACATAGCCTTTGCCCAAGTAGAAGCACTTTCCTACCCAACCTCCCTAATGCTTCCAACAACAGAAGGAAGTACAACAAGTAGAGTTGCCGATGCAATTACAAATGCTGGTAATCAAAGTTTGTTTAGTAGTGTTAATAGTAGTGGTGTGTTATACGCAGAGATTGCTGCTAATAGTGATGATTTGACTTATAGGCAAATGGCTATAAGTGATGGAACGAATAGTAATTATGTTCGATTATATTATGACCCTGCATCAAACACAATAACCGCTAGAATTACAGTGGCAACCGTATCCGTTGCAGAAATATCTTATACCGTTTCCGACCCTACTGTGTTCGCTAAATGCGCTGTAAGGTGGCGCGTTAATGATTTTTCACTTTGGACCAATGGAGTTGAACGAGGGACAGACGTTTCGGGTGTAAGTTTTGCTGCAAGTACTTTAACTGAGTTTTCTTTTGATGGAGGGGGCGGTACTGAGAACTTCTACGGCAAAACAAAAGCAGTTGGTGTATTTGATTATTTGAGTGATGCAGAAATGGTAACATTAACAACTTAAAAAATGATATATAGATTAAGTTTTACAACAAAAGATGAGTGGCTTTCGGTTAGAAATACTTTTGTATTACCTGATGAAGATGGTAACTATCCAAGTCATTCAATATATACTGCTCAAATAGTAGATGGAAGCATAACAGTTAGAGAAGTTGGCAATGTGCCTATTGCAGCGACATACGATGAAGAGGGCGAAATATTAACAGAAGCAAGTTTTAATGAAGATTTTGCAGTTGATATAGTGAGTGACTATGAATTACCTGTGAGCAAATATATAGTAGAAGAAAAACATTGGTATAACGAATGGGTATAATGGAAAATCTTAGGACTATTTTAACAACATTGGTCGGAGGCATTGTTTCTTTTGCCAACTTTAAATTGATGAGTATTTCTGTTACAGAACAAATGGAGGTGGCAAATGGAGTTATCGGTATTCTGGTAGGTTTGTTGACTATGGCTTATTTAATGATAAAAATAACCAAAACAAATGGTAAACAAGATAATAAAAATGATAGCCGAAAGGCTTAAAGCAGAAAGCCCAGAGTTATTTAAAGTGATAAGCAAGTATGCTATGTATACAGGAGCAGCGATAACTATTGCTTTATTATTTCCTTTGCCATCGGTGGTAGTATCAGTCTTAACTTTATTACTCGGTATATGTGCTGGATTAACAGGCTCGGCAGAATTAACAAAAAAATAGTATTCTCAATAAATAGTTTACCTTTGTGGTTACGCTATGGTAAAAGAGAAATTAGTAATCGTATTATTAAAAAATTAAACAATGGAAGATTTAAAAAAAGCACTTGGCACGATAATTAATGTTGCCGAGAAATCAGAATTGGCAATGCAAGATGGTAAAATTAGTATTGCCGAAGGTGTAGGAATCGCAATGAGCAGCATTGGATTTATCGGAATTGTCAAAAATGCTAAAGACCTTTTCAACGAATATACTGCTTTATCTGAAGAAGAAAAAGTAGAATTATATGATTGGTTTGAGTTAGAATTTGACCTTGTAAACGATTCTATTGAGGATGTTGTTGAGGGTGTATTTAGTGTTTTATTGAACTTAAATGACCTCTGGAACTCGGTTGTTTAACATTAAAAAGTCTTAAAAATGGAGGTGGCAGTATCCGAAAATGGATATTGCTATTTGGCATTTTAAAGCGTTCTAATAGCACGAAAGCCTTTATCGTATATTAGTATTAAAAAGTTGAGAAAGTTTTAATACCTATAAATCAATTAGTTATAAAGGCAAAATTAAATCCTTAAAATATGCAATTTAGACCTCGTTTGACAGAAGATGAGTACAAATTAATCCAAAAGCATAGAGATAAGACAGAGAGAAGAATTTTAGTAGTAGGCGATATTCACGCACCATTTGAATTGAAAGAGTATTTGCAATTCTGCAAAGATACTTATGCAAAATTTAGTTGTAATCAAGTTGTGTTTATTGGAGATATTATTGACAACCATTACTCAAGTTTCCATACGACAGATGCAGATGGTTTTGGTGGAGGAGAAGAATTGGACAGAGCAATAAATTCAATTTCAAAATGGGTAGAGGCTTTTCCTATTGCTGATGTATGTATAGGAAATCACGATAGGATAATTATGCGTAAGGCATTTGATAGTCAAATACCGAAGCGATGGATTAAAGATTACAACGATGTTTTGGGTACTCCTAATTGGACTTGGGGAGAAAGGTTTGTATATGATGAGGTTCAGTATATACATGGAGAAGGAGGTACTGCCAGAACTAAAGCAAAGAATGATATGATGTCCAGCGTACAAGGTCATATACACACCCAAGCCTATGTAGAGTGGATGGTTGGTAGAAAGTTTAAGGTGTTTGGAATGCAAGTGGGTTGTGGTATTGATAGCACAAGTTATGCAGCAGCCTACGCAAAGAACTTTAAAAAACAAGCCATAGGTTGTGGAGTAGTTATTGGAGGACATACGGCAACTAATATAATGATGGAGTTATGATGGATTTGATAATGATGTGGATAAGGATAAACTTGATGTACTTATTAATAGCAGCAGTATTGTTGGATAACTACCCATATTTGAGTATAATATTTTTTATTATATTTATCGCAGAAACTATACAAGGAATAAGAGATGGCAGAGATAATAGGTTACACGATGATTAATGGTAAGGTTTACCATAATCACGAATACAAAGCAGAAGTACAAACGCAAGAAGATATTGAAGATCATCGCAGAAGATTAGCGATGGAAGGGTTTGATATTTTCTTCTCAATAAGGCAGCCAATCGGCAGCAAATTGCATCCGTAAATAAATTTTTTTTATTTTTTTTTTGGTTTTTTGTAATTTGTATTAATATATTTGTTATTTTTGTAACATATTTAATAACTTAAAATAAAAATAAAGATGGAAACACTAAACACATTAAAACAACTAATGGAAGTACAACGAGGCTTACTAACTGATTCATTTTGGATGAATCTATGCGAAAGTCAACAATGGACATCTTCGCCACTTGGCAAGGTCTTGTCAGATATAGAATATCACGAAGGTGGGTATGCTGAAAAAAACGAGTGGGGTGACTTTGTAGTAGGAGGCGATAATGGTTATAGAGATTATGAATGGCAAGAAGTATTAGAATTTGTAAGAACATCAAAAAATAAATAATATAACTAAACACTAAACGACATGAAAACGTTAACATTAAAAGACAGATTGAAACCAGAGTATGTGGCAATGCTATGTGCTTTAAAACTTGATTATCCAACTGCCTATTTCAGATTAAATAAGGTATTGGAAACTGAATGTTATTGGAGTAATATAAATGTAGGAGATGCGATGGATTTGCAATTATTCTTTAACCTCAACAAAGACAGAATAACGAGTATTATAGACTTGTTTATTGATAATCCTTTTTAAAGAAAATAATATGATATTAGATGGAGTAGAAATAATTGTAAAAAAAGGCTATGTGCAACTATTGTTACCAGCTAATTTTACAGGAGATAAATTAAAGAAATGGGAATTTAAAAA
>ENA-OREN01002178-OREN01002178.1-marine-metagenome-genome-assembly--contig:-NODE-2178-length-20717-cov-7.176357_pt1 | contig 20717 bp, 14 predicted proteins | sample MGYA00248624_ERZ508555 | MGnify/ENA primary metagenome ERZ508555 (study PRJEB26222, sample SAMN06267773) | marine metagenome | isolation source: Saanich Inlet, British Columbia, Canada | place...
ATTTTTACTGCCATTATCTTGTGTCTTGGTGCAAGGTGAGCATATCTGAAGTCATTTTCAAAGACTTAAAAAAGGGGGTCAAATCTCCCCTTGACTGCATTAGGGTAACTAGTCTTCAACTGTCAAGTAAGCAAATCAAAACAGGCCAAAACAGGGAGTAAATTACACTCCCCATTCTGGCCTTAAATCCAAGTAAACCAGACCAGTTGTAATTAAATCGATAAAATCTATCTCTTCTTTTCCCTGCTCGACAAGAAATGGCAAAACGTGTTGCGTGTTACTAGTTACAGGTTGCCCGCCTGGCTTAGCCATTCGAACAGGCGAGTGGTGAGCCGATTTGCAAGAATTTGGCGGAAAAGCCAGATCACCTGTCTCCTGAAGACGACCATGTGGGTAGCTTCAAGATCAGCCCCTGGCGGAAGCTGACCCTGCTAGGCAGCTCTAGATCCGACTCAGTCGGAATTGGCAAGTCTGCCAAATATATGGCTATTTATCGAAAATGGCAATCTATCACGAGGCTTTTCAGTTCTTCAAAAGTTGCAATGAATTTATTTTGTCAATGTTTTATTATCTGTGTGTATCTGTGAAAATCTGTGGACAGGTTAGTCACTTGACATCAGTCATTAGTAACTTGAAGTATCTTTCCTTCGCGTCTCAGCGGTGAATTTTATTTAGTGTCAATTTATGAAATTAATATCTTTTCTTTAGTAACTTATACCGCTGTTTTAGACCCAAATCAGACAAATTGTCACAATTCAGCCAATATATTTGTATTTTTGGCAAAATTTCTTTAAGAAAAGGCCTATCTATAAGTCTAAAATGAATAAGAATTTAACAACTTTTTCTAAAATTATTAGTGGAAGAATGTACTAGGATTTGTGTTGCTTCAAGTATCATGCAGATCATTTATATACAATATGTATATTATGGAAAATTTGATCATATCACATGTTGGTACTTTGCTGACTTTCAATTTTTTATAGAATTGTTAGTACAACAGAAAATTAAGAGATAATATGAGCAGCTTAAAATAATAATATTAAGATGCACTGATTAAACATTTCAAATGGCATGTAGCTTGCGATCTATACTCATCCCACTGAAGAAAACTTGCCTAATTGCATGTCATTAACCGGCCTTTATTGGCTCCGTTATTAAAGGCATGCTAATAAACCATTAGTTTTGATGACACATGAATGGTAATAATTTGCACAAATAAGTAGTCTGCCATTCTAAATATTTTTGGAGGGGCAAAGTTATGAAAAACAGAAAAATTGTATCTATAGTGGTAATCAGTATATTTGCAATTACGGTTATACAATCTTATTTGTGGGCAGGAAAACCGAGCGTACTTGTGAAAAAGGTTATACTTAATGAATATTCTTTAAATGAAATTGAAAATATTCATGAACGAAGAGCAAAACAGTGGGACGTGATTTCACCTTTTTTAAACTTTGAGATTATATCACAGAGGGTCATGGGGGAGTACTGGGATAAATGTCTCTATGAGCAAAAAAGCGGTTTTGTGGAATTGTTTACCGATCATCTTAAAAACTCTTACATCAATAAGGCGAGACCAATTTTTGGAAAGAAGATTGTTTCAATAAGGGAGAAGCAATTCGATGATTTTGCAAAAGTGCAGACCACTCTTCTTGTCCAGTCTGGTAGAGAGGTTTCGACAGATTTTTATCTGTTCTTTGAAAATGGGGAATGGAAGATCTGTGATCTGGTTGTTGAAGGAGTGAGTATGGTAAATAATTACCATAGTCAGATTGTTAATACTTTGGATAGAACTTCGTATGACGAATTAATGTCCACGATAAAGAACAAACAAGCTGAGAGGTATCGCTACACTGAAAGTCGTATCCTTGTGTCGGACCAGTCAGTTGAATTAATTGAATAGCTGGTTCACAAGGTAAATTGTAACATGTTTTTATAAAGGGCATTAGCAGTCAATCTGCTGTGCCCTTTTTTTTATTATAAAGAATCCGATTATTTGTCATCACAAATTGCTTAACAATTAGTGTAGTATGTTATGAATGATACAAAAATATTACTGGATTTGTTTCCACTCAATTCTGTAGTCTTTCCACATCAGAAACTGTCACTGCGGATATTTGAACCAAGGTATCTCAAATTAATCGAAACATGTCATAAAGAGGAGCGCTCTTTTGGTGTCTGTCTGATTAGAGAGGGGAGAGAAGTGGGAGCACCGGCAATACCTTTTGAGATTGGGACTTCAGTAGTTATTAGAGAATTTGCCAAGGTATCTGACAATTTATTTAACATAGTAGTTCAGGGTGAAAAACGGTTCAGAATAAAACACATTATGCATGAACAGCCCCATATAATGTTGGAAATAGAATGGTTGGATGGTGAGGTTCCAAACTATCCAGGCGATTACTCTATATTGCGTAACCTGTTAGTAGGTTTTGTAAAAGACAAAAATGAAATTCCTGAAGACGATAATAAATTATTTGGTATGTTGGGTGAACTGATTTCGGCATTTCCCGGAGAGAAACAGAGAATTCTGGAATTGCCGGCTGAGAAGGTTGTTCCTGCCTTAACAAGGTTTCTGGAATCTATTTAGTTGTTGTACGAAAACTAAATAAAAAACTGTTGTAAAATGGATTTTTTAAAAGATAATAGGAATTAAATTATTGTATTTGCATGCACCAGCCTCCTGGTAAAAGAGCGTTGGTAGTATTTTCGGCAGGTAATGGCTTTGTGTATTGTTTAATTTTCTCAACGTGTTATTTGGATATATTATCATGGATTGCCCATGAGATAGGAGTATAAGGCGGTGTCTGATTCAATTATTGAAAAGATTTCTGAGCTGAAGAAGAAGCATAATGCAGTTATTCTGGCGCACAATTACCAACGTGGTGAGATTCAGGATGTAGCAGATTTTGTTGGTGACTCTCTGGGCCTATCTCAGCAGGCGGCAAGGACAGATGCGGATCTGATAGTTTTTTGTGGCGTTCATTTTATGGCAGAGACTGCAGCCCTGTTATCTCCGGATAAGACTGTTATCATGCCTGATGAACATGCAGGATGTCCGATGGCATCGATGATCACTGCCAGGGAATTAAGAGAGAAGAAAAAACTCTATCCAAATGCCAAGGTAGTTTGTTACGTTAATACCACGGCCGCCGTTAAAGCAGAAAGTGATGTATGTTGTACATCCTCAAATGCAGTAAAAATAGTCTCCTCCATTCCTGAAGATGAGGATATAATATTTGTCCCTGACAAGAGCCTCGGTGCATATGTCTCATCGTGCCTGGATCGGGAGATGATGTATTGGGAGGGTTATTGTCCTACTCATCACAGGATACTCGCCGACCAGATAGTCAAAATGAAATCAGAGCATCCGGATGCAGAGGTAGTCGTTCACCCTGAGTGTACTCCTGATGTGATTGCGCTTGCAGATCACGTTGCCAGTACAACCGGTATTTTAAATTATGCTAAGAGCAGTAATTCGAAGGAATTTGTTATAGGGACTGAGATAGGGATTTTGCACAGGATGAAGAAAGAGAATCCTGATAAAACCTTTATGCCTGTTACACCTTTGTCGGATTGCCCGAATATGAAGTTAAATACACTGGAAAAACTATTGTGGTCTCTGGAGGATATTCAGTTTGTGGTTACAGTGCCTGAAGAGATTGCGGTTGAGGCAAGAAAAGCTATTCAGAGAATGTTGGATCTGTCTTGATAGTTGATGTGATAAATTTAGGGATTTAGAAAAACAGTATACCAGCGAACTGTAGCGGAATGGTTTTAACCTTTCTTTTATACATCTGAGCATGATAATGGAAACCTGAAGGTTTCCACTACATTTTAATTCAGTGATATCACACTTTCCACTCCAAACTATCACGGTACATATTCTTTAAGAAATTTTCCGGTGTAAGACTTTTTTAATTTAGTGATCTTTTCCGGTGTACCACTGCCTAACACATATCCGCCTCCTTTTCCACCTTCCGGCCCGAGATCAATGATATGGTCTGCACATTTTAAGATATCAAGGTTATGTTCGATGACGATCACAGAGTGCCCGTTGTTGATCAGCTTCTGGAAACAGTCAAGCAGCTTTCTTATATCATCAAAATGCAAACCCGTTGTAGGTTCGTCAAATATGAATAGTATTTTTTCGTGTCTACCTTTTGCCATATAAGTTGCCAGCTTCAATCGTTGCGCCTCTCCCCCTGAGAGTGTAGTTGCTGGTTGTCCCAACCTCAGGTATCCCAGACCCGTATCAGAAAGATACTTCAGCCCCTTTTGAATGTGTGAAGTTGCCCTGGATAAACTGCTGTTCATTTCTGATGTCATTGAATGTTTGTTGCGAGTGGAAAAGAATACCATTGCTTCGCTGACAGTCATTTCAAGGACTTCGTGTATGTTCTTGTCTTTATAGCAGACTTCCAGAACATCCTTTCTGAAACGTTTACCATGGCACTGATCACAGGTTACGTAAACATCGGCAAGGAACTGCATATCCACTTTTATATAACCACAGCCCTCACAATAATCACAGCGCCCACCTTTAACATTAAAAGAAAAAGAACCCTGGGTGTAACCGTGCAGCCTGGCCTCTCTCGTAGAGGCAAATATCTTCCTTATATAATCGAATACCTTAACATAGGTAATCGGGTTGGATCTGGGCGTTCTGCCGATTGGCGATTGATCTACCATGATTACATCGTCTATGTGTCCGTTAATCGTTAAGTTTTTATGGATCCCTATATGGCCGGGATAAATCCCCATCCTCCTTTTAAGGGCACCGTATAGAGTGTCCTGGATCAGTGTGCTTTTGCCGGAACCTGAAACACCTGTTACACAGGTAAATACATTGAGAGGGAATCGAACATCAATTTTTTTCAGGTTGTTCTCGGCTGCACCTATAATTTCTATGTAACTTTTCGTAAGTTTTCTTCGTGTGTCTGGCAGTTCGATCTGTTTTTTACCTTTCAGGTATTGACCGGTTAATGAACCGTTTCGAGAGGATATTTTCTTAACATCTCCTGCATAAACGACATTACCACCATTTTCACCCGCTCCAGGTCCAATGTCTATGAGATAGTCTGCAGATTTAATAATATCTCTGTCGTGCTCAACTACAACGACAGAATTTCCAATATCCCTGAGTTGTATGAGGATATCGATAAGTCGCTTTGTGTCCCTCGGGTGCAGGCCAATGCTTGGCTCATCCAGGATGTATAATGTATTGACAAGTGATGAACCTAGTGAAGTAGTCAAATTTACTCTCTGCGCTTCTCCACCAGACAGGGTCCTTGTCATTCTGTCCAGCGTCAAATAATCCAATCCAACTTTAACCATGTAACCAAGTCTTTTCTTTATCTCTAGTAGCAAAATCCTGCCGACTTCTTCATCGTATTTGGAGAGCTTTATTTTCTCGAAAAAGCTGTAAGCGTCGTCAATAGACATACTACACACGTCTGTTATGTTGTGCTTATTTATTCTCACATTATGGGCGGACGGGTCCAGCCTGGTGCCATTGCATTCAGCACATATAGTGTAACAGCGATATTTGCTGAGTAATACCCTGACGTGCATCTTATATTTCTTTTCTTCCAGTAGACTAAAGAATTCACTGACACCACAGAAATCTTCAGCCCCTTCATCGATCAATTTTAACTGGCTCTTCGTTAATTTGTTGTAAGGTATATCAAGCGGGATATTATGAGCTGACGCTGCTGCCTGCAATTCTTCAAGCAATCCACTGTATGCCGGTGAGTTCCAGACAGCAATTGCTCCTTCATTAACTGTTTTTGTTTTGTCTGGTATTACAAGATCCATATCAATTTCGATAGTATGCCCGAATCCCTGACATTTCTTACATGCTCCAAGGGGATTATTAAAGGAAAACAGGTGGTGAGTAGGAGTCTTGTATTCTATATCACAATTATTACAACGGAAGTGACTGCTGAATGACATTGCAGTCCACTCTGTATTATTTATTGAGATAGTTTTACGCTTTTTCCAGGAAGGATTCTTCTTGGTAGATTTTTTATTGCTTTCTTTTATATCTCCACTTAAATAGAAAATACTTAAATATCCGGAACCAAGTCTGTACGCTGTTTCGAGGCTATCTGTCAGGCGGCTCTTAATTTTTATGCCCACAACTAATCTATCCACTACTCCCGCAACCGTTTTGTATTTGCGTATATCAATGTCTTCAGGCGTAGAAGAGATATCAATAATAGTGTTGTCTGCAAGGATCCTGATTACACCTCGTTCCCTTAATGCAGAGACCTGCATGTCGCTTGAGATCTTTTTGCTGATCCTAAGAGGAAACGTAACCATGAATTTTGTGCTCTCCGGAAGAGATAATACATAGTCTGTGATTTGGAATATGGTATCGTTTTGAACAGTCTCTCCACACTTTGTACAGTACGTTTTGCCTATACGTGCAAAAAGCAGCCTTAGATAATCATTTATCTCGGTTGCCGTTCCAACAGTGGAACGCCTATTCTTTACCGGGTTCTTCTGCTCAATTGCGATTGCGGGAGGTATGCCTTCTATATGATCGACATCCGGCTTATCCACTCTTTCCAGGAATTGACGGGCATAAGCAGAGAAAGATTCAACATATCTCCTCTGCCCCTCAGCATACAGGGTGTCAAAAGCAAGACTTGATTTGCCGGATCCACTGACGCCTGTAATCACTGACAGCTTACGTAAAGGGATCTCTATATCAATATTATTAAGATTATGTACCCTGATACCCCTGGCAATTATTGATTTCTTCATTATGTTTTGCAGACTGAAAGATTAGCTCAAAATAATATAATACTAAATTATGAATAAGTTGAGAAAGGCTATTGTGGTTTTAACCACCCCGTTTCCCCTCCTTCGCAAGGAGTGGATTACTGGTGGGTCATCCTAAATTAATTGGTAAGTTGTAAAAAATCAGCTTTAAAATGCTAATGCTCTCGCACTTTAACAGAATTTACCATTCAACAGTGTGACTTGTTAAATGTCAATAATAATTAACAAGGTAAATATATGATAGTTGAAGAGTTGAATTAAATAATTTTGCAACTTTATGTGTGTTTTGAAAGTCATGAATTACCGCTAGTTTTAGATTTTCACTTGTTTTCCATGAAATGTTTTATTAGCATAAGTACGTGGACATTTCAGTGGCAAATTCACAGTGTTTTTATATTAAATATGAAAATAGTTAGAAAATCTTGTTCAAGAGTTGGCATGTAAATGATTGATAATAGAGAGAATGAAAAAGCCAGTATTGATTATCCTTGCGAATGGGTTTACAAGGTTATCGGAAGCGATAAGGAGTCTGTACATGGCGCAACTGCAGGTATAATGCAAGATAGTACATACCAGATTGACGACTCTAATACCAGCAAGACAGGGAAATATTTAAGCTTTAATGTGACGATTATGGTAGGTGATGAAGCATGTCGTAATAAAATCTATCAAGCGTTCAAGGAGCATGATGATATAAAATTTGTATTTTGATAGAACCAGTTCGTAGGATACTAATTCAAAAAGTGGAGAAATTATTTTGCTTTTAGCTGAAGAAGAGCCTGTAAAAGTTTTAGAGAAGTGTTTTGGTTATACATCGTTTCTATGGAAACAGGAAGAGATTATCAGACATGTTTTAGGCAAAAAACATGCCCTGGTAGTAGCGCCTACAGGTATTGGCAAGTCTCTGTGTTATCAGATACCGGCCATTATTAATGATGGGCTCGCCGTTGTAATCTCTCCTCTAATTGCACTGATGAAGGATCAGGTGGACGCTCTGAAGAGACGGGGCATTGATGCGGCATACATTAACTCTTCACTGGGACGTGAGAAGCGGGAAGCAAGATATGCGGCGCTTAGGAACGGAAGCTACCGGATTATTTACGTTACACCAGAACGATTTCGTAAAACCGATTTTACTGAAGCCCTTTCCGGTCGACACATAAGTCTTCTTGCGGTTGATGAGGCACACTGCATAAGTGAATGGGGACATGATTTTCGTCCGGATTATACCCGGATCCGTGAGTTTCGGCAGGTATTGGGTAATCCTGTTACAATTGCGCTTACTGCTACCGCCACACCTGAGGTACAAAAGGACATTATTAAAACTCTCTGCCTGGATGCAGGGGAGGTTAAGATGTTCCACGGTGGAATAGACCGTCCTAATTTGCATTTGCAGGTTGAAAAAGTATTCAGTAATGACGAAAAACTGGAGCATATAATTTCAGTTGTGAATAAATATGATGGTAATGGTATCGTCTATTTTACCCTTATCAAACAACTAAATGATTTCAGTGACATGTTAAAGGGGCATGGCATTTCACATCTGTGCTACCACGGTGGTCTTGAGCGAGTGCAGCGTTCTAAAGTTCAGGAGCAGTTTATGAGAGGGAAGAAGACACTCGTGTTGGCAACAAATGCGTTTGGCATGGGTATTGATAAAGAGAATATTCGCTTTGTAACTCATGCGGACATACCGGGGTCTATTGAATCTTATTATCAGGAGATTGGTCGTGCCGGTCGGGATGGCAAGGATTCATTATGTACTCTGTTATATGACGAACACGATTTGTTAACACATATGAATTTTATAAAGTGGAACAATCCGGATGCAGAATATTTTCAACGGGTATATCATATCCTGGAAGAGAATCTGGAAAAGGTTTCGGCTCTTGGCCTGGACTGGCTAAAGGAGAATATTCACTTCAGGAGCGGTACTGATTTCAGGATGGAGACCGCTTTGAACATGTTTGACCGATATGGAGTAATTGAACTCAACATTGAGCCGTTTAAGATCGACATAATTTCTGACATACATCCTCAATTACTCGACCAGGATTTTCTGTATACTAAGCTCAAGAGAGATCAGCAAAAACTTTACACCCTCGTGCAATACACAAAATATGAAGGGGATCGAAAGGCATTCATCCATGAGTATTTTGGTTTGCCGTACGGTAATAACACTTCAAGTTCCGGGAGTAAACATGATAACTAATAATGATATATTAAGAAGGTTACGATACGCTCTGGATATTAATGATGCGATGATGATTGAAATTTTTAAACTGGCTGAGCTTGAAATTACCCGTTCCAGTCTGCTTAATCTCCTTAAAAAGGAAGAGGAGGAGGGGTATGTAGATTGTAGTGACAATGTTATGGAACTTTTTCTTGACGGTTTAATTATTCATAAAAGAGGCAAGAGAGAAGGGGTGCCGGGGCATGCTGAAAAGAAGGATGAGCCTTTGACAAACAATGGCATTTTGAAGAAGCTACGGATTGCATTGAAATTCAGAGAGGATGAAATGCTTAGTACTTTGAAACTGGCAGGCATGAGTCTTTCAAAATCAGAGTTATCTGCGCTATTCAGGAAAGAAGGGCAGAGGCACTATAAAGAGTGTGGAGACCAGATACTCAGAAATTTTTTAAAGGGCCTGACTGCACGTTTTAGAGATTGAATAAAATATGTCAATATTCATAGATACGGCAGATATTGAACAGGCAAAAGCGGCGAAGGAATCAGGCTGGATCCATGGAATTACCACCAACCCAATTCTGTTGTCAAGTACAGGCTCTTCTGTTTCTGATACTTTGCGGCAGCTTGTAGAGCTCAATATTGGATTGCTATTTTACCAGATTGTTTCTACAGGCAAAGAGAACATGCTGAAAGAAGCACATCTTGCAAAAGAGATTGCAGGGGATCAGTTAGTACTGAAACTTCCTCCGACGAAACAGGGATTTCAAATTATTCCATATCTTCCTCCTGAGGTCACATGCTGTGTTACTGCCGTTTACAGTGTTGCTCAGGCTTTAGTTGCCAGAGAGTCAGGTGTTAGGTACATAGCTGTTTATGTTGGTAGGGCAACAAAATTGTTGGGGGACGGGTTGTCACTCATTACAGAAATAAGCCGAGTACTTCAGGGAAGCCAGACTCAGCTGCTTGCTGCCAGCCTCAAGTCACCGATGGAAGCTAGTTCAGCTATTCTGGCAGGTGCTGACCATTTAACCTTGCCTTTTAATGTCTTAAATACGTTGACATACCACGAGCATTCAGAAGATGCGGTTAAGGATTTTAATGTAAATGGTTCAGGACTTCAGTTGTAGGATTATTGCTTTCTTAAATACGATTCAACAGTTTCTTCCCACGGTCTCATTTGCATTCCTGTGATTGTGGTAAACTTTTGACAATTGAGGGTTGAATTCAGGGGAACATTTGCGGGTCGTTTATATTCGGATGATTTTATCGGATTCATTTTGATTTTGAAACCCATCGTTTCAAAGATATACTCTGCCCACTCATATCGTGAACAACTTCCATCATTAGAGATATTGATAACACCTTCACATTTCTGTTTTATTAATATCCACAGCGCTTCAGCGAGGTCAGGAGTATATGTCGGAGATCCGGTTTCATCGGTAACAATGGACAACTCTTTATGCTGTTCTGCCAATTCGAGCATTTTTGCAGCGAAGTTGATTCCGTTGTGTCCAAACAACCATGAAGTTCTTACTATAAGATATGAGTCGCAGTAGCTTTGAATATTTCTTTCACCTTCAAGTTTTGTTCTGCCATATTCTGATAACGGGTTAGTTTGATCTTCTTCGGTATATGGTCTGTTGCCGTTTCCATCAAATACAAAATCCGTGCTGATCTGAATAACTCTTGCACCACATTTATTTGCCGCAGCAGCGAGGTATTTAGGCCCCAGGGCATTAACGCTGAATGCATCTTCTCGTTCAGTTTCGCATTTATCAACATTTGTGAAGGCTGCGCAATTAACAACAATGTCTGGTGTGTGTGTGGAGATAAAATCTGATACTCTGTCTTCAAGTGTGATATCGAGTACTTCGTGTGGGGCCTCTATGACTTCCGGATTGTGCTCAAGTGAAGCCTCCCTGCTCTTAAGTAGATTAACAAGGTCTGTTCCAAGCATTCCGCTTGATCCTGTGATTAGTATTTTCATTGCTTTTAAATTGGTACAGAATGTGAGTTGACTTATGTATCAAACTGAATCCTATATTGCTTTTTGTACTCACCTTCTTTTTCTATTAGTTCATCATGTGTGCCGGTTTCAATGATACAACCTCTTTTTAAGACAATGATTCGATCCGCATGACGTATAGTGGAAAGGCGATGTGCGATAACGAAGGTTGTTTTGTCTTTCATCAAATTGTCCAATGCTTCCTGGACAAGCTTTTCAGATTCGGAATCCAGAGATGAAGTTGCCTCATCCAAAATTAAGATAGGTGCATTCTTCAATATTGCCCTTGCAATGGTTACCCTCTGTTTTTGCCCGCCTGAAAGTTTTACACCTTGCTCTCCTACTACGGTATCATAACCATTTGGGAGATTTATGATAAAATTATGTATGTTAGATGCTTTGGCTGCATCTTGTATCTCTTCTGTGCTTGCGTCTCTTCTTCCATACAGAATGTTTTCTTTAAAGCTTCTGTTGAACAGGAAGGTTTGCTGACTGACTATTGCAATCTGATCCAGGAGTGAATCACGTTTTATTAAGCGGATATCTGTTCCGTCTATTTTAATGCTTCCATTTGACGTATCGTAAAAACGAGGCACAAGGTCTAGCAGCGTTGATTTGCCCGCTCCGCTTTCTCCTACAATAGCAATAATCTGTCCTTTCTGTACGGTCAGATTAATGTCGTTGAGAACAGGAATTGTATCGTATGCGAAGTTCACGTTCTTAAATTCAATTTCATGATTGATTTTCTTCAGCTCTATCGCATCAGGGTTATCTGTAATTGTTGGATGCTCATCCAGCAACTCGAAGACCCTGCTTGCACCAGAAAGAGATTCCTGAAGCTTTCCATAGCTTTTCGCCAGTTTTTTTATTGATGTAAGTATTAAAAATGCAGTTACGGTGACAAATCCTCCCAGTGAACCTGGAGAGATTGTCTTAGATGAAATAACGTAACCTCCAACAATTATTATAGCGGCTAATCCCAGCGAATATATAAACTCTGTAGTACTCGCATTTAATGCCTTTGCCTTAACCGTCTGCATCATTCTTTTAAAGAATCTCGAATTTATTGTTTTAAATTCTATGAACTCTTCGTCTTCCATTTTAAAGGCTTTTACCGTTCTTATTCCAGAAAACATTTCTCTCATTGCATCGGTCAGTTCTCCTAAATGCGTCAAACTTCTTCTTCCGTATTTTTTTATTTTACGCCCAAATACCAGAACCGGGATAACAATAATGGGAAATAATACAAATGTGAACATTGAAAGCTTCCAGCTGAAATAGAATGCCAGCCCGAATCCGCATACCAAGCGCATAGGCTGAAGGAGAATACTATCAAACAGGATCGAAAGCCCGAATTGTGTAGCGTTAATGTCATTAGTCAGCCTGGAAATCAGTTCTCCACTCTTCCTATTTTCAAAGTAACTAAGCGATTGTGGCAGGATGTGTTCGCATAGATGATTGCGGATGTCCATGAGGACACTCCACATGACATGATTCTTCAGGTATGTTTGAAGATAATTAAATGCAAAAATGAACGGAGCCATAATTGCGACAAGCACACCTATAAAAGTAAACGAATTAAATGATTTCTCAAATTTTGATATAAAAGTTGCTCCTTTTACTCTGGAAACAGTTTTTCGTTTTATACTACTGATTATATCTTTGGAGTCATTTTTCTTCTGAATGTTGTCTATCACGGATGAAGACTTGGCTATTTCTCCCTTTATCATGCGATCTATCACGGGTTTAATTAATGCTAATTGCGCACCAATGAACAGTGTGAAAAGTCCCATGCAGAGCAGGGTTAGAAAAAACATCTTCCAATGTGGTTTTGCGTATGAAAATAGTCTGCCACACTCTCTTATCGTGTTGTTCTTCTTAGACATATCGCTATACTCTTTAACCGGTTATGCTGACAAAACACTTGCAAATTCGAAAAATGATGTTATCACACATAAGCCTTTTGTCAACGAAAAGATTGAATCTGTAGAGGTGCTTTCACGGTTTAATATTTGTTATTGACCTATTAGAAGCAGGGTAGATATAATCGCCCGTACAATCCTGGAATTTGGCATCTTACACAACAGAAAATTACTTAATAAAATTGATGAAAGTAAAGATACTACACAAATATTTAATAAAGGAATTATTCAGGACATTCCTGCCATCACTTTTATGTTTTGAATTTGTACTATTACTGGGATTTTCCATTCAATTGCTTCATAAGGGGCTTGATGTTCCAAGCCTTTTTTCGGTTTTGCCTTATATGGCGTTATACACCATGCCGCATGCTTTACCAACTTCGTTACTTACTGCTACCGTTATGTCTTATGGGAGGCTGAGTGCTGATAACGAAATCACAGCAATAAAAGTAGCCGGGATTCATATTTACAACCTAATTACACCTGTCGTCATTATGGGAGTATTTTTTAGTATATTGTCTTTGTATCTTAACGCTGAAATTTTGCCAAAATCGTATTTTAAGGTGAGACAGCTTCAAGAAAAGGCGGTTAAGAGAGTTCTTGCTACACACTTTATAACGGCTAAGAAGAAGATTGATTTTTATCCATACCAGATCTTTATAGGTGTTGTGGAAAGCAGCAATTTTAAGGACATTGCTGTTTTTGAATATGCTGATGACTATATCGTTAGTGTCCTTTTGGCTGAGGAAGGCGAAATAGAGATAGATGACGACGGGAGTCAGGTGTTTCTAACGTTGAGGCGTGGAGAATTTCTTAAGCCTGATTCTGGTAATAGTGTTGATTCTCCTACAACGGGGAGCTTTGAGGAAGCAGTATTTAAAATTCCATTAAGAAAGAAAATACGGCATACAGCACTTAAGTATGCGACATTAACAAATCTTGTTGAGCGGAGAGAAGAAATTGATACTGAGTTAAGCCGTTTTGACGGATTGGCTAAAGATCCTGAAAAAACTATCAAGCGAGCAAATAGAGGGATTTCGTTGGTTGGTGAAAAAAAGAGCATAGTTGAATCAAAGCTAAAAAAAGCTGAAAGGGGGATAAAGAAATCAGGAAGTAAGATTTCAAAGCAGGAAGGATCTATAAAACGTGGGAAGTTTAACATTAATGTCTACGAAAATTATATTAAAGTGGCAACAGGAAATATTAAAAATTTGAGTACAGAAGAGGAGAGTGAAGGAAATATAATATCAAACTGGACTCCTTTCGGAGATAGCACGGAATATAAACAAGAAAGGAAAAAGGAGTATAATAAAAATATTTCGTTAATTAAAAAGATAATAAAGAAAGAAAAAAGAAGGATTAAGCTCGCAAATAGAAAAATATTAATATCTCAAAAATTAATAGATGAGGCGAATGAAAACATTGAAAAATTAACTCTGGAGGTTGGAGAACTTAACCTAAGCAAGGGAGATTTGGAGAAAGAGCATGCAATATTTGCTGAACAAATCGCAATGGCAGAAAAGCAGAAAATGAAGCGTGAATTATCAATAAACATTCACAAGCGGTTAGCGCCTTCTCTTGCAAGTCTAACATTTATATTAATAGGCATTCCATTAGGTATAATGACAAGAAGCAGTAATATGCTGGTCAGTGTGGGGATTAGTTTCATTTTAATACTTTTCATTTACTATCCATTGGTTGCGACTGGTTTAGTGGTGGCAGATAGTATGGGTTTTCCGATCATTCCTTCAGTCTGGGGGGCAAATGTTGTTAATCTCGTTATGAGTGCGTTATTATTTAGAAAAATCATGAAACTATAGTCATTTTATTAAGGAAATATGTAGCATTTCAGTTTGCCAAACAGTAGATAACAATCTTGACATTTTTGTTCAATTAGTTATAGTAAAAAGCCCTACATAATCTGTGATATGGTTATTGTAATCAATAAGTTATAAATTTTCCTGATAGTAATATTAATCGAAAATGGCATACAATGATAGCTACAACAAACCGGGGCCGGGGTTTGGCTTGTCAATAGGAAGTAGATGGACAAGGTGTATAATGATACTGATAATTGTAAATGTCAGTGTTTTTATTGTCCAGCTTCTATTCTCCACTATAAGTTCACAATGGGGTGGAATACCTGGAACCGATATTGATGGTATAGTGCCGCAGCTAGCTCTGGGGCCAGATCAATTTACCACTATGTTCTGGTTGTACCAACCTCTTGCTATAGGAAAGTTGTGGTTATGGCAGTTTGCAACGTACATGTTTCTTCATAGTGTATCCAGCCCATGGCACATAATATTCAATATGCTTGTGCTATGGATGTTTGGTAGCCAGGTAGAAAGGGCAATGGGTACAAGGAAGTTCCTGACTATGTACTTTACCGCAGGTATCTTTGCAGGTATATTTTGCTGTCTGTTTACTCCAAATAGCCCAATCATTGGTGCTTCAGGTGCAATTTTTGCCGTTGAAGTTGCGTTTGCCATGTTCTTTCCTAACACTACGGTAATATTTTATGTATTTCCAATAAAGGCAAAATATCTTGTAATGATTTTTGCCGGTATCACCGTTATTAGCTGTATCATGCCTACAAGTGGTGGTACTGCACATTTTGCACATCTTGGAGGGCTCGTTTATGGTTTTCTGTTCATTCGTTATGAACCCAAATTTAGTAGCTTTCTTTTGTCATGGCAGAATCAACAGCAGAAAAAAGAGTGTCAAAAGGAGGAGGATATTAAAGAACAGGTTGATGCCTTGTTAGACAAAGTGAACCAGGGTGGTATGAAAAGTCTGACAAGGAGGGAGAGGAACTTTCTTAGAAGTGCAAGCAAGAGATATAGAAAATCACGTAGTTAACAGTACACTATCTTCAAGAAAAGCGGATAAATAAAATATGATTAATGTAGCGATAAACGGTGTATGTGGGCGCATGGGTTTGAGGATTGCGACGCTTGTGGCAGAAGACAAAGATTTAGAATTAGTCGACGCCCTTGAAATGAAAGATCATCAACACATTGGTAAGGATTTAAGTGCAATTATCAGCCAGGGGCATAATGATGTGATAATATCAGATGAACTTAACGGTTCAGCAGATGTGCTGATAGATTTTACTTCACCTGATTCTACAATGGAAAAGCTGAAGGCTTGTACTGATAAAGGAATTGCCATGGTGACAGGTACTACCGGCCTTGACAGTGAGCAGATGGAAAAGATTAAAATCGCATCTCAAACAATACCTTGTCTTTTTTCGCCTAACATGAGTGTGGGCGTAAACTTGCTTTTCAATCTTGTTGAGTCTGTATCGAAAATTCTGGGTGATGAAGCTGATATAGAAATAATTGAGTCACACCACCGTTATAAAAAAGATGCACCGAGTGGTACTGCTTTGAAACTTGCAGAAACAATATGTTCTGCAACAAATAGGGAAATGGATGATGTTGTAATTTACGGGCGTAAAGGCTTTTCCGGAGAAAGGCCTCAAGACCAAATCTGTGTACATTCAATTCGATCCGGCGATATTGTAGGAGAACACACGGTAACATTTTGTAACGCTGGAGAACGTCTCGAATTGGTCCATAAAGCACAAACACGAGATTCTTTTGCCTTGGGTTCCATTCGTGCTGCAAAATTTTTAGCAGGAAAACCACCTGGTTTGTATAACATGAAGGATGCACTGAAGGATATGTGCTAAAGCATACACACTGATACACCGCAAAACTGAACTTAATCCTGCAATACCTCATTCCGCGATCTCCGTCTGTCATGACTAAATTTAGCTTTATCTGAGGCCTGCCATTATGGCATGATATGCCTCCGGAAAGAAAAGCAAACTACATATAAAAATTAATAAGCATTCATAAGAGCTTTAATTGTAATTGCTTACGTGATTTGTAAAATATATGGTATCTAGTTTGCTTAACTGTAGATCAGAAGATTTTATGATTAAAGTTCAACTTGTTAAGTCTGTCATAAAAAATCATACAAAGTCTTCATTAAGAAAAAAAACAATTATCAATCTAATTAAGCGGAAGTATTGAGTTTAAATATTATAAGGAGAATTTGATGGAAAAAATCATTGGTATTGATCTGGGAACTACTAATTCTGTAGTGGCTATAATGGAAGGCGATCTGCCTAAAGTAATAACAAATTCCGAAGGAAACAGGATTACTCCTTCTGTTGTCGCTTTTACCGATAAAGATGAGCGTCTGGTTGGGCAACTTGCAAAGCGGCAGGCTGTTATAAATCCGAAAAACACGGTATTCTCTATTAAGCGTTTTATGGGTAGAAGGCATAATGAAGTTGGAGAGGAAGAGAAGTTGGTACCGTACGAAATAGCAGGCGGCCCGGAGGAATTAGTAAAGGTGGAAGCAAGGGGAAAAAGTTTTACTCCTCCTGAGATTTCCGCTATGGTTCTTCAAAATCTTAAGAAAACGGCTGAAGATTATCTGGGTACAGAAGTCAAAAAGGCCGTAATTACAGTTCCTGCTTATTTTAATGACAGCCAGAGACAGGCAACAAAAGATGCCGGTTCAATAGCAGGCCTGGATGTTGTTCGTATTATTAATGAACCAACTGCTGCCTCTTTGGCATATGGCATTGATAAAAAGAAAAACGAGAAAATTGCGGTTTTCGATCTTGGTGGTGGAACCTTTGATGTTTCAATCCTGGAGGTTGGTGAAGGTGTTTTTGAGGTTCTGTCTACAAATGGTAACACCCATCTTGGTGGTGACGATATTGATCAAGTGATAATGAACTATATTGCTGACGAGTTTAAAAAAGAGCAGAGTATAGAACTCCGGCAGGATCACATGGCTCTGCAGCGTCTCAGAGAAGCGGCAGAAAAGGCTAAATGTGAGCTTTCTACTTCAACAACAGCTGAGATTAATCTTCCATTTATAACGGCAGATCAGGCTGGGCCAAAACATCTAACAATGAGTTTGACAAGGGCAAAGTTTGAACAGTTGATAGGAGGTCTTGTTGAAAAGTGCCGCCAACCATGCGAACTTGCTATGAAAGATGCCAAAGTCAGCCCAGGTGATATAGACGAAGTCGTACTTGTGGGTGGAACAACAAGGTCTCCGATAGTTCAAAAGCTGGTACAAGAGGTCTTTAAGAAAGAACCGAATAAAAGTGTGAATCCTGATGAGGTTGTTGCATTGGGTGCTGCAATACAGGGAGCAGTTCTAGCAGGTGAAGTTCATGATGTCCTGTTGTTGGATGTTACTCCTCTTTCATTAGGTATTGAAACATTAGGCAGTGTTTGTACTGTTCTGATTCCACGTAATACTACTATACCTACAAATAAAAAGGAGATATTCTCAACTGCTGCGGATAATCAGACGGCTGTAGATATACATGTAATACAGGGTGAACGTTCAATGGCTACTGATAATCGTACGCTGGGTCGTTTCCAATTAACCGGAATTCCATCTGCACCTAGAGGTGTTCCTCAAGTTGAGGTCTCTTTTGATATTGATGCAAATGGTATTCTGCATGTGTCAGCTAAAGACCTTGGAACAGGTAAAGAGCAATCTATTCAGATAAAATCTTCTTCCGGTCTATCTGAAGAGGAAGTAGAGAAGATGCAGAAGGAAGCAGAACTGCATGCAGAAGAAGACAAAAAGAACAGGGAGGTAATAGATGTACTGAACCAGGCTGATCAGGTAATTTATTCTACCGAAAATACCCTGAAAGAACATGGTGATAAGGTTGATGAGGCGGAAAAAAATAATATTAATCAGGGACTTGAAAAGCTGAAGACCGCCAAAGAAGGAAAGAATGTAGAAGAAATCAAGAAGGCGATAGATGAGCTTCAGGAGTCTTCTCACAAATTGTCACAAGCAATGTATGAAGCAGCTGCCAAAGAGCAGCAGGCGGGAGCTGGTGCGGAAGCTACAGGCGAAGATCCTTCAGCCGGAGAACAGCCTTCAGATGAGAAAGATGATAAAAAGAAAAAAGAAGGTGACGATGTCATTGATGCAGATTATGAGGTGAAGGAATAAGCTACAGTGATTCTATTCAACTAGATACGGGAAATAATTAGTATTGATAGTAAGAAAAAAGCCGGGTTTAGCCCGGCTTTTTTTGTTTAACCGATGGAGGTTTATGAAATGAGACTAGATAAATTTACCATAAAGGCACAGGATGCTATACAGGAAGCCCAGGAGTTAGCAGGTTCAAAAGGGCACCAGCAGGTAGATTCTCTACATCTTCTTGTTAGTCTGCTTCAGCAGCAACAGGGAGTAGTGGTCCCTATTATGAAAAAACTGGGTGTGAATAGTGATGAAGTTCTTGCCAAAACACATAAGGCCGTAGGAATATTACCACAGGTGAGTGGAACGCAGGGTCAATATATCAGTAATGAGTTGAAAGATATATTAGACAAGGCCACTGTTGAAGCCGGTAGATTGAAAGATGAATATGTAAGCACAGAACATCTTCTAATTTCTCTGACAGATAGCAAACAAAATGCTGCTGGAAAAATTTTGCTTGAATCCGGGGTTAGCAGTGCTGATATTTTTGCGGCATTGAAGGATATCAGAGGAAGCCAGAGAATCACCGACCAGAATCCTGAGGAAAAATACCAGGCATTAGAACGTTACTGCAAAGATCTTGTAGAGTTAGCGTCTAAGGGTAAATTAGATCCTGTTATTGGACGTGATGATGAAATAAGGCGAACAATTCAGGTGCTGTCTCGCAGGACTAAGAACAACCCTGTATTGATTGGAGAACCGGGTGTGGGCAAAACGGCTATTGCCGAGGGACTGGCTCTCAGGATTGTTGACGGTGATGTCCCGGAAGGGCTGAAAAACAAAAGGGTGAGGTCACTGGATATGGGTGCATTGATAGCAGGGGCAAAATTCAGGGGAGAGTTTGAGGATCGTTTAAAGGCAGTCTTGAAAGATATTGATGCATCTGAAGGGCAATCAATCCTCTTTATTGATGAGTTGCATACGGTTGTTGGTGCAGGAGCGGCAGAGGGGGCGGTTGACGCGTCCAATCTTCTGAAACCAGCTCTGGCCCGTGGTGAACTTCGTTGTATTGGTGCGACGACTTTAGATGAATACCGGAAATATATTGAGAAAGACGCTGCATTGGAAAGAAGGTTCCAGCCGGTATATGTAGGTGAGCCATCTGTTGACGATACTGTCGCTATTCTCCGTGGTTTGAAGGAGCGATACGACTTGCATCATGGTGTCAGGATTAAGGATTCCGCATTGGTTGCCGCTGCAACACTTTCACATAGGTATATAGCTGATAGATTCCTGCCTGATAAGGCTATCGACCTGATAGATGAAGCCGCTTCAAAGTTGAGAATGGAAATAGACAGTATGCCTACTGAACTGGATGAAGTAGAGCGGAAGATTACTCAACGGGAAATTGAAAAAAAGGCATTGAAAAAAGAGACTGATGAGGAGTCAAAGAAGAGGGTTGAGAAACTGGAGCGTCAACTATCAGAGCTTAAAGAAGATGGCAGCGCATTAAGGTTGCACTGGGAAAATGAGAAAAAAGTAATAAAAGAGATTCAGGATTTAAACGCTAAGATTGATCAGGCAAAGATAGATGAACAGACAGCTCAAAGGAATGGTGATCTGGAAAAAGTTGCTGAAATAAGATACAGTTTGCTGAGGGATTATGAGAATGATCTTAAAGAAATGCATGCAAGATTGCAGGATATTCAGAAAGAGAAGTGTCTACTTAAGGAAGAAGTTGATACTGATGATATAGCTGAGGTCGTGTCTAAATGGACCGGTATTCCTGTATCAAGGATGATGGAGGGAGAAAAAGAGAAGCTTATCAGGA